>Ga0224558_1002615_pt1 | contig 16141 bp, 10 predicted proteins | sample 714S32024metaG_FD_180682 | JGI IMG/M metagenome (GOLD analysis project Ga0224558, IMG submission 180682) | Peat soil microbial communities from Stordalen Mire, Sweden - 717 S3 20-24 | ecosystem: Environmental > Terrestrial > Soil > Wetlands > Peat | place: Sweden: Norrbotten County, Stordalen... | reverse complement strand
CCCCCTGAAGGATGCAGTTCACTCGCGCAAAATCAATAGCACCGGGGAAACGGTCAAGCTCAAGCTGCTTCTCTAGAGCGGTTCTCCAATAGATGTAGACCGAAGCCAGTAAGCTGAGTGGCTTTTTCCTTAAGAAAAAGTCACCTTCGATGAAGTAAGTCAGGCTATACCAATTGGAGAACCGCTCTAAATCGTGAAAACATCGTGATTTATCGCGATGTTTTCACGAAATTATGGAGGTACGGCATGACGGCTCAGGAGCGCGAAGAATTCGCCACCCTGGTTGATTTGAAATCCTGCACTCCGCAGGGCACATCGTTCGAAGGGAAGGTCGGCAGTTTCAAGCCCTGGTCGACGAGGCTCTGGCGATCTGACTGAGAAGAGGACAGAACCACCCGCGTGCGCTCTTCAACCGAATTGCTCGGACAGCCGCACCGTTTGGTTCATACGCTATGGAAAAGTCATTCGACTCCCGCCGACTCCACCATGAACGAGCCCGCGATGCCGACTGGCAATCCACTCATCGATTTTGGTCAGGCTTCGTTCAAGATGCAATGTCTTCTTTGCGCCATCTGGCCAGGATCTCTTCGACTTTGCCGGCGATCTGGAGGCGCGCGTCGGCGCGGTCTACACCGCTGGCCAGCAGCTCATCGTAGGGAGTATGGTTGTGGCGAACCGCGGCGCCAACCGCCAAGGTCAACGCTTTTTCATCCAGATTTCGCCCCGCCTCCGAACGACCAACGCGACCGCTGCCCCGGACCGCGGTGTGCTCGGCAATGGCAGCCACTTCGTCCGCCGGACAGCCGGGGAACAACTTCGCGATCAGCACGGTCATCTGCGTAACCAGTTTGCGGTCCTGTTCGCATCGATGCACTGCCGCCCGAGCCCGCGCAGCCGCTCGCTCCCCGGCATCCTGCACGCACTCCTGCTCGGCCTTTTCCAGCGCGGCATCTTCCACCAAAATGCCTTGCCGCTCGTAGCGCTTGCGTGACCGGTTGAAGCGCACAACAACAGCGGATCGCTGGCTGTACTTTGTGGCCCGCCGCGTCAAGGCAGCGTCGCCCGACGGAACAAACTCCAAGCCGCCAAGACAAGCGCAAGGAAGGCAAAGCGGCTGCTCCACCTCCATCATGAGCATGGCGTCCTGCTCAATCTCCGCTCCACATTCCGAGCATTGCGCCTCGCGCAGGTTGAGAAACACGACCGGCAGCGGAGTTTTTTCGAGCTTCTTCTGAAGATTCTCCTGCTTACGCTCCGAGAGCGCGGGCGACAGGTAGTGCGTGCGGAAATTCCTTTCGATCTCAGGGGCGCCGCTGATGGCGAATTGCAAAGGCACAGTCCCGGACCGGGCCGCTCGCACGTAATCGGTTTCGCTTGGCTTGAGGCCCTTCTCGTGTGCCCATCGCCGGAAGATCGCCATGGATGAAGAAATCTTGTTCAGGCTGCCCTGTATCTCCCGCTCAAGGCAATCGACGCGGCCCTTGCGCCAGGAGTCAACGGCAGAGGATGCCAGAAGTCCCATCCCACACAGAACGTCAATGGCGCTGACGTAGTGCTGGCGGGCCAGGGCTGCATCCGCGGCGCGATAGACGCGCTGTTCTAGCTTGGTCAGACCTGGAATCTCCATCGTGCGTACCTCCATGTTGTTATGCTCCATTGGTGGCGACTTCTCTATACACATCGAACAGCAATTCCCTGAACGGCTGGACCCAGCCGATACCACTGAAGATTCTAAAACAGCCTGCTCTCGACCTTGAGCAAATGCGTTTTTTCGCCGGACTGCTCAATCAGGATTTCTGCTCTTCCCGCACAATGGTTCGTCGCGATATGCTGGCGACATGCGTTCTCATCCTCGCGAAAAAACCGGCAGGAACGATCTTTGCCCCTGCGGCAGCGGCAAAAAGTACAAGCATTGCTGTCTATCGAAAACGACCCTCACCTTCCCTGGCTCGGAGAGGCTTGACACTCCATGGAGCAGGCAGCGCGACGCCTCGGATCGGCTCACCGCGGATTTAATGCGGCTGCTCAAGCGCGACTTTGGCGACGCCGCTCTCGATGCCTGGGCGGACTTCAACCAGGATGACGACCCCGTTCCCTTGAGCGAAATGCCGGAGGAACTCAGCATCTTCAGCCCGTATTTCCTGTTTGAGTGGGACCCGGAAAAGCCTCTGCGCCGAAGCGCGCAGAAGCCGCGGGGCGGCGTGGTTGTCCAGGCTTATTTGAAGAAAGCCGCAAACCGACTCTCCGACCTGGAGCATCTGATTCTGGAGCAGGCCATCACGCGGCCGGTCAGCTTCTATGAGATTGTCCGCGTCCATCCGGGACAGGGTGCGGTGCTGCGAGACCTTCTGATCGGCGAGGAAACCGAGGTTGAGGAGCACTCGGGAAGCGAGACGATGCGGCCCGGAGACGTGCTCTATGGACAGATCTGGATTTTGCCCGAAGTTGCTACGCTGGGCAGATTGGCGCCGCGTCCCTTTCCTCCCGGCAGGAAGGTTGAGATCATCAAGCTACGCGCGCAGTTACAGCGCAAGATCAAGAGGCAAAACCGGGAACTTGCCGCCACCGACCTGACGCGGTATGCCGATGAGATTCGCACCGTGTACCTTGATATTCGCGATGCCCTCACCATGCCGCCGAAGTTGCAAAATACCGACGGAGAACCGTATCTCTCTCACAAGCTCCATTTCAACACCCAATCAGCGCAAGCAACCTTTGACGCTCTCGCTCCACTGGCTTGGGGTATGGACAAGGATGAGTTGCTTGAAGAGGCGGAGCGAAACCCCGACGGCTCGCTGCGGAGTGTCGCATTCTCTTGGATGAAGAAGGGCAACAAGATGCACCCGACTTGGGATAACACGGTCATGGGCAATCTTCATATCTTCGGCAAGACGCTACTGGTGGAAGTGAACTCGGCCAACCGAGCCAAGCTGTTTCGGGAAGAGATCGAGCAGCGCCTTGGCTCCCAGGCGACGCACGTCGGCACGGAAACCGAGACACCTGAGCAGATGATCAAGCAGGCGAAGCAAGAAAAGGCCCTGCACGGCGCAGAAGAGGAGACCGACCAGGACGACCTGATGCGTGATCCCGCAATCCGCCGCCAGATCGAGGCGGAAATGCAGAAGCAGGTTGCGGGATGGGCTCGCACCAAGATTCCCGCCTTGGGCGGGCGCACGCCGCTGCAGGCGGTCGCCGATCCGGACGGCAGAGAGATGGTCGAGGCCCTGCTGCAAGGCTGGGAACGCCAGAGCGAAGTGCCGGGGAGCGCGGGGGTTGTGCGTCCGGATCTCAATGCGCTGCGCCGCCAGCTCAAGCTTCCGGTGAAGACGGAATCGCCCCTGAAGTGAGGCGGCGCAGAAGAAGGCCGTACGAATATGCCTGCTAAGGCGTTTTGGCCAAGCGACCCGCAGAGCGTTTGCGAGAATCAGAGACGGGTTTTGCCTGCGAAGCGCGTGGCGCAGCAGGCGCCTTCCTGGCAACCGGTCGGGTGGGCTTGGGTTTGCTGGCGATGGCGTTTTTCCTTGCCACAGGAAGACTACTTTTTGGCGACACGTTTTCCGCTTTCTTCAGGGTAGAGGGCCTCTTGCTTGCTGATTTCTTAACCGGCTTGGCCTTCACCGGTGCGGCCACCGATTTCTTCTTCGCCACCAACTTTGATGGCGTGGAGGGCTTTGCCTTGGCCTTTACGGCCTTTTTCGCGGTCTTGGTCTTGGTGTCAACGGCTTTGGCTTTGCTCACGCGCGTTTTCTGTACCCGAGCGGCCTTGGCAACTGGTGGAGTTTTTCCTGGCAACGCGGCTTTCGCGCGGGCCGTGGAGCCTGCCAGCTCCAGCCCAAAGAGCTTGGAGAGATCCTCGCCACCAAGCACCTTGGCGGGACTCTTCTTCGTGCGGGGCAGAGATTTTCCTGCGCTGGCGATCAGTTCCCTTTCGTTCACAGCGCGCAGCCGGAAGAGCAGTTCGGGCTGCTGGTCCAGACGGGCACCCACACCATAAAGAACAGCAGCGACATGCTTGCACATCTCCGCCCAGTCCGGGCAACTGCACGACAGCTTGATCTCCTTGGGCGACGGAAACAGGCCGGTCTGCTGCTGGCTGATGCGTTCCATCACACCCTTTGAGAGCCGTCCCTGCAGGAGCTCGACCAGCGAGTCAATCGAGCCTGCGCAGTCCTTGCAGATCGACTTCCACTGCGCCTTGGCAACCGGAAGAATCTCCACTTTGACCTCGTAAATCTCCGAGCCGCTGACCAGCGCCGTGATCTGGCTTGCGGCAATCTGCAGATCGACAACCGACCCGTTGCGCACGTAGGTCCGCCCGCGTGGCAGACGATTCTCATAGTCGCTGTACGACTCCAGATTGTCGCACCAGGCCTTCCCCCAGAAGGTCTTCGCAATGGTGCGGCCATCGACGCTTACCGGCGAAATCACGCGGCCCTTCTTGCGCAGGGCTTCCATCTTCTTCAATGCCTTCCGTCGCCGCTCGGCCACCGACACATACGGTCTCCATCCCCAGTCGTCGTACATGCTCTATCTCTCCTTGAGCGCAGTATTCAGGTCGAGCGCGACCAACTTAAGCAGTTCGTCGTCCTTCATCTCAGTCAGCAGCAGGCCCGCTCCATCTTCCAGCATATCCTGCGCAATCTGGCGTTTGGATTCGATCATCGCATCAATCTTCTCCTCGACCGTTCCCTGACAGACGAACTTGTGAACCAGCACATTCTTGTTCTGGCCAATGCGGTAGGCGCGGTCCGTGGCCTGGTTCTCAACCGCGGGATTCCACCAGCGATCGAAGTGAACCACATGCGAGGCTGCGGTCAGATTGAGCCCCGTGCCTCCCGCCTTGAGCGACAGCACAAAAAAGCCCACCGATTCATCTTCCTGAAAGCGGCGCACCAGATCCTTGCGGCTCTTGACCGGGGTTTCGCCATGAAGCACCAGTCCGGGACGCCCGAAGATCGAGCCAAGAAAAGACGCCAGCGGGGCCGTCATTTCGCGGAATTGCGTAAAGACCAGCACCTTCTCCTGCCGGGCCGCAATCTCCTCGGCAATGTCGCGCAGACGTGCCCACTTGCCGCTATCAGCCTCGGTCCAAGCACTGTCGCCCAGCCACTGCGAGGGATGATTGCAAATCTGCTTGAAGCGCATCAGGAAGGAGAGGACCAGACCCTTGCGGCGAATCCCCTCGGCTGTGTCAAGCTGCTCGGCAAGGTCATCCACCGCCTGCTGATAGAGCGCTGCCTGTTTGCGGCTGAGCTGGCAAAAAACCTTCACTTCGGATTTGTCGGGCAGATCCGAAATCACCGACTTGTCGGTCTTCAGCCGCCGCAAGATGTACGGACGCACCAGCTCCCGTAGCGGCCCATAGGGGTTGTGAGTTCGACCGGCAAGGCGCTTGGTGTACTTGGTGAACTCCTTTGCCGATCCCAGCAAACCTGGATTGATGAAGTCGAAGATGGACCACAGATCGCCGAGCCGGTTCTCAACTGGAGTGCCCGTCAACGCAAAGCGGGAAGCAGCCTTCAGCTTTTTGACGCTGCGGGTCTGCTTGGCGCTGGGATTCTTGATGGCCTGCGCTTCGTCCAGGACCGCCAGCCGCCAGGTAGTTTCCGTCAGCCAGGGAATGCGCAGCAGACTGCCGTAGCTGGTAATCACCAGATCGACGTCAGCCAGGGAATCCGCCGAGATGTTCTTGATGGTCTCGCTGGAAAGCACCGATGTATGCGCGACAAGAACCTTCAGGCTGGGCGCAAAGCGCTCCAGTTCCGAGGCCCAGTTGGCCAGCAGCGAAGCCGGAGCCACCAGCAGACTGGGCTTGCCTTTTGCCTGTTTCTTGAGCACCAGCAGCAGCGAAAGCACTTGAATGGTCTTGCCCAACCCCATGTCGTCGGCCAGGCAAGCTCCCAGCCCAAGCTTCGCCAGCAGATAGAGCCAGCGCATACCCACCTGCTGATAAGGCCGCAGCGTTCCCTTCAGCGCCTTGCCGGGATCGATCTTGTCCAATCCCTCCTGACTACGCAGTCCCTTCAGGGTTTCGGAAAGCCACGGGCCAGCGGTCACCTGCGCCCAGTTGGCTTCGACAGCCTCTGTGTCTGCGTCCGCTTCATCTATATTGGTCCCGGACAACATGCGCATCGCTTCGCCAAAGCCGAGCCCTTGGCTGGCAGCGGCGCGCTCGGCCTCGCCGAACCGGTCGATCATGCGACTGAGCTGTTCGCGATCCACCTCGACCCAGCGTCCGCGCACCAGCGCCAGCCCTTCGGTCCCGGCCAGCAGCTTGCGAATTTCGGCGGCAGTCAGCGACTCGCCAGCCAACGTGACATCCATTTGAAAGTCGAGCAGCGCATCCTGGCCAACCAGCGTGGGAGCCGTGCCGCCCACCTTGGCCGTAACGCGGGGCCGCGGCGGGCGATGCGTTGGCCACGTCGCCGGCATGCGAACGACGATGCCAGCCTTCTCCAATTGCGGGCAATCGCGCAAGAACTGGAAGGCTTCACTGGGAGTCCAGCGCAGCGGATGGAAGATTTCGCCACCATCGACCATGGACTTCAGCCACGGGCAGCTCTCCGCGGCTCTTTGCACCGGAAGCAACAGCGACAAGAGACGCTCCCGATTGGCTGGTCCCTCGTACTCGCGCAGAGCCTGCCCCAAGGGCAGATGCTGTGCTTTGGAGTGGGCCGAAAGGCGCACGGTGTAGGTGGCCAGGAAGGCAAAGGGCGACTCCGCATCGCCGCGGTTTTCCGCCAGATTGAAGCAGACGCGGCCGACCAGATTCCAGGCCGGATTGCGGCGCTTGAGAAACTCCTGCACCCCGCATTGCTGCTCCGACAACTCAAGCCGAAGAGCCTTGTCCGTCTGCTGCCACAGGGCACGCAACAAGGTTGCGGTCAGATATTCAGCCCCCGTCATGAGCGGCACGGTCATAACCAGCCACTGCAACTCCGCATCCGGCGGGGATGCAATTACCTTTGCAGGCGTTGTGTCAGACGCATCTGACGAGAGGCCGGTGTGTGTGCAGAGTGCGGTTACATAGCGAGCGGCAAACTCACGCCAGTACGAGAAGACAGCGGGCAGCGCCGTTCCGACTTCGCCGGCTCCAAGTTGCAGAAGCCCATGCCCCGCACCGCGCGCAAACGACGCCTGCAAGCGCTCCGCAACTGCGGCGTCGAGCGCAAGGGCGTCGTCCTGCTGCGCCAGCATGAGGCGCCCATGCGGAGTCAGAACAGGAGCGAGCTGCACAGGATTCATAAATAAAACCTAGCAGCTATACCGGCCAGAGACAAAACGCTCCGCTCACTGTTTCCTGGACGCAGCCCCAATACTATCTCTTCGAAGCATCGACCGAGAGAAGAACTCGTTGAGTCTGCTGATATTTCCCGGAATCGTTAAAAGGATAGACCGAGACAGATAACAGCCTGTGGTGAAAGTCGGGTTTTGGAAGGGCACGACTTTAGTCGTGCCGTAAGTGCCGTAAAATCAACGCGGACTTTAGCCCCTGAGGGAAGGTTTTCTCGGATTCTTACTTTCACCACAGGCTGATAAGGTCTGGGGCATAGTGAGCAGCAAGCTCGCGCCAGTACGAGAAGACAGCGGGCAACGCCGTATCTGAGGTGCTCTAGCAGCAGCCCATCACAACCGGTGCGTGATCCTCTTCTGCGCCAAAGGCCTCTTCCGGCACCGGCTCGCCGTGCAGTGTCTTCCAGATACGCCGGACAGCGTCGCCAAATACCAAGAACACGCCCACAATAAAGATCGCCATCAGGGCCGAGTCCAGATAGCCCTGCATCTGTTTGCCCGCAACCCGCGTCAATGGCCAGAAAATGTCCTGGATGGATTGAATCCCCGCCATCACCGTGGTGACCCCCACCAAGACCGCCGGCACAGCCATCAGCCACGCGTATTTCGCCTTGCCCATATTCACCAGGAACACCGTCGAGATCGCCAGCGCAATCGTGGCCAGCAACTGGTTGCCGGTTCCGAACAGCGGCCAGATCGTCGAGATATTGCCGGTATAAATCAGGTAGCCCCAGCTCGAAACCACGAGAGCCGCAATCAGCAGGCCTGCGGGAATTGATTTTTGGTTGCCCAGCGGCTTCCAGAGCTTGCCCATCAGCTCATGCAACACGTAGCGAGCCACGCGCGTGCCCGTGTCCACCGTCGTCAGGATGAATAGCGCCTCAAACAGAATGGCGAAGTGATACCAATAGCCAAGTAGTTGCTTCATCCCCGGAATTCCGTGGAAGATCTGCGCCATGCCCACGGCCAGCGAGACTGCGCCGCCGGTTCTTCCCACCAAGCTTTCGCCCACGGCATGAGAGAAGTAATCCAGATTGACGGTATGCAATCCCAGCTTGGCAAAGACCGCCGGTGCAGTGTTAATGGCGTAGTAGTCGCCCGGCATCATGGAGCAGGCCGCAATCAGCGCCATCACGCCCACCAGCGACTCGGCCACCATGGCTCCATAGCCGATGAAGCAGGCGTCAGTTTCCTTGTCCAGCATCTTCGAGGTCGTGCCGGAGGCGACCAGCGAGTGAAAGCCCGAGATCGCTCCGCAGGCCACGGTCACAAACAGAAACGGGAAAAGCTTGCCGGGAATGATGGGGCCGCCACCGTGAATAAAGCTGGTCGTCAACGGGAACTGAATCGACGGATGAACGATGAAGATGCCCAGGATCAAGGCACCGATCATGCCCAGCTTCAAGTAAGTTGAGAGATAGCCACGCGGCGTCAGCAGCAGCCACACAGGCAGGATCGAAGCGAAGAAGCCATACGCCACCAGCAGCAGCGTAATCTGGTGAGGATCGAAGGTCAGCCAGCCAGCCCATGCCGAGCCAGCCACAAAGTGCCCGCCAATCAACGCCGCCATCAGCGCCGTCACGCCCGCGATCGTCGGCGCCGTCACGCGAACCGTTCCTCCCGGCCCTTTGAACATATAGAGCCCCATGCACATGGCGATGGGGATGGTCATGCCGATGGTAAAAACGCCCCAGGGACTGTTGGCCAGCGCGTTCACCACCACAATCCCAAGCCCAGCCAGCGTCACCAGCAGAATGAACAGAATGGCAACCATGACCACGCGGCCGGAAAAGGAGCCAATCTCCGTGCGCGCGATCTCCGCCAGCGATTTACCCTTGTGCCGCACCGAGGCCACCAGCACCGTGAAATCCTGCACGGCTCCCGCCAGCACCGCGCCCACAACCAGCCAGATCAACCCCGGCGCAAAGCCGAATTGCGCCGCCAGCGTGGGGCCGACCAGCGGTCCGGCCCCGGCAATGGCCGCAAAATGCTGACCGAAGAGGACCCACTTCGGCGTCGGCAAATAATTCTGTCCGTCTTCCAGGGTGTGAGCCGGAGTCTTGCGCTCATCGTTCAGCACGAGGACCTTGGCAGCCAGAAATGCGCTGTAATAGCGATAACCGAGGGCATAGATACAGATAACGACAATAAGGACAGACAGGGTGCTCATTATTTCCTTCGGATGGGGCCAAATTTGGCTGGTATCAATATAATCCTACGGCGTTGGAGCGGGACGCTTCTATAAATGTGGAACAAAATTGCCTTGCGCTACAAATCGCGCCAATTCGTGCCAAAGGCCAGATCGGCCACCAGCGGCACATCGAGCTTCGCCACGCCTTCCATCTCCGTGCGCACCAGCGTTTCGACTTCGGCCTTCTCGTCTGCGGGAACCTCGAAGATCAGTTCATCGTGGACCTGAAGGACCATGCGCGTTTTGAGCTTCCGCTCGGCGAGCTGGCGGTCGATGGAGATCATGGCCAGCTTGATGAGGTCGGCGGCCGTGCCTTGCAGCGGCGTGTTGATGGCCGTGCGCTCGGCAAATCCGCGCTGGTTGGCGTTGCGGCTCTCCAGCTCGGGAATGGGACGGACGCGGCCAAAAAGCGTGCGCACCGAGCCCGTCTTGCGCGTGGCTTCCAGCGTCTTTTCAATGAACGCCTGCACGCCCGTGTAGCGCGCAAAGTAGCGATCGATATAGCTCTGGGCCTCGCCCATCGGAATACTCAACTGCTGCGCCAAACCAAAGGCCGAGATACCGTAGACAATGCCGAAATTGACGGCCTTGGCGCGGTTGCGGGTTTCCTTGTCCATCTTTTCGACAGGCACGCCGAAAACCTCGCTGGCGGTCAGCGTGTGAATGTCCTCGTTGGTCTGGTAGGCGCGCACCAGCAGCGGGTCGCCGCTGAAGTGGGCCAGCAGGCGCAGCTCGATCTGCGAGTAATCTGCCGAGAGCAATTCGGTACCCGGCGCGGCGGTGAAGGCGGCGCGAATCTCGCGGCCCAGCTCCGTGCGCACGGGAATATTCTGCAGATTCGGATTGACGCTGGAGAGGCGTCCGGTGGCTGTCGCGGCCTCCTGAAACGTGGTGTGAACGCGCGATTCGGCGTCGGCCAGCAGCGGCAAGGCATCAATATAAGTTGACTTCAACTTCGACAGATGGCGGTATTCGAGCACCAGACGCGGAACTTCGTGCTCTTCCGCCAAGTATTCCAGCACATTCTGCGCCGTGGAAACGGCCTTGCTTTTGCCGCGACGCGCCGGTGCGGGCAAGCCCAGATCGGTAAACAGCACCTCGCCGAGTTGCTTGGGTGAATTGATATTGAAGCGACGGCCAGCCAGCGAAAAAACACGCTCGCCGACGCGCTGCAACTCAATGGCGAAACGCTTCGAGAGCCCGTCCAGCACGCTCAGATCAATGCGCACGCCAGCCTGTTCCATGCGAAAAAGAACCGGCGCAAGCGGCAAATCTAGATCCTGATAAACACGCTCGACGCCTGTCTTTTTCACTTCGGTTTTCAGCGCAGGAACAAGCGCATGAATCGCCGCGGCATTCGCGGCCAGCGTGGCCGGCGCGGGCTGTCCGTGACTCACGGCCACATCGGCCAGCGGCGGCATGGCATGGGTTGGATTCACCGCATACGCCAGCAGCATGGTGTCGTCCACCGCGCCGCGCAACGCGACGTCCTGCGCCGCCAGAGCATGGAGCGCCAGCTTCCAATCGTGCGTTTGCTTGGGCACTGCGGCGTCTTCCAGCAGCGTGCGAAGCTCGGGCGTAAGCGCGAGACACAGAGCTACACCGGCTGCGGATAAATGCTTAGGAGGCGTTTCGACATGCTGCTTTGTGTCACTTGTATCAGGGCACAACCCCTGTTTTGCGTCAGAGCGCGATTCATGTTTTGTGTCAAAGCGCGATTCACGCCTTGTGTCAGAGAGCGACTGCTGCCTTGTGTCAGGGCACGACTTTAGTCGTGCCGTAACAGCCGCAAAATCATTGGGGGCTTTAGCCCCTGCGGCATTCTCATCGAACGATTGGATCAAATCCAGGCCATTTTCCGTAGCCGCCAGAACCGGCCCCGCGCAGACACCCACGGAAAAGTTCGACTGCTTTTCGGCAGCTTCGGCCAAGTCCAGCAGCGAAAGCGATTGCGGCGCTGCGTCCTCCTCTTCCATCGCGGGCGCGGCTGCATCGAGCGCGAAGGCGAAACCACCTTTGCGCGCGGCGGCGTAAAAAGCTGCGGCTTGAATTTCGGTTGGATTTTCGATGATCTCGACCAAAGGACTGCTGTCCGCAGGACCAGGCTCCAGGTCGCGCAGCATGGAGGTAAATTCCAGCTCGGCGAAAAGTTCGCGGCAAGCATCGAGGTCGGGCTGCTGCGTTTCCATCGCAGCCAGGTCAAGCGTCAGCGGGACATGAGAATCAATGGTAACCAGTTCTTTTGAGAGCAGAACGGCATCGCGGTTCTGCTCCAGCGACTCGCGATAGCTTTTGCGTTTGACCTCGGCGGCGTGGTCCAGGACGGCCTCGACCGAGCCGAATTGCTGAATCAAATCGACGCTGCCCTTGTCGCCGATGCCCGGCGCTCCGGGAATGTTATCGACCGCGTCGCCGCGCAGGGCCATCACGTCAATAACCCTTTCCGGCGGCACGCCTAAAACTTCGACGACCTTGGCTGGATCGAGAATCAGGTTGTCTTTCTGCGGGTTCAGAATCTTCACGGCGGACGTGACCAACTGCATCATGTCCTTGTCGCCGCTGACGATGAAGACCTCGTGTTGCTCAGCGGCGGCCTCGCGAGCCAGGGTTCCGATCACGTCGTCGGCCTCGAAGCCCTGGGCCTCCAGAATCGGAATGCGCAAGGCCTCCAGCACGCGGCGGATGTAGGGAATCTGGCGCTTGAGGTCCTCGGGCGTGGCCGCGCGATTGGCCTTGTAGCCCTCGTAGCTGACCTCGTCGAAGCTCTGCGTCTTGCCGTTCCACTTGCGCAGCATGGGCATTTCGCGCGCCTGCTCGTCGCGGAAGACCTCGCCGCCCATGTCGAAGACCGCGGCAAAGTAGCGCGGGTCGAAGTCCTGGCGCAGCTTTTTAATCATGTTTACGAAGACAAAAACCGCCGCCGTAGGCACGCCCGCGCGCGTCGTCATCGGCCGCGAGCGCTGCATCGCGTGGTAGGCGCGGAAGATGAAGCTCATGGTGTCGAGCAGGAAGACGGGCGGCTTGGCTTGGGTTGGCACGGTTCGAGTGTAGCAAAGAAGCAGGGACCAGGGGACAGGGTAGTTGTGCAGCTTCCGAATTGCAACCACTCACCCGGACCTTTGCAGAGGACAATTGTCTGCGAGGCACTTCTGTAGTCCATTAGGCTTCAAGCAGACTGAGTATTCGAATCTGGATCAGTTTAGATTTTTGGCCCGCTCGTCGCTACTAAAGCGAGCAATACACTTCGGGCGTATTCTCGAAGTTCGGCCTCGGATTGGCCCATGTATTTGGCAACAGTCTTTTGATCGTCGAGCGATCCGACCTCCTGGATTGCTGTGGGGTAATCAGCCCGTATCCAGAGGGCCTCAAAATCTCTCGAATAGGTCAGAGGATCAAGTCCTTCACACAAAATCCGATGAGCGAGTTGACGAGCGAGGCGTATCGACGCCTCCTGGCGCGAAATGCTCTTCATGCCTGCTTCCGTCATGAATGCCGGTATTATTTGGTCGATTTCCCAGCCAGATGGCTTAATCAACGCGGCAAGCCTACGGATAGATGGACCATCGAGACCAGCTTCCAGTGCATCCCACGCGAGAGCCGGCATCTCGTCCGAGCCAATCATACCAAGCGCCAGCCTTGCTTCAACGAGCTGTGAATCGAAAGGCACTAAGTGAGGATACATCAGTTGCCGATTTGCAGGTTGCAGCGAGTCAACGGTCGAGTGCCCAACCCTCGGGGCGTTCTTGTTCTTGCGCCTAAGGTTGAATTCACGCCCCCCGTTAGCCCCGCTCATCAGCCCAAAAACATGCAGTCTCCGTAGCTGAAGAAGTGATACTTCTCCTGGACGGCATGATGATAGGCAGCAAGGACTTTTTCGCGTCCAGCAAAAGCGCTCACTAACATGATGAGGCTCGACTGCGGCAGGTGGAAGTTAGTCAACAGCCCACCGACCAAATGGAATTGGAAGCCAGGCGAAATGAAAATCTCCGTCACGCCGGAGTGCCCTTCGAGCGGCGCGCCGTTTGCCTGCTGGGCGCAATGCTCGAGAGTCCGCACGACCGTGGTGCCGACGGCGACAATGCGGCGGTGCTCGCTGACTGCGCGATTGAGAGCCTCCGCCGTCGAGTCGCTCAGTGTGTAGCGCTCGCGGTGCAGGTGAATCTCGTCCACGCGCTCGACGCGCAAAGGAGCAAAGGTTCCCAGGCCGACGTGCAGCGTGACACGCGAAATTTCGACACCGCGAGCCTCGGCCTCCGAGAGAATTTGCGGCGTGAAATGCAGCCCTGCGGTGGGTGCGGCCACCGAGCCGCGTTCATGCGAATAGACCGTCTGGTAGCGCTCGCGATCCGTGTCCGCGTCGTTGCGATGAATATAAGGCGGCAGCGGCACGTGGCCGATGCGCTCAAGAACGGCGAAGAAATCCTCCACCGGCTCGAATTGCAAGAGCCTGTCGCCGAATTTGCCGCGCTCCAGCACCTCGGCTTCCAGCGCGATCTCGCCCGTTGCCGCCGGGAAGACAAGCCTCTCGCCAACGGCGACTTTGCGGCCCGGCTTGACGAGAGCCCGCCAGCGATTCTCGCCAGCCTGCTCGGTCAGCAGCACTTCAATGCGACCGGTGGGTTTTTCGCGGTCGCGAATCAGGGTCCGCTGGGCATAGAGGCGCGCCGGAATCACACGCGTGTCGTTCAGAACCAGCAGGTCGCCTGGCCTCAGCAACGAAGGAAATTCGGCAAACTGCGCGTCGCGCACGGCCCCAGTCGCGCGGTCCACTACCAACATGCGGCTCTGTCCGCGCTCGGCGGGCGGCTGCTGCGCAATCAGTTCCTCGGGCAAGTCAAAGTCGAAATCGGCAACGCGCAAATCAGTTGTAGCTTCGTGTTTTTCTAGCATATCTTTCATGTGCGCGGCTTTCCGAAGTAATCGAGAGCCCGCAGGCGCGCGCGTTCGATGGCTGCATTGAGTTCTTCGCTCTTTGGCCCAAACTCTTCTTGCGAAGCATCGGCAGGCACGCGAACCGGTTGCGCCCAACTGACGCAGATGCGCGTGAAGGGCTTGGGAATCAGGAAGTGGTCCCAGGAACGCAGGACCCAGGCGTGCTCGGGTTCCAGATGAAAAGCGCCAATGGGCGCACCAGTCATCTGCGCCAATTTGATGGGGCCCATTTTGGTGCGATAGATGGGGCCAAGCGGGCCGTCGGCGGTGAAGATGGCGGTTCTGCCAGTCTCGATCACGTTCTTCAGCCCCAGCAGCCCCCCGCGCCCGCCATGCGAGCTGGAGCCGCGCACCGCGCCGAAGCCAAACATCATGAGAATGCGGGTAATCAGCTCGCCGTCGAAGCTCTGGCTGATGAGGATCACGGCGCGAGAACGCCGGAAGTAAACCGTGCAGGGCAGCACGCACTGGTGCCAGAAACAGAAAATCTCCGCCGGGGACTTCTGGCCCAAGACGACCGGCGTAACGCCTTCTTCGGCAATGACTTCAAAGCGCCAGGTGCGGCTCCATAGGCTCATCAGCGCCCAGACCACGCGCGGAACCACGGCCAGCACCAGACGCTGGAAAAAAGTGAATCGTGGATGTCCTTTGGCTGTCACTCTTTCGATTTTAAGCGGGCCGGCTTCCCCGCCTCATTTTCCTGCTCGCGCGCGCCCGGAGAAGCCAGATGGCCCTCCACAGGCAAAGGCCGGCGCCAGCGCATGTCAACATACGATAAAAATCGATTTAGTCGATGGCAAGAAGATGAAACTAAAGAGTACCTCGCCGACGCAAATGAAGCGTACTCAGAGAGAAAAAGATGCTAATCTTTTAGACGTGGCGATATACGATTTTCTCAAGACAGAGCCCGTTCACGGACCCTCGCATAGGCCTCAGTCCATCCGAGATATAGACGTGCGTCAGGCACTTCTCGAGGATCTCGCACTAAAAATTCTTTATCTCTCCGGTTCACTCTCTGTTTCCGAGCTTTCCCACAAGACGAAGCTCAGCTTCGAAGTGGCAGAAGAATTATGCTCCCGGCTGCGAGTGGAGTTGCTCTGCCAGGTCAGCGGAATGAGCGGCAATATAGCTCAAATAGCCATCACCTCCCAGGGCAGAGCGCGAGCCATGGAACTGCTTGCCCAGAATCACTACACGGGTCCTGCGCCGGTGGCTCTGCAAAGCTATGTTGAGCAGACGCTGAAACAGAGTGTCAAAAAGCTGGAAGTACATGAAGACGAAGTCCGGCGCGCCTTTTCGCATCTTGTGATCGAAGAAGAGATGTTGCGGAGGTTTGGGACGGCGCTCAACTCCGGCAGTTCGGTTTTTCTCTATGGGGTACCTGGAGTTGGAAAGACCACGATTGCTGAGACATTGTCCCGTGTGCTGGCCAACGATGCGGTATGGATACCGCACGCGGTGGAAACGGATGGACAGATCATTACGGTCTACGATCCGGCGATTCACAGGCGGGTAGCGGAGTTGGAGCCCGGAGACCACGACGAGCGTTGGGTGCTTTGCCAGCGCCCCGCGGTTCTGGCCGGCGGTGAATTGACGGCCGACATGCTCGACCTGCAATTCAACCCGGTATCCAAGTTCTACGTGGCCCCCGCGCAAATGAAAGCCAATAATGGGGTTCTGATCATCGATGACTTCGGACGGCAGCGCATTCGTCCCGAAGATCTG
>Ga0224558_1002613_pt1 | contig 16154 bp, 9 predicted proteins | sample 714S32024metaG_FD_180682 | JGI IMG/M metagenome (GOLD analysis project Ga0224558, IMG submission 180682) | Peat soil microbial communities from Stordalen Mire, Sweden - 717 S3 20-24 | ecosystem: Environmental > Terrestrial > Soil > Wetlands > Peat | place: Sweden: Norrbotten County, Stordalen... | reverse complement strand
GCATGGCGGAGGTCGCCACGGACGTGCTCCACAACGTCGGCAACGTCCTCAACAGCGTCAACGTCTCCTGTTCCCTGGCCGTTGACCGGGTGAAAGCATCCAAGGCCGCCAGCCTCTCCAAAGTTTCCGCGCTGTTGGAAGAAAACCGCGGACGGCTGGGTGAGTTTCTCGTCAACGATCCCCGCGGTCAGCAAATCCCCGGCTATTTGGCCGCCCTGGCGGAACACTATACCGGTGAGCAGTCCGCTCTGCTCCAGGAATTGGAGCAGCTCCGCGAGAACATCGAGCACATCAAGCAGATTGTCGCTATGCAGCAGAGCTACGCCAAGGTCGCCGGTGTCACAGAGACCGTGAGCGCCGGGCAGTTGGTGGAAGACGCGCTCCACATCAACGCGGCCGCGCTGGCGCGGCACACCGTCCAAGTGCGCCGCGAGTTCGAGGAAACCCCGCCGATCCTCACCGACAGACACCGGGTGCTGCAGATTCTGGTCAACCTAATCCGCAATGCTAAATACGCGTTGGATGACTCGGGACAGCCCGACCGATTGATGACGCTGAGGATCGGCGGGGATGGAGATGGCCATGTGAGAATTCAGGTCAGCGACAACGGTGTCGGCATCCCGCCGGAGAACCTTACGCGCATTTTCGCGCACGGATTCACCACGCGCCACAATGGCCACGGCTTCGGCCTGCACAGCAGCGCGCTGGCCGTGCGCGAACTTGGAGGATCCATTCAGGCCCAAAGTGAAGGCCTGGGCAAGGGCGCCACGTTCACGCTCCTGCTGCCTTACAACCCACCGGCCCAACCGATATGAATACGCCATCATCAGCATCACAGCCCCGGATTCTCATCGTTGATGACAACCCGTCCATCCACGAAGATTTCCGGAAAATCCTCGGCGCCAAAGCGCCGAGCCACTTGCGCCTCGAAGACGCAGAGTCGGCCCTCTTCGGCCCGGGCGCGGCGCCGCCCGAGCGCGCCGGGTTCCGGATAGATTCAGCTTTCCAGGGCCAGCAAGCGTTAACGCTCGTTCAGAAGGCGCTCGGGGAAAAAGACCCGTATGTCCTGGCATTTGTGGACGTGCGCATGCCGCCGGGCTGGGACGGTGTCGAAACGCTTGACCGCATCTGGCAATGCGCCCCTGAACTGCAAGCCATCCTGTGCACGGCCTACTCCGATTATTCCTGGGACGAAATGACCCGGCGGCTCGGCCAAACGGACAACCTCCTGATTCTTAAGAAGCCATTTGATACCATCGAAGTGCTTCAACTGGCCAACGCGCTGGCGCGGAAGTGGGTCCTCGCGCGCCAGGCAAATCTGCGCCTGGACGACCTCGACCGCATGGTCCGCCAGCGCACGGACGAGTTGGTCACGGCCAATCAGAATCTGCAACGGGAGATCGAGGAACGTATGCGCACCCACGAGGCGCTGCGCGCGAGCGACGAACGCTTTTCCAAGGCATTTCAGTGCAGCCCGATCCCGATGGCCATCCAAAGATGTGCCGACCATCGTTTCGTGGATGCCAACCAGGGCTTCATTGAACTCAGCGGTTACACCGCCGAACAAGTCCTGCAACACACCGGCCGGGAATTGCAGCTCTGGGCGAAGGAATTGGATACGGGTGCGATGGCGTTTTCGCCCGAAAGCCAGTTGCGCAACCAATCGTGCCTGCTCCGGCGGCGCGATGGAACAACCCGCCAAACGGTGATGTCCGCGGAGCCGCTCAACCTGGGCGCCACCCCGTGCCTGCTCGTGATCGTTCAAGACATGACCGACCAGTTGAGAATCGAGGCCCAGTTGCGGCAGGCGCAAAAACTGGAGGTTATCGGCCGCCTGTCCGCGGGCATCGCGCACGAGTTCAACAACCTGCTCACGATCATCCAGGGCGATGTTGGCCTCTTGCTGGCCGCTAAGACGGACGCGGTGGATAATCGGGCTTTACTCGACCAGATCATGCAGGCCAGCCAGCGGGCGGCCACGTTCACCCGGCAGTTGCTGGCCTTCACTCGCAAGCAGGTGCTGCAAGCACGGCCGCTTGACCTGTCCGTGGTTGTGGTACGGATGAAGAAGATGCTCTCCCAGTTGATCGGCGAGAAGTATGAAATCCAGTTGGATTGCCCGCCCGGTGTGCCCGCCATCCTCGCCGACGAAGGCGGCATGGAACAAACACTCATCAACCTGGTGTTGAATGCGCGCGATGCCATGCCCGCGGGTGGTGTCATTCGGTTCGAAACCGGGTTGTCAGTCCTGGACGAAGCCGCCGCGAACTCAAATCCCAACGCGCGCGCCGGACGTTTTGTGCGGCTGGCGGTTTCGGACCACGGCTGCGGCATGAACTCAGAGTTGCTTGCCCGCATTTTCGATCCGTTTTTCACCACCAAGGACGTCGGCAAAGGGACCGGGCTTGGGCTTTCCACCATCCAGGGAATCGTCAAGCAACACGAGGGCTGGGTCGAGGTGGCCAGCCAGGTCGGCCAGGGTTCGACGTTCAAAATACTCCTGCCAGTCTGCGACCAGGCGGCGGCGGCGGCGCCGACGGTCAACGGCGTCGAACGCGATTCGTCCTCCGAACCCGGCAAAGGGGAGACGGTGCTGATCGTGGAGGATGAATCGGCCGTTCGCACCCTGGCTTGCGTGGCCCTGAAGAAACGCGGGTACCAAGTGCTTGACGCCGCCGACGGCCGCACGGCGTTGGATGTCTGGAAACGCAGTGGCTCGCAAGTTGACCTGCTCCTCACGGATATGGTCATGCCCGGCGGAATCAGCGGCGGCGCACTCGGGAGAACTCTTCAATCCCGGAAGCCGCAACTCAAGGTCATCTACACCAGCGGCTACAGCCCGGAAATCACGCGCGAGGATTCACTCCTCGCGCAGGACGTCAACTTCCTTCCCAAACCGTACGAACTGACGGCTCTGTTCAAGGCCGTCCGACTCTGTCTGGACGGCGGCAAGCTGCCGCGATTCGAAGTCTGCCCGCCCAAGCCCGAGGAAACGGTAATGGCTTGATGAACGCCGGCAGTTTCCCGGCCGGCGCTTCGTATCCCCGCGGTGACCAGAACGCCGCCGGCAGAAGAACCCGCTCCCCGCCAGCCAAGCTGGCAGGAACGGTTTGCAGTGGCTAAACCGCGCCAGCCAAAAAGGTCGTCGATCCGAACAGGGGTCGTGAGAATGTCATGTTTACGCCGGAGGATGCGAGCCACAGCCGAGGGTAATGCAGAATGGAGAATAGTCCCCTGCGGCTGCCAAAGCCGTGAGTCCGGCGAGTAAGTGTGGGTGCTCACTATTCCACAAATCCGCAACCGGAGTTCGAGGATTGCGCGCAGATAGTGCTCACGGACTGAGCCACATCCCCATGCTGCCAGGCCAGAATACCGGAGTGCGCCTGCACACCGCCGTTTCCGGCTTGGGCCAGGGTCCAACCGCGCCTGCTCGCGGCCAATCTGTGCCCGGACTGCGCGCCCCTCCCGCCAAAACGCCGCGCCCTGGTGCCAAGACCGTCCAAGGAACGGAAGATCAAGCCCTTTGAGAGGTGTTTGCTATTTCGTGATAAACTTAATTATAATGGGACATGCGTGCAGAAACCGGTTTGGATAGAGCGTCCTTCTTTGCCGAACGGCTTCTGCTTTCAACCGAGAGAAGAAAATAGTGTCGAAGAGCAACTTTAAGAATTCAGCAAAGCCGGTGGCTCCAGAAGGAGCAGCGAAACCCTCAGCCGCAGACTATCCTGTCGAACAAGCGGAGCTCGCCAGTCAACGGGAGCGGCTCAGGAAAGCGGCGGCGGCAGGAGCGGACGCTTTGAGATCTCCCATATCATCGTTGCTGTCCACACTGTCCTCGCCCCCAGCAGCGATAGCGCAGAAGCCTCTGGAGCCCCCGGCGGCGTTGCCCCAATCCTCTCCATCAACGGGGGCCACCCCGAAGCCAGCCCAAGCTCCATTCCCTGCAATTCCTGCGGCTCAGTCGGGTGAAATTGAGCGAAAAGCACCCCCTTGTAGCACCGGTTCCCTCGATGCCGAAGAACAGGCCTTCCTGGACGCGTGTAAGCTAACCGAGCGGGAGAGTATCAATCAATTCGGCAGAACCCTCCTGACGCTAACGGGCGGTGCCTTTGCGGTCTCTTTTATTCTCCTCAAGGATATCATGAAATCAGCAGATACTACTAACAAGGGCTGCCTTGTTGCTGCCTGGGTTTGCTGGTCTGCGGCTATGCTTTGCGCGCTGGTGAGTTTCTACATGAGCCAATTGGCAACCCGCCATGCTCAGAATCTCTTCAACCGTGGTCTGCGGGGTCTGGACCCAGTGGAAGCGTCTCGAATGGGTAAGATCACGCGGAGCCTCAATCCGCTCGCCGGATTCTGGTTTATGGTGGGGTTGGTTTTGATGATCGCTTTTGTTGCCACGAATCTCACTCATGAGAACAGTGGGCCCCTCTCGACCGGAGCGACCAATGCTATCACATCCGCAATCTCAACCAACGGCACCGTCCTCCCGACCGAAGCGACCAACACCACCATCCCCTAAGCTCGCGTAACCATCCGTTCGGGTATTGAACCGTGGAAATCCAACGCGCAACACGGTTAATGCGAGAGGTTCGCGTCCTTCAAGGCCTGCTCCTCCCGCCCGCATATTGAGTTGAATGCCAGTTGAACTCACAGAAGCGCTGCTCAGCACCGCCGCCGGTTGGGAGGTGATGAAACGGGCGCGCGCTTACCTGGAACAAGGCGAGGTGCTCAGTTCCTATTGGTCGCCGCCGCTGCTGCGCGGGGTGGTGCACGCGGGGGAGGTTTCTTTCCGCGCTTCCATGGTGATTAAGGGCGAGATAGACATCGAGAATCTATGCACCTGTCGCGAGGCCCGGGAGTGGGGAAAGATTTGCGCGCATGGCGTCGCGGTGGGATTGCATTGGTTGAAGGCCCAAAAACCAGCCGCAGATCCGACTCCGACACGCCCGGCAGCCGGGAGAGCACCAACGAAAATCCCAGCGAGGAAGTCTCCCGCGCTTCAACGCGCTGCCGCGGGTGAACCGGCGGAACTGTTCATTATCCTGCCGCCGAATATGGATCAGGCCATCGCGCGCGGCAAAGTCATGCTCGTGTTTGAGGCTAAATGGAGCGGCGGCCGGTGTCCGCTTAGCGCGCTGCCAAAGGGACGCCCATTTGTCTTTTCGCAGCAGGACAACGCGGTCATCGATGAGCTTGAAGCGCTGACGAACGGCGAGACCCCTGCCCTGCTGCAAATGGAGATCAAGGAATTTGCCGCGCTGCTTCCGGCGCTGGCGGAACACCCGAACATCACGCTCGGCAAAGCCAGCGGGGTCAGGGTCACGAAGGCGCCCTTGAAGCTGCCGCTGCGCGCCACGCTCGAGGCGAATGGAGAAATTGTCCTGGCGTTGAAGGATAAGATAACGGCGTTCGCCATGGTGGGCGATTGGGTTTGGCAAAGGCTGACGTTTCAGCCGCTGGGCTTGCCGCCCGCCGCGAGGGATGTGTTTCGCGCCCCAGTGCGAGTGCCGCGCTCGCAAGTGCCCCAGTTCCTGAGTCAACATTGGCCGCAATTGCAGGCGGCAGGCGGCGCCGAGGCCAATTTCCGGCTGGAGGATTTCACACTCGAACCGCAGCCGCCGCGCTTTCTATTGGAACTCAAAGGCGGCCTGATGCAACTCGGCGCACTGCTGCAATGCGCCTACGGTCCGCGCATCATGACGGTCGGCGTGACCGCGTCCGATGAAAGCGTGTGGCTGCCTGATCCGGAGGTGCCGACGCGTTACTCTGCTCGCGATTTGAACGCGGAGCGCGCCGCGCTGGCGCGTTTGCAGCGCAGCGGGTTTTCCGGACCCGACGCGCAAGGTAAAATGCAACTGCTCGGGCAGAACGCGGTGTTAAACTTCTTCGCGCGCGAATTCGCGAAGCTGCAACGCGAGTGGAGCGTGACGCTGGACGAGCAACTGGAAAACCGCACGATGAAGAACATCGAGCGCGTCGAGCCTCGGTTTCAAATCACGTCCTCAGGCGTGCAATGGTTTGACCTCGGGGTGGTGTTCGCCTCCGGCAGTGGAGAAACCTTTTCGCCGGCGGACATTCAACGGCTGATTCTGAGCGGACAGAGCCACACGCGGTTGAGGAATGGGAAGATGGCGGTGATTGATACGGGCGCGGTGGAGGAATTGCAGGAGGTATTGCTCGATTGCGCGCCACAACAACATGCGCAGGGTTACCGCATTACCAGCCAGCAGGCCGGCTTCCTGGAAGGTACTTTGCGGCAGCACACCGATTGGAGAGTCCAAGCGCCCTCCGCCTGGCGTGAGCGCGCGGCCAGGCAAAGCGGAGAGGCAAAGTTGGAATGCCCGCCGCTCGGCGACCTGGAAACCGTGCTGCGGCCTTATCAGAAGCAGGGCGTGGCGTGGCTCGGCTTCCTGCGCGAGAACGGGTTCGGCGGTATCCTTGCCGACGAAATGGGTCTGGGGAAGACGCTGCAGACGCTGGCGTTCCTGAAGTCATTGCGGAATGCGGAATGCGGAATGCGGGGTGATGAACCCCAGGGCGCGCCTGCCGCCAATCCGCAATCCGCAATCCGCAATCCGCACTTGATTGTTTGCCCGACGAGCCTCGTCTTCAACTGGGTGGCCGAGGCCAGGAAGTTCACACCGGAGCTCAAAGTCCTGGCACTGCACGGTCCGGACCGCCACACCCGCTTTGAGCAGATTCAGGCGCACGATATCGTGGTGACGAGTTACGCGTTGATTCGGCGCGACGCGGAGCGGTATCGAGAGCTGGAGTTTGACACCGTGGCGCTCGACGAGGCCCAGCACATCAAGAACCGGCAAACCCAGAACGCGCAGGCGGTGAAAGCGGTCCGGGCCCGTCAGCGGATTGTGCTCACGGGAACGCCGCTGGAGAACTCTGTGCTCGATCTCTGGTCCATCTTCGACTTTCTCATGCCGGGCTATCTCGGCACAGCGCGGGATTTCCGTGAGCGCTACGAGTTGCCCATCGCGAAGGAGAAAGACGCCAAGGCGCAGACGCGGCTGGCGCGGCGGTTGCGGCCGTTCATGCTGCGCCGGTTGAAGGCGGAAGTGGCGTCCGATCTGCCGGCGAAGCTCGAGCAGGTGTCCTTTTGCGAACTGACGCCCGACCAGCGCAGCGTGTACCAGCAAGTTATTGAAGCGAGCCGCAAGAAAGTGTTGGAAGCCGTCGGCGCGCAGGACGTGGCCAAGAGCCGCATGGTGGTGCTTACCGCGTTGTTGCGGCTGCGGCAGGTGTGCTGCGACTTACGGCTCTTGAAGCTACCGAAACGGAGTGATGGAGTGATGGAGTGCGGCAGTGATGCAAAAACCAGCCCAGCTCTCCAACACTCCGATACTCCAACACTCCCTTCCGCCCCCTCCTCCTCCGGCAAGCTCGATATGTTCGGCGAGTTGCTGGAGGAGGTCATTGACGGCGGCCATCGCCTGCTGGTCTTCAGCCAGTTCGTGGGCATGCTGACGCTGCTGAAAGAGAAGCTCACGGCGGAAGGCATTGAGTTTTGTTATCTCGACGGCTCGACCACCGACCGGGCCGAGGTCGTGGACCGCTTTCAAACCAACGCCGCGATCCCGGTGTTTCTCATCAGCCTGAAAGCCGGCGGCGTGGGCCTGAACCTGACGGGGGCCGACACGGTGGTGCATTTCGATCCGTGGTGGAATCCGGCCGTGGAAGACCAGGCGACGGATCGCGCGCATCGCATCGGCCAGACGAAGGTGGTAACGAGCTACAAGCTCATCACGCGTGACACGGTGGAGGAGAAGATCCTGACCTTGCAAAACCGCAAGCGCGAGATCATCCAGGCGACCATTGGCGGCGAAGAGGAATTCGCCGCCGCGCTGAACTGGGAGGAAATCCAGGAACTGCTGGCTTGAGTTGAAAAGGAGCGCGCCGATGGTTGGGGAGCCCGAAATAGCCAGGGTCCTGCTGCGAGGAGATTCCTCCCATCCCGCACCCTACCCTCCCGGGAGCCTCGCCGGACACTCGCCGGAGCCTCCCCGTAGCACCTCTGATCGGCGATCAGAGGTGCTACGGGGAGGCTCCGGCGAGTGTCCGGCGAGGCTATGGAGGTGCCTGCGAGCGGCAGGGGACGCACCTTCCCCATTCCTCGGAACAGCGAAGAGCCCGGTGCTGACGCGTAAGTTGCTGTGGTCTAGGGATATACGCCTTAAGTAAGCGCCATTCCGGTTTGTCCTGGAAGTTACCTCTTCAATCCCCTTGGTTTTCTCCGGATGCCTGCGTATCCTGTCCCGCGGTAAATGGCTGTCGAATCCAAACCGCTCTTCCACCCGGAAGTCCTGCGCCAGCAGGTGCGAGCTTTCAACCTGCCGGAGCAAACGGCGGTCTGGCAGCCCAAACTCCAGCACTGGGCCGAACTTATCACCTCCGGCCGTGCGGATGGCTTCAAGGAAACCGCCCTGCTCCCCGACTTCCTCACCGACATCTTCTGCGGCCTGCTCGGCTACACCGGCCCAGCCGGGACCGTCGATGCGTACACCCTTTCCCGGGAACGCCACGTCGAGGTGGACGGCAAGTTCGCCGATGCCGTCCTGGGCCGCTTCCAGAAAGACAACGAAGAATTCATAGCCGTCGTAGAAGGCAAGGGCACCCGCGATCCCCTGGAGCGCCCGTTTGCCGGGCGGAGCGTGTCCGCCGTGGACCAGGCCTACCGCTACGCCATCAACCTGCCATGCGACTGGATCATCGTCACCTCCATGCGCGAGACGCGGCTCTATTACAAAGGCGCGCACCAGCAGGCCTACGAACGCTTCGAGACCGTCCGCCTGGCCGCCGATGAGGCCCTGCTCAAACGCTTTGTTTTCCTCCTGGGCGCCGAACGCGTCGTGCCCGCGCATCGCGAGTGCCACCTCTACGAACTGCTCCGCGCCTCGGAAACCGTCGGCCGCGCGCTCACTAACCAGTTCTACGCCCTCTACGCCGACATCCGCCAGCGCGTCCTCACCCGCCTCTGCCGCGAAAACGCCGCCATCGCCCCACCCGAGATCTTGCGCTGCACTCAGAAGCTGCTCGACCGCGTCCTGTTCTGCGCCTTCTGCGAAGACCGCGGCCTCCTGCCCGCCGAATCCCTCAAGCGCGCCTTCGAGCATCGCGACCCTTACAACCCGCACCCGCTCTGGCACAATTTCCGCGGCCTGTTCCGCGCCATAGACGAAGGCAACGCCGGCCTGAACATCCCCGCGTACAACGGTGGCCTCTTCGCCCCCGATCCCGCCCTGGACGCCCTCCAGGTGCCGGACGAGGTCTGCGCTCATTTCAAGGAACTGGGCGATTACGATTACCGCCCCGCCCGCGAGGTGGCCGACGCCGCCGAGGGCACTGCGGTCCGCTCGGTCATAGACGTGGACATCCTCGGCCACATCTTCGAGCAATCCATCACCGACCTGGAACGTTTGCGGGAGAGCCTGAGTAGCGCAGGTTTCCAACCTGCTGTATCGCCGACTTCCAGTCGGCAAGGCGTGGGTAGTCCGGCGGCCTGCGGGTTGGAAACCCGCGATACAGCAGGTTGGAAACCTGCGCTACGGGCCGAGGCCGCCAAGCCCGGCCGCCGCCGCAAACAGGAAGGCGCCGTCTATACCCCCGCCTTCATCACCCGCTACCTGGTCGAGCAGGCGCTGGGCGGCGTGTTGAAGGCCCGCTTCGACACCCTCCGCCGCCAGCACGAGGCCGAAGCCGCCGGCACCGCCCGCAAAGCCCTGACCGATCCCAACGCCTACGACCTGGCCGCCCTCAACGACCCGCAGCGCAAGGCCCTAATCCGCTTCTGGGAAGCCTGGCAGGAGGAACTCATGCGTCTCCGCATTCTCGACCCGGCCTGCGGCAGCGGCGCGATTCTCATCGAAGCCTTCAACCAAGTCCACGCGGTCTATGACCTGTCCAACGCCCGCCTCGAGGAACTCCGCGGCCAGCGCACCCTCTTTGACCTCGACCGCCAGATCCTGCAAAACAACCTCTACGGTGTGGACCTCAACGCCGAGGCCATCCAAATCTGCCAGCTCAGCCTCTGGATCAAGACCGCCGCGCGCGGCAAACAATTGACCAGCCTCGACCACACCATCCGCGAGGGCAACAGCGTCATCAGCGACCCGGCGGTGCATGCCAAGGCATTCGACTGGCAGGCCGCCTTCCCCGAAGTCTTCGCCCCGGCGGCCACGTCCTCCGTAGCTGCTCGGAGCGAAGGAGGATTCGATGTCGTCGTCGGCAACCCGCCCTATATCCGGCAGGAATTGCTCAGCCCCTTCAAGCCGTGGCTGGAGACCCACTACGAAGTCTTCCACGGCATGGCGGACCTCTATGTCTATTTCTACGAGCTGGGCGTGCGGCTGCTGAAACCGGGCGGCCTGCTCTGCTTCATCGTCACCAATAAATGGATGAAAGCCGGCTACGGCGAACCGCTCCGCCGCTTCTTCAGCGAGAAGGCTTGGGTGCGGTCGGTGGTGGACTTCGGCCACGCCAAGCAGATTTTCGAGGAGGTGGATGTCTTCCCCTCGATCATCCTCGTGGAGAAGCCGAACGAAGCGCCCAGGCCCAAGACCGCCCGCCTCTGCACCATCCCCCGCGAGCAACTGCGCATTGATGACCTAAGTGTGCAGATTGAGCAAGAAGGTCTCGAAGTGCCTTACACTCAGCTATCGGCTCAGGGCTGGTTACTAGATGACCCAGCCGAGACCGCCTTGGTTGAGAAGATCGCCAAACGCGGCATTACTTTACGCGACTTTACTGGTGTTTCGCCGCTTCGCGGCGTTACCACCGGCCTTAATGAGGCTTTCCTGATCGATTCAGCCACCAGGGATCAACTCCTCCAGTCAGACCCGAACTGCTCTGAAATCATCCGGCCTTACTTGCGTGGGCAGGACATTGATCGGTGGTCAGCGGAATGGGTTGGGTTATGGATGATCTTCGCCCGCCGTGGTATAGACATTGACCGCTACCCTTCCATAAAGGCACATCTTGAGCAGTACCATGCAGAGCTTGAACCGAGGCCGGAAGGCCAAAGAGACTCCGGCTGGCCAGGGCGGAAACCAGGCGCCTACCGGTGGTTCGAAATCCAGGACACAACGGAATACTGGAAGGATTTCGACAAGCCGAAGATCATCTACCCAGAGATAACTTGGAGGGCACAATGGAGTTTTGACACCAAGAAGACCCTGTCGAGCAACACCGTCTATTTTATCCCGTGCTCGGACTTGTGGGTGCTTGCGGTAGCCAACTCACCGGCCAACTGGTGGTACTCCTGGAGAAAGGCAGTGCATGGGAAAGATGAGGCGCTGCGTTTCATAGGCGCCTACGCATCGAGGCTCCCCATACCGCAACCGACCGACCAACAGCGTGCCAGTGCGCTGCCCATAGTTGAATCCTTGATTCGCATTTCTGCTGCCCAGCAACAGACCCGACGAACATTGCTCGACTGGCTGCGAGTGGAATACGGCATCGAAAAGCCCAGCAACAAGCTCCTCGCCCTGGCCGACTTGGACTCCAACACTTGGGTCAGCGAAGTGAAACGTATCCGGGGCAAGAAACAGCCTTTGTCCTCCGCCGGTCTTCACGCGTTGCGCGACGAGTACATCCGCTCCATCGCCCCCTCCCGCGCCGTCGCGGCAGAGACCTTGACCCTGGAGCGTACCCTCGGCGACCTCGTCAACCAAGCCTACGGCCTGACCCCGGCGGAGATTGCGCTAATGTGGCAAACCGCCCCGCCACGGATGCCCGTCCCTCCGATGGGCTGCGCCGAGGTGGCTCGTACTCGTCTGGCTACGGCGCAGGAAAAGTCTCAAACCCGCCAATAATTATGAATCGTGCCATTTGGACCGAGTCCATCACAGAGGAATGGGCGCCCGCCTGGCCTTGTCCCACATGTCGGACCGGAACCCTCTCGCTGGTTCCCAAATCCCTGGTTAGCAAGCAGACTGCTAATTCAAAACATACGTACGATGTTCTTGGTCAACCGGAACTTATCCGGTACAATTTTTCCTCATGGCTCAAATGCAACTACGAGAAATGCGGTGACGAAGTCGTTGTGGCTGGCATTGGAAAGATCGTGGAACGTGAGAAGACCACAGATGAAGAAATCGAGGAATCGATAGAAGATTTGCCGCCGCACTCGAGCTACGAAGCCATTTATGAGCCGCTCTTGTGTTGCCCTATGCCCGACATGTTCGAGGTGTCGGAGAAGTGCCCCGCTGAGATAGTTTCGGAATTGCGTGCTGCGTTTCGACTCTTCTGGGCCGACCAGGCGGCATCGGCTGGCCGCCTCCGGGTGGCGTTGGAGCGCCTGATGGACCACTACAGCATCCCCAGGGGAAAGCTTCATAGGCGCATTGAAAGATTCTCGAACACACAAGCCACAGTCGGAGGCCGAATTATGGCTCTTAAATGGTTTGGCAATACTGCGTCCCATGAAGGAAATGTCAGCCGCGAGGACCTCTTAGACGCCTTCGAGATACTCGAATTCCTCGTGGCCCAACTGTTTGACCAGAAGGACCCCCGCATCGCTGAGCTAGCGCGGCAGCTGGATCTTAAGCACAACCCGGAACAGCACAGAACGTAAACGCATAATTCAACGACGCCTTTTCCCGATAAGGTAACCATTATGCCCGGCATCGACATCGATCAGTTTGTCGGCGAGGCCATACTCCTGCGCCACTGCGCTCCGATCTTCTTCGCACCGTCGCCGACCGCGAGGCCGCCAGCGATTTATGCAAACGGCACGCTCGCTTTGGTGGACACGGGGGAACTAAAGCTGGTGGTCACCAGCTCTCACGTTTGGGACGAGTTTCAGAAATACAAGCAGGAGGTCCCGACGGCCTGCCTGTGCAGCGTGTTTGCCAGCTGTTGGGGGTACTCCGTTAGGTTGCCAGAACAACCGCTATACATCGACAGGGAGATAGACCTGGTCGTGTTCGAGGCTATGCCGGGATCGTGGAAGATGGGATGCAAGGAGTATTATCGGGTCGAACGCTGGCCAATACCGAAGGCCGCGGTCAAGGATAAGATAGAGTTCATGGGCTTCCCCGGCAAGTACCGTGAAACAGCCGTTAATTCTGCCAATTTTGGGGCATCCTATTTTGAATTTGAAGTCTTAGCCGTCTCTGATAGAAAAATCGTCAGCGCTGGCGCTAGCGACCATCGCTTCCTCGACAACGACGACAAGGAAGTGCCACCGATCGAAATGGGCGGCCTGAGCGGGAGCCCTGGCTATGTTCGCGACACCAAGGGGCGCCTGTCGTTAGTTGGGTTCGTCCAGATGGGAGAAACGTCGTCCGACTACTTGTTCCTCACCCATGCGGCTTTCCTCAGGAGAGACGGCACCCTGAGTCGCACACTTGTTACTGAAACGATACCGAGCGCCGCCAAACCCGCCCGCTAGAACCGGCAACAATTGCCTGTTGACGCCACGGCTCTCGCCGGGCAGAATCTCGGCATGCTTGGTGAGAATCGGAGACCACTTTTCCCTTACCTGCTCAGCGTTCGGTACATGCGGGCGCGGAAAGAAGTATATCCCTACAAGTAGCAGTTCAGGTAGTTGGCCAGTAAACAGTAAGGAAACAATTAATGGACAATCTGAAGTACGTTAAATTCGAACGGATCGTGCTTAAGGGAAACGCCGAGTATAACGAGACGTGGGTGCAGTCTCGGATCGCCGAGGACCCGGCTATTCTTGGGTTGGGCGAGATCGTGTTGAAGGACAAGGAGCGTATGCAGCCAAAGGCTGGCCGGCTTGATATTCTTTTGCAGGACCCGGAGTCCAACAGGCGGTATGAGATCGAGGTGCAACTGGGCAGTACTGATGAAAGTCACATTGTTCGCACCATCGAGTACTGGGATATCGAGCGCAAACGCTATCCGCAATACGACCACACGGCAGTCATCGTCGCCGAGGATATCACGAGCCGGTTCCTGAACGTGATTGCCCTTTTCAACGGCTTCATTCCGCTGGTTGCGATCCAGATGAACGCTATGCGTTGTGGGGACCAAATTTCTCTTGTCTGCACTAAAGTCCTGGATCAGATGGCACTTGGATTGGAGGAGGAAGACGAGCAACCCGAGGTAGTGGACCGATCTTACTGGGAGAAGCGGGCCACTAAGGATATTGTTCAACTTGCCGACAAACTGTTGGAGTTCATCCATACCTTCGCCCCATCTGTCGAATTGAAGTACAACAAATTCTACATCGGACTGGCCCAGGATGGGCGCACCAACAACTTCACGATATTTCGACCCCAGAAGAACGCGGTTCGCCTAGAGCTGCGGACGTCGAAATCAGAAGAGCTGGAGAAACAGATTTCAGAAAAAGGACTCGATCTGACGGACTACACGAGCTGGGGTACATATAGGATTCGTCTATCCAAAGCCGACGTGAAAGAACAATCGGAATTCCTCACGGAGCTGATGAAGCACGCATATGAGGAGAGCAGAAAATGAATTCCTCAGCCAGAAGCGGAAAGGGGTTCGACCATAGCTTGGTTCACTTCCTTCTAGGGGGAATCGATCCAAGCCGTGGTCGGACCCTTTTCCCTTCGATTGGCAAGCCGCCTTCCCCGGAGTCTTCGCCCAGGGCGGCTTCGATGGCATCGTCGGCAACCCGCCCTACGAGCGCTTGGCCCCCTGAGGCCGTGGCTGGAGCCCACTAAGAAGTTCTCCACATCATGGCGGACCCGTAACGCAGCCGCGAGGCCCAGGCAGCCGAGCGGGTGTTTTAGGGTGCTTCAACCTGCAGGGAGAGGTTCAGGCTCGCAAATCCGGCATCGTCCAGCGTTAGCAGCTCGTCAGCGCCATACTTGATTGGCCGCCTCGGCGTTCATGGGGTCGTGAATACGGGCGGCGCGCACCCCAAGCCTCATCGGGCCTCGCGGTCGGCTCGAATAACGCTAATAACCTTGGCGCGGTCCAGTGGTACCTCGGCTCCCATCCAGCGACCGTTCACCTTGCGCGCGCGAACCAGCAGGACCTCTTTCTCCACCAGCTCAATCAGCCGGATACTGCCATCGGCCTGGCGCTCGGCGGAAAACGCCTGCCTGGGTGTGAAGAGGCTCTTGCAGGCCAACCGCCCATTGGCATCAGCCACCAGTTTCATAATTAAATAATCCCCTCGCCGCAGCGGCGTTTCAAGCCCTTTCTACTGACGGAAGGACGGCGCGAATAACGCACCCTCACCCCCCCGCGCCCTCGCGGCCGCAGGCCTTGAGGGGGTCGGTCCAACAGAATGTCATGTTTCCTCCGGACGCGGGTCGCCCAAGAGCGCGCGCTGGCTACTGATTTCCTTTTCGCCAGGCCTCCATGAACCGCACCGGCCTAACGGGGCGCGAGGGTAGTGCCTCGGCTAGAGCCGTCGCGCCGGCGCGCCGGCCAGCAGACGCGCCGACAGCGTTGACGGGTGGACTGGGTAGCCCTGGGCCGACGGTGCAGTCGCGAAAGGGCCCAAGCCTTTTGCTTGGCGGGTGTTCGAGGCGCTCTTGCAGGTTGGTTGTTACCGGCGCGGCCCGTGTGGCAGGCGTATTGCTTGGGAAGGGGTCCGGCAGTGGTCCGGCAGGGATCCGAGGTGGATCGCGAAATGCCCTTTGTTTGCAGGGGGTTTCTGCTGCTTTTCGCATCCGAGCAAGTGTCGGTGCTCACTGTTGACACTAATCCACCGTTGGCCTCCAGGCGTTACGCGGCGAGTACACCCGCCGCCGTCGAGCCTGCCTACGCCCTCGCCGCCGGAACCCTGACCCTGGAGCGCAAGCTCAAGGCTGAAGGCTAAACGCTAAATGCTGAAACCCCGATCTCGTTGGGAAGGCCCCCCCCCGCCCCCGCATGCCCGTCCCACCACCTGCCGCCTCGCCATCACCCCGAAAAAGCAGGACTCTGGCTTCGCTCTTGAGTTGCGGCTGGGTGGTGGGTGGTTTAAGCACATGCCGATGACGCTGGATCAAATTGTCGAGGAGGCCCGGCACTTGCCCACGGAGCAGGTCGTGGAGTTGGTGGGCCGGCTGGCGGAAGGACTTCATCTCAGTCCGGGAATCGAGGAAAGCTGGAAGGCCGAAACACGGCGGCGCGTGGCTGACATTGAAGCCGGCAAAGTGCAAGGCATCCCGGGACCAGAGGTATCCGCTCGGACCGGAGATTGGCCCAAGCAA
>Ga0224558_1002611_pt1 | contig 16164 bp, 11 predicted proteins | sample 714S32024metaG_FD_180682 | JGI IMG/M metagenome (GOLD analysis project Ga0224558, IMG submission 180682) | Peat soil microbial communities from Stordalen Mire, Sweden - 717 S3 20-24 | ecosystem: Environmental > Terrestrial > Soil > Wetlands > Peat | place: Sweden: Norrbotten County, Stordalen... | reverse complement strand
TGCATTTGCCGACGACGGACGGTCGGGAGGTGATTCTGACTCGTTACACGCACCCGGAACCCGACCAACAGTTGTTGCTGGAGAAATTAAAGTTGCAATTGCCCGCGCAACCGCCGCCGAAAATCACTGCCGCACAAGCATCGGCCAAATAAGTCGGCGTAGTGCAGACCTTTAGAGTCGGGGCCTTGATTTGCAATAGGTTACGGGTTTTGCAGGCCCGAATCCGCGAAGTCGGGTTAGCCGTTGTCTATGCCGCGCCGATGGAGCCATGAATCCGAAGGAGGTTCTCATCGCCATTCGCAAGCAGTTTCACACGGCCGGCGACGACTTGACAGCGGAGCAGATTGTCCACCGTGAGGACCCGCATGCCCGAGCGGAGTTGACTGAGAGCCTCATCAAAGATCCTGTTGCGAGGAGTCTAACATGACGACCAAATCGCTTGACGGGCGTCCTCCAGGCGGTGGCGGGACGGTACGTCTGCTAGAGTCTGGACGCCAGTGGCCCGGCGCGCCTCGTCACGGGCGTCAGGTGCCGAATCCGATCAATTATGACACCTAACACTACTTCGTTTTCGCCCCAAGATATATTGATCGTCTTCTTGGCCATCGCATTGTTCGCGGTGCCGCTTATTGGAGTGTTCCGCTTGGACAAGCGTCTGCATGCCAGGCACCCGGACACCCGTCCGTTCAAGTGGGGATATTGGATGGGGATGATGTGCTTTCTTGCACCACTTTTTGCGCTGGGCAACACGGATGGAAACACTGGCGCCTTTATTGGCGCCAGTCTCATCTATGTGCCCGTTGGCGTCTTCGTACTGCTCCGCCACAGATGGGCGCTCATCACTGCCACGGTCTTATCGCTCAATCCGATTATTTGGCTTGCCAACTCAATCTACATCCGTAACCGGTGGAGAGAAATGGGCGCTCCTGCCCGAGCCCCACAACGTTCAGGTGGATGCGAAGCTCCTCCTCCTGCGCCTCCTCCACAACCTCCCAGGTTCTACGTTCACCTCGATAATGAGGTGAAAGGGCCCTTTACAATGCACCAGCTTGAAGCACTTCGCGAGGCCAAGACGATTTCGGCTGCTACCCTGTGCTGCCGCCCTGGCACGCAGCAATGGACTTCATTTGAACTCATCCAAAGCTCAAGGGCCTAACGAACAAAGATAGCATTGAGCGCAGCGCGGCAAGGACGCTCAGCATGGCTCCAGGCGTAATCGCGCGGAGCCTCAATGCTATCAACTTTGCGCTACACCGGACCGGGAGCAGCCGGTTCAGTCTGGTTTCAATGGTGAGGCCACTGGCGGCTGCTCCCGGCCAGTGAGCTTGGCGTTGGCCGGCACGACCGACACACCGGGAGACAAGCTCCGGAGGAGCGCCATGTTTATAGCAGGTGAGCCCAAAAACATCGGTCTTCAGCCCCGTAGGGGCGGCATGTGGCTGTTGGGTGCGTGCCATGCCGCCCCTACGGGGCTAAAGACGGTGGTAGGTGTGCGTGTTGGCTTTCCACAAACCGGCCTCCTGGCGGACGGGTTTGTGGTCACAATGCGCTCCGAAAAGATAACATGGGGTGGTCAGTCCAAGAGAATTCATGTTTCCATCGAGGCCGTTCGGGCGGGTGAGCGCGGATGTGGCAGCGCAACGGAAACCATGTTGCTTGGTTGATTCGGGAGCGGGGTCAGGCCAGAGGTTTGTAGGGGCTGGATGGCCTCGGATTCAGAACCCTGGTCGCCATAACTGCTCCATCTTTGGCACATCCGAGACACGCGCGGTCTTCACCACCCAAAGATGGCCGCATTGGATGGCGGCGTCAACGTTTGTGGGCTCCGAGGGCGGCACCCGGAGTGAGGTCCCTGCGGAGGTATCGTGGCGGAGATGCGGCTACCGAGACCCCCGGCCCGGCCTCGCGGCACCGAAGAGCAATCGGAGACTGTTCATTACAACGACCACCGTGCTGCCTTCGTGGCCGACGACGCCAATTGTCAGTGGGATCCGGCCCAGGAGGGCAAATGTAACCAGCACCACGACCGTGCCGAGGGAAATAATCAGGTTCTGGCGGATGATGCGCCGAGCTCGCTGGCTGAGGCGGAACGCGGCCAGAAAATTCTCTAGGCGGTCGTGCATAAGCACAACGTCCGCTTGTTCGAGGGCGGCGTCTGATCCCCTCGCGCCCATGGCGACGCCGATGTGAGCGGCGGCCAGGCTCGGCGCGTCATTAATGCCGTCGCCCACCATCGCCACGCACTTCCCCTCCTCGGTCAACAAGCGAATGGCGGCGAGCTTCTCCTCTGGCTTCAGCTCGGCCCGCACATCCTGGATTCCTAATTCCCTCCGGAGATGCTCAGCGGTGGCCTTGCGGTCGCCAGTCAGCACGACGGCCCGCAGCCCTTCGCCGTGTAATTCGTCCACGAGGTCGCGGGCTTGAGGGCGGATGTCGTCGCGCAGGATAAGCCGGCCGAGCAGTGCGGCCTCGGTGAGCCAGATCTCCGAGAAGCCGGGCTCAATCGGCGGTACCTGGGCAATCGCGGGGACATGCGAGCCTTGCGCCAGCCATTCTCGCCGGCCCAGCAGGCAATCGATTCCATTTCGGCGGGCGCGCAAGCCCTGGCCGGTGATGGACTCGAAGTCCGCAAGTTCAAGGGGGTCCAGACCCCGTTGTTTGCCGTAGCGGGTGATGGCGCGCGCCAGAGGATGCGTCGAGAGGCGTTCGAGCGAGAACGCAAGCTGCGCCACTTCCGCCTCCCGGCCCGGGGGAAAGCTCTCGATGATCTCGACGCGTAGCTCCCCCGTGGTAAGGGTGCCGGTCTTGTCGAGCGCGACGGTATTGACGCCTGCCAGTTTCTCCACGGCAGCGCCGCCGCGGAACAGGATACCGTGCCGTGCGCCCCAGGCAATCGCGGCCAACACGGCGGAAGGGATGGACAACACCAGCGCGCACGGCGAAGCCACGACCAAAAGTGTCATGGCGTGGTGAAACGCGCTATGCCCGAGACTCCGAGCGGCAAACGGCGCCTGTCCAAATCCCAGCCACCAGACGAAAAACATGATGAGCGAAAGCCCCAGCACGCTATACGTGTAGTGACTTCGCCGGTGAGGTTGGACTCGTCAACAGCGGTCTGGCCTTTGACGACTTCGGCATCCACCGCGAACTGGGCGCCGGGCTTGACCAGGAGTCTCATGCCGGGGCGCAACTTCTCGACCTGCACCTCGCGTTCATGCCTCCCCTCACCGACCACCGTGGCGAACTTGGGCGCGTCGCGGAACAGCGAACGAATCTCCCTTTGGGTACGGCCAAGCGCAAACCCCTCAAGCGCGCCGGAAAGCGAAAATAAGAACAAGAGTGTGGTGCCTTCCCCCCAGGCGCCGATGCTGGCGCTGCCCAGCGCGACGGCGAGCATCAGGAAGTGGACATCAATGGCGCGCTTCTGCAGCCGTTCGCACAGGTCACGCGGGCGATAGTTGTAGTGTCGGCTTCCCGGCGGATGGTGATCCTGCGGCTCTCGAACTCCGAGAGCGGCTGCCCGCAAGTCTGGCAGGTCCTCTCTCCAGACAACAGGGTACAAGGCTGCCCGGCGTCACTTTCTTCTGCCTGCCGGACCGTTGCGCTGATGCGTTCGGTTAGCTTCGGAACGTCGGTTTTGCCGAGGGTGGCGACGGAAATAGTGTGGTGCCCCTGATCCACGGTCACCGCTTCGAGCGTAGGGTCCTCAGCCAGCGCTTGAGCAACTGAACGCGCCAGGCACTTGCCCGGGTCGGGCTTGCGTATGGCATCAGCCTTGGCGGTTGCGCTCATAGATCTATTCCACTCTTCTTACCCTGCCATGCTCGGCCCGCAATGCCAACTGCGCGGATTGCCAACTGCGGGGATGGAACGCCGGCTCGTTATCGAGCCTGCACCGAGTGCAGGCGGACTTCCACAGGATGCTTCAGATCCAAGGTGGTTTGCAGGCGGTTCATGGTGTCTGCCGGAGGCGCGGTCAGCAGGCCGGCAAAGGTCACGAAATGCAGGGCCGGCGGCGTCCCTTCAACTCCCACCCCGCCCGCGCCGGCGCCGGGTGCGATAACGTACAGCGTGGCTGTTTCCGGCGTTACCAAGCCCAAGGCCCATCGGTCCGGGTTGTACTTGATCCCCCAGTAGGTGTTGGGGGCCTTCAACTGCGCGGCCACGCCGTCCGCTTCGCGCCCCACCGGACCTGATTGACCGTCGGAGAAGAGCCACTGGCCTGGCGTGGGTCCGTCGCTGGCGAAGCTCTTGGGATTGTCGAAGTCCCAGAAGACATTGGCCGGCTCATTCAGCAGCTCCTCCACCCAACAAGCTCCGCCATAGAGCCTAAGAATCTTTGAGTGGCCCCACGGATCGGTGGATTCATATTCGACCATGGCCGGGCCTCGTGCCCTGCAGTTCAGTTGGTAGGGGGAACTGCGGTGAGGGTGCAGGTCGCTGAACCCGTGCCAATCCGATTCGCCCGGCATGGTCAAGTCGCGGTTTCCCCCAGCCTTGACCTCCCACCGATACACGTGGGCGCCCTCAGGCCCGAGCAACAACCGCACTTGGTCATTCTCGATCCACCGCATGCCGTTGGTTCCATCACTCGTGCTGACCGCCGTCGGCAAAGGCCGGTCTCCTGAATCGAGGCTCACTCCCAAATAGAGATGGACCGGGGTCTCCGCTCCCTTGGGCAGCAGTCCCGGCAGCATCAGAACGAGCCGGGTCTTGCCCTCCGAGTCCAGGCGGTCCAACTGTGCCAGGATTTCATGCGGCGTCGCGTTCGTTCCGATGAGAAACGCGCGCACTGGCTTGCCAGCCAAGTCAGTCGGCAACGTCAGCTCAACTTCAACCGGTAGGTCGAATCGGTCGGCAGCGCCGGCTTGAACGAGCAGGCCCAGCCGGTGCGTGGCAGTCGGGTCGGCCCACGGCAACTCCGGGGCTAATGCCTCAGGCGAATTCTTGGAGGGCAGCACTCGGCGGAACAGCGGCTTCGGCGCAGCCAGCCCAAGTTCGTCTGCCGGCGGCAAGGGTTTACCGTTGGCGGCAGCGACGCGTGCGGCCTGCACCTTCCGCAGCAAGGCCTCGCATTCGTTGACTGCATTGGTATAGCGCCCCAAAGTCCAGTCCAGCGCGTAAGGCTTGCTCTCGCAAAGCCATAGAGCCGCGAACTGCCGGCCCAGACGCTCGTAGCCGTCGCGGTTCTTGCGGATGAGCCGCTCCACCTGCGCCAGCTTCACCTCCCCACCGGGTGCCTGCCGGGTCTGTTCATATAGTTGCGCGGCTTCGAGCCCATCGAGCATGCGCTGGCCGATGAATTCCATGCGGCGGGCCCCGAACAGCAACACCTCCAGGATGTGCCGGTTACACTTGGCCTGCTGGAGGCACGTTTCCAAGTGCCCCAACGCCGGTTGCACAATGGCCAGCAGGTTCGAGGCGGTTGTCTGGATCGCGACAGAACTGGCTTTTGGCACGTAGTCCTGCTCCCAGAAGCGGGAGTTGAACATGTCCTTCATGGCGGGCAGGCGATGTGTCTGGGCCAGTAGTTCGACGGCCTGGTCGAAGTCGTCCCCGCGTTCGCCAAACAGCACCGCGCCGATGCGCCGGTTGAATGCCTCGATCGGCGTCGCAGAAGCGTTCCAGGCGCATTCGGCAGCCCAGGCATCCGCGTGCCATTTAACCGCTTTGAGCGCCTCGGAATCGTCTTCCCAATCCGTATTGAGCATACCCAGAGCGCCGTGCTTGATCCCGTCCCGGACGAAATTGTGGATATTGGTGACGGCCACCCCGAAGTCCGGCAGGATACGATTCCAATCGCTCACGCCGGGGCAGACAAAGAACTCGTAGCCCGACTTGGAGAACGGGATGATCTGGCTCTCGAAACTGTCCCGGGCGTCATAACCCCAACTAAGCATGATCGTGTCCTTAGGAATCTCCGCAAGGTTGCCTGGATGTTGGAGGATAATGTCCCCCCACATCATCATGCGCTTGTGGTGCTGGTCGCGAAGCAGATCGTGAATGCGCCGGATGTGCCGGACATACACCCCCCCAACGCCGATGCTGGCCGCCAATTCCCGTGCCGGCCCGGTTCCAAGCCCGTCAGTCTCATCACAGCAGACATTGAACCACGGAAATGTCAGCAACGGGCAGACCTCCGAATAGAGGTCATCCAGGAAGCGATAAGTCTCTTCGTGCACTGGCGTGAGCACATCGGGCGTCTCGCGCAAGGCCGCGTTTTCGGGATGGCTCAGGATCTGGCCAAAGTGGCCGAACGACTGCTGATTGCCCAGCACATCGAGATGCAGCGGCTTTACGTAGTCAACCAGGGCCGACAACTCCTGCGGGGTGAACGAACCGTTGGTTGGGCCGATGTTCGGATGCTTCTTGAACGCGAACTGATACTCCATGTAATAGGTCATGAGATTCAGCTTGAGATACGAGCCGAGGGATGCCTCGAATTTCAGGGTGTCCAATGTGGAACTGGGACCTCGAGTCAGGTCATCCTGGAAGCAGCGCCAGCGCAAGGAAGGCCAGTCGCTCACTTCCAGGCAGCGAAGCGTGTCTCCTTGGCGATTGGCCCGGATCAACTGGCAGAGCGTTTGCAGGCCGTAGAACAACCCCGCTGAATCGCGTGCCGCACAGACAATTTCTTCCGGGCGGACCTCCAGGGCATAACCTTCGGCGGCAGTCTGCTGTGGCAGAGCCGGCAGAATGGGAGCGCGCTTCCGGGCTGCCAGACGGAAGGCGGGGATTGCGGACTTGAGCGGCCTCACTCGCGCGCCGCGCAGCCCGGCCCGCTGCAGCTCAACATTCAGCAGTTGTGCCAGCAGATTCCTCTCGCCATCGGGAACTTCGAAGGTAAGGGACTTGGCGAGAGAAAAGCGACCCGCCTCTAACGTCACGCTCTTGGGAAACGGCACCAGAGCCAGGTCCTGCGCTCCGCCGAACCCGCTCTCAGCACCTGCGGCCAAGGCCGACACGGCGGCCAGGGAGAGGAAAAATCCAATGTGAAATAAAGGGCTTCTCACAACTACTCCGATATGAGTATGGCATTGGTGTTCATGATATCTTAGCGCCTGTAATCGCCGACCCGGCTTCAGCGGTCAAGCAGCAATGCTGTGTCGCATTGTTGAGTTCCTTTAAGTCTCACTTGAACATGAACGGCAGCAGTGTGCAGAATGATGTTCAGGCAATTATAAGCAAGCCATGACACGCATGTCCCAAAAGCTTTTCGCGTCTCTGCTACCGGCGGCAATGCTCGTGGTGGCCACGGTCACAGTCGCAGCACCGGCTCCAGTCACGTTTTACGTTGCCACCAACGGCAACGATGCCTGGTCCGGACACCTGGCCTCGCCCAATAAGGCGCGCACGGACGGGCCGTTGGCCTCCCTGTCCGGGGCACGCGACCGGATTCGCGGACGGAGGGCGGAAGTCGGCAATCAGCCAATCCAGGTCCTGGTGCGCGGCGGGACCTATTCCCTGTCCGAGCCGTTCGTGCTTGAACCCCAGGATTCTGGGATGCCAGAGGCCCCGGTGGTCTATGGCGCGTTCAAAAATGAAAGGCCGGTCTTCACCGGCGGACGCGCCATCAAGAGCTTTCACCAGACCGGCAACCTATGGGAAACCACCATCCCCGAAGTGAAAGCGGGTGGGTGGTACTTCCGCCAGTTGTTCGTCAACGGCCAGCGGCGAACGCGAGCGCGTTCCCCGAATTCCGGATATTACCGTATCGCGGGGCTGATTCCCGGCCCGCCCGTCCCAAACGCCAAGCCGGTCGCGCGGGATAAGTTCGTTTTCGCACCCGGGGATCTTCAGCCCTGGGCGCGGCTCAGCGATGTGGACCTGGTGCTCATGCACTCCTGGGAGAACTCCATCCATCCGCTCAAATCGGTGGACATAGTTTCCAACCTGGTCGAGTTCGCCGCGCCGATGAAGGAGTGGTGGGGCCTGGGATACTGGGAGGACCACCAGCGCTATTTCGTGGAGAATGCGCGCGAACTGCTCGACACCCCGGGGGAATGGTACCTCAACCGCGAAACCGGCGTGCTGACCTATTGGCCGATGCCGGAGGAACGGTTGGGGGATGCGCAAGTCGTGGCGCCCATGCTGACCGAGTTCGTCCGCTTCGCCGGTGATCCGGAGAAAGGCAGATTCGTACGGTACCTGACGCTGCGGGGGCTGACATTTCATTATGCGGACTGGGTGCTCGACCCGAAAGGCAACAGCAGCACTCAGGCGGCAGTGGAAGTCCCGGCCACAATCACGGCGGATGGGGCTTTGAATTGCGCCATCGAGGGCTGTGAAGTGGCCCACGTTGGCACGTATGGAATATGGTTCCGGCGCGGCTGCAAGGACTGCCGCGTGCAGCACAATCGTCTGTTCGACCTCGGCGCTGGTGGCGTCCGCGTGGGCGATGACCACTCGGCAAAGGAGGATGTAGCGGAGACGAGCCGGACGCTCGTTGACAACAATCACATTTTCAGCGGCGGGCGTATTTACCCCGGCTGTGTCGGGATCTGGGTCGCCCAGAGCAGCGGGAACCGCATTTCGCACAACGACCTTCACGACTTGTATTACACCGGCATCAGCGTGGGCTGGAACTGGGGCCTGGAGCCCAATCGAACGAGCAACAACGTGATCGAGTTCAACCACGTTCATAATCTCGGCCAGGGTGTCCTGAGCGATGCCGGCTTGATCTACTGTCTCGGCGTGTCCCCGGGCAACGTTATCCGGAACAACGTCTTTCACGACATGTGGCCCTACTCCGCCCCGGCGCTGGGCTGGGGCATCTACCTGGATGCGCAGTGCGGGAATTACCTGGTCGAAAACAACCTCGTGTATAACACCCTGAGCGGGGGTCTCATGTTCAACAATGGCGGTCATGAGCATATCATCCGCAACAACATCTTCGCCCTTTCGGCCAACCAGGCGCTCTGGCCGTATTCAGAAAAGAGGCCGAGCACTTTCCGGCGGAACATCGTTTACCTCACACAGGGCGAGCTTTTGATCCCCTACGGCGAACGGTCGCTCAACGAACGCCTCGCCGCCAAGGAATCACCGGGAGACTGGGACGAAAACCTCTACTGGCATACCGCCGGGCTGGACTCGCTCCGGTTCTTTCGCCGGAACTTGACGGAATGGCAGGCCGTCGGCCTGGACCAACACTCGCGTGTTGCGGACCCGCGGTTCGTGAACGCGCCCGCGCACGATTTCCGGCTGAAGCGTAGCTCGCCGGCCCTTGACCTCGGCTTCCAGGAGTTCGACATCAGCCAGGCCGGCCTTTATGGCGACGCCGCCTGGGTCAAGGAAGCCAGCCACACGCGCTGCGCTCGGATCGCTTTGCCCCCGCCCCCCTCACCGCCCAAGCCGCTGGAAGTGGACGATGGCTTCGAGAGCACGCCGATCGGCTCGGTCCCTAAAGGGGCGCAGGTCAGCGGCGAGGAGAAAGGTGCCTCTATCCGAGTCAGCGGCGAGCGCGCCGCCACCGGGCAGCGCAGCTTGAAGGTAACGGATTCCGCCACGCTTTTGCCTGCATGGCAACCTCATTTCTATTACGAGCCACACCTCACCTCGGGCACCGTGCGCCAAAGCTTCGAGGTCTGGTTGGAAACCAACGCGCAGTTCGTCGTTGAATGGCGCGACAGCGGCGGCTACCCGCAGAACGTCGGGCCAAGCGTGCTCTTCGATGGCAGCGGGGATGTCACCGCCAGCGGCAAGCTCCTGGCAAAAATCCCAAGCCGGCACTGGATTCACGTGGAAATCCAGGCGCCTGTGGGCAAGGGCGCCGCGCGCGCGTTCCAGTTACGGCTGGTCCCCGAAGGCGAGCCACCCAGGGTCTTCTCCGGGCTCCCGATGAGCGGCCAGCAATTCAGCGAACTGCACTGGATCGGCTTCAGCAGCACTGCCCTGGCCGACACCGTGTTCTACCTCGACAACTTGCGCATCCAGCGGCTGGTTGGGCATGTTGCGCCAGGCGCCCAATCTCCAGCACTTGCGCGGCGGTGGTGGAGATCGGCTTCCCCAGCAACACGTCGTAGCCGACTCGCGATGCACCCCGGCAGTTTTCGTAGTGAGAGTTGTCCTGCGTGGTGACGATCATCACATCGGCCAGCTTGCCGGCTGAGAGGATGGCTTCCGCGCCGGTGAAGCCGTGGAACTCCGCGTTGCCTGAAGTGAGGCGAATTCTCTCCACGCGCTCGGCTATGGGATCCGCGCCGGCCACGATCTGGAACCGGTCTGGACGGCGCGCGGCCAGTTGAGTGTATGTCTGGGCACGGGCGCCGCAGCCGATGCATGCGAGCTTGAGGGGCTGGTTACGGTTCATGCGGTTTCGCTTGTTCCAAGGTTCAGAGGCTGGCGCGAGGCACTCGTAATGGCAAGCCCCATCCTCGCGTGAGCGCGGCGCTCCTACGGCCAAGGACAAAGTCTTCGTAAGTCATTGTAGGAGACGACGTAAGGAGTCTCTGATCTCTTGGCCTGCTGCCCAAACCTGGGCTTGTTCGGAACGTGCTGATTAGAGACTCCTTATGTCGTCTCCTACAATTTCAGATTGGAGTCCTTATCCCCGACTTTGTCACTGGCCGTGAGGCGGGTAAGTATTTGCGTGTTTTGATTCGGGATACGGATGGGGATCTCCGGCCACGCTTAGGCGAGGTGGGGGCCCAGGCCATCGGAGCCTCCGCAAGTGCCTGGCGGCCAAGGGGATGTGCGGAAGCCGTTGCGCGGACATGGCCCCATGACGAACCTCATAGCCCCCGCCATACCTGGCCCAGTCCGGCCCTGGCGCGCGCGGGCCCCCCGTGGTCTCGCCGGAGCCTCGCCGGAGCCTCGCCGGATACTCGCCGTAGCACCTCTTATCCGGGATAAGAGGTGCTACGGCGAGTATCCGGCGAGGCTCCCGGGAGATTGGCGACCTATCCGCAGGAATGGGCGGGGAGAGCGGCATTGGGTGAGACACTGAAAGTTTTTCATCCCGTTCGGGTTTGCCAAGGTCCGGTTCAGTTGCTTTACTCAGCTTATGATTTCAGCTTTGCGCTGCCTCCTGTGCTGCCCTTCAATTCTGATCCTGCTGGGTCTCACTGCCCACGCTGCTGCACTTTCGTCCGACCAACAACAATGGCTGTCCAAAGGCCATCGTTTTGAGCGGCACGGTTGGATTTACCTCCACGTCGAAGGCGAGCCGAGAGAACGCGGTTTCCAGCATGGTTATCTGTTGGCGCCAGAAATCGCCGACGGCCTCCGCACGACCCGCATCTCTTGGGAATACGATAGCGCTATGCCGTGGTCCTGGCTGGTAGGGCGGGCGGCTGTGATGTTCACCCCGCGCCTGGACGCCGAGACCAAGGCTGAGCTGGACGGCATAGCCGAGGGCTTAGGGGCTGCGGGTCATCCCACCACCCGCGACGAACTAGTGGCCTACAACGGCATCATCGAACTCTCGGGATACTGGTGGCCGACGGAGCTGAAGAAGATTAAAGAATCGGGGGAACCGGCGGTACGGCAATCCTGTAGCGCGTTTATTGCCACCGGCAAAATGACGCGCGACGGCAACATCGTACTCGGGCATAACACGATGACGGAGTACTACAGCGCGTTCCCAAACGTCGTAGCCGACATTCGCCCGACAAAGGGGCATCGCATCCTTTGGCAGACGCAACCGGGGTGGGTCCACAGCGGCACCGACTTCTTTATTACTGATGCTGGGCTGGTCGGCTGTGAAACGACTATCGGCGAGTTCGAGGGATTCGAGACCAACGGTGTGCCCGAGTTCGTGCGGATGCGCCGCGCGACCCAGGATGCCGGCTCGATCGAACAATGGTGCGAGATCATCCGACGTGGAAACAACGGTGGCTATGCCAACGCCTGGCTCTTGGGCGACATCAACACCAGGGAAATCGCCCGTCTCGAGTTGGGGCTGAGAGAGGTGAAGTTTGAGAAGAAACAAGATGGCTATTTCACGGGCTCAAATGTAGCCGAGGACCTCAAGCTCCTTCGTTTCGAGACCAGCACCAAGGAAACCGATATCCGGACTTCGGGAGTGGCTCGCCGCGTCCGCTGGAATGAGTTGATGAAACAATACCCCGGCCGGATTGACTTGGCCCTGGCCAAGCAATTTGAAGCCGACCACTTCGACACTTACCTGCGGAAAAAGGAACCAAACGGCCGGACGCTGTGCGGACATTATGAATTGGGGAGAGAGCCTGCCGGTGCCTGGCCGGGGGTGCCCTTCGGCTGCGCCGGCACCGTGGATGCCAAAGTGGTGGACGCGGCAATGGCCCGCGCCATGGGATTCGCGGCGCGCTGGGGCTCCGCCTGCGGTCGGGCGTTCGATGCCCGGCAGTACCTTAGCGCTCATGCCCAATTCGATTGGATGAAAGACATCCTCAAGAGCAGGCCCTCCCAGCCCTGGACGCAGTTCCGGGCAGGTGAATAACGTCGCCAGACAGGGTCCTGGCGCGGAGGACATGCTCTTTGAGCTCTAAAGAATCATGTGCGGTTCCGAGCACCGATCACTGCCATGAACCGTAACCTCATTCACACCTTAGCCGGAACGACGCAATTGGAGTCGGGGAGCACGCCCGCCCCGGGCGTTTCCACCCGGCGCCCCCGCCGGGCGGCTGTCTCGCTGGAGGAGTCACTGAACAATGAGTGCGTCCGAGCCGCCCACAAAGTGGCTGGCGAGGGCGCCAGCCAGGGCGCCCGAGGCGGGCGCGCTCCCCTGTCACTGAGTCGTCACGCCTTAGTCGTCGCGATTGCAGTGGCTGCCTCTGCAGGCGCTGAACCCTTGCTCACCCAAACCGATGTCTTCATTGCCGGAGAGAAAGGCTACCATACCTATCGCATCCCGGCAGTGGAGACCGCGCCGGATGGTGCATTGATCGCCTTCTGCGAGGCCCGAAAGTACAACGCGGCGGACCCTGGATTCGGCAAACAGGAGATTGACCTGGTTTACAAGCGCAGCACCAACAACGGGGCCACGTGGTCGCCCATGACGGTGCTGGAGCACGCTGGCGAACTCTGGTCCTCCGCCAATCCGGCTACCGTGGTGGATAGGACCAATGGACGGCTATGGGTCTTTCATCTGCGATCGCGCCCGGAGTGCAGCACCGACACTTCGCGGCCTGGCACCGACGATATGCAGACCCTCGCCCGCTGGAGTGATACCAGCGGCCAAACCTGGTCGGAGCCGCTGGACTTGACCGCCGTGGGGCGCGACATGAACGACAAAGCCTGGCGCGCCAGCGTGCCCGGCCCGGGTGGCGCCATTCAGACTCGCGACGGACGTCTCCTCGTGCCGATGTGGAAGACGCCCTTTGCGAACTTCGCCATCTTCTCGGACGATCACGGCCGCACCTGGCAACGCAGCCAACTCGTCCCGGGGAAGCAGGGCGGCGATGAAAACCAACTCGTCGAACTGGCCGACGGCCACCTGCTCATGGACATCCGGCAGAACTCCGGTTCGCACCGGTGGCTGGCCGAGAGCACCGACGGCGGCCAAACTTGGGCCGAGCCACGGTCCGGGCTCACCGTGACGCCCGTCATGTGCGCGATCGAACGCTTCACGTCCAAGGCTGGCGATAACGACCGTAACTGCATTCTCTGGACGGGCCCGAAGGGTCCGGAACGCCGCCGGCTTGTGATCCGCTGGAGCGAAGACGAGGCCAAGACCTTTGTGAACGAGCGGTTGATTTCGGATGACTACGCCGCTTACTCGGATCTCACGATTCTTAAAGACCAGACGATCGGCGTCCTGTGGGAACGCGGCGTGAAGAGCGGCTACCAGTTCATCACATTCACCCGGCTCAACCGGGAGTGGCTGGAACTGGGGAGCCACCACCTGATCATCTCGCGTGGTGAGGTTGCGGGCACTTACCAGGCATTCCCCGACATCTGTCGCCTCACGAACGGCGACCTCTTCTGCGTTTTTTATGCAGGTTACGGCCACGTCTCGCTGCCACGGAATGATTGGCCAAAAGGGGGGCGCATCTGTTGTGTCCGGTCCCAGGACGAAGGCCGCACGTGGAGTGCGCCACGTGTCCTTTTCGATGGCCCGTTTGATGACCGCGATCCGCACGTGGCGCAGATGCGGGACGGCACTGTGGTTTGCAGTTTCTTTACCTATCGTCCTCAGCCTGATGGCAAAGTGCTTTGCGACACGAGCTTGGTCAACTCTCATGACGGGGGCGAAACGTGGGATACGGAGCCGCAAGTTGTGGCTCCCGGCTGGCCCAGCTCGGCGCCGGTGCGCGAATTGCCCGACGGGACACGTATCCTCGGCGTTTACCGGGAGGAGGGCTCCACCGCCTACGGCGGAGTGATCCGCTCGACAGATGGTGGCAAGACCTGGTGCGCGCCCATCCCGATCGGCCAGGGCAGCGGCGTGCGCCTCGACGCCGAGACCGACTTTGTGCGGCTTAAGGACGGCGCTATCTACGCCGCCCTCAGGGGCGACCGTGTAAACATGCACTTCGCTAGCAGCCCCGACGGCGGGTCCACCTGGTCGCCGGTGAAAGACATCGGCTTCCCTGGGCATTGTCCACACTTCACACGCCTGAGCAGCGGCGAAATTCTCCTGACCCATCGTCTTCCTCTCACCTCACTGCACGTTAGCCGCGACGAGGGCAAGACCTGGCAAGGGCCCTATCAAATCGACTCGACACCTGGCGCCTACCCTTCAACCGTCGAACTAAAGGATGGATCTGTGCTGGTCGTGTATTACGAGGAAGGCGCGGGTAGCGCGGTGCGCGCCCGACGTTTCAAGTTGAACGGAGAGGGAATTGAGTTCCTGCAACTCGGATCATGAACCCAGCCATCGAAACCACCAACCTGACGCGGGACTTCGGGAAGCTTCGCGCCGTCAACCAACTCAATCTGCGCGTCGAAGCGGGACGATTCTTCGGCTTTCTCGGCCCCAACGGCGCGGGCAAGTCCACCACCATCAAAATGTTCACCGGGCTGTTGGCCCCGAGCGCGGGCACCATGCGCCTCCTGGGCGAGGACATGAGTGACCAGCGGCGCGCGCTGGAGGTCAAGCGCCGCGTCGGCGTAGTGCCGGAAAACCTTGCGCTGTTCGACAATCTGACCGCCCGCGAATACCTCACCTTCATTGGCCGCATGTATCTTCTGCCCCCGGCTACCGTCCGCGCGCGTTGCGACGAGTTGCTTGAGATGATGGATCTGGCGCACGAGGAGAAGAAACTCACGCTCGAGTTCTCCCACGGCATGAAAAAGAAGCTCGCCCTGGCCGCGGCCTTGATCCCCAATCCTGACCTCTTGTTCCTCGACGAACCCTTCGAGGGCGTCGATGCCGTTGCCTCGCGCGTGTTGCGCGACACCCTCAAGCAGTGCGTCGGTCGCGGCGCAACGGTCTTTCTCACCTCCCACATCCTGGAGATTGTGGAGAAACTCTGCACCGACGTCGGCATCATCGCCCGCGGCCAACTGGTGCATCACGGCACTATGGAGGACTTGCGCCGCACCGGTTCGCTGGAGGACAAGTTCCTCGCCGTTGTCGGCCACGACGGCCACGAAGCGCAGAAACTAAGCTGGCTGGAAGCTTAACTGTGACAAATCACTGCAACCACAGATGGACACAGATAAACACAGATGGGGACTACTCGAAGTGGCTCCTTCTCGCAGCGAAGATCCGATTACCGAGCCGTGACTTAAGGGGAGGCGGATTAACACTCAAGGCTAGTCATGAGAATCTGTGTTTATCTGTGTCCATCTGTGGTTCCTTTTTGCGTGGAGAAAGCTTGAAGTGAACTGGTCCCAGCTCAAAACCATTCTCTGGCTGCGCTGGCGACTGACGCGCAACCAGTGGACGCGCAGCCAAGGCCTGGCCGCCGTCCTCGCCGCCATCATCGCCGCCAGCGCCTTGGTACTGGGCGGTGCCTGCTTTGTCGGCGGGTTGCTGGCCGGCATCTTCGGCCTCGCCCAGGCGCAACCGGTCGTCGTGTGGGGCGTCTGGCTGGGCGTGACCCTGGCGTTCCTGCTCTTCTGGATGATCGGCTTGCTCCAGGAACTCCAGCGCTCGGAAAGCATCGACCTCCAGCGCTTGATGCATCTGCCGGTCGGACTGGGCCAGATGTTCGTCATCAACTACCTCGCGTCGCATCTCGCCTTCAGCATCCTTATTGCCGTGCCCGCCATGATGGGTCTTGCAATAAGGATGCTGAA
>Ga0224558_1002610_pt1 | contig 16166 bp, 15 predicted proteins | sample 714S32024metaG_FD_180682 | JGI IMG/M metagenome (GOLD analysis project Ga0224558, IMG submission 180682) | Peat soil microbial communities from Stordalen Mire, Sweden - 717 S3 20-24 | ecosystem: Environmental > Terrestrial > Soil > Wetlands > Peat | place: Sweden: Norrbotten County, Stordalen... | reverse complement strand
GGGTTGGGCATCGCTGCGCTGGGCCGGAAGCGGCGAAATACGCCGCTTTCCTCTACGTCCACAGGGAGCCCGGAAATCTGCTTTGGCAACACGTCCGCTTTTCCTAACTGGGACTCCGGGTACTTGATTCTAACGTAAAACTTGACCGCCAATATTCCCGTCGGCTTTCCGTCCACAATTTGCTCGCCAACGCCGACTCCACACACGTTGTGCTCTGGGGCCGACCCTGAGGCGGCGGCCAGAGCGCGCACGCTCGTCTGGGGACGAGCGCCCAGCAGCCGGGCCGCCCACTCTTTCTTCGCCGCCTTGAGGTCCTTCTGATTGGCACTGAATAACGTAATGTCAGATTCTTTCATAGTTAGCTAATGTTGAATTTTTACTCACGATTGTGCGTCAAGGCGCACGCCTCGAAGGTTTGCAGCGGACAATCGTTGGTAACTACAGATATATACGTAAGCTGAGACCGCTTTCTTTCAGAAATCTGCGCGATTGACTGAACACTCGCCTTCCAGCAACGCCAGAACGTGAGCGTGCTGCCCTACATCTTGGTCTTGCCGCTGCCGATGGCCCCGAACACGCACATGCCCATCTGCTGGAAAGCGGGGGTGGTCAGGAGGACGCCCCCCTGATGGCCAATTTCCCCGGTATGCCAACGATGGCCGGAATTCCATTCCCGCCAGGTGGGATAAGTTCGGTTGCGAACGCCGCGCTGGTTTTGGGCCCAGCGCTCAAACAGGGCTACGCCTAAACGCCCTACGGATGATGATCCGCACGTGCGGGGCTTGCAGCGGTTGGCCAAACGGTGCGCTCACCGCGCTTTTCATCGACGGCTGGGAATCGCCCTGGGCCAGGATCTCTTACGACGAAATCCCGTTCGAGGATGTGTATAGGCTGATCAGATCATTGCAGCCCAACTGCCTCGTCATGGACCTCAACGCTTCAAAGTACCCCTCGACGGCGCTGTTCTACGGCGACATCAAGTCGTACGAGCAGAATGCTGGGGAGAGCGTCGACCGCGAAGGCAACCGCCTGGCTTCCATGGCCTGCCTGCCAGTGAACAAGCAATGGTTCTGGAAGGAGGATTATCCTTCGAGCCCGGTGAAGAGCGCCAAAACCATCATTGAATCCAACCTGATCCCGCTGAACCGTGCCTACTGCAATTTCATCCTGAATGTGGCCCCCAACCGGCAGGGGCTGATCGACGACAATGCCCTCGCCTTGTTAAAGGAGATTGGCGACCAGTGGAAGCCTGAGGGGAAAATGCCCGTTCTCGAGGCCCCGGAGCCCCCGATCATCTCTCCCAACATCGCCAAGTTCAAACCGGCGAGTTCTTCGTGGAGCTGGGATACCCAAATATCCGATTTCGGAAACGATGACGATTTCAAAACCTACTGGGAATCCAATATCCACATCAAAGAACCCTGGTATGCGGTTGACCTGGTGACCGAGCAGCCGTTCAACCTGATTGTTTTGACCGTCCCTCGAAAGGGCATACGGGAGTACCGTCTCCAGTATTTTGCGGAAGGAACCTGGAAGGACCTCCCATCTGGACCGAATGACAAATTGGTGAAAATCCATAGGTTCGACCGAGTCTGGGGCAGCCGGGTAAAGGTCCTGTTTCCCGACAACGGCATCCAGCCTGCGATTTCAGAGTTGGGGGTTTACCACGAAAGGCGCTGAAGACGGGCAGATCCATCGCCATCACCCGAACGTGCTCCCGTTCCAACCCCAGTTGCTCGCTTCGACGTCGGTGAAGTTCAGGTAAACGCGGTCCTCCGGGACCCCGAGAGAATCGTTCAGCAGCTTGCAGACCTGCTGCGAAAGCTTCCGATTCCTGGCGGCAGCACTGTAAGAAGAGGGCGGTAGGCGGCTGGACGCACGATTGCCTTCTCCAGCTTTCACTCGACCTCTCGCGCCGCCGAATCTCTCACTTCTTTGCTGCAAATCGCGGGTCGTCGAACACAAAGGGTGGACGCTCGCCAAAAAAGACCTTGTAGATGTCGGAATTGGTTTTCAGCATTTCCTCCAGCATCGTTTTCCAGGGGCGGTCGGCGACGGAGATGAGGCCTGTGTTGGCGGCTTCGCCATTGTATTTCTCAAAAAAACGGCCCGTCGTCGCTTGGTCCACCAGCGTGAACCATTCGATGCCCACCACATAGCCCAGGGCGGCGGCGTGCTCCACGTAGTGGCGATAGGCCAGCCCCCGGGCCCGCTGGCTGAAAAGGTCTTTGCCCCCGCCGGTCAGGCCGCTGTCGGGGGGCGAACTGAAGTAGAATTCGCTGAAGAACATCGGCCGGTCGCCCATCTAGCCGCGGATGCGCCCGAGCAACTCGGCGTCGAATCCGTAAGCGTAGTAGTTGAAGGAGACCAGGTCCATGTATTGGCCGCTGAGCTGACAGACGGTTTCGTTGTTGATCGTGCCGGGTTGGAACCGGTTGCCGATGAGCAAGTGGTTCTTGTCGTATTTGTGAAAGGTCTCCCTCACCAGCCGAAAGTAGGCCTCGAGGAACATGCCGGTGAACTGCTGCATGTCTTTCCTGGCGGAGGCGGTTTTCACGGACAGGGCGCGCGCGGCGACCTCGGCGAAGGATCCCAGTGGCGTCTCCCAGGCGCGGTTGAAGGCTTCGATGGTCTTGTATTTCTCCTCCAGCATGGTGGCGAGCCGGCGCTTGCATGGATGGGAGCTATCGAGCGCGGCGACGGCGCCGGGGATTTCCTCCCAGAGCGGCTCGTTAGCCAGGAAATAGCCAATCACCAGCGGGTCAGCGGCGGCTGGCGGGAGTCTTTCCGCAAAGAGCTTGTCGCATTGCTCGCGCAACTCATCGGAAAACGGATCGAAAATGCCGTGGGTGCCGGGCATGTCGGGAAAGCCTTCCCAGGTCGAGAGCGGCAGGTGGGCGACATACGGAAAATTCATCAGGCGTCGAACGCCCGCCTCGCCCCCGACAAAGGCGCCGATGGAATTGAACCCCCATTTGCGGACCCGCTCGATCATGCGCGCGGTGTAGGCAGCCGGGTCGTAGGGCGTGCCGGTTTTGCGGATGGTGTTGACCAGGTGAAAGGAAAGAGCCTGCGAGCCGCTTGCAGCCGGTTGGGAGGGTGCCAAGACCACCCGCCGTCGATCAAGACCGCGTATAGCGGGTTTTAGGAGGTGCTGAGATTGTTATCCAGCACTGCTGGTCCTGCTGGCGTCGCTCTGTTCACACATAGTACGGGCGAGGGGGCAAAAACCGTCGCAACATTATGTTGCCATCCAAGACGGTTTCCGGCGCTGCAAACCGCATCCTTGCTGTATCCGCGCAGCATATTTCCTGCACAGCATATTCAGTGTGTCAGTGCGAACAAGCGCGCGTTCTTCGGGCCAGCGCATTCGTATGCGCACGAACGCGCGCGGGGAATCCGGTGTCGGCAGTGGTTAGCCGTTTTCATGTGCGATTTAAACTCAACAGCCGCGAGGCGGCACCCGATTTGCCTCATTTTTCCGGGTCGCCGAGTTGGGACCTTCCCGCTTGAACATCGAGTTGGCATGGGTGGGTGGCTCGCACCACCGCTATGGCCGACGCGCCGCCTGACCGCGCCCGATGTCCGGTCGTTGGCGTCCAGCGCGCCAACGCCACGCACCGGATCCTCTCCGGTTGTCACCGCCGCCTGGCGGTAGAACCTCCAGACGTTCCCGGCAGCACTTCCGCGAAGCCCTTGCATCATCCTTGGTACTCCTTGATCTCATTGGTCCTGCGCATCGCGGGGCGTTGCGTTCTTTTCAAATCCTCGCGTGGATTGTAGGACTGCCACCGCGATGAGATTTTCACCACCCACAGGCGGAGAATCTTCGAAGATTTTGTATTGGTTATGAAGGGCTTACGTTTCTGGCGGAAGAATCTTGAAAGATCCGTCCTCCTCACTCCGTATTAGATGTTGGGCAAGTTGAAGCAAATCATGAACCAGCAAAAAAAACAGGATATACACTCATGAATACGATATGTCCGTCCACGTACTCCATGGCAAACCGTAGCGCTCTTGTCGCAGTTACCTTCCTGCTGTTAATCGTTCCCACAAGGAGCCACGCAACGATTATCAGGATCGATGCGACAAGCGCTGCGAATTCATGGACGATCGACCAAATCACAATCACCGGCGGTCCCGCAAATGCAAAGGTTGTGATACCGCCGAATACGCAGGGGGTGATCGACGTCAACGGTACTTATCGATCACCGACAAACCTAAATCTAAACCTTATGGGGAATGTTATCACGGTTGGAGACGAGCACTTTGGCCCCATTTCGGTGGGGAACAAACTCTACACCTCCCACGAAGAGGCTGCCAAAAATAGGGTTCAGGGCGGCGGCACGGGTGCGGTGTTCCCGTCACCTCCAAACACGTTTCAGTTCTCTTCTTCGTTATTCGACTCCAATCAGTTTCCAGGGGCATCGACACTGATATTCACCAGGTCTATTCAGGTAGGAAGCGGTTCTACGAACCAGTTAGGCCAGGTAACGAACCTGACTGCCACAATTGCTTTTATGGCATGTAATGACACGAATTTCTACTCGGCGCAATTCGTGGCGTTTTCCTGTGAGTACCCGACGTTCTGTATCCCGGAGATGGGGATTTCAAATCTGCAATACCAAATTCTGGATACCTCGTCCACTTTGACGGGCTTCTTCAACACGCAGGCCCAGCAGATGATATTGCCTTTGCCTGCTTTGTGGTTGGATGCGAGTAGCAACATTGTTTCGTCGTCGTACGAAATGGTGGTCTTTCAATTCTCGGCGGTTTCTCGGGCGCTGGCTGATGTCCAGATCACATCCGACGGAACGTTCGGTTTCATTCCTGGTGGTCCTTGGCTTTCGATTGGCTTGACTGCCCAACAGGCAACTTTGCTCTGGCCTGCATATGCCACCAACTTCTCCCTGGAATGGGCTTCGAACTTGCTCCCGCCAGTTTCCTGGCAAACGGTGACAAACAATGCTCTTTTGACAAACGATGTTTTCTCGGTCCCGGTACCGTTTCAGGGCGCAAGTCGTTTTTTCCGGCTGAGAGTACAGAACCCATAGCCCTCATAGCCAATACTCGTTCCTGAGCAGAAGTTCCTGATCAACCGAGCCGGTAATATACGCGAGCAGTTGTGTCCAATTCATGGGTCCAAAGTGGAACATCTGTAGTCGGCAAACATGGGATTTGGGGGTTAAGGCAGAGGAATTGATTGGGTTGCGATAGGTGGTGTTCGAAAAGCATCGAGGTTGGGACAACGCATCGTGGCCTTGCTCAAGAGTTGGCCGGGGTTGAAGGAAAAGCTCTTTCGGTTTGAACTGGGCCGCGAATTATGGTGCCTCCGCCAATGTCCGTGCCATCAATTAACAACACAGAAATGGCTTGTTTTATGAGATTTACATACGCATCGACTGGTAGGCTTATGTTGGTGTCAGATTCAACATCAATTGTTGGCCTTTGCTGGCAGATGGATGGAAAGCTGCCAGATAGTCTCCGGTGATCGTAACGACTAGCTGCCAGCGGTGGAGAGCTCACAAAGCCGCTGCTACATTCTAAATCATTGCACTCCAGCTATTTAGCTATCGTGCGCGACAGCGGTGCTTAATTTCCAGCAACCCAGACGCGGCCTCTTTCTTCAACGCTGCGTTTGACTTGCATTGTTTCACGCGGAACAGCCGATTTACGCGGCAAGTTCGCGGTCAAATCGGGTCTCTTTCGTGGGTTTTGGGCGCATTTAGCTGGGTTTGTGCCGCCAGGCACATGCGATCCGGCACGGCACTTTTAAATCATGCCGCTTGCAGAAGTTGTTGCGGCACAGTCCTTTCCTCGACGGTACGGCTAATACCCGGCAGCGGCGGAAGGGGAGACCTATTCCAAAATGTGTCGGTGGTGTCGGTGGTGTCGCCCACCCATTAGGGCGGATGTCAACAGGTAAAAAAGTTCCCGTTCCCAAATATTCTTTCTTCTATCGGGTTGATTCTCTACTGCCTGAAGGTTCGTTGCGCAAGGCATTACTCGAACCTGTACATGGCGAAATCCTCATCAAGCGGCCATCGGGAGCTGAACCAAGCCATGACAATAGGCTTGCCAGCGATAGTGTGCAAAGTTGGCCTGAGGCGGTGTTAAACCCTCGACTCTCTCATCCGGGGTATTACCGTGCAAACCTTGGTGCACTCGGGATCTGTTGAAATAGTTTCTGAACCGCTCCAGCTTTCGTTCCAGGTCCTGAGTATTCCAGTAGAACAGATGATCTAAGTACTCCCGCCGTAGGCTCCCGATCAGGCGCTCCACAAAAGGATGCGACCAGGGAACCTGCGGCACCGTTTGTATCGGTTCCACCCCCAGAATGCGCAGGTTGGCTTGCCACCGGTGGAACTGGAATAAGGGATCATGGTCAAAACTCAACCGAACAGGCGATCCCTGGCTTGCGACCGCTTGGTTGAACATGCGACAGAGAGCTACGCCGTCTACCGGAGTTGCCTGGACCGCGAAACCGATGATGCGGCGACTAAACTGATCCATCACGACCAAGATCCAATGCGTTTTGAGCAGGATCGATTCCGTCCGAAACAGGTCCAAGCTCCAGAGGCTGTCCTTGGAATGACCCAGGAAGGTCAGCCACGAAGGGCCATTTTCCTCACGCTGGGGACGGTAGTAACGAGCCAGAACACGACGGACCACGTCTTTGTTGATCTCGAGACCAAAGGTCTTGGCCAAGTGCTGCGCAATCCTGGGACAGCCAAAACGCGGATTGCGCCGTTTGAGTTCACAGATGGCTTGGATCAGTTCAGGGGGTGGCCCTTTGGGCCCTGGCTTACGTTTGGGACGTGACGAGTAAAGGAAGCGGTATTTGAGGTCCCGCAGCCCACGATGAAAGCGGAGCAAGGTGGCAGGCTTTAGAATAACGGCGGCACGCACAAGTCGACGCGGCTCGAGGAACCGGCTCAGGAACCCCAGAAGGAGCCGGTCAGAAGGTCGCAGATTAGGTGCCCGACGTCGGGACCGCTGTATCACCAGGAGCTGCTGCTTCAAGATTAGGTTTTCGGCAACGACAGCTCTGGTTCCGCGAGTGCCCAGCAAAATTGCCAGCCGGGCCAAAAGGTGCACGAGCAAGACGACTACTTCTCTCATCATCACACAGGCTGGGCAGGGTCATCCTCCAAAGCAAGAACCGCTGCTGCCACCCCGCTTGGAAATTCGCCACGTACAGGTTGAAAGCCGGAGAGCAGCGCGCGCAAAAACGCAAAAATGACATCGAGCATGGCGGAGTCCATTTCGGCGGACTGCGATGAAACATCAAGGTTTTCAAAGGAGTACATGGTTTTCGCTACCCACAGGAAGTGGGCCTTCTGCCGATCTTCCGGTTATACCGTATTATCGTAATACGATATTACGGTCACAGACGTGAACTTCGCCCACTAGCCGCCGACTCCGCCACGGCGCCATCCGGCACCTCGCTGTCCATGAAAAGGAGAACACCTCGACTAGTATCCTCGCAATTTCCGAAAAGTTCTGGTTGACTCGGGTGTGAACTATAGCTTACACTGCCATGGTGATTGAGCGCGAAATTCGGAAGCTCCAACTCGAAAACGGAAGTGTTCCGTTTGATGATTGGTATCATTCGCTCCTCGATAAGAAAATGAGGGCGTCGGTGGACATCCGTTTGGCCAGGGTCCGGCTGGGAAATTTTGGATATCATCGGCATGTAGGCGACGGAGTCAACGAATTGAAGATAGATATTGGCCCGGGCTTGAGGGTGTATTATGGGGAAGACGCGGGACGGCTTGTGCTCTTGTTGGGCGGCGGCGATAAGCGAACTCAGCAACGCGACATCAGCACCTCGATCCGGTTATGGAAGCAGTGGAAACAGCTTAAGAAGAAATGAAAACGATTAGCTATAAAGACGGACTATTGAAGGAACTCAAAGATCCGGAATATGCGGCTGTTTATCTTGCTCAAGCCCTTGAGTCCGGGGATCAAGCTGTGTTTTTACTCGCGCTTCGGGACGTGGTGGATGCCGGCGGGGGAGCCAGTGTCGTTGCGCGACAGGCTCGTATTCAAAGAGAGAGTCTTTACAAAGCACTATCCAGCAGAGGCAATCCCCGATTGACTACTTTGCAAGGAATCTTGAAGTCCTTGGGCCTACGGATAAATGTTTCCCCGGCGGCTGAGGCTGCTTAGGCTGTCAGGGCAACGGGCAGTGGCCACACCAGCCTGGCGTCCATCAGCTACTCCGATGGCACCGCGGGCGTCAGCTTTGGCTACGACCGCATGGGGCGGCTGGCATCCATTAACGGCATCACCACCAACAACTTGACCTACTCCGCGTTTGGCCAACTCCTGTCCGAGGACGCCAGCTCGATGACCCTCAACTACGCCAACCAGCTACGACTCGGTTACGATGCGGCCGGCCGGTTGACATCCATCAGCAACGCCCCTCTCAGCTACGGGGCCGTGGTCGGTTGGGCCGGAAACCGCCTCACCTCCGTGTCCGACGGCACGCGCCAGGCCAACTATACCTACATGCCCAACTCGGCGATTCTGGCATCCACCAGCATCCAAGAAGGCGCAAATACCATCACAGCCACCCGGCAATACGACTTCCTCAACCGCCTGCTGTCCATATCGACCGATCAAGGTCTTTCTGCGGCATATCGTTATAATGCGGCTAACCAACGGACTGCCTTGACCAACGGCGACGGTTCCGCCTGGAGCTACGCCTACGACTTCCGCTGCCAAGTGACCAAGGGCGTCGCCAGTAGGCCTGAAGCCAACCAGACGACTCTTGCCATCGAAGCTGGCGTCCGGAGGTGCTCCAACAAAAGCGCAAGCTTCCGGGGGCGCTAACTGCAACCGCTATTCGGCCCTGGGTTACCACGTTCTCAGCGAATTGCTCTTTGGCGAGGCATGAGCTGGACCGGTCTTGTGTTTGGCGACATCACGGAAATGGCAATTAATTTTACTGGAACAGGAGGTGCAACGGACCATTATGCCTGCATTCGTCGGGTAGGACTCTTCCATGCCACGGATCAAGCAACTAAGCCGTGGCTTTTCCTGGATGTCATGAACATCGGGCTCCCCCAACTCGACGATTTCGAACGATACGCTCTAACGCTTTGCCCTAACGGCCGAATCTACGCGCTAGCCGCGGGAAATGGAAAGAGCCTTGCCCTCTTCACCAGCGACGACCCACGCAACCTGTGGAAGCAAATCACTGACACGGGCCTGCCCGCTCCCGCATACGGCTTTTACGTCTTCGGGCTGTTCGCGGCCTCGAACTCGCCGGGGGACGGCAAAAAGGACATCCTTTTCTTCACCGGGATCAAACTCTATCGCTCTACCAAGAGCGGCAAAGGCTGGACTAGTCTTTCTCCCGACGACTACGACTTCTTCCACGATGATGTTCACTGCTTAACATTCTTCCCGGAATCGGCAGACGGTTCCATCCCCATTACTTTTGTAGGCTGCGACGGCGGCATCGCAAGAAGCTATGCTCTCGCAGATCCTTCAGCCGACATCGGAAGTGCACCCGGAGACTTCAACGAGCACGCAACGCCAACTGACTCCCTGGCACCAGAGAACCTTAACCACGGTATTAGCAGTTGCGCCGTTCAAACCTACTGGTGCGATCCTGTGCCTGGCGAATTGTTGCTCACGCGGCGTTGCACTGGGCCAACGCACGAAAAACAGGGGGTAACAGCTCGGCCGCAAGGCGCTGCAATTTAAGGATTTGTGGGCGGATGAGGTTTTCGCTACCCACACGGGGGTCACCTCCCGTGCCACACAATCGCCCTCCAACGCCGCGCGGTGGCGCCAATTACAACGCAATGGAGTTTTCGCTACTCACAACAGGTCAAAAAGAAACCTTCAATGACTGCTGATCGTTTCTTCTGACCAAAGCCCGCATAGTGTACCTTCGCTTTGCGGTGCGCGGCACAAATCCCCGTCCGCAAAACACGCAAACCGCCTTCGCCTCGGACTCGCAATGCCAACATTTCATAAAATAGAGGCTAAAGGTTTTGCCGCCCAACTCTCGTTGTCGTGTTTCCTGTCACATAATAAATTTGTGAGATGGCTTCTAGGCTTTCGCCGTCATGGGAATTCCCATACTCTGTCAGCGTGAAACTGCTCAACGAGTGTGTGGCCTCCTCTTAAAGTGGGTCAGCAGATGGAATGCGACGTTCCCCACAAGCATATATACTAGAATACTCATCGCGATGGTATTCTCGAGACCCTTGTTCGTATCCAAGAGGACACTCAACCCTCGAAGGCAACCGCATCCCTCAAGTCGCCAACGATAGCCAATCCCAATCTGTAAGCCAAGAAGAGCGATACTATCCAATAAACTAACAGTTTGCGCAGATGGAGGTCATGGACAAATAGAAGCGAGCAACCCACAGCCAGTTCAATTATTGCCGCTACACAAATCACCTCGAAATTAGAAAAGAACGGAATGACGGAATTCCCAGCCTTCATTCCTCTAAACCCATAAGCAATACCCGCTGCCTTTATGGCTCCGCTGATCAAAAGCAACAAAGCCACGCTAGCAAAGAAATAGCCAGAATAGGAGGTGTTATCAGACTTTGACTCGTTCATCTAATTCGTTCAGGAAACAGGCAACGATTCCTCATTACAATTAGCGTTCAAGCCTAGAACACGAAATCCACGGGACAAGGTCCCACATAGGCTATACCCAAGTTGACCGGCCTCCACTTCTTGACCGTTGTGTCCCAGTAGAATCGGCACGCAAAGGGGCATGGATCGTTGAACAATTGAATTTTCACCAGAAACATACAGGTAGCGATTAAGAGAGGACGTGAGGAACTGATTTCATCATCCCGGGGAAAATCACTCTGATAAGTACCAATATACTGCAAAAGTCCTGCGTTTTTGCGGTCATCAAAGAATTGAGAAAAGGATTTCGGAGTGGTTTGACACGATTCTATCTCAATCAACGAATCAATTGGTGAAAAAAGGGAGAAACATTGACTTGTTAACCTAGACGCAAAAGCATGCTTAAAGAATAGTTCATGGACAAGGTTATCGTCACGAGGAATCTGCTCAGCACTGACCCCATAGCGATCAACGAGTTGTTTGCGTTGCCAATTGATGCTCTTCGGCTTTGCTTTAGTGTCACTCAAAATGCGGAATCTCTTGTATTGAGCGTAATCTCTATCATTGTACCCAGCCATCATGGAGCCTATTGAATCCATGAGCTGCGCCCGCATATCGCCACTAAGGTGTTCTTGACCGATAAACGGAACATCGGAAAGCATCTGAACCAAATGCGCTGAAGATTTTACTTCGACAAACTTCTTCCCTTTCCATTCGGCAATTGTTTGGCTGTACCTCTTATTTGCCACAATCGCTGGCGTGTGTTCTCTTGTACGGCCAAAGCCCCCCATCCGCGTTACAAGGGCCACCAGCAATAAGCCGACTGGAAGTGCAAAGACTAACACACTCCATAGAGTCTTCTTACTTTGCTGCATAAATTTAGATGTAGACAAGGACGGAATCTGCGTGCCGCCAAAGAGTTGAGCTCATCGAACCGAAAGAGCCAATAAGCCACCACGGCAAAGTGCCATTATAGTGAAAGTCCCTCACTCTTCTGCAGCGTGCAGATCCAAAGACACTTAACCGCGATTGCCGCAAGGACCGAACACCACGCGGCAGCTAAAGCAACGCATTCGACTGCCGTCTCAGCGAAGGCCCGTTGGCCTTGGCTAACTACCACAGTTGTAGCATCCGGCCACTCCGCCGATATATTGACACTGGCAAGTGTCTGGTTTGCAGCACCATTCAACGATTTTGTAGTTGTCCTCGTACTCACAGTGTTTCTCACCTGATTTGCAGGTGAGAGCGTACAGCTGGACTGTGAACGTTGATACGATTAAGAGCGCAATTGCAAGTACCCGTTTCATATATGTGCCCAACGTAACTACAGGATGAGGACTTTGTCAACAGCAAAATGAAACAACGTTGCGCGCGGATATGTGCCACAACGACAGGGCTTTATATCACTTCTAGCTGTAACGCTGCGCACTTTTCCGTGGACTTGTTCTCAAGTTGAGCCGTGCCGGAAGCCTCGTGGTTTGCGGACTGGTTCGTGGTGAGATGCTTGGTCGGGTGGTGGTCATGGGTAACGGAGGCTTTCCTTGATTTGCTGGAGGCGGTGCAAGGCCTCAAGACGCCGCAATTCGCGTTGCTGATCGGAGAGCGGGGCTGGAGTGATGGTCGGCGGGCGCGGGAGGGGTTCCAGCCGCACGCGGCGGATGTTAAGGTCTTCCTCGAAGCGATCGGGTTGGAGCAGGTTGGATAGCTTGAGAGCGCCGACGTTGCGGCGGCCCTCGCGGATTTCGCGTTGGAGGTAAGTGATGACCCGGCGCAGGTCCTCTGGGGTGAAGCCGGCGCGCAGCCATTCGTACCACTGCCGTTCGCGGTCAAAGCCCTGTACGGTGCGGAAATTCATCCAGGGAGAGATAGTTCGCCGTTCCTGCCGAAGACATGTGCAGAGGCCCATGGTTCTGGAGGGAAATTGGTGTTGGTGGCCGATCGAGTCCGAACGCTGGACCAAACGGTGCGGAGATGGGGAAGCATTGAGGGGCACTTTTCCAATTCGCCATCAATCGCGCCACGGCATGAAACTCAAAGCCGTCAGGCGGCTTGTTTGAGCGAATAATGATTTAAAAGGCCGCCCGGAACCTCCTCGCACTGGATCTCCCCAAGAGGCGCCGGCTCGGCAGGGTAATCGAAGCCCAACGGAATGATATTGCCGAGTCCTTGGTGTGGGCGCCGGGCGTTATGATGTCCCTGGATGGTGGCCAGCGCGTGGCGCAGGTGCGGTTCGCCCAACAGAATCAGATTATCGAGCGTCTCACGGATTTCTCGAACGTGGCGTTCGGCGTGCGCGTTGCAGAGGGGCGAGTGCGGGGGCGTCTTGAGGATGCGCAGCTGGTCGGTTTTCAATACTCCGTCCATGGCTGCGAAGCTGGTGTCTCGGTCATGGACCAGGCACCGACACGGCAGCTTCCAATCCTCGACCACCATGGAGAAGTTCCTGGCCTGCTGTGCCATCCAGATGCCGTGCGGTTGGAGCGTGCAGCCGGCGATCCAAACCCGGCGGCTGCCCAGATGCAGGAAGAACAGCACATAACATGTGACTAACCCGCTCAGGGTCCAGACCTCTTCGGTGAAAAAGTCTGTCGCCCAAGTCACCTCCAGGTGGGACTGCAGAAATTGTTTCCACGACAGGCCCTTGCGTTTGGGAGCAGGCGGTAGGCCATGACGCCTGAGCACGTCGCGCACGTAGCTGGGGCAGGCTGTGTACCCGAGTTTCTTTAGCTCCCCAGAGATCCGCTTGTAACCCCAGGAATTGTTTTCTTCGGCCAGGCGGACAATCAAGGCTTCGGTGTCGTGGGCTTTGCGGGGACGTCCGGGCCTTGTCGAGTGATTATCAAAGGTCCATTTCCTTTGTTTCTGACGACGATTCCAGGCCAGGAGCGTGTCGGGCTTGGCGATGGAAATGACCTCGGCCAGTCGATCCTTAATCCTGAGGCCGTATTTCACCAGAATGCGCCGGTCCGCCTCGCTCAAGGGCACCCGGGCTCCCAACTTGCTGCGCAGGATCTTATTTTCCTGCCGCAGGTAATCATTTTCCCAGGCCAGGTCGCGGTTGAAAAGCTGCTGAAGTTTTTCGATCAGCGGGGTGGCCGAATGGTCGGGATTGCGGGTCATCGGCCACAACATACCAGCACTGGCTGATCATGCGAATTCAAAATGCCCTCTTGGGTGTCGTAGTGCGCATGGATGAATTTCTGCACCCTACAGGGCAGCCGCCGGGCAAGGCAGCAAGCGACAAATGTGTTGCCAGGACCGATCGGCTAGGGGAAGATAGCCCATGAGGACGGAGAAATCGCGCTCCGATGATGGACTCGGCGGCCCCTCAAGGAAGCGCACCTGCTGGCGTCGCCTGGTGCGCGCCTCCCGGGCAACATCACTGCCACTGGCGGCGGTCACGCTTGTAGGCCTATTGGCAGCGCTGGCCGCGGCCCTCACCCCCGCCCTTCACTCCGCCATTGAGATCGGCCCCGACGAGCATTACGAGGTGATGAAGGCGATGCTATGGGGAAAAGGCTATCCTCTTTACCAGCAAATGTGGAACGACCAACCACCCTTACACACGATCCTCCTCGGCCTTTTGTTCCGGTGCTTTGGTCCCACCATCGGCGTGGCGCGCGCCTTGGCCGTGTTTTTTGGAGTTGTGCTTTTGGCCGGCTGCTTCGTTCTGGTCCGGAAGCGCTGCGGTCATTGTGCGGCATTTGTGGCCGCCCTTGCCCTCATGGCCGCTCCCCAGACGCTGGAATTGTCAGTCTCCGCGATGCTCGAGGTCCCGGCCATGGCTGTGGGCCTCTGGGCGCTCTGGCCTGTCTATCACTGGGTGGAGAAGCCTGGAGGCCGACGGCTGTACTTGCTCATCGCCTCCGGAGTGTTGTTGGCTACAAGCTTGCAGATCAAGTTGACCGCGGCAATCTTCGCTCCTGCCCTCTGCGCGGAGATATTCTTCGCCACAGCCGGTGACGGTCTGTCCGCGGCAAAGTGTCGCGCGCGGCATTTGCTGCTTTGGGGCGGTTGTGTGGCTATATGGTTTGTGCTGTTAGGCATGCTCTTTGGCAGCGGCTATCGCATGGCCTGGGCCGCTCACTTCTCGGCACGCACGCATGAGGCGACTTCCGCTATGGGTCACTCTTTCCCCCCGAGCCTGCTGCTGGACCACCTTGAGGGGTTTATCGGCGCATGCACCGGTTTGGTCTTGGGGGCCTGGCCCGGGGGCTTCCGTCGCATCCTTTTTCCCTATGTCCTCTTGCTCACGGTGGCCGCGGTCCATCTCGTCCACCGCCCTTGGTGGCCCTACTATTACCTGCATTTAACGATCCCCATGGCCTGGCTCACCGGCTACGCGGTTATCAGGTTGTTCCGCCTGCCGTTCCAGGCTTCGGCGAACCACGGTTGGCGGCGCATCGTCGGCTTTATCGGGGCCTCACTATCGGCCACGGCCCTGCTCGTCCTCATTGCCATGGAGGGCGGCGGCCGCCTGGTTTCGGAGGTCGCACAGATGCGAGGACTGCCCCAAATCGAAAATAGTCTGCTCATCACGGCCATGCGGGAGTATGCCGGGCGCACGCGCTGGGTGTACGCACGTTCCACAATCTATGCCTTCCATGCAAACCTCTCGGTCCCGCCCGAGCTGGCAGTCCTGGTCAAAAAACGCTTTTGGTCCGGACAGATTTCCGAACGCGAGATTCTGGCCATCATCCAGCGCTATGCTCCCGAGCAAATCGTGGTAAGCGGTGAGGAACTCCTGAGCGACGATTACCTTCGCAAAGCGGGGTACGCGCCAGTGTATGAATCTGGGGAAGGCACGCTCTATGTCGCCGGTTCGTTGCGCTGAAGGAACCATCGTGTGAATAATGAGTCGAGTGGACTTTTTCCGTCCGCTTGCAAAGGCTTGTTCGGGAGGAGGCCCAAGGTCCACGTCATTCGCTATGCGGATGATTTTCTGGTCGTGGCCGAAACCAAAGAGACTATGGAATAGACGGTCAAACCGGTGATTCAGAAGTTTCTGCCCGAACGGGGCCTGCGATTATCAGAGGAAAAGACAGTGATCACACACATCCGGGACGGGTTCGACTTCTTCGGCAAGACGGTGCGCAAGTTTGGTACGCAGTTGATTGTGCAACCGTCCAAAGCCGCTGCAAAGTCGACCAGGGAAAAGATCAGAGCGCTGCTGCGCGCGTCGCGGAGCACTTCGTATGATGTGTTGCTGAGCAAGCTTAACCGGCTGCTCCGGGGATGGGGTAACTATCACCTGTACGTGGCGAATTCCCAAGCGGGGTGGCAGCAGCGGTTCTTGCTTTGGAGGATGACCCTGCCCAGCCGATGTGATGATGAGAGAAGTAGTCGTTTTGCTCGTGCACCTTTTGGCCCGGCTGGCAATTTTGCTGGGCACCCGCGGAACCAGAGCTGTCGTTGCCGAAAACCTAATCTTGAAGCAGCAGCTCCTGGTGATACGGCGGTCCCGACGTCGGGCACCTAATCTGCGACCTTCTGACCGGCTCCTTCTGGGGTTCCTGAGCCGGTTCCTCGAGCCGCGTCGACTTGTGCGTGCCGCCGTTATT
>Ga0224558_1002606_pt1 | contig 16177 bp, 9 predicted proteins | sample 714S32024metaG_FD_180682 | JGI IMG/M metagenome (GOLD analysis project Ga0224558, IMG submission 180682) | Peat soil microbial communities from Stordalen Mire, Sweden - 717 S3 20-24 | ecosystem: Environmental > Terrestrial > Soil > Wetlands > Peat | place: Sweden: Norrbotten County, Stordalen... | reverse complement strand
GCGGAGACAATAGAAAAGTTGCATCCCTTGCAGCATGTGGGCCTGTGGCGCAGTTTGGGAGCGCGCTTCCATGGCATGGAAGAGGTCGTCGGTTCGATCCCGACCAGGTCCACCAATCAAATTACAAGCTTATTGACTCCCTTTTTGCAGATGAGCACCCCTTTGCGTCACCCTTCAACCAGTGCTAACAGGCCCTGTTGCGGAGCGCGTCGATCTCCGCGCGGGTGGGCATGGAGGGCGCGGTGCCGGGGCGCGTGATTGAGATGCCAGCGGCAGCGCAGCCAAAGCGGGCAGCCTCGACCAGGTCCATGCCTTCCGAAAGTGCGACGGCGAAGCCTCCATTGAAAGCATCGCCGGCGCCCGTGGTTTCCACGACTTTACCTGCGTCTACTGCTGGCACATGCGCACGAACCTGGGCGTTTTTCGCGAAGACGCCCTGCGCGCCCAGAGTGATGATGGCGTTCGGCACCCCGCGGGCGAGGAACGCATCGGCGGCCTTTTCGGCGTCGGCGAGGGTCGAGACCGGAACACCGGTCAGCGCGGCGGCCTCCGACTCATTGGGCGTGATGTAGTCGATGTGTCGATAAATGCTCTCGGGCAGCAGAGCAGCAGGCGCGGGATTAAGGATGGTGGGCACGTGGAGGGAGTGGGCCAGCGCCAATCCGTGCTCGACGACGGCGAGCGGGAGTTCGAGCTGGGCGACAAAGACGCTGGAGCCGGCGATAAGTGCACGAGCCTGATCGACCTCGGCCGCAGTCACTTCAAAACAAGCGCCGGGCACGACGATGATGGCGTTCTCGCCTTTGTGAGCGTCGATGATGATGGCGGCCGCGCCGGTGGCGCTCTGTGTCGTAAAAAGGAATTGGGTGTCGATGCCTTCAGATTTATAGAGCGCGCGCGCCATGTCGCCGAAGGGGTCCGGTCCTAGCTTGGAGATGAAGCTCACCCGGCCGCCGGCGCGCGCCGCAGCTACGGCCTGGTTGGAGCCCTTACCGCCCGGCCCGAGTTTGAACTCGTTGCCCAGGAGCGTCTCGCCCCAAACGGGAATGCGACCGGTGCGAAAGGCGAGATCCGCCACAAAGCTGCCCAGAACTGTGACCCATTTCTTTTCCATCATTGATTCATCCCTTGTGTAGAGGTAAATGAAATCTGCTTTTTCAACGCACTTTTCTAGCCGGCTCGATATGCCAGCGCGATCAGCGCAAGCGCGAGCAGGTAAGCAATGAACATGGCGGCAAGATAGAGCCAGGACTTTCGCCTGGCGCCGCGAAACTCATGCCAGGCCAGCACACCCCATAGAGTGGCGATCATGGGCGAGGCTTGCCCGATAGCATACGAGACGGGCAATCCAACGAAGCGGGCAGCAACAAAGTTGAAGACCGTACCGGTGCCCCAGATTGCGCCCCCCAACAGCCCAAGCGCGTGATAGCCGGCGGGTGCCGAGAAATATCCTGAGATAGAGACCGGCGCGCCTGCCAACGGCTTGCGCATCAGGATGGGATTGAAGACAAAGCAGCAGAGAAACGCGCCGAATGTCATGAGGACCGCGGCCGAGTATGGGCTGAGGGCGCCGGACGAAACCAGCAGCGATGCATCCGGATGGACGCCCTGCGTGGCTTTGGTGATGAGCGGCGCGAAGATGCCCATGAGCAGCCCGGAGACAAGGCAGACCATGGTTCCCTTGCGCGAGCTGACCGCAGAGGCGGCTCCGCGCGTGGCATAGGCCATACCGATAAAGACGACTGCGACCAACGCCATCAACACGCCGGCGGCCAGCAGCCTGGCGCTGCCTTGCGGGTGGATGAGGTAGCTCAGGGCCGTGCCTTCAACCAGGGCGATGCCGATAGAGAGCGGGAAGGCAACGGCGAGGCCGACCATCTCGATTCCAGCTACAAGCAGAACGTTGGCGATATTGAAGATGAATCCGCCGAGCGCGGCATAAAAGAGAAAAATGGAGTCGGCCTGGCGCAGGTTGGGCAGAAAGCTGAAAAGACCACCGCCCATGCTGCCCAATGTGAAGGCATAGGCCAAAGAGACGAGAAAAATGCCGAGGCCGTAATCCCAGTAATACAGTTCAAAGCGGTAATTCTTTGTCAGTTTGAAAGTATTGGCAAATGATCCCCAACAGAAAGTGCACAAAACTGTCAGCAGAAGCGCAGTAGCAAAGGATGCGGGGACGAACATGGTTTCTCCCTTTGGCACAGCGTTTTGTCACGCAAATGTCTGTGAGGCATGAAACGTGAAACGCTGCGCCAGAGAGTCACTTTAGTTGCCCGCGTTGGCCGTGTCAATGCAGACTTAGAGTTCCGCATCCGCGGCAAGCGACCTATGCCGCTGATGGTGAACTCAGTAGAGCAAATACTTGGCGCGAATCGATTTGAACTGCTCGATCGCTTCTACCCAATCCATCCACACCCGTCGCGGATCCTGCCCGGCGCTGATAGCATCCATAGTCGCTTTGTTCAGCATTAAACCGTCAAGACTTTTCAACTCGAACTGCTGAGGGTAAAGAGAATGCAGCGCGGATGCAATCTCGATGCCGAGTTCCGGCGCATCGAGCGTGTTCCTGTCCGTGACAATGATGTTCACGCCTCCGCATTTCTGCTTCGCGTAAACGGAATCGCTGGGCGTGAATTCTGTCGGCACAAAGCGAACCCCTGTGATGGCGCGCGCATTGAGATAGGCTGCGAGTTCCAGCGGTTGAATCCATGGCGCGCCCAGCAGTTCAAAGGGAGCATCCGTGCCACGTCCCACAGACACATTCGTCCACTCGAGAATTCCTAGTCCGGAATAGAGGGCCGCTTCCGTCAAGTCGCGCATATTAGGAGAAGGATTCACCCAGAGAATCCCGGTCGAATCCAACCAGTCACCGCGCTCCCAGCCCTCCATGGGAACGACGGTGAGGCGGGAATTGATGCCGCGCTCGGAGTTATAAAAACGCGCCAATTCGCCGATCGTCATGCCATGACGGATCGGAATCTGCCCGTAGTTAATAAAGTTTTCGCGCCCTTTGTCGCTGATGGGGCCTTGAACGAAAACACCGTTGATGGGGTTCGGGCGGTCGAGAACGAATATCTTCTTATCCGTCTTAGTGGCTGCTTCAAGAAAGTATCCGAGCGTCGTTTCGTAAGTGTAATAGCGCACGCCAATATCCTGAATATCGTAGACGATTACATCCGCAGACTTGAGAATCTCCAGCGATGGATGGCGCTTGGCGCTGGAATCTCCGTAAACGCTGTACACTGGAATCCCTGTTGCCAGGTCTTTCGAATCCGCAATCTGCGTCGTGTCCACGCTTCCGTTAACGCCGTGTTCGGGGCTGAAGATGCCGACAACTTCGATGCCCGACGCCTTTCCCAGCACATCAATGGTGCGACTCCCGTGTGAGTCCACGCCGGTCTGGTTTGTGACCAGCGCGACCTTGGTTGTCGTTCCACTTCCCTCGCGAAGTTCTGCGAAGCCATGCGCCTCAAGCATGTCGATGCCGGTGCGGACTGAGCCATTACGCGCGGAGAAAAGATGCCCTGATGGAATCGCCTCGTTATAACCTGTAATGCGCGCTAGACGCAGTTTTTGATCGTCTGAAACTGAGAGTCCCAGGCCCTGCACTGCGGCAGAGGCTAACCGCGTACGCAGCGAGACAATGGCGGTTTTATGACCGTCCGGATGAACAGCGTTAGTCAAAATAATCACATAAGTATCTGTAACTGAATCGATCCAGATCGAAGTGCCCGTGAACCCTGTGTGTCCGAAGGATCCGATGGGAAGAAACTCGCCACGATTAGTGGAATACGGCGAATCAATGTCCCATCCAAGCCCGCGCAGCGAAGCGCCAGTCGGCGGTTGCTCGGGCGTAGACATTTTCTCCACCGACAGGGGCGTTAGAACGTGGAAGCCGGAGAGCATATCCTCCGCAAATATTGAAAGGTCATCGGCGGTAGAAAACAATCCTGCGTGTCCCGCGACACCTCCCATGCGGCGCGCCGTCGGGTCATGCACGGTTCCACGCAGCATTCGATTGTTCTCGTCATATTGCGTGGGTGCAATGCGCGGGATCCACGCGGCCGGAGGCACGAATCGCGTATCCTTCATCCCCAGAGGTTCGAACACATACTTTGCTGAGTACTCATCCAGGCCCATGCCTGAAACTTTCTCCACCAGAAATCCGAGAGTTTCAAAGTTGATATCGCTATAGAGAAAGCGCGAGCCGGGAGTGAAGATTGGCTTCTCGTCCATGGCCATCTGGTAAGCAGTATCGCGGCCCTTCCAAACCGTCTTGAGGTCAAGGTCCTCCGGCAGTCCGGAATAATGCGTGAGTAACTCGCGCACAGTGATATCACGCTTCCCGTTCCGGGCGAACTCCGGCAAGTAGTTAGACACCGGTTCGTTGATGCGGATCTTTCCCTCTTGCACTAACTTCATGACAGAAGTGGTTGTGGCAATACATTTCGTGAGCGAAGCAAGATCGAAGATGGTGTCTTCTGTCATCGCTTCCTTGTCCGGCTGTAGAGAGCGTGAACCGAAAGCCTTGCGGTAAACCACCTTTCCATTGTGGCCGATCAACACGACGCCACCGGGAATATCTCCTCGCGCAACTGCCGTATTCATAATCTCATCAATGTTAGAAAAATTCGCCCCTCGAGTTACAATGACCCCGTTGCCAGAGGGCGACGCATTCTGAGCCAGCAGCCCGCTAAACGATGCAGTGACAATCGAAAGTATCAATACAAACCGGCAAATCGCAGATTGTTTTCTCACTCGTATCCCCCTTGCCTGGACCTATGTCCAGCAGCGATTAACAAAACGGTTGTAGGCATACGGCAGGACATGCCCGGTTGCGTTAGCTTACTAGCCTAAGACCTTCAGACCCAGACCCGGCCCTGACGGCAAGATCAACTTTCCGTGCCGCACTGTGACGCCTTCATATGGATCGTTGGCAATTAACAGATTTCCATCCAGATCGGGATAATCAACAAGAGGCGACAGGTGCGCAGCGGCGGTAACTGTGCATGAAGTAGAGACCATGCAACCCAGCATCACCTTCATGTCCATCGCCCTGGCAAACTTGATCCATCGATAGGCTTCCATCACGCCTCCCGACTTATCAAGCTTTACATTAACCCCATCGTAAGCTTCCTTGAGTTGGGGAATCAGCAATGCGTCGGTGCATGCCTCATCAGCAATAATCGGCAGATGCACCTTGCTGCGCACATACTTTGTCTCTTCAAACATATTCGCGGGCATTGGCTGCTCAATCAACTCCACGCCTTGCGTCTCAAGCCAGTTGATCTTGCGGATGGCTTCTTCCTTATCAGTCCATCCTTCATTGGCGTCCACACGCAACGGCTTTTTTGTCACGCTGCGGATGGCCTCGATTGTCTCTTCGTCGTTCTGCAGTCCAACCTTCACTTTGAGGACTGGAAAATCTTCGGCCTCGCGCGTTTTCTGTCGAGTAATTTCTGGCGTATCTATTCCTATTGAGAAAGTGGTCACGGGAGCGTCGGCTGGATCGAGTCCGAAATACTGGTATAAAGGAATGCCGAGTTTCTTGCCCAGCCAATCGCATATCGCGATGTCCACCGCAGCCATGGCTGCATGCTGATGATCGCCGAGCGAGCGGCGAACCCCGGCAAGAAATTTATCAAACTTCAACGGGTCGCCAGCCTCGATTTGGCCGATGATCGCATCGAGGGCCAGTTTGGCTTGCTCCGGGTATTCCTTGTATCGCACGATTGGCGCGCCCTCGCCGTATCCGGTGATGCCGTCGCGCTGATACTGAAGGTGAACTGTGTCGCGGTAAGCGCTGGATGACATAGTGGTCGTCCATGTGTGGCGGAGCATGAGGCGCTTCAGTTCAGTTTTGACCACGGCATTGCCGCTTGTCGCCGGCGTTTCCGTTGCATACAAACCTGCAGGCATCGCCGCGCCTACTCCCGCTGCGCCAGCCGCTTTGAACAAATCGCGTCGATTCATCATTTCACTCTCCGTGCTGCCACCAACAGTTTAGTCCAGGGCATATCGTCCAGTTTGCTGATTTGCACTTCCGGGTGCGTGTTCGTGGTGTCGTGGATAAACTCGCCGTTGCCAATGTACATGCCGGTATGAGTAATCCTCGCCAAGCTGCCGCCGAAATATAGCAGGTCGCCCGGCTGCAAATCTTTGCGCTCCACCGGCATAACTCCGCTCCAATTTGCCTGTGCATCGGCGTCTCGCGGCATGAGAATGCCGCGCTGTCGAACAAGCATCTGCATGAAGCCTGAGCAGTCATACCCATAGGTGGAAACTCCGCCCCAGGTATAAGTGATGCCAAGAAATCTGCGCGCGAGCTGGATGGTCTGGTCGATGGCGATCGCCGGAGCATTTGCACTCACGTTGCCCTGCTCCACATAGGCCGTTTGCCCATTCACAAGCTTGACCTGAAGCCACCGGCCTCCCTCATCGACCTTAGTGGAAAGCACTTCCAGTCGGGCCTCCCATGGAAGGTTCAACAAAGGAGCGTGTTTGGTCACATTGGGTTCGCGATAGATATTTGCGCTAAGCTGCACGACGCGAACAGCCTTGCCGGCGGGAGCATAGTCGCCTTGCTGCGCTGCAACATCCTCAGCCGCAACCCAGCCCGTATAGTCGTCTCCGGTACGAATATGAATCCAGCCATCTTTTTTCTCCAGCACAGCGACGCCCGACCCATAGAGAGCCTGCGACACCACATCACTGTCAGTGGAAGCAGAATTATACATGTTGATAACCGGCCTGGATACAATATAGTCTGGCCTTGCGACAGACTCCTGGCCAGCCGCGGCAACGCAAGAGAGCGCGGACATAACCAATAAGAAACCGATCTGCGAAAGTACGGTATTACGAATCACCTTCATCTTAACTTCTCCCGTGGTGCCGAGGGTATAGTTCCTCTTGTCATTACGGCACGCCTCACTTTTCGCGCGCTGCGGTCGGGCAACCTATGTAGCGATGATGGCACAATCCACATTTGTGTTACTTATCCTTTTTCACTGCAGGAAGATCAGACGAGGTGGAAGGCGCCGGAACGGGCAGCGCAGGCAACCCAACTTCTTCCGGCTTGGGAAGAATATGCGTCTCACGATATTGAGAGCTTGCCTCGCTGAAGCGGTTGGCGCGTTGAATCCACAATTGGATGGCGAGATCGTAACGCGCCATGACGTTGTCCAGCCAATACGGACGGTTCTCTTGTAGCCATGCATGGCGGAAGAGCTCGCGGGTCAGCCCATATCCTTCGCGAAGGTCCTGGCACTGGCCGTTCACGCCAGTGATCGCTCCTAACTCGCGGCGAACGGAGCGCTTGCCGACAGGGTCGCTCTGTTCCTGATAAGCGCGGTCATATCCATCGGCAATTTCCTGCGCAACCTCGAATTTGTATCCGATGAAGTCCATCCGCCGCGCGCCCATCTCCATTGCATCCAGCGCATCCGGTTCGCGCAATGGCGCGGCGCCACGCGCCTGATCGATAAGGATAATGGCCTGTTCGGCATGCACACGAAACGCGTGAGCTACAGGCAGCAACTTAGCGGAAAGCTGCTGTCCTTCCGCGCTCCACGGATCACTCCAGAATAGATTGTCACTTGCGGAGCCGAGTCCGGCATCTTTCAGCGTGGCCTGCGCGGCCATCAGCTCCACTTGCGCTTGATTGATCTTGCCTGTGAAATCGGCGTGGAAGACCTGGCCGTAGCTGCTCTGAAATTGAGGAATGTTGCTTGTTCCCTGTTGCCAACCGGCGGCCGCGCCGAAGAGCGCGCCGTACCAATCCATGTTGAATAGCCCTTCGCCCAAGTCATTCCAAACGGTATTCAATTCTCCGGTGGAACCTAGCCGCTGGCCATCGCTGACAAATCTCTGGATGTTATCGAAGCCGGCATTGAAATTCGGATAGACGACCCGCCAGTTATTGATGCCCGGAGCCACCCACGTTTCCATTCCGGCATCTACATACGGCAAGAGCCACTTATCATAACCGTCAGGGTTCGGATTGTATTCCCACGCGACGGCGATCATGTCCTTGGGCAGTGTCTTAACCAATTTTGGACTGTCCATGGCTATGTCGCCCCAGAACAACAGCTTTCTATCCAGGGGAGTTAGTTCTGTGTGTATTTGCTTTAGAAAGTCAACATATACTGCGCCCAACCCGTCCTGAGTTACACGGGCTTTAGTCTGGCCTCTTCCCAGTTCGAAGGTTTCGTCCGCGCCGATATGAAGAAAGGGGCCGGGAAAAATTGAAGCCATCTCCGTGAACCATTGCCGAATTAGATCAAGCGACGCATGCTGGCCCGGGGCGAGAACGGAACCATGGGGCGACTCCGCAAGCTGGGAATAAATGTCGTACATCAGGACGCGATGCAGATGGCCAAAGGCTTCCTGCTCGGGAATGATGGTGACGTGGTACTGATTGGCATAGCGCACAAGTTCTTCTACGTCGGCGCGGGTCATTGCGGCTCCAGGCAGAGCGGCCAGCGGACTGGACGCATAGACCAGCGTGTTCTCAAAGTAAGGGGAGTAGATGTTCACCTTGTACTCGGAGAGCACGCGAATCTGATGCTTCTGAAATTCGAGCGTGGGAACGGGGCCGCGCGATAGGTCGTCGCTCAGGCCGCGATACTTCATAGCAGGCCAGTCGCGCGCAATTACTGAATGCAAGACCGCATCCGCTCCGCGGCCGTCCGTCAGTTGCTTGATGGTTTGCGCGCCATAATAGATTCCCGCGCCGGTGGCAGCAATGTCGTATGTGACGTTTCCGTCAGTGACGAGGACGTAGCCTTCGTCGTGCATCGCCGAATCAAATGTGATGTGTTCACGAGTGAGAATAGCCTCCGCCTTTTTTGTTTGCTGGCGAAGTAGCACGATCTTGACTTTGCCCTTCTTGCCAGCGCGCGGGGCTATTCCGCGTTCTTTGAGTGAACTGGTCAGGTCTTCGGCAGCGAACTTGTCTTCGGCATCCTTGCCCGCGGCCAGAATGTCGGCGCCTTGCGCCAGAGAGATGTCTTTGACCTCGTGAATCTCGCGCGGCATGGGAATCAGGGCGAGCTTCGGAGCCTCAGCAGGCGCAGGAGTGAGCGATGGGGCCGCTTGCGCAAGCAAGAGCGTCGGCGGAAAGAGGAGAAGGCCAGTCAGAAAACAGAAGGCAACGCAGGAAGCAGCAGAAGGCAAAAGGCGATCGCGTAAGTAATTTAGCCGGAACATTTGTTTCACCTCAGGACGGCAGGGTACGCAATCGGATCGCAGGGGGTCCACGCGTGCGCAATTCTGATTCTAGGCAAAAACTGCAAAGCGCTCAACAAACATGAGAGCAGAAGAGTCGTTAAGAGGAAGTCAGAGAAAATTCAGGAGGATTGTCCTGTTGAACAATCCTCCTGGTTGAAAGTTGCATAAAGTTCAGAATTGCTATCAGAAAGCAGCTAGCGAATTAGAACTTGTAATGAAGCGCAAGTTGGAATTGGCGAGCCGGCGAGAGAGTGCCAGTGACGATTCCCCAAAGAGTGCTACTGGTTGAGAGCGAGGGAGCGGCGTAGCTGGCAATGTTAAATGCGTTGAACGCGTCCACACGGAACTCGAACTTCTGTCCCTTAAAGGTTGGAAATGTCTTGAAGACAGACAAATCGGAGATGCGATAGTCGGGAGCGCGCTCTGTATTGGGAGCCGCAGTTCCCAGTCCAGCGGGCGCCGGAGTTCCTACCGGAGCAGCAACTTCATAGCCGTAAGCGCATGCGGTGTTTCCGCTAGTGCCCAGGGGGCCAAAGCAAGGCGTTGCCGAAGGATCGGTACCCCACCATTGTTTATTGGTACGACCGACGATCTTCATCTTCCCGTAGCGATTAGCGCGAGAAGTTGGCGCGTTCAGGTTAGCGTTGTTGGGGCTGGTAACGGTTTCAGGGAATCCGGAATAATAAATGAAATCACCGGAGATCTTCCATCCTCCGATGGCCTCGTCAACCGCCCGGTTCACGTTGCTGGCAATCTGCGCGCCGCGGCCAAAAGGCAATGCGTAAACGATAGTTCCGTTCACTGATTGGCGGGTGTCGTATCCAGAAGGACCGTAGTCCGCCCTGGGATTATTCGGATTCTGCCAAAATTCGCTGGCGCCGGAAACTCCGGGTACGCCGTAGAAACCGGGGTTGTTGGTCATCGACTTCGACCAGGTGTAGTTCACTGTGTACTGCAATCCATTGCTCACCTGCTGCTTGAGAACTGCCTGGAGAGCATTGTAATTCTCTATGCCCTCGGACTCCGTGACATGGACTGTGCCACCGTGGCCCACAAGGCCGTAGAAAGGCTCGGTGGCTGCTGATCCGCCGCCCACTGCCGTGTACTCATCTCCCTGTACGGGAACGATCAGGTGCTGGCCGATTTCACCCACATAACCCACTTGAGCGGTGGTGTGAGCAGTAAGCAGGTATTGTGCTGTCAGGTTGAACTGCTGGACGAATGTGGGCCGCAGGTTCGTGGGCCAAGCGTTGTAGGTATTGCTGGCCGTGGACAGAGCTCCTGCAGATTGGTTAAAGCCGTTCTCTACTGGGATCGAGATACCGGGATTGTTCGCGGACAGACCCTCAGGTTCGTAGACGAACTGGTGCAGGAACGGCGGATTCTGCGTCAGTCTAAGGGCATCGCCGGTACCTTCAAAATAGTCGGTAATTCCGTATCCGCCACGTACTACGAGCTTCGGTTTTACCTCCCAGGAAAATCCCAGGCGCGGCATGAACTCGCCGTAAAACGAATTGTAAAGGGCGCGGCTGTTGCCGTTTACCCCCGCAGTCTCCAGACACGGGTTAGGAGTTCCGGTGCATGCTGCGGGATTGGCAATGTTGATGTTGAGTTCCTTGTTGTTGACCTCGTAGATGGGCTGGTCATATCCATAGCGCGCGCCAATGTTGACGGTGAGATTCGGGAGCAGCTTCCAATCGTCCTGAACATAATACGCATCGCGATACTGGCGCTGTCCAACGTCACCGGCCACACCGCCAATGCCTGACCAGGTTGCCTGATCTAGAACGACTTCGGCAAACCCATAACCATGTGAATCAAGCTTTCCTGCAGCGGCTGTGAAATAGTTGTCGTATGCAAATATTCCCATCGCCCCATCGTTGCCGGGGTAAAAGTAATTCTGCTGATAACGCACAACCTGGACGCCGAATTTGGTGAGGTGTTTTCCGTGCTGCCAGGTAAAGTTATCACCGTAATCGAAGTTGTTTTCAACAAAGATGGTAGTGACAGCCGCGTTTCCAACGTTGCTTTCCGAGGTCGCAATGTCAATTTCACTGAAGCCTGCGAATGGCTGGTTGGGAACCCCAATGCCCACCGTCGGATCACCTTTCATGCCAAACAGGCCCGTGGCGTCATTGGGTGCGCCCGTAATCCAGTGAACCCGCGTAAATCCTCCACGGAACTCATTGACCAGCGCAGGGGAGAACACGTGTACCCAGTTGACCACAACGCTCTTCGTGGGATAGTCGTTGGCCCCAGGAAAAGTGATAGGAAGAACAGCCTTCGTTGTGGCGTCGGAACCTTCGCCCATGGAGTAACGGGCCATCAGCGTGTCCTTCGAGTCGAGCGTATAGTCGACGCGAGCATCACCCTGGTTGTTCATAACGGCGTTTGATAAAGTCCCGTGGTAGTTGCCTGAATCGGGAAGTGAAGAAGGAGTGAAGTTCGGCATCGGGTAGACCGTCGGGTTCGCAAACAGGAACTTTGCGACAGGATTGACTACCGGTAGGCAGTTGATTCCAAAATATGCTCCGACACCAACCGAGTTAGGGCAGGATGTGCCACTGCCGGGAGTGCCGGCCATATACGCCACTGCTTTCGCGGTTCCGCCCGTAGGATTCGCGGCGGTGATCCCCGAGTTATAGAGAATGTAGCTCTTCTCAGTATAGAGTTCGGAGAAATCACCGGTACGCATGAGCGCGGTTGGCACACTAGCCGAGCCCGTACCCGCTGAATGGTTGCGGAAGCCTTCATAGTCGCCGAAGAAGAAGAGCTTGTTCTTCTTGATCGGTCCGCCGATCGTGGCGCCAAACAGACTCTGGGCAAACATCCCTTTGGGGATGCTTGAATAGTTATTGCTCCACAGGTTAGCGGTCAGTTGCTGATCTTCATATAATTCGTACACGCTGCCATGGAATTGGTTCGTTCCACCCTTAGTGACCATGACCATTTCGCCGCCGTTCACGTCACCGTACTCGGCGTCGGCATTGGTGGTAATCACACGCATCTCTTGCAGCGCGTCGGGGGCCGGGTTGTAGCCAACCAGGTTGTTCATAGTTTCGTTGATTTCGACGCCATCCAGAATGTAGTTGTTGCCCTGCTGGCGGTTGCCGTTGAACGATGGAGTAGCGCCGGCACCGGTATCGCGCTCCGTCCCATTTTGGCCGCCCATTGCGGCATAGTCGGGATTGACGGCGCCAGGCACAAACATGCCGGCGGACTGGAAGTTCTGACCGCTGAGAGGGAGACCTGCCAACTCAGTAGCGCTGATAGAAGTTCCCAGCGTGGCGCTCTGGGTTTGCAGTTGAGGGGATGTGTCAGAGGTTACATCCACCGTGGTCGCAACTGAGCCAACCTTCAGCTTGACATCGATTTTCGCGATCTGGTCGATTTGCAGAACGAACGGGCTAACCGTGGAAGTTTCGAATCCCGCTCCAGTCGCGCTGACTGTGTAAGTGCCGATGGGGAGGAACTGAATGTTATAAGCGCCGTCCTGATTGCTGACGGTGCTTGTCTTGACGCCTGTGTCAACATTCCGGGCAGTGACGCTCGCTCCCGCGACGGCTGCTCCAGCCGGGTCAATGACAGTGCCGCGCACGGTGGCCGTAATGGTTTGAGCACTTGCCGCCGACAAGCCCAGCAAAAGAGCGAACGTCAATAACAAGCCGAACATTCGCGCCTGGCCTGCGCAAAGGTTGCGCAAGGCCTTGATTGTACAAAGATTGCGTACGATCATGTTTGTGTCCATCCTCCAAAAGTTGTCCCACGTTAACTGTAGCGGCGAATTGCTGCCGATGGCCTATCAGCAAAAACCACGTGGCCATTCGGTGTGCCGCCAAAAACAGAGCCGGCAAAAATCCCCGTGAAACCGTGCCCGCGTCCATGTGTTCAACCCTGCATTCCAGAAGCGGCTGGCAGATGCTTCCTCTTCCGGCAATTGATTTGCGTTGAACGGTGGATTCCGGGTGGCCGTGCGCCCAAAGACGCACCCTCATGATAGCCGGAAAACCGGGTACAAATCACAATCTCAATGCTGAAGCGAATTGCAAAGAATCATAATTGAAGAATTGTCTGTTTGTCAAGCACTCTACTAGTAAACTACTCATAGAGCTGACTATAGTTATCCAATATGCTCAAATAATCTGAAATGGAAACGGTACCAAGGCTCTCTGTCAGATTTGCAAATGTTATCACACCCTCGGCCAATCACGCAGCGCGGCGGCGGCTGAAACAGCCTAAGTAGTTGATCATAAAGCCATCAATTGGCTCACGCTGTGAGGATGACGGCCCTGCGCCTGTGGCGGAGAAGCGCCATGTTCTCCATAATTGTGGCCCGCGTGGCCTGAAATTCAGGCCACTGACTGGAAGCCACAGAGAACCCATGGGCTCAGGGCGGAGGCTCTCGCTTTTCTAAGCACCAGCGGGCCCAGCTAGGCTTCAATTGCCTTGCGGATGCTGCCTTGAGCGCGCTTGAGGCGGCGGACTGCCTCTGGCTTGGAGACCTTGGCGCAGAGCATCACCAAGGCCAAGGGAAGCTTCATATCGGCTGTCTTCAGAGTGGCCAGCGCAACGGCCCGGTTTATCTTAGCGATGCGCTGCACGATGGAAATTCCGCGCTCGATCAGCTTTTCATTCTTCAGTTGCATGTGAACCATCAGGTTGCCGTAGACGTATCCCAGACGGGCCATGGCGCCGGTGGTAAGCATATTGCAAATGAGCTTTTGCGCCGTGCCGGCCTTGAGGCGCGTGGATCCGGTTAAAACTTCAGGGCCGACCTCGGCCTCGATGGCAATCTGCGCCACGCGGGCGAGTTCCGAGCCTCTGTTGCAAATAACGGCAACGGTGGCGGCGCCCTTTTTTGCAGCGTATTTCAAAGCCGCAATGGTGTAGGGCGTGCGGCCACTGGCAGCCAGGCCCACGACTACGTCTTTCTTGCCGGGCTTTCGGGCGGCCATGTCGCTCGATCCCAGCTGGGACGAATCTTCGCTGGCCTCGGTGGCGTTGGCCAGCGCGCGTTCGCCGCCGGCCATCACGTACTGGATCAGGGAAGAATCGACGCCGAAGGTGGGCGGACACTCGGAGGCGTCCAGCGCGCCGAGCCGGCCGCTGGTGCCGCTTCCGACATAAATCAGCCGGCCGCCCTTCGCGAGGCAGCCATGCACCACGTCAATCGCCTTGGCAATCTCCGGCAGCGCCTTGTGAACGGCGCGCAAAACTTTGGCATCCTCGCGATTCATCAGAGTGGCAATCTCCAGCGCGCTCAACTTGTCCAGATCGGAGGAGGCGCGGTTTTGCCGTTCCGTTTTCAGATCACTTAACGCCATTTACTCTCCTATGCTCTAACTTCAGTAACTGGTTCAACGGGCATGGTACGCCGCAGAAATAAGCTGGCTCCATAGCCGATGGCAAACGTGACAATGCTGCCCAGCGGCACGTACCAGGTATACGGAACCCTGGTGAACTGCCACAGGAAAATATTCAGAATAAAGCCGCACAACATCCCTACCATGGCGCCGCTCTCGGAAGCTCGGCGCGTGAGAACGCCCAGCATGAAAACTCCGAGCAGCGAACCGTAGGCTACCGAGGCGATGGACAGGCCTATCTCCAACACCTTTTGGCCGCTTTGCCGAACTACAATCGCCAGGCCAAAGAGCACAATCCCCCAGCCAATGGTAGCCATGCGGGAGAGAAACATCTTGCGCTTCTCGCTGACGCCAGGATTGAATCTGGAGTAGAAATCGATGATGGTCGTGGAAGAAAGCGAATAGAGCGACGCGCTCAGGTTGGACATTGCCGCTGCCAGGATGGCCGAGATCAGCAGGCCGCTGATGCCGTGCGGCATACGCGTGACCACAAAGGTGGGATAGATGGCGTCAGGTCGCGCAAAGGCGACGGCCGGCGCAATCAACTTATACATCACAAAGAGCAGGGCGCCAATCATCAGAAAGAGCGAAAACTGGAAGAGCACCAGAACGCCGCTCATCAGAAGCGCCATTTTAGCGTAGCGCTCGCTGCGCGAGGCCAGCAGCCGCATCACGATCAACTGATCGGTGCCGTGGCTTGCAGTGGTGAGGAATGCGCCGCCGATTACACCGGACCAGAATGTGTATTTTGCGTAGAAGTTCCAGCCGAACTGGAAGATATGGAATTTGCCCGCGTCCGCGGCCATGCCATATGCGGCGTGCCAGCCCCCGGGAACCAGATGTGCGATGGTGAACAGCCCGATTACGGTTCCGGTCAGATAAACCGACAACTGTACCACGTCTGTCCAGATCACGGTGGCCATGCCGCCCTTGAATGTGTAGAGCAGCGTGAGGATCATGACGATGGCGATGGCCGTCACATCACGTCCCAGGTCGCTATAGCCGTGAAGAAGCCCGGAGAGTGCGATGCCTACCACGATGGCAATGGCAAAGACGCGGACGCCATCTGCGGCAGCGCGCGTCATCAGGAACAAGCCGGCAGTGAGCGAACGCAGCCTCTGTCCGAAGCGCCGCTCAATGAGTTGATAAGCCGTAACCAGGTCGCCGCGAAAGTAATGCGGAATCAGCAGCAGGCTGATGACGACGCGCCCGATCATGTAGCCGATGACTAATTGAAGAAAACGGAAATCCTGCTCGTAGGCCATGCCGGGCACGCTGATGATGGTCAGTGTGCTGGTCTCGGCGGCAACAATGGAAAGGGAGATTGCCCACCACGGAATCGTCTTTTCCGCCAGGAAGTAGCCCTTGATCGTGCTCTGCTTCTTCTTAAAGTGCATTCCGAAGGCCGTGACGCAGGCCAGGTACAACACGATCACGGCAACATCGTATCCATTCAGCCCCATGGTGTTTCGTTCCCCGCTTCTTTACGGTACTCGTTTTTTCGCCGGTGAATCGCTGTGCGCCAGCGGCTTGCGGATACATCTCGATGCATCCTGCGCCTAGCCATTGTTTGATTACAAATGATG
>Ga0224558_1002604_pt1 | contig 16193 bp, 11 predicted proteins | sample 714S32024metaG_FD_180682 | JGI IMG/M metagenome (GOLD analysis project Ga0224558, IMG submission 180682) | Peat soil microbial communities from Stordalen Mire, Sweden - 717 S3 20-24 | ecosystem: Environmental > Terrestrial > Soil > Wetlands > Peat | place: Sweden: Norrbotten County, Stordalen... | reverse complement strand
CTGGAGACATTCTTTTTCGCGGCGCAACGCTCGGTCTTGTTGGTTGCGGATGCTTCAACGCTGCCTGACTCTGCGCGGGAAAAACTGTACCGGGATATGGCGAGCCGGAACTGCCGGGTTGTACTTCTATACGTCCGCCGTATCCTAAAGGGCGAGAAGGGTGAGAAATTGCAGTTGGTGGATCCCATGGGTGGTTCAGAGGCCGCGCGGTTCAAGGCTGAGTATTCCAAACTGACGAAGGACCAGCATCGCAAGCAGGAACTAGAAAGGATAACCGCTTGGCCTCAGCTAGAGCGATACAGGTCAGCGTTCTTCTATGGCCTCGTCACCTTCGAACGGGATTTTCAGAAGATCGAAGGGTACGTGAAGACCCACTTGGATGGACTGCGGCGGAAGGTCAAGGACGTTGTTGGCTACCTGGCCCTCGTGACGCGGTTCTCCGACGGTGCAATTCACGAAGTCCTCTTGCGCCGGTTGATGAACGTGGGCGGTGACACAAAGCTGGGACTAGCGGAGTTGCTCGGAGAGGGACCGACGCGTCTGATTGTCAGCACAGCCGCCCGAATTAGGCTAATGCATCCGTTGGTGGCTGAGGAGGTGCTGGGCACCCTGCGGGGCGGCGATGGGAGCCGCTGGCGCTTGGATCTGGCGGATCTTTCTATGGACTTCCTGAGAGATGTTGCCGAGGCGGTCCAGACAGATTCGGACGAGATAAGAGATTTGTTCAGGAGGTTATTTATTACTCGTGAGTCGCGCATTGAGGGCAACATGGGGGTCAGAGACGTGCAGCACTTCTCGGAATTAATCGAGGAGATCGACGCTGTGGACAAGGTGATGGGACAGAGGGTGCTTGAGAAGCTTACCGAGGTGTGCCCTACAGAGTCTCATTTTTGGAACCACCGCGGACGGCACCATGTTTATCGGATGAAGCGGGACCACAAGCAGGCGGAGGAATTCCTTGAGGAGGCTATCCGGCTGGCGCCGGGGGATCCGATCCATTACCACACGCTCGGCTTGGTACAGCGGTCTTGGCTTGCTCATCGAATCCGGAATGACCTGCGTGGCGCCGCACCAGACCGGATACTTCAGGAAATAGGGGACCTATATGCGAGCGCTGCACGGGCGTTCGGGACGGCGCGAGAGCTGAATCCTGCGGATGAGTACGGGTATATCACCCACATTCAGATGATTATCTGGATCGCACGACGACTCAAGGAGGCTGGAGAGACCGAGAACATTGCGGAACTCGGCAGCCGATTCCCGGATGTTGGGAGGTGGTTGAATGAAAACATAGGGCAAGCGGAGTCTTTGCTTGGTTCCGCCGAGCGGTTATATAACAGCCTGCGTGGATCCCGGTACGCAATGAAATGTGTCGCTGGCTTCAAGCAGCTTTACGGCGATCTTGATGAGGTAATCCGCACGTGGGAGCTCATATTGAGCCGTGGTCTTGCAGAACCTGGTGACCGCAGAGCTCTGGCGCACGCGTATTTGGCGCGGCGAAGGCGATCTGTGTCCTCTATTGGAAAAGGCGAGGCGAGGCGCATTGTGCAGCTCATGGAACAAAATCTTGCTCGAAGTGGCGGTGAGGAGGAGGACTTTCGCCTTTGGTTCGAGGCATGCAAGCGACTGGAGGATTTTGATATTGACCACGCGCTCCATCGCCTTCGTCTTTGGGGGGAGCGATTTGAGTCCGGACAGGCGTACTATTACATGTATATCCTTCAATTCCTACTCTGGCTTAAAGCGGAGGCCCAGGATACTGCTGCGCTCGATCAGGGTTTGCGCGAGTGTGAGCGATTGGCTGTAGGGAGGCGCACGCGCTCATTCGAGTGGCTGGGTCGGGTTCCGTCTTTTTGCCCGTTAGTTTCTGAGGATCAGCTTGGGGGATGGAACGGAGATCTTCGATTCTGGAACTCCCCAGAGCCGTTGCGTCGTGTGAACGGCATCATCGAGCACATGAGCGGCCAACGTGCCGGTAATGTAATTATCGACGGGAAGGTGCGTGCTTTCTTCGTGCCTGGCCCCCGCTTTTGGAAGATCAACCAGGAGGTTAGTTTCTACATTGGCTTCTCGTTCGAGGGGTTGAGAGCTTGGCAGTCTGAGCCAGGCTGGGTGGAGGAGGGCTACCGGGCCGGTGTCGGAAGAGCAGCGGCAGGTGTTCCGCAAGCAGCTAGTCGTCCGGAGGCCCCGGCAAAGCCGCCTGCCGCCCAACAGGTTAGCGAGGCGGTAAAGCGGTCTCTTAGGGAACGGGTGGCGGCTTTCGTTTCGGATCTGGCGGCAGTCAGGATGGCGGCTGGGGCGAGCTTGCTGGTGGAGGATGTGGAAGATCGATTGCCCGCTGTTTTCGGCAGAGACGACCTTTGGGAGGTGCTGGACGTTGCCGACGTGGGGGAGTTGCTGGAGTCGCTTAGCGTTGAAGCGGTAGATAAGCCAGCACCTGCGGGTGTGACTGGGGGCGCGCATGGCAAAGGCGCGCCCGTTGCAGCTCCCGTTGGGGAAGTGGGTAGCGGGGTGGCCGGTGGAGCGGTAGAAGAGGTACTACGTGGGGAAGTGTGTCATTACGATCGGGAAGGGAAATATGGTTATGTCGATGATGGATCGGGTAGAGATGCGTACTTTTGGCTCGACTGGGTTGCTTACGAGGACCGTAGGCTGATCCGCAAAGGGGCGACTATTGACTTTGTGCGACGGGAGAATGAACGCGGACCGCTTGCTTGCCTGATCCATGTGGTGAGGACGGCTTCGCCTGCTAAGCCCACGACGGCGGCGGTTGAGGCTCGTAAGTCGAAGGATGTTGAATTGGACGAGGAAGTGAGGCACTACGTTGTGCAGGTGCTTGGGGAAGGGAGCGGACAACAGAAGGCCCTCCCGCTGGCGGTCTTGGGACAGAAGTTGCGAAGGAAGTTCCAGGAGCACGCCCGCATCCATGAGGTCCTCGGCTTCAAGTCCTTGGGCGCGTTTGTAAAGTCGATCCCTGGCGTGGTAATCGTGGGGCGAGGACCGGAAGCCGGGGCTCGCCTTGAGCAAAAGGCTGAAAAGTGAGCGGTAAAAGGATCACCCGGAATTATTACATTCATACCTCCACCTCTCGATTATTGTTTTCATAGACCTGCTCCAGTCGCCTTTTCAGCCGCTCCAATTCCGACTGCCCTTCCCGCTTGACTCGGCCAATGGCTTGCGTCACCCGCGATTCGTCCCCCATCCCCAGTCGCTGGCTCACCCACCGCCGCCGCGCCGTGGTGTGCTGGCACAACCACCAAAAACGGGTCAGTTAATGAGATTGTCATGTTTTCTTGACTCCCCATGCAGGTGTACATCAGTCCTGTAAACGGGCAGACCATCGGTTCGCCCGACCACAAGTGAAAAGGCGCCGACCCATTTGGTACTGCGCCTGATCGGAATCACATCCTGACGGCGGCAGCCCCAGCGCACGTGCTGGACTGGCCACGAAGCAAAGAGCTGAAACGCTGAAAGGCTGAAAGCTGGTGCGCTCGGAGAAGACGTGCGTAAGCGAGGGTGAAAGTCCCTCAAGTCTGGAAGCAAGGCTTCCGGAGTTCGGAATGAAAGTGATGAATGGAAAAGTCTAACCAACTGCCCAAGACCGAGGATTGCTTGGCGGAAGGAGAACCGGTGGACCTGCGGGACTTCCGGCTCGAACGACCGTCGAGAAGCGTATCCCGGGAAAAGCGTGAGCCGCAAGCAGGAGTCGCATCCTGCTTAAGCAATTCAGCCTCGAAAGAGCGAAACGCAAGCGGGGACGGTGTCAGCTTGCCGGAACCCAAAACGGAGATGCCCGTGTCGGGTGAGGGCGTGGCCGGCTTGCCGGGGTCTAAGAGCGTGGCGCGCGCGGAAGCAGACGCACGGAACCGAGGAGGCCCGGAGAGTCCCTGCCGCACTAACTGCGAGAGCCAAGCAGGAAGGGCGGCGCAACGACAAGAAGTGCCGCCTGGCACTCCGGGAGTCGGATCGGTCCATAGTATCCAGCAGCAAGGCGCAAGCCCCGAAGCTGGAGAAGGGGCCGACGTGTTGGCGAAGCACACACAGGCAACCCGTGCCGTAAGAATGACGGACCCAACGGGCAAACCTTCCTGTGAGCGAAGAGAGCGTGTTAACACGAAGAGCCCGGTGCGGGAATACCGCCCGCCGGGATCTGTGAGGGGGGCGCTGGGCAACCGGCGTCCCTACCTCGACAAATCGGCGGGCAGGAAGAGCCGGCGACCGTCGCCGGGGTCCACGCTCGAAAGGGCTTGAGAAGGTCCTGCTTCGGTGGGGTAGTTCCACCATGACATTGATGGCCGACAGCAAGGGCAGAATCGCCTGCCGCGACTTGTTTCCTCCACACACCAGTTTCGAGGCGCTCAAGGAGCCGGACGGGAGAGTGACACTCATCCGGCTGAGGCGCAAAGAAAGGAAGCCTCGCCTGGTGAAGCCTGTCGTCCGCAAGGGGCTGCTGGTGCTGCCGATGGGCAACGCCGAACTGGATACAGAGGCGCTGGACAGGGGAATCCGCGAGGAGCGGGAGCGGGAGAATGCGCGCGCAGGGGGCGCCCAAGAGAATGTCATGTGTGCAAAGGCATATTAGCCCCGCCGCCCTTGCTGAATACCAAATCAGGCGTGTTTCTTCATCCAGAGCAAGAAACCTGCCGGCCTCAATATAGAAATGCCGAAAGGCTTTTCCAAGACCAACAAATCGCGATCATAGCTCACGATGGCCTTGGCATTGGCTGAGAGCGCCGCCGCGAGGAATTTCTCGTCCTTGACATCGCGGGAGCGTTGTCTTCCCAGCGGCGCGGGCTCAACCCACAGTGCCTTGGCCCGAAGCCACGCTAGCGCGCCGCGCGCGTTGGTCTCTGGCGCTTCCTGAGCGAGCACGGCGGGGATGCGCAAGTCGTATTCCGCCATGATGTCCGTCGATACGACCATCCTGCACTGCCGCCGGGCGACGAGCGCCAGGCAACGATGCGCGGGTCCTCGCCAACCAATGGCGCTGATGAGGACCCCGGTGTCTACAACAACGGCGATCACCCCCTGCGCCCAGCCTGGACCGCGGCCTCCACGCGTTGGATGTCATCCTCCGTCTCCGCCCGGTCGTGGCCACCCGCGAACCCGCGCTCGAACTGTCTGAGGTCGTCGGCTACTTCGGCCGCTTCCATCCGTCGAAGGGCCTCGCGCACAACTTCGCTGGCGTCCTGGTAGCGCCCGCCCATTACCATTCGCTGGACATAGCCGCTCAACTCGCCCGGCAATAGCACCTCTATCGTCTTGCTTGCCATATCGGCCAAGTTAATCCCCCAGCACGGGGTGTCAATTGCTGAGCGCTGCGCTGTGCCACCCTTCAGCGCGAATCCATGAAGGGTTTTGAGCGCGCAGGGGTCGTGCCAAGCCTCCGCTACGTCGATGGGCGGCTGCAGCTCGGAATGAAGCTCTCTATCTCGGTCTGCCTTGATCACCGCTCGGCCAGCCAGCCCTCGCCGGTGCGTCCACCCTGCCACCGGCCCACCCACAAGCCGTGCACAAGGGACCGTCGCCGTGCCACCACCGGAGCATCACCGGTGCAATACCGTTCAGGCAGGAGCCATCCGCGCTCTCCTCGCACGCATACGCCGCTGCCGAGGCTTTGCCCCCTGCCCAAAGCCTGCCGGACCGGCCATTGCCGCGAGCTATGGCACGGCGGTTAGCCGCAAGGAGGCGTGCGGTCCGGACCGGCGGATTCCAGCACACGACGGCACTGGAAGTAATTCTCATCTTGTCTGTTGCGTAGGGCGCGTCACTCCGTGCGCGCCGGTCATGGGGCGCCTGCGGGCGAACGGCGCGCACGGAGTGACACGCCCCACCCTACGAACCATCCCCGTAGTGAGAATCGCTGCGGCACGGGGATAAAACATTGCCCCCGCCTCTAGCCTCGCGTAAAACCTCCGCGGTGAAGATGCAACCTGCACCGGCGGCGGAACCCGCGCTGTCACGACCTTTGCGCCGCTATCTGTATCTGACAGCAGCGACAACCGGCGCGGCGATTATGATCGTGGAGATTCTGGGCGCCAAGATGCTCTCGCCGTTCATCGGGCTGTCGCATTTCGTGTGGACGGCGCAGATTGCGGTGACGCTGGTGGCGCTGGCGTGCGGTTATTACGCGGGCGGGAAACTGGCCGACCGATCGCAACGACTGGCGCGGCTTTACTGGGCGATCCTGGCCGCCGCGTTTTACCTCGCCATGACGGTGCGGATTTGCGAGCCGGTCGCCTATTGGTGTCTTGATTTCAGCCTCCCCGTCGGTTCCCTGCTCGCATCGGGGATCCTGTTTTTTTTGCCGCTGGCGTTGCTGGCGATGACTGGACCGTTCCTGGTGCGCGTGATTACGTCGTCCGTGGCGGGCGTGGGCGGCAATGTCGGACGGCTTACCTCCATCGGCACGCTCGGCAGCCTGGCCGGCACCCTGCTTATCGGCTATTTCCTGATTCCCCGCCTGCCGAACTCGCTCACGATGTACTTCACGGCTCTGGTGTTGATGCTGGTTTGCGCCGGGTATTTCCTCCTGGCCCGCCGCACGGGACCGGCAGTCGTGGTCCTGGTCCTGGCGCTGGGGTCGGCCCTGGGCGGGAAGAGCTACCTGGGTCCGAGGCACAGCTACAACTATGTGACCGAGTTGTTTCGGGGCAATTCTCACTTCGGCGTGCTCCAGGTCGTTGATCGGCGCGACGGCGGCATCCGTTTCTACCTGAACGACGGGCTGACCCAGAACACTTACGATCCGGAGCGGAAGCAAAGTGTCTCCCACTTCACCTACGCGCTCTCGGGATTGGCCAGGGCCTACACCACTAACATCCAGGACGTGCTCTGCATCGGCCTGGGGGTGGGCATTGTGCCGATGGATTTTGCCCGCCAGGGCGCGCGCGTAGATGTGGTGGAAATCAACCCAGCCGTGGTGCCGGTAGGGGTCCGGTTCTTCGACCTGCAGACCAACAAGATCAACCTGACGCTGGACGACGGCCGTCATTTCCTCAACCGCTGCCGCAAGCAATACGACACCGTCATCCTCGACGCTTTTCTAGGGGATTCCTCCCCCTCGCATCTGCTGACGCGAGAAGCCTTCTCGTCTATCCGGCGCGTGTTGCGTCCCGGTGGGACGCTGGTCATCAATAGCTTTGGCAACCTGGAAGAGGGAAAAGACTTCTTCGTTTCGTCGCTCAACAACACTCTGAAGGCGGTCTTTCAGTCGGTGCGGGCGCATACCAGCGGTGATGGCGGCATCTTCTTCGTCGCCTCCGAGCGGCCAGTTCTGGAGTTCGTGCATCCGCCCGACCTGGCGAACCTTCATCCGCAAGTCCTGCACGATACTGAAGCTACTTACACTCATGTCGTTGAACCGATACCTGAGCATGGACGCGTGCTGAGGGACGACTACAACCCGGCTGAGTTCTACGACGCCCGTAACCGGGAGGAGATCCGTCGCAGGCTGGCGATGTCGGCCAAGGAGATGTGAAGCAACCACAGATGGACACAGATGAACACAGATGTTCCTCTTTCAGACTCCATCCCGCTTCCCGCGCGACTCTGCCCGACTTCACCTTGCGGCGAATTCTCGGTCATGCCGGATGAGTGGGTGACGATTGTGTCGGGTCTGCCGCGGTCGGGCACGAGCCTGATGATGCAGATGTTGCAGGCAGGCGGGATGAAGTTGCTGACGGACGAAAGGCGCGCAGCGGACCAGAACAATCCGCGAGGCTACTTCGAATATGAAGCCGTCAAACGCAGCGGCACGGATGTGTCCTGGCTCGGACTGGCTGGAGGGCGGGTGGTGAAAGTCATCCACTCGCTCCTGCGCCACCTCCCCGCGGATCGGCCATACCGTGTGATCTTTATGCTGCGCGACGTGCAGGAAGTCGTCACTTCGCAACGGGTCATGCTCAAGTCCAGCGGCCGGAGCGGAGCACAGATTCCTGACGACAAATTGGCCGCTGTTTTCGAGCAGCAGCTTTTGGAGGTGCGCCGGTGGCTGGCGGAGCGGCCGAACTTTCGTGTTCTGTATGTGAGCTACCGCGACGTGCTCAGCGATCCCTTTGCGGCGGCGCAACCTATTGTCCTTTTTCTGGGGGGAAGGCTGGACGTCTCGGCCATGGCAGGTGCGGTTGATAGGACCTTGTACCGACAACGCCGCGCGTCGTAGGGCAGGCATGGCGGGCTACCGGTGAAACGACGCAGGGCCACCAAGAAATGGCTGGGCGGCATGCAACGGATGAGAGCATGGGTTAAAACCCACCGTCACCAGAAGCTGCGCCGGACGATGAACACGCTCCAGGCCAAGCTGCAAGGGGCGTGGAACTACTATGGGCTGATCGGCAATCACCGTCGCATGCAGCTCTTTTACGACGCGACCTGCCGGACGCTACACAAGTGGCTTAATCGGCGGAGCCAGCGCCAAAGTGTTAGCTGGCGGGCGTTGAACCGCCTGCCGGAACGTTTCCGAGTGCCGCGACCGCGCATTGTGGAAAAGAACGGTCCGAGAATGCCTTGCCAGCGGGAACTGAGTTTCTGCCAACGGCTGCTGGATTTCCGGCGACCAATGGTGGACCTGCGAGCAAATGCGAGCGCGAGTTGACTTGAAGAGCCCGGTGCGTGGAATACCGCCCGCCGGGATCTGTGAGGGGGGCGCCGGGCAACCGGTGTCCCTACCTCGACATTTTAAGAACATTCCTATTTACAGCCAGGCACCGGCTGTTAGTATCTTTCCACAAAGCGGAAGCACGACATGAAAAAGATCGAGGCCATCATCAAACCTTTCAAACTTGAGGACGTCAAAGAAGCCCTGTCGGGTCTGGGCGTTGAAGGCATGACTGTTTCGGAGGTCAAGGGGTTCGGCCGGCAGAAAGGCCACACCGAGATTTATCGCGGGAGTGAATACACCGTTGATTTCCTGCCCAAGATAAAGATTGAAGTCGTCCTGAGGGACAACCAGGTCACGGGGGCAGTGGACGCGATCGTCAAGGCGGCCAAGACCGGCAAGATCGGCGACGGCAAGGTCTTCGTGAGCACCATCGAGAATGCGATTCGCATCCGGACGGAAGAAACGGGCGAGCAGGCGGTCTGAGGTTTCGGGCTGGCGCCGGCCGCGAATGAGGGCTGAAGAGCCTGATTTTATTGGTGGAAACCGGCCTGTGAATAACTCGTGAATAAGAGTTAATATGTTGTCCTCGCAAGCGAAGGCGAGATTGCCTAAAAACATGTGCAGCCGCAGTAGGTTCGCCCCGTCGTCTCGGGCCATGAACATCTCGTGCAGTGAGCAGGCTCGAATTCTATTTGTAAGTTGTTGATTAACAGTAAGTTGTGTCTCTATTGAATTTAGGCAGAAAGGCAGCCTTGGTATGATATATGGATTTTATTGGCTAGAAGGCAGGTCGGTGCTAAAAGCAACCGGTGAAGGCAGCCTCTAAATTGCGGCAGACTGGCTAAGTGAATAAAATGCCCGAAAATCGGGCTTTTTGGGAGACTGACATGCAAGCTTCCGCAGAAAAGATTTGGACTGGCGCACAGGAACATTTACGTTCCATGCTCAGCGGTGACACCTACAACCTTTGGTTCGCCCCGTTGCGGGCCTGTTCGCAGGAAAACAACAGCATCACCTTGGAAGTGGCTAATGACTTCTGTGAAGTCTGGCTCAAGGACAACTACTTGGGGCTGTTGCAGGACGTGATCGGGCTGGCGTCGGGCCGGCAACTGGAGGTGAAGTTTAAGATTGGTTCCGGCGGCAATTCTGCCGGGCTGATGCCCCAGCCGCCCCCAGTCAGGAAGAAGGTGGCTGAGCTGGCTCCCGAACGACCTTCGGCCAACCCGGAGCTGAGTTTTAACCCGAAGAACACCTTCGACACGTTCGTGGTCGGCAACAACAACAATTTTGCTTACGCCGCCGCACTGGCAGTGGCACAAGCGCCCGGCAAGTCATACAACCCACTGTTCCTCTACGGCGGGGTCGGGCTGGGTAAGACGCACCTCTTGCACGCCATTGGTCACCATGTGTCGGCACACCGGAAGGGAGCCCGGGTGGCGTATCTTTCTTCCGAACGGTTTACCAACGAGTACATTGACGGCATCCAGAACAACCAGCTCGCTCGCTTTCGCAAGAAGTACCGGCAGACGGAAGTGCTGCTCATTGACGACATCCAGTTTCTGGCCGGCAAAGAGCGGATTCAAGAGGAGTTCTTTCACACGTTCAATGCGCTGCATGAGGCGCACAAGCAAATCGTGCTGACATGCGACCGGCCGGCCAGCGAGATTCAGAATCTCGAGCAGCGGCTGGTATCGCGGTTTGAGTGGGGACTGGTGACGGACCTCCAGCCGCCGGATGTCGAGATGCGCCTGGCGATTCTCAAGAAGAAGGCGCAGATCATGGGCGTGGAGCTGCCCGAGGAAATCATGAATTTCCTTGCCAACCGGATACGCAACAACATCCGCCGCCTGGAAGGAGCTCTGATTCGGGTGGCTTCCTACGCTGCGCTGACCGGCAAGAAGCTGAGCCTGGAGTTGGTGGAGGGGCTGCTGCGTGAGATTCTCAACGAGGAAGGACGCTACGCGGTGAACATCGAGGTCATCCAACGAAAAGTGGCAGAGCATTTTGATATTCGCCTGGCGGACATGACGAGCAAGCGCCGGCCCGAGAACATCGCATTCCCACGCCAGATTGCCATGTTCCTCGCGCGCCAGATGACGGATACCTCGCTCAGCGCGATCGGCGAGTCCTTTGGCGGTCGCGACCACGGGACGGTCCTGCACGCCTGCCGGCTGGTCAAGGACCGCATGGAGGTGGACGCCAACGTTCGCCAGGTTGTCTGCTACCTGGAAAAGCAGCTCATGCGCTAGGCCTGGCGGGGGATGACCAAGCCTGCCATCGAAGTGAACGGCCTGACCAAGGCATTTCGCACCTACAAGAAGCAGCCGGGATTTGCGGGAGCCGTCCGGGGCCTATTCCGCCGCCGATACGAGCAGACTTTGGCGGTCAAGGATGTCAGCTTCACTGTTCAGCCTGGGGAACTGGTTGGTTTTCTTGGCCCGAACGGGGCGGGCAAGACCACGACCCTGAAGATGCTCGCGGGCCTGCTGTATCCGACCAGCGGCTCAGCCCAGGTGCTCGGTTATACGCCCTGGGAGCGGGATGATGGCTACCGCCGGCAATTTGCGCTGTTGCTCGGCCAGAAGAACCAGCTTTGGTGGGACTTGCCGGCGCGGGAGTCGCTGGAGCTAAACGCCAAGATCTACGGCATTTCCTCCGCTGCGCTGGAGCGCACGGTCACGGGGATGAGCGAGTTGCTTGGGGTGCGCGAAAAGCTCAACGTCAGCGTGCGCGAGCTGTCACTGGGCGAGCGGACGAAGATGGAGCTGATTGCTTCGCTGCTGCACCAGCCGAAGGTCCTGTTCCTGGACGAACCTACGATCGGGCTGGATGTGGTCTCACAGAAGACGGTGCGCGAGTTTCTGCGCGAGCACAACTCGAAGCAGAAGACGACCATTCTGCTGACGAGCCACTACATGAACGACATTCAGGAGCTTTGTGAGCGGGTCATTATCATTGATCATGGCACAATCTTCTTCGATGGCCGCCTGAGTGACGTGGTGGACCGCTTCGCCGATTCCAAGCTCATCACCATTCAATGTGAGGGTGTGGCCCGCGCCGCCGGAGGGAGCCTGGACAAATATGGCGAGGTCGTGGCGCAGAGCCCGGGAAGCATCCAGCTCAAGGTCAAACGCGACCGCGTGATTCCGGTATGCAAAGCCCTACTGGACGAACTGCCCGTCAGCGACATTGATATACAGGAAGTGCCGATCGAGGAAGTGATCCGGCGGATATTCGCGCGGTGAGGGGTTTAAGCAAGAGGCTGGTCATGGATTTGAGCCTCCTGACGTCGGCTGCTACGCTGATGGGACTTTGCCAACGGGGGACTAGGGCGAGAGACGGACAAAGTCAATTTGCCGGACGTAGCCGGAGTCATTCTCGGTGATGAGGATGTTTCCCTTGCTGTCCATGGAAGCCGCGCGGGTTTCCGAGATCTTGTAGCCAGGGGAGTGAAACCATTGGCCGTCGCCCGTATGGAAGCCGCCGTTACTGCCGTTCACGAAGATGTGAATAATGCCGGCGGGATCCACGTAGAGCACCTGGCTGCCTTCGTGCGTGGCCAAAAGGTAGCCGCCGGTGGGAAATGGCCAGACACTTCGGACACCGTAAAGGCTGTTCGTTTTCGCGAGCGTGCCTTCGACGACGCTGTTGGTGTTGCCATCGCCAAAGAGCACATCCCGGCTGCCTACTTTGCTTCCGGTGGCATCGAGGAAGTAAACTTTATTCGCGCCGCGATCGGCGGCGATGATGTCACCATGGGGATCCACGATGAAAGTGCCTAGCTCGTTGAAATTGTTGTTCAAGGTGTCTACACCACCGGACGGAGTCCACCTCTTCATATCGCTGCCGGAAGCGAAAAAGGCGAGCGATTCATCGTCCTTTACCCAGACCCCACGGCCCGTATTTATGCCACCGGCCACAGTCACCAGTGTCTGCATCATCCCGTTGGTATCCAGACGGCGGATTTTGCCATTGCCGGTGTCGAGCACATAGACGGTCCCATCGTCGCGGACCCAGAGGCCGTTAGGCCCATTCAATTGGACTGCGGTGGCAATGATCAGATAATCCGGACCGTTGCCGGGGGCATGGGTGCCAGCCACGGTATGGATTCGCCCGTCCGGTGTTACTTTGAGGACGGAGTGACTATTCTTGTCCGCGATGAAGACATTTCCAGCCGTGTCCGCCACCGCGATATGAGGGCGGGATAGTGTGGCATTGGTCGCGTAGCCGCCCTCGAAACCGGGCTGCCAATAGTTCACCCCATCATTGCCACCAAAACCATTGCCCGCGATGGTGTGCAGCAGCCCATAGGAGTTGAGCAGATTCGTGTATCCTGCAGGAGTGTTGGTGGATATGTCGGCCGCGAGCAGCCGAAAGAAGTTATTCTTCGAGCCGCGCAAGAGCTGGCCTTGGCCGGTGGAATTTGTCGTGAAGTAATTCTGCTGGGATTGCCACGAAGCGCCTCCAGAATTGGTCAAGGCGGAGGCAGATTCAACGGAGCAAACGCCACAGGGGAAAGCATTGGTCCAAGTGATGGTTCCTTGGTGGTCCAAGGTGCTGATTCGGAAGTCGGCTGCCAAGACTTGTGAGGCAAGCGAGCCGAAGATAAGCGCGACGGTGGGCAGAGAAGTGAGGTCCACAATTTGTGTCACTTAGTCTTCGTCACCGACCGTTTTGACCGCCCATTCCGGATAGGGCGCGTGCGTGCCTTTCATGGCGCGCCAGAGGATACGATTGAGCACGTCCTCGGGGCAGCGGTCCGGTTCATCGAGGGGCAGACGGTTGGAGACAATGGCGTCCTGGCGCAGGACGCGGTCAGCGATCTTCTTAGGGTCAGGGTTGATGCGGTCCAGGGGGACGCGATTGGGCACGCTGGTGAAAGGGGTGAGATCGGGAATGGCTGTAAAGCAATCGCTCATTGGGGCGGCGGCCGCATCCAGTTGGTTCATGGGCGGCAAACCGAGGATCAACTCGATGGTACGGACGAGGCTGCAGTGGTTGTACTGGGTGCTGACAGTCTGGCGACGCCTGGTGTACGGGCTAACGACATAGCATGTGGTGCGATAAGCGCTGACGTGGTCCCAGCCAGCCTGGGGATCGTCCTCGATCGCAAACAGGCAAGTCTCCGGCCAAAATCGGCTGTGGGAGACCGCCTCGACGACGCGCCCCAGGGCTAAATCGTTATCGGCGACTTGTGCACCCGGGGTGGGATAATCGGAGCGAGCGCCACCGCTGTGGTCGTTGGGGAGGAAGAGAATAATCAACTCCGGCAACTCACCGTTTGTCTCGAAGTGCTGGATTTCCTGGATGAACCTCGCGGCACGCATCACATCCGGCACCTTTAGGTCCCAACCCACCGTGTTGGTGTCGCTGTACCTCCTCAGTGATTCGAGGCCGGCGCGGCTTCGGAGCTGGGTGGCGCAAGCGCCCGTCTGAAAATCAGTCCAATAATCTCGCCAGGTGATGCCCCCTTTGTGCTTGGGGTCTTTCCAGCCGGCTTTGGAGAGCATCCATTCGCCATAGTTGCGGAAGGTCTTTCCATGGGTGAGCGCGCTGTCCCAGATAAAGCCCGACGAAGCCCAGGCCAGGGCATCCACGCCGTCTTCAGTCTTGCCGCCCGGGTAACTGCGCGGGGTGCCGGAGGTGATCTGCCGTTCGACGTACTCGTTGGCGATGGCGCTATCGGTCCACTGGTGTCCGTCGGCGCTCTGCACGCCCGAGCAATAGGTGTTGTCGAGGAGAGTGAACTCCCGGGCGATCTTATGTTGGTTGGGCGTGTACTGTTCACCGAAGATGCACAAGGTGGCGTCGCCATTCCCTTCCGACATGTCGCCGAGGATCTGGTCGTAGCTGCGGTTTTCCTTGATCACGTAGATGACGTGTTTGAACCGGCTGGGCTCGCCTGCCCGCTCGGGGATGGGCTGGACAGGTTGGCCGGGACGTGGCGGGAGTAAAGCCTCCGCCACCTTGGGATAACGCATGTTCCGCAAAGCCGTCCTGGTCAGAGCCGCCAATCGTCTCTCACCGGGCACCGGCACCAGGGAAACCGTGCCATAGAAGTCCTTCGTGTTGAGCTTTGGTTTTTCGCCCGGGCGAATGACTTTTGCCGCGCCAATGCCTTTAATATTGGCGACACAGAGCAGTTTTCGGCTCGGGTCGAATTGGATAGCGCCCGGGAACCAGCCGACGGGGATGAGTCCCACGACTTGGGAGGCATTCTGGTCCGGCACGAAGCGAACGACTGCGACGGCGTTCTGGGTGCCGTTGCAGACGTAGAGCCTTTTTCCATCCGGTGAAAAGGCCAGGGCGTTGGGCTGAGCGCCGAACAGGTCGGCCGGAGTCTGTCGTGCCCAGATCTTCTCCACGACGCGGTCGGTCCGGGTGTCGATCACGCTGAGGGTGTCGTCTCCCGTATTGGCGGCCACGACGTATTTGCCGCCGGGGGAGACGGCAAGCGCCGAGGTATGGAGGCCGGTCGCGATTTCGGAACTGAGCCTGCCCGATGCCAGGTCAATCACAGTTACCGAGGCCGCCAGGGCAATATAACGCTCGGAGTCCACCAGAACGGTCGTCCCCTTGCCTGCCGGGGCGGTGAGTTCGCCCTTACGGGGGAAGCGCCCCCCCAAGTTGCTGACATAGGCCTTGGAACCCGAGAGGACGACATCATAAGGCGCGACCCCGGTGTCCCAGGACCGGAGCGGGGTGCCGGTGAAGGCATCGAGTTCGTAAAGCCGCCCGCCCAGGTTGCCCGCCACATAAAGCCGTCTGCCGTCCGCGGAGACTGCCAGGCCGGTCGGGATTTCTCGCCTTTGTTTAGGCGCCTCGGCGTCGGGCACGGGCAGCACTGATGGTGACACGGCTACATGGCCCCCGTTCACAGCAAACACCCAGACGTTGCCGCCGACGGTGGACAGATACAATCGCCGGCCATCGGGCGAGAAGGTGAGCCCAGTGAAGCTCAACTCCGCGGTGTTGGTTACGGCACCGCTGGCGGTGGAGGCGGCAGCGTTCGTCCCGGATCCAGACGCTGCAGAGTTGTTCTTGATGAAGGACAATGGAATCGTTTGCAGCACCTGCCCGGTCGCGGGATCAATTAGGGCGAGCGAATTGTTCCGGCCGGCGGTGGCGAGCAAGCGGCCGTCAGGGCTGAGGGCCAAGGCTTGCGGCCGCATCTTCGGAAGGCTCACCTGCCGGCCAGCCGGGGTAAGCACTTGACCGGTGGGCACGGAAAAACGATTTGCGGCAACGGGCCCCACCTGGTCGGTCCGGACCAAAGGAGTGAAGATCTGCGCATTAGGCCCCGCACACCCGGCCAGGAACACTACCACCGCAAATTGGGTGGAAGCGCGGGCCAAGTGGCGACTGGCGACTCTTCGCTGCATTACTGGTTTTAACCCGCCGACACGCAGGTAGTCAATGACCGTGACGCGGTCTCGGAAGATTGGGGCACATGTGAAAGCAGCGCCGGGAGCCGGTCTCCCAAATCCGAAACCCGAAATCCGATTCCTTTGCAAAACCCCGCCTGATTCGGCCGCCAGGGATAGACGTGCGGGACGACTTCTCTCAACCTTTGGGCGCCTCCAGCCAGATT
>Ga0224558_1002603_pt1 | contig 16196 bp, 12 predicted proteins | sample 714S32024metaG_FD_180682 | JGI IMG/M metagenome (GOLD analysis project Ga0224558, IMG submission 180682) | Peat soil microbial communities from Stordalen Mire, Sweden - 717 S3 20-24 | ecosystem: Environmental > Terrestrial > Soil > Wetlands > Peat | place: Sweden: Norrbotten County, Stordalen... | reverse complement strand
CCCGGAATCGGCACCCGCCAAGGCACACGACTCCGCGGCCCCGCCTTCGCTCCTAAGTATCAGAATTCACGCTGAAAAAGAATCCCAGCCTGCCTCGTTGCCGATTGGCCGGTTTTCGGTCACAACTTGCTTCGCGGCCGCAACCCACTCCAAACAAACCACTTCGCCACGACCCACCCAAACCGCATACCAATCTCGCCCGCCCGACGCGCTACCCTGAAATCGGGTAAATCAATTCTCCCGCCAGTTTGGCGCATCGGCGCAACCAGCATCGCTGACCCCGGTGGCATTCTCAGCAGGCAACGCCAAAAAAACCGGCATTTGTTCTGTCTTATCGGCGTTTATCGGCGTTCATCGGCGGCCAATGCCTTTTCCCAATTGGCATTGCTCGGCAGAAAAGGTAACTATGGCTACAATCAAGCAGATACGCGCCAATCGGCGCAATGCGCAAAAATCTACCGGCCCCCAAAGTCAAGAGGCCAAGGACCGCGTTCGCTTCAATTCCCTCGTCCACGGCCTGCGCGCCGAATCCGTGATCATCCCCGGCGAAGACCAAGCCAAATTCGACCAACACCTCGCGCGCCTCTCCGCCGCCTGGATGCCCCAGGACGACATGGAAAAGTCCTTGGTCGAGGACATCGCCGTCACCCAGTGGAAATTGGCCCGCATCGACCGCAACGAGGCTCAGCATCCACTCGCCCGCCGTGCCCTCCGGCGAATACGCCCTGGCCTTGCACCGCATCTACCTCACCCAGACTCGCCTCCAGCGATCCATTTCCTCGACCATCGCCGACCTGCAACGTTACCGCAAAGAACGCACCGAACGCCTGAAAGAAGAGCACGACAAGAAACCCAACAAGATCAAAATGGGCCTGGTCTGGCTCAACCCCGGAGGGGCAAGTCACTATGCCGTGCTCCCGCGGGTCCTCGGCCTCGACGGGACTTGGCGCGAAATCCCCCGCGAAGTGCTCGGCGACTTCCCCGACCCCCCGCCCACACCCGGCGTGGCACCCAACCAACCAGCCGCCAGCCACTCGCCAACCGACCCGCGATAACCAACCGACCCGCGATAACCAACCGAGCCGCGACCGTGGGAGCGGTAGAATAATATAAAAGGACCCGCATATGACCATCAGCCGCCGGCGGCTTCTCCAATCGTCGCTCGCCGGCGCAGCGGTCGGTCTACGAGCCCAGACCGCCAGGTCCGTGGTAGTGATCGGCCAGGACGCCCGGCTCCGCGCGGGAAACTCGGCGCCCGATTCCGCCCGGCTGCTTGCGCTCCTCGACCGCTGCGTGCAACGCGTCTATGATCGCGACACTCCGCTCGAAGCCTGGAAACAGGTGGCAAAGCGCGGCGAAGTGGTCGGCCTGAAAGTGAACTGCCTGGCGGGACGTGGCGCTTCTACCAGTGTGAAGCTGGTGGAAGCCGTATCGGAGCGCCTCCAGCAGGCGGGTATCCCGGCCGCCGATATCGTGATTTGGGATCGGCTCAACTCCGACCTGGAGAGCGCCGGGTTCCACCCTTCCGCGCGCACCGGCCGCCTGCGCGTCATGGGCAACGACGAACTCGGCTACGACAACGAACTGGCGGTTTACGGCAGCGCTGGAAGCCTGCTGGCCCGCACCCTCACCCGCGTCTGCGATTGCGTCATCAACCTGCCGGTGCTCAAAGATCACGGCATTGTGGGAGCCACCATGGCGCTCAAAAACTTCTTCGGTGCCATCCACAATCCGAACAAATATCATATGAACGTGGGCAACCCCTACGTCGCCGACGTCTACATGCTGCCGCCCATCCGGCAGAAAGTGCGGCTGCATATTTGCGATGCGATCGCGCCGCAGTATGAAGGCGGGCCTTCCTACATGCCGCAATGGAGCTGGCCCTTCAACGGCCTGCTGGTTTCGCGCGACCCCGTGGCGCTGGATCGCACGGGCTGGCAGATCCTGGAACGCAAACGCGCGGAGAAGGGCATGCCGCCGCTCGCCTCCGTGAAGCGCGAGCCGGTTTACATCTTGACTGCGGCCGATGCCGATCATCGCATCGGAATCTGCGATCCCGCGCGGATCGCGCGCGTGGAGGTATGACGTGCAGCGCCGCGCATTTCTCGCTCTTCCGTGCCTGGCGCTGGCGGCCGAAAACGACGCGCAATTCGTCACCGAAGCGAAGTTCTACGAAAAGCTGCCATATAAGAAGATCCGCTGCAAGCTCTGCCCGCGGGAGTGCGTGATCGACGACCGCGAGCGCGGCTATTGCGGCGTGCGCGAGAATCGCGGAGGGAAGTATTACACGTTGGTGCATTCGCGCGTCGCGGCGGCCCACGTGGACCCCATCGAGAAGAAGCCGCTGTTCCACTTCCTGCCAGGTGCCTTGGCCTTCTCGGTGGCCACCGCGGGCTGCAATGTCAATTGCAAGATGTGCCAGAACTGGGACATCTCGCAGTCTCGCCCGGAGCAGGTGCGCGCCACGTACTTTCCGCCGTCGATGCTGGTGGACGCCGCCCGGCAGAACGGCTGCCCGGCGGTGGCCTTCACTTACAGCGAACCGGTGGTGTTCTTTGAATACGTCCTGGACGCGGCCGGCGCCGCACGGGCGGCTGGTTTGAAGACCGCGGTCATCAGCGGCGGATACATCCAGCAGGAACCGCTGAAACTGTTGTGCGAGCGCGTGGATGCCATCAAGATCGATTTGAAAGGCTATTCGGAGAAGTTCTACAAAGAGGTGGTGAACGGGCAGTTGAAGCCGGTGCTGGAGGCGCTGGCGACCATAAGGCGGCTCGGCCGGTGGACCGAAATCGTCTACCTGGCGATTCCCACGCTGAACGATTCCGACGCCGAATTCACCGGCCTGGCGCGTTGGGTCAAAGCGGAACTGGGCGTGGATGTGCCCGTTCATTTCACCCGCTTTCATCCCGATTATCTGTTGAAGAACCTGCCGCCCACGCCGGTGAAGACGCTAGAGCGGGCCAAAGCCATAGCGGACGCCGAGGGCCTGCAGTTCGTGTACATAGGCAACGTACCGGGGCATCCTGCCGAAAGCACGCGATGCCCGGGTTGCCAGCGCATTGTGGTGGAGCGTGTAGGGTTCACCATAAACGCCCTGCATATCGAAAAAGGTAAATGCACCTTCTGCCGCCGGCCCATCCCCGGCGTCTGGAGCTAATTGGAGGGCGGGCAATCATGCCCGCAGCCGGCTTTTAGCCGGCCCGGTGAGCAAACATGCGAAAGCTACTACTGTTGTTTTTCTGTATCGCCTGGGTCTCAATCCAAGGCCGTGTCCAGACCCAGTCCCAAACCGTGCGGCCCGCCGCGGTAGCCGGATCGTTCTATCCCGCCGACCCCAAAGAACTGGCCCAAATGGTCGACGGCTTCGTAGCCAAAGCCACCCCGCCGCCGGTCCCGCACCTGCTAGCCATCGTGGCGCCGCATGCGGGCTACAAGTATTCCGGCCACGTGGCGGGGTGGTCCTACGCGCTGCTCAAGGGCCGCCACTATCAGCGCGTCGTGGTGATCGCGCCCTCGCACTACGAGGCCTTCCCCTTCGCTTCGGTGTTCGATGGCGCTGCGTACGAGACTCCGCTCGGCCGCGTTCCCGTGGATCAGGCGTTCGCCAAGAAACTGGCCGGCGCCAGCCCGCTCATCAAGCTCTCCGGCAGCGGCCACACGCCGGATGCCACCAAGCGCGAGCATTCCGTGGAAGTGCAGCTTCCATTCCTGCAGCGCGTCTTGGGCGATTTCCAGCTTGTGCCAATCGTTATGGGAGATCAGGATTACGCCACGTGCCGCGCGCTGGGTCTGGCTCTGGCCAAACTGGCCGGTCCGGAGACGCTCATCGTGGCCAGCTCGGATCTGTCGCACTACCACACCTATGACCAAGCCGTCACCATCGATCACAAAACGCTGACGGCGATTGAGGAGTGGGACTATCTTTCCATGTCGCGCAATTTCCAGCAGCGCGTCTGGGAAGCTTGCGGCGGCGGTCCGATTATCGCGGCCATGATCGCCACCGAGCGTCTCGGCGCAAACCAGGCCATTGTTTTGAAGTACGCGAATACCGGAGACGTCACCGGGGATCGCTCGCGGGTGGTGGGTTATGGCGCGGTGGTGCTGGCGGCCGGGCCGGCGCGGAAAGCCGACGCGGGGCCGCGTCTCACTCTCAGTGCCAGCGAGCGGAGCGAGTTGCTGCGCGTGGCGCGCAAGTCGGTCGAGACGGTGGTTCGCGAGCATAAGCTTTACGATTATTCGCCGCCCGCCTCCGGACCTCTGGCGCAGGAGCGCGGCGCATTTGTCACGCTGACCAAGCACGGCGAGTTGCGCGGATGCATCGGCTACGTAGCGCCATCGTCGGCGCTGGCGCTGACGGTGCGCGATGTGGCCGCTTATGCGGCGGTGCGCGATCACCGGTTCACTCCAGTCACTGTGGGCGAGCTGCCGGAGCTGGAGTACGAAATCTCGGTGCTCTCGCCGCTGCGCCGCGTGCTCGATATCAAGCAGATCCAGCCGGGACGCGACGGCTTGGTGATGAAGCGGGACGAAGCCGAGGGGCTTTTGCTGCCACAGGTGGCCACCGACCAGCGCTGGGACCGCACCACTTTCCTCAAGCAGACCTGCCTGAAGGCGGGGCTGCCTCCGGACGCCTGGCAGGACAGCGAGACCGACATCTTCTCGTTTACGGCGCTGGTGTTTGGCGGCGGGCGCGCGCGGCCAGCACTGGAAACAGATTTACGAGTGCCATCAGCGACGCCGTTCTGAGGAAGCCGAACACCGGGATCGCGTACGCGCTGACCAGCAGGGCGCCGGCGCAAGATCCTGCCAGATCGATTGCATAGAGCTTCCCGCCGCCGCTGGCGGAGTGCGTGAAATAGCGTCTGCTGGCGGCGGCGAACTGGAAGCCGCCGAGCGCGCCGCAGACCAGGGCCAGCACCGGCGCCGCGGCCGCGCCGAGGCCCAGCAGGCCGAAGACCACCAGCGGCGAGGCCGCCACGGCAACCTGAATAGGCGCGAGCGGGGGCGGCGCGGACCGGCGCAGCGCCAGCCAGCTTCCGCACGACATGCCTGCCATGAATGCGGCCACCAGCAGGGCGAGTTGCTGGTACACGTATCCGTAGATCGCCTGGAACCCCAGCAGCAGGAGGATCTCGACGCCGATCATGGTGAAGCCGGTGACGCCTGCGCAGAGGGCCGAGGGCGTGGGGCGGCCCACCCGGACGAGCCCGGCCAGCACCGCCAGCGCCGCTACCAGGAGAGCCCAAAACGGAACCTGTCCGGCGTGTTCCAGCAACCCGCGATAGAGGCCGCCGAAGCGCGCGCTCCACAGCGTCAGATCGAAGTAGTAAGCGATGGGCGTAAAGTCACGGTTCACCGGCGTGGCGGCGTCCGGCTCGATCTGCGACGCCAGTTCGCGGACGCGTTCGGGCGCCAGGCGGAAGGGCAGGAAGTGTTCGCTGATGTAGAGCGTCTTCACATGGCGCGCGTGCAGTCGTTCGATCAATTCCCGCGCATCGACGACCAGCGGCGCGGTGGAACCGAACAGGTGTACGGTCTCGCCGGGCAGCGCAGCGACGTGCGGAAACACGGCCGCCAGCGTTTTGTGAATGCATCGGAGAAGAGCTTGCGCTTCCGGCGACAGGTAGTTCTCGGAAGCCGGAAAGGCCAGCGCCAGCAGCCCGCCCGGGCGCAGGCGTTGCGCGGCGGAAGCGAAGAACTCCAGGGTATAGAAGCGATTCAACTGGGCGGTGCGCGGTTCGGGCAGGTTCACCACGATCACGTCGAATTGGGAAGGGCCGGTTTTCAGAAACCGCCGCCCGTCGATAGCATGCAGGCGCACGCGCGAGTCCGGTGGGATGGCGCTCGGGAAGAACTCCCGCGCCAGTTCCCCGACGGCGGGGTCCAGCTCCACGCAGTCAATCTGCGCCACGCTCGGATGCTTCAGCGCTTCCGCAAGGCTGCCATTGGCGCAGCTTCCGATCAGCAGTACATGCTCCGGGCGAGGATGTTCCAGTAGTGGAAGATGCACAGCCTCTTCGGCGGCGGCCGGATCGGGTACGGTCGTCACCACCTGTCCGTTCTCCGCCAGGCTGCGGCTGCCTTCCGATTCGAGCACGGCCAGGTTTCCGTACAAGGAGTTGCTCACGGCCAGCAGCTTGAAGCCTTGCCAGAATCGGTCGAGCGTGACTGTTTCGGCGGGCCGGACGGCAAACGCCAGCAAGCCAGCCGATAGCAGCGCGACCAGCACCGGCCGCCATCGCTTGGCGCCAACGAGCGCCGCGACGGCTGCCAGGTTCATGGCGGCAACCACCGCCGCGATTCCGAATGGCGGCAGAAAGCGCACCAGCACCAGGCTGGCCAGCAGTCCTCCGCATGCCGAGCCGGCGGCTTCCAGCACATAGACCGAAGCGGCGGGGAGCATGCGGCTACCCACCGCGAAAAGCCATCCGGAAAAGGGACAGACCAAGCCCAGGGCTACCAGCGCGGTCAGGAACATGGGGCCAAAGCCCAGCAACTCGCCGCCCGCGTGCTGGAACAGGGGACGGCTCTCGCGCACCGCGGCGATCGCCAGCGGGAAGCCCACGGCCACGGCGGCTTCGAGCGCGGCAGCCATTTTGCGATCAAAGCCGCGGGACTCCCGGCCGGCGCAGATCCGGCCGAACACGCCGCTCCCCAGGGCGGTCCACAGCAACCAGCAAGCCAGCACCAGTCCTAGCGAGATTTCGTTGCCATAGAAGGCCACCATCAGTTCGCGCATCAGCACCACCTGCGCGATCACCGAGGTGAATCCGATCAGCGCCAGAATGCCGCGAAGTTGCGCGGGAGGCTGCATGCCTAGACCGATTTGATGCGCAGCGTCTCGAAGCGGGGTGTACCCAGCCCGCGTGCGGCGGCCAGCGAGAGATAGCGCAGCGTGCGCTCGTCAAGGCCAAAGAAGGACTGGGCGGCCCAGGCGTCCACCGCTACCGGATCGGTTCCGGCGAGCACCGTGCGGTGCAGTTCCACGTCCGCCAAGTCGCCGCCGGAAGGCCCGTTGCGCTGGAGCACGCGCCAGGCATCCAGGATGGTGAGCGTGGGGCGCATGAAAGCCGCCAGGTCGGCCAGGCTTTCGTGGATGCGCTGATGCAGCCGGCGGCGCTCGCCGCCCAGAATACCGTACCAATTCTTGATTCCTAACGAAACTCCGGTGAGGCTGTGATGCTTGGCGGCGGGCACGTTGACGATTTTGTCGGCTTCCAGAAACGGCTGAAACACGGGCCACGCGCCCAGGATCTCGCCGTGGAGGTGTACGTCGCGAAAGCGGCGCTCGCCAGGCAGGACGATGGTTGCGCCGGCCGCGCGCGCGGCCTCGGCGATGCCGCTACGCTCGAAGCAACGGTGCGGCTCGTTGATGCTTACGTCGGTGACGATCACGCGGCGGGCGCCCGCTTCGAGCGAAAGCCGCACGGCTGCGGCGACTACCGCGGGATTGGTGTTGGCGGCTTGCGAGGGCGTGCGGTCCCAGGCCATGTTGGGTTTGACCAGCACCACGTCGCCGCGCGAAACGAAGCGGCGCATGCCGCCCAACGCGTCCACTGCGCGGCGCACCAGCGCGGCTGGATCGTCGCCCTGTGCGACTGCGAGATCGGGATACGCCGGGTCGGCGGGCACGCGCAGGTCGCGGGCGACATCAACAGGCTGGATCTCTTGCGGGCGATGGCTGCGGCTTTCGAGCCAAAGGGCCAGGCCCACAGTTGTTGCGCTTACTCCGCTCAACCGCAGGAGATCGACGAGCGCCTCGCGCCGCCCCAGCGCGTGAGCTAGCGCTCCGCTACCCATTCCAGCATGCTCAACGCGATCTTTTCGACACAGCATGACAGGACATGATCGAGGTCGCTGGTCCACAAACCGGTACTGATGCAGAACACCAACGCTTCCGAGGAGGGAGATTCCAGAATGGCGGCGACGATCAGATCGTGAACGGTCAAAGCGCCTTCCTCACTCAGAGCGCCCAGGAATCGCGCAAACGCCACGAACTCGAAGGCGAAGTCGGGTCTCATGCGCGCACGCAGCTCAGGCGGAACAACCGTCACGATTTCGACCGGACCGTTGCGCGAATCGTTGCAGTAGATCATGGCGACTGCGCAGTCGCACAGCGCGTGGATGAGGCTGAAGAACCGAGTGGGTGCTTCTCCCGGGACGTTGCAGTTCACAGGGCCGTACCACGACCGGCCGGGTGCGGCCCGCAGCGCTTGCACCAGGCGCCGGGACGCACGGAGGGAGAAACTCAATCCGGTCGGCCCGTTCCAGGACTCAGTCCGCGAGTCCCAGCCGTATAACTGAATACGGCCTTCCTCGACGCTGCTCCCGTGCGCCTGTGCCCGGGCAGGCTGCATGGCTCCCATGGATAGATCATAGCATAACAGGCCCGATTATCTCTTAGTTAGTCTAGGGAAGCGGGGGAAGCGGGCGGGTCTGGAGACCCGCCGGGCCCAGAGGGCACCCCGTGGACGCCGCCCCACACGATCAGAAAATCAGCTTCAGCCCGAACTGAATCTGACGCGACGTAGTCGCCGTCGTGGTGATTAACCCAGCCGACGGGCTGATCGCGCCGCCTGAAAATACGATGGCGTTGGGAGTCCCCAGGTTGGTGTGATTGAGTATGTTGAAGAACTCCGATCGAAGCTGGAGTTTCATTTTCTCGGTAACATCGATGTTCTTCACTAACGATAGGTCGAGCGCGGCCAAGCCCGGTCCCGTGTAAGTTCCGCGGCCCAGGTTTCCATAGGTTCCGGCCGCGGGCAGAATGAACGCATTCGGGTTGAACCATTGTTCCGGGTTGCCCACCACCACCGGCCCGCTGAAGGCCGGATTCAGTGACGGCCGGTCGGGGTTGCGTGTGTCTCCATCGCCGGACCGGTTCGAGCCAATCTGAGGAGTGAACGGGAAGCCGGTCAACAACGTCGCGATGCCGTCGATCTGCCATCCCGCCAGCCAGCGCCGGTCGCGCGCGAAAGGCAGCGCGTAGGTCCAGGAGATGCTGCCCTGGCTTGCGACATTCAATGCCGAGGGTCCCCAGTCCCTCTGCAGGTCGTTGCGGTCCAGGATCATTTGCGCCTGATTGTTGGCTTGCGCGCCGGTCAGCGCCGAGTTCATGTCGAGACTCTTCGACCAAGTGTAATTCGCGCGGAATTCCAGCCCATGCGTAAGACGACGGTTCACGTCCACCTGCAGCGCGTTGTAACTGCTGTTGCCCTCCGTGTACCAGAAGAAGCCCGCACTCAGGTACGGGTTCGGCCGGCTGCCGCCGGGGATATACTGCGCGCCCTGGGGCACGCCTGCCGCGCAACCAGAAGGGCTGGCGCAGATCTGGGTGGGAATGGTGTTGGGATCCACGCTGAGCAGACCATGGTATCCGAACGACCCCACATAGGCCAGCCGCAGGACCGTGTTGCGGTCGAGCTGCCGCTCCACGGTGAGACGCCACTCCTCGACCGTTGGCGTTTTCGCGTTCGGTTGTACACCTTGCGGCGCGTAAGTAGTGCATGGCGCCGGGACGCCGGGGCCGCACGAGGGTGGGGGAGCGACGTTCGGCAGAATGGGCAGGATCGAGGGCAGCGAGACGTTCGCGAAGGAAAGTGCCCCGTTGTAAGGCGGGAGGGAATTCAGGAGAAAGCTGAGATCGTCGATGAGTGAGTAATAGGTGCCGAAACCGGCACGCAGCACGGTGCGGCCATTGCCGAAGACATCCCACGCCAGGGCGATGCGGGGACCGAATAGATGGGTGGCGTTGTTTTGAGTGAACGCCGAACGGCCGACGATCGGAGTGGTTTCCAGCACACCGCTACCATTGGTGACGTAATTGGCTGCCCGGCCGGCCACTTCATTCCAGCCGTTGGTGAACTCATCGCGGATGCCCGCCTGGAGCGTGAGATTCGGCAGCAGCTTGATGGTGTCCTCAAAATACCAGGCGCCCTCCAGACTTCTCCAACCCAGCTCACTCGCCGTGGGCACGACCTGGAAGCTGCTGACCTTGCCCTGCAAAAACGTCGTCAGGCTGGTGAAACTCGCTTGTCCCAACTGCCGCGATGCGGTGTCGTCGTTATCCTGAAGGCGCTGAAACCAAACTCCGGCGCTGATCTGATGCTTCCCCTTCAAAATCTGAACGCCATCGGTCCAGGTGAAGAGATTGCGGCGGGACCAGGCGTTCGCGGCATTGTTCGGGCCGGCTGAAGTGACTGAACCGGAGCCCGTGGTAGTGACGCCGCCCCCGATCACGATTCCGCCCGGCCCCAATCCGCCGACAAACGAGTCACTCGCCGGAAACGAAGCCAGGGGCGATGAATCCAAGTTGAAGCCCGCGCGCGAGAATCCGGCATCGAACGTGTTCAGAAACCGCGGCGAAAAAACGTGGGTTTCCTGCGCGCTGGCCACCTGGGCGCGCAGCGGTTCGTAGGACGCAAACAGCGGATCTGCCAGCGGGATGAGGCTGTTCCCATCGTCGATGGTGTAGATGCCGGCGAGCCAATCGCGGCTGCCCAGCGTGTAATCGGCGCGCGTGGTGCCGAAATCTTCGCGGATCGACTGGCGGGGATTGTTGTAGGAGAGCGCCGTCCCGCTCCCGCGCTCCGGACCGTTGGGCTGGGGCCAAAAGGACATGTATGCGAGCATCGCCGGATTCAGATTGGCGAAGGCGTTGGGCAGCCGACCCAGGCGCGCCTGCGCGTCGGGAACCACCGCGACGTTGGTGACTGCCAGGGCTTGGCGGAAGCCTTCGTAGTTGCCGAATAGGAACAGCTTGTTTTTCCGTAGCGGCCCTCCCAGCGCCCCTCCAAACTGGTTGCGGCGAAAGGGAGGGACGAAAGCCTGGTCGAAGAAGTTGCGGGCATCGAGTGCGCTATTCCGCAAGAATTCAAACACCGACCCGTGCGGCACGTTGGCGCCGGACTGCGTCGCGACGATGACCTGTGCGCCGGCGCGCTTGCCGTACTCCGCTCCGTAGGTATCGGTCAGAACATTGAATTCCCGGACGGCGTCGATTCCCAGCAACTCCCCACTGGCGCCTCCCGGCGTGACAGCGAGTTGGCTGGCGCCGGTATATTCGATTCCATTTAACAGGAACAGGTTCTCCGCGGTCCGCCGTCCTTCCACCGAAAAGGTGTTGCCGTCGCTGGTACTGGTATTGGCGCTCTTCATGGCGCTGTAATTGATGGCGCCTGGGTTCAGGGCGATCAGGTTATCGAAGCTTCTTCCGTTGAGCGGCAGATCCTTCACGGCTTGTTCGCCAACCACCCCGGCGACCGACGCGGTAGTGGTGTCGACCACTGGGGCCTGTTCGGAAACAGTGACCTGCTGGGCCAGATCGCCCACTTCCAGGCGAAGGTTCACGACCGCTTGCTGGCCAATCCGCAGATCGATGCCGGTGCGCAAGGCCGCCTTGAACCCCGGCTTTTCCGCCTTCACTTCCTGCGGCCCGAGAGGCAGGGAGAGCACTCTGTAGTTGCCGTCCGCATTTGTGGCGGCGGTTCGCGATGCGCCGGTTTCCAGACTTTTGACTGTTACCGTAGCGCCGCCAATGGGGCTGCCGGAGGCGTCCTCCACTCTTCCGGAAATGGACGCGGAGGCTTGCCCCCATGCGGGAGCGGCGATGAGGGCCGCGACCCAGAGAGGCGTGCAAAACAGCCGGTTGAGAGGCGTTCGGTTCATAGGCCACACGAATGCGGGGGCAGCGACCCGCCAGTGCTTTGGGAATGTGGTGCGCCCGGAGGGACTCGAACCCCCGGCCTACTGGTTCGAAGTTCGTAGGCCCTCAGTCCATGGCGCGCCACTGTGTCTATCAGTCAATAGCTTAGCACCACTGTCGTCTCAGTGCGTCCATAGAGAACGCCTGCCTGCTACCCAGGTTGCTACCAGCGTTGCTACCAAAAACGCCCGGGCCACATCGCGTGCTGCGGCTGCTGGCGCGCCGATCCGGGGGTGCAGCAGGCCGCCAAACTTGGGGGCGGCCGGCATGCGGTGCGATGCGGTGAGCGGTGCGATGCGGTGAGCGGCGCGCGCGAACGCGCGGGGAGCGTACTTGCGTGGCCTTGGCTCGGGAAGGTATACTGATAACGGATCGGGACATCCGAATCCGGTCCAAGGGCGCCCGATATCGGGCGCCCCTTCATTTTCTGCCAGTTTCTAACTGGAAGGAATTTGAATCCCCCCTCTGGCGGTTCGGCCTGGCGCAGCACGGAGCTGCTGGGCTTCTAATACACCGCTGGCGGTGCCTTTCATTTCTGCCCGCTTCTAACCTGGAAGGAATTCCATCCCGCCTCTGGCGGGTGCCGGAGCCACACCGAGTTGCCCGGCTCAAAGGTCCACGGAGGCCTCCACGGTGCCTGGAAACGACAGTAGTTTACGAAGCGCACATTACGCCGTAGGGCCAGACGAGAGCTGTGGCAAAAACATTGGGGAAAAAGGGCCAGACCGCGCGCCAACCGCCCAGAATACGCAATCTGGGCGGCTGAAGCAGGGCCAACGGCAGGCAACAAATGCCGGAAGGCGAGCCGAATGAAAGCCGCGATCTACGCGCGGGTGTCAACAGTTGACCAGAAGTGCGAAATGCAGCTTCACGAGTTGCTCGAATACTGTAGCCGGCGGGGCTGGGAAATCGCCGGTGAATACGTGGACACGGGTTGGAGTGGAACCAAGGCGTCACGTCCGCAACTGGATCGGCTGATGAAGCACGCCGGAGAGCATCAGTTCGACTGCGTGGTGGTCTGGAAGTTGGACCGGTTCGGACGTTCAGTGCTCAACCTGGTCGAGAGCCTGAACAAGTTGGCATCGGCCGGCGTGCGCTTCATCGCGACGACCCAATCGATCGACACCGACGAGTCGAATCCCACCAGCAAGCTGCTCCTGTACATCCTGGCGGCGGTGGCGGAGTTCGAACGAGAAATGATTCGAGAGCGCGTGGTGGCCGGCTTGGCAAGCGCCAGGCACCGCGGGAAACAACTGGGGCGCCGCAGGCTGCTCTTTGACCGGGAGCGAGTGCTGAACCTGCATCGCGGCGGCAAGTCCATCCGCGAGATCGCCGGCGCACTCAATGTCAACCGCGGCACGATCCATCGATTCCTGCTGGGACAGAAACGAGCAACCGGCCCAGAGTCGCCCAAATCGGCTCGGCTCCCGAAAGCTGCATAAAATGCGGGTTTCGGACTGTCACTAAAACCCACTTCGGGGGCGTTCTGTAAGTTATTGAAAACAATGAAAGGGGATTGCCGCTTTTGGGTGTCGCTAAAACTGAAGTCATCGTGACAGTGGACCCCAGTTTCAAGGCGAACCGCGCGGCAAGGTTGCGAGACTGGCGAAGAAGCGCCTCGATGCGTGTTCTTCCCTTGGAGGCGGCGGGACAGCCGCGGCTGGCGCCGGGCCTGGCCGCCGGCATTCACAACGTCAACGAAATAGCACGTTGCGCGACCGATCGCCTACCATGGAGTAGAGGGGGATGAACTCGTCGCTGCGCCGAATATCAGAGGATATACCAATGAAAGAACTTAAAGCGAGTGAGCCATTGCTGCTTGACGGTGTCTTAACTCGCGACGCCATCCTCAAGGACCCGACCCTCAGCGCAGGCGCGCGGTTACTGTGGGTCCTGCTCGCCGAATACCAAGGCAAGGTCCCTGAGTGTTATCCGTCCCAAGAGATGCTGGCGGTTCCCCTCGGCGTGAAGGTTCGTCAGCTCCAATCCTTCATCAAAGAACTGCAGAGCTACACGCGGGGGGATCCCCCGGAGCCATTTCCCTTGGTCGAAGTGAAGTTGGTTTTTGTAGAGAAGGACCGGAAGACCAGGAACATCTATAATCTTCTGCGGTGGCCATTCCTGGCGGTTGATGTAAAGGCAAACGGGGCCGAACGACCCCACTTGGCAGATGGAGGCGATGCGCAATATGCTGCGCATCGGTCTGAGGGCGAGGCGCAAGAGGCCGCGGCTGCGCCGCTGGCAATGCCCAGTGAAGACGGCGGCGCCGTAGCGGACGGCATGCCACCTAGCGATGCGCAATCCTTTGCGTATCCTGGGGGCGACGCTCAAGATACTGCTGCTGCGCTACCTGAAATGCTCGGCAAGGATGGCGGCCTGGCACCGCACGGAATGCCACCCGGCGATACGCAATCCTCTGCGCATCGGTCCGGGAGCGACACACAAGATATCTGGACCGCGCCGTCGGCAACTCCCGGTAAAGACGGCGGCGTGACACCGGACGGCATGCGCGACACGCAATCCGCTGCGCATCAGTCCGAGGGCGCTCCTGGCGCCCTGCCGTCGCTGGTAGAGGAGTTTCAATCGTGGATTGGCGCGGAGTCACCACCAGCACCACTCGCGCCACCCAGCGAACTGACGGAAGATCAGGAGCGCCGCCTGATGGTCGAATACGCGAAGTTCCACGAGGCGGAGACCGTCCGGTTGTTCGATGCGCTCCCCGCCTTAGTGCTGCGCAGGTTGACCGATAAGAAGCAGAACCAATTGCGCCAGGAAGGCCGGCTGGACAGGATGGCCCTCGATGTCCGCCGGCGCGAGGTGAAGAATCTGATACTGCTGGATATCGAGAGGGAGCAGGTGATGCCCTTCGCCGAGTGGGTCGAGCCGAAACGCAAGAGTGGAACATCCACATGATCTCCGCCGCGAAGCCCAGCTGAATCGCCAGGTCCAAGGCTGCCCTGCACGATCCCCCTACCGCCCGATCAACCGCTGGAGCACGGCGCGCTCGATACCGCCGGTAGGCGGCGAGGATCGGAGATTGCATTCTCCGGTGAAGATTCGCCGCGGTAGCGCGTGCCGATTGCAACTGCTTCAGTTCCACCTCAGCTACAGCTTGGGAACAGTGATCGACACCAGCAAAGTGCAGGGTCGCTTCCCGGAGGCTCTGTTTGGTGGCATGTGCGAGCCTTCGGAATGGCCCGAGGACCTGCAAAAGTGCCGTGAATTTCCGCCCGTTTCCAGGTGGCAAAAGTGAGGCCGCCAGTTCGGCAATAAGCGCATAATGCCGAACTCAAAAAAGTTGGCTGAAGCAACTAAAGAGGTTGCAAACCGGGATTGCGCGATGAGACCTGTTGTAAAGCCGAACTGGGGGGAAAATAGCCTTCTTTTCAGCGGTTTGCGGCGCTGGCGCGTGGGATCCAGCCAAAGCGGCCGCGGCTGGCCCGCGTGTCCGAAGGCTTATGCACTACGGGAGGCGTACAAGAACACATTCGGCGAAATGTGCCCAGCGGAGATCACCTGCTCCGGTGCTTATTTTATGCGGCGCGAGAAGATCATTGGACGCGCACAAGGCGCCTGGCTACGCGCCCTTGGCGTGCAGATTCTCTTTCCCGACCAGTTCTTCTTCCCAGACACGTACTGGACGCGCCGGCTACTGGCCGTCAGCCCCGGTTTGACGCTAGATGCGCCCCAGACTAAACGCACGATCAGCCGGGCCGGAGGGACGTTTTTCTAACCGTGGGCTACTGCCAAGAGTGCAAAAACCGCAAGCACACGATCGGCTACTACCTGATGCGCGGGGCGCGAATAAGTTCCCTGACGCACCTCGAGGAACTCTTCGCGGAGGGCGAGCCGGTCTGGAATGCGCAGTTTGGCGCGGCGCCGGGGGCGCGTAAACCGGGTGCTGATGAGCAGGGCTAGGAGGTGAAATCGTGAGATACGATCTGACAAGCGCGGAGCATGCGCTTGGTGGACTCGGCCGCCGGCGTCGGTTCGCTGGTGGCGGCGCCAGACCGCGGGCGGCGGAACGGGGCGGTGGCATCGGGCGCCGCATAGCGCGTTATACCACCCAACGTGGGCAGCCGGCAGTCATCGCACGGCGCAACTGCGCCACGGGCGCGCAGGCACAGCCGACACCGCGCCAAATCCGTTAATCTCTGGCTACTCCGAAAGGGTGTCTCAAGGTATCGCATAGAGGGGCATCGTATTGCAGCGACTTGCGTCCGCCAGCCTGCATCTTTCGGCTTTTTGTAATAATCTCAATAGCATGGATGAGCCATTCTGCGTGCTTGCCGACGCTCCCCGCCAGTACCAGGCTTTGCTGGAAGTGTCGCAGTCGATAGCCTCACACCGCGATTTGGCCGCGCTGTTCCGGGATCTTGTGGAGCGTCTGCCGCGCGTGCTCAGCTTCGATTCGCTGTGGCTCGTGCTGCACGATCCATCCCGCAACCGCATGCGGCTGCACGTGCTGGAAGGGCCCGCGCGCGAGGCC
>Ga0224558_1002602_pt1 | contig 16201 bp, 8 predicted proteins | sample 714S32024metaG_FD_180682 | JGI IMG/M metagenome (GOLD analysis project Ga0224558, IMG submission 180682) | Peat soil microbial communities from Stordalen Mire, Sweden - 717 S3 20-24 | ecosystem: Environmental > Terrestrial > Soil > Wetlands > Peat | place: Sweden: Norrbotten County, Stordalen... | reverse complement strand
TCGTAGGGCAGTGAAGCCGGCTCCCGCAAGGCTACGGTCGGGTACATAGATGGCGCCGGTTGGGCCGATCGCCGGGGAGCCATAACCGTAGCCATAAAGATAGTTCTTCCAGTGCAGCCCCCCTTCCGGATCCTCATACCACAGCATTCCGTAACGGGTGACGCAGCAAATCGAACCGTTCTCCAGGACGACCGGCGAAGTGTCAAACGGGTAATCCTCACCCCCGACTGGCCCCCACTTCTTCTGGCCCTCGGCACTGATCGCCCACAGGTGCTGCTGAACTCCCACGTAGATCGTGCCGTCCATGCCTATCACGGGCGACGATTCCGTAATGCTGCCCGTCTGAAGGCGCCAACGCAGGCTGCCGTCCAGGTTAAGCGCATACAGGAAGCCATCCACCGAGGTGAAGTACAGGCATTGGTCCTTGTTTATCGCCGGCGACGAGAGGATGGGGCCGTCGGTCGCGTACTCCCACTTCTTGCGTCCATCAGGCGCTAGCGCATAGAACTTCTTGTCATGCGATCCAAAGTAGATGGTGCCGTCGGCGCCGATGGCTGGCGATGAGACGATTTCGCCGAGGGTGGCAAACTCCCATTTCTTCCTGCCTTCCGCATCCAGCGCATAGAGACTCTTGTCCCACGACCCGAAATAGACGGTGCCGTCGTGTGCCAGCGCGGGCGATGAATCCACCCATCCGCCGGTCTGGAACTCCCAGCGCTTCTTGCCGTCGGGCCACAAAGCGTAGCACCTGCGGTCGCGGCTGCCGAAATAGACCGTGCCATCAGCGCCGATGGCGGGCGAGGACTTGATCTCGTTTCGCGCATCGAAAATCCACTTGCGCAGCCCGTTGGTATTGACCGCCCAGAACTTGCCCGTAAACGTGCCAAAATAGATCGTGCCATTGGTCGCCACCGCGGGCGCGCAGTCGCTGCTGCAACGAATCGCCAATGACCACTCATTGGTAAAAACATTGGTAAATTCGCCAGCGGCCGAAAGAGGCAGCAGCAGGCAGGCCAGGCGGCTTATCAGGCGCAGAGTTAATCGCATGGCTTAATGTGGTTCACGCGCATAAGTGCGGAGCGCACTGTAGGATTTTTGCCTGTGCCCGGTCAATGACTGCCCGAAATCCGAAAAAGGCTTGATCCGCCAGGCCGTTGCTCCTACGGTCGGGCGGTGATGCGGCGCCACCCCAAAAACCCTTGGATTAGCAACACCGTCGCGGCCCGGCTGCTGATTTTCATGACCCGGCATCGGCTGCCGGTCGTGAGCCGGCTCTTCATGTATTTCCTCGGTTGTGACATCGGCCTGGCCCTCCCCAAAACCGTGTTCCTGCCCCACCCAATGGGCATTGTCATCCACAGCGGCACTCGAATTGGCGATAATGTCGTCATCGGTCACCAGGTCACCTTGGGCGGGCGCGACTTGAGCGGCGCCGCGCCGCGGGTCGAGGACGGGGTCTATATCGGCGCGGGCGCCAAGATTCTGGGCGGCCTGCGAATCGGCCGGGGTGCGACTGTCGGTGCCAACGCTGTGGTCACCAAGGATGTTCCCGCCGGGACCACCGTTGTCGGTGCCAACCGCGTGTTGTCCAAGCCCAGCCCCTATGCGCTGGATTGAGTGGCTGGCATGAAAGTCGTTCTTTGAAGGGCGTATGCGGGTCCTCTTCTACCATCTGACTCCGTTCGCGCTCGCGCACGGCGGCCTGCAGACGCAAATCCTTCAGACGCGTGATGCCCTGCAAAAGCTGGGCGTTGAAACCGACTTCCTCCGTTGGTGGGACCAGGGCCAGGCGGGCGACATTCTCCACTTCTTCGGAAGAATTGGCGTTAGCACTCTTCAACTAGCCCAGGCCAGGGGAATGAAAGTCGTGCAGGCCGAGTTGCTGACCGAACAAGGCTCCCGTTCTCGCGGACGCCTCAAATTCCAGAAAACCATCCGGCAGGTCATGGGCTTGGCCTCGCCCCAGCTTTGTCGCAGCCTCTTCACCTGGGATTCCTACCGGCTTGCCGATGCCTGCATCGCCCTGACCGATTGGGAAGCGTTCCTGATGAAGGAACTCTACGGCGCGCCCCCAGAGCGGACCCACATCGTGCCCAACGGGGTCGAAGAGATCTTCCTGAAAAGCCAACCCGCCAAACGCGGGCCCTGGCTGGTCTGCACGGCCACCATTACCGAGCGCAAGCGCGTGGTGGAGCTGACCGAAGCAGCGGTCCGCGCCAGCACGCCGCTCTGGGTCATCGGCAAGCCCTACAGCGAGTCGGACGCTTACATGCAACGTTTCGTTGCGCTAGCCAACTCGCATCCCAGCGTCCTCCGTTACGAGGGCCCGATTGAGGATCGAGCCAAGCTGGCGCAGGTGTATCGCGAAGCCCGTGGTTTCGTGCTAATGAGCGCGATGGAAAGCCTGAGCCTGTCTGCGCTCGAAGCCGCCGCGTGCGAATGTCCCTTGCTGCTGAGCCGGCTGCCGTGGGCCACGAGCGTTTTCCGCGAGAATGCCTGCTATTGCCCGGTCGCTCTGTCACCCGCCCGGACTGCGGGGTTCGTGCGGCAGTTCTACGATGCCGCGCCGGGCCTAAAACCGCCACCCCGGCCCCTCTCGTGGCTGGAGGTGGGCAGGCAGCTCAAGGGCCTTTACGAGACGCTGCTCAGCTCAAGAACTCAAGTGCTGTAGGTGGCGTGCCCACACCAGGATCACCACAACGACCACTGGGACGAGTAATGGTTGACCGCGTAACCGGTGGGGGTACCCGCAAGCGCCCGAAACAACGCGGCAGACCCCGACCGCAGAGCCTTACTTCTCATCCCGTCTGCGGCCCCCCATTGTCCGCTATGGCACGTACCTCACCCGGAAGTAGCCGGTATTACTGATCACATCGACGTATTGGGTGTACGTGGTCGAGGCGGGAGTAACCGGCATGCCAAGATTGGTCCATGCGCCACCGATGACCGGAGCGAACTCCATTTGGTAATTCTCGTAGGGCGAGAGACTATCCAAATCCAGTTCCATCGCTTGCGTTACCTCATCCGGCCACAGAGCCGTTGCCGGAGGCGGGGCGATCAGAATGGTGGGTGTGCTGGTGTAGCCAATGCCGGCATCGGTGATGGTAAGCTTGGTGACGACTCCACCACTCACAGTGGCGCTAGCCGTCGCGCCGCTACCACCGCCACCGACAATGCTCACCCCGACATTGCTGCCGTATCCCGACCCGCCGCTGGTCACCGTAGCCCCAACCACGAAACCACTGACCATCTGCGCCGTGGCATAAGCTTGCTGGGGTACCGGGGTGATTGCCAGCCGATAACTATTTGTCGAGGCGGTTTCAGGGACGTACTGCATGAAGGTGGAACTGCCTGCGGTGAAAACTGCGCCCACGTTGGACCAGGTGGAGCCATTGTAGTACTGGAATTGGTAATTGGTGCCCACCGCCAGGTTGGTGAAGCTCAAGAGCGACGCCACTATAATGCCCATCGTCGGCTGCGGAATGAAAGGGGGCGCGATCACGATCATGGGCGCGTTTGTGTAGCCCGAACCCGCATCCAGAATGTTGACCGCGATGACCACTCCGTTGCTGACCACGGCTACCGCCCCTGCCCCACTGCCGCCCCCGCCAATGATTCTCACGGCAGGCGTGTTCGTGTAGCCCCACCCTTCTGCGGTAATGTTGACCCCCACCACAAAGCCGTTCATGATGCTTGCTGTTGCGGTTGCCGCTCTGGCTGACCTGCACTTGCCCGCGCTGCCCGCCTGATAAATCGCCTGAACCTGGGCCGCGGAAAGGGCGGTGTTATAGACGCTCGCCTCATCAATGAGGCCGTGGAAATACCGCGAGGAGTTGGACTGGTCGTGGCCGATCTGCAGGTGGTTGCCTGACGGCAAAATCTGGCCGGGCGCAGCGGTGGGCGTTCCTGCCAGTGCCCCATTCAGATAAAGTGACAGGTTGGTGCCGTCGAAAACTCCCACCAGATGACTCCATTGGTTGGTGTAGAGTGAAGCCATGGACGAAGACGTCCACCCGCGACCTCCGTTTAGATATACCCAGAACTGCACTCCAGTTCTGCCGGAGGTCTCGAGTGAATAACCATGCTGAGTCGCTAAACCCTCACCGGCTTTCTTGACAATGGGAGAGGCGACGGCGTTGAGCGGGAGGCGCGGATAAATCCAAGCCTCGACCGAGATGCTTCCGGTCGGATTGAGGCTGGCACTGTTGGACACATCCATATACTGGCTGGTGCCATTCAGATTGAAGGCCTGCCCGACTTCGCCGTTGGTGAAGCTCACGCCACCGGATAGAGTGCCGTTGTTGGTGCCTGCAATGTCATGGGCATTGCCCTCCGCCGGCCACCAACTGATCAGGCCCGCAGGTGGCGGCGTGCACGGCGGCGGTGGGACCACAGTCATTACGGCATTGGAGCTGGTTACCGACCCGAACACGTTGGTCACCACTACCTGGTAACTGCCCGCCTGGCCACCTTGCACGTTGGTCAGCGTCAACGAGCTCGCTGTGGCCCCGGCAATGGCTCCAATGCTGCATTGCCATTGATAACTCAACGGCGGGGTGCCGGCGGCGGCGACCGCGAAGGTAACGCTGGAGCCTTCAACCGCGACCTGGCTTTGTGGCTGGCTCAGAATGCTTGGCGGCAAACCGCACTTGCCGGCACTGCCCGCAGCGTAAAGGGCGACAATCTCGCTGGCTGAAAGGGCGCGGTTGTAAACTGACGGCTCGTCAATCAAACCGTCAAAATAGACGTGGTTGTCCGCGCCGCTAATGCGCAGTTCGCTGGTTGAAGTCGCTATGACATGTGGCCCGATGACGTTGGTCGCCACCGGCTGGCCGTTACAATACAGCTTCATGGCCGACTGATCGTAGGTGAAGGCCACATGATACCAGACCCCGGTAGCGATGATGGGACCGGACAGAATGATTTCTGAAGGCCAGCTTTCGCCGGGGCTGTTGAATAGTCCGAGGAGCTGGTTGCCCGACAAAACGAGTTGATAACCGTTGTTGCCGCTGGCAATGCTCACTTTGGAGACAATAACATAGCCGTCGGGACCGCTCAGGGTGCGGGTATTAATCCAGGCCTCCATGGTCAACTGGTCACTAAGCCGCAGACTCGGCGAATCGGGGACGATAACGGTGCCGCCGGCTGGATAGAAATTGAAGGCTTGATTCACCCTGCCGTTGGTGAAGGTCACGCCACCCGAAAGGGTGCCATTGTTGGTGCCTAGGACGTCATTGGCATTACCTTCACCCGGCCACCAACCGACCAGACCCGAAGGCGGCGGAATACAATTCGACGGCGGCGTCACACACTTCCCTGCGTTGCCAGCGTTGTAGATGGCTTGAATCTCGGCAGTGGAAAGCGCGGTTGAATAGAAGCTCAATTCATCAATCAAACCATCGAAAAAACTATCGGCAGGTCCGGCCGAGAATGCCGCCCCAATTACGACCTCGGCTGTGCTATTGGTGACCGTTATTGGCACATCAATCCGCTCAGCCACTTTTACGCCATTTACATAAATGCGGCGCGCGCCCGCGGGCTGATCATAAACTGCAGCCACGTGGCTCCATGCGTTTAAGGCGAACACGTTGTTTGTGGTGTAAAAACTTTCAAAGGGCACATCCCACTGATGAGCCCAATCTGAAATCGAAAAGAAAAGTGTCCTGTTGCCAAACGTTTGGAAACAGTAGCTCCGCTGATTAGGATGGGCCGGGCTATCGGCCCACTTCGACAGGATTACTTGCGCCCTGTCCTGCCTCGGGAAAATCCAGCCTTCGATGGAAAAGCTCGCGGCGGCATTGAGATTGCTGTTGCTCGCGACTTCCACGTAACCACTAACCCCATCAAAATTGAACGCCTGCCCCACCTTCCCACTTGCGAACGACGCGCCACTGGACAGGGTGCCATTGTTTGTGCCCGCAATGTCATTGGCATTGCCTTGGCCCGGCCACCAGGCAACCAGTCCAGCCGGAGGCGTAACGCAATCGGCTGACCATGCTCGGAACGTGGCAAGCAAAAAGGCAAGACCGGCCATCGCGCACCACAAGGAGTGAATGAAAAGCCGCGACTGATTGACTGGCTTTGAGGAATGGGGAAGCCCAAACGAGACAACGGACGAATCGATCTTCATAGGCACCTTTCAGTTATTCTGATCTATCGTCAGCGATTATGCGCCTCGGCTGGGAAACTACAAGCACTATTTGATATTATTCTACACTCTACATCTAAAATAACTTTTAGCTATGCATCGCGGTGGCCCGAATTATGGCATATTCGGGAGGCATACAAGCGGTGATCCCAGGGAACCCGGGGGCGCCTCACCAGCCGGCGTGTGTGAGATTGGCTTACGGCAAGCCCATAACCGGGCTACCTGGCGAGTCGAGCTTGTGCTGTGGGAGAAGACGCGTCAGTTGAATCCGGCAGGGCCGCTTTCTCCCTGCCAAAAGCCAAAAAACCAAGCAACAGCAGGCCGATCACCACTGCCGCCAGGCTTACATAAAGCGCGTTCATTGGAGGCTCGAACCGAAACTCCACCGTGTGGGGACCGGCTGGCAGGTAAACCCCCCGCATGAGGTAATTGCAGCGCAGCAACTTCTCCGGTTTGCCGTCCACCGATACCTTCCAATTCGGTGCAAACCGGTCGTTCAACAGAAGCACCGCCGGAACGGCGGCTTTGGCCTGCATAACAACGCGCTTGGGGGCATAGCTGGTGAATTCGACCGTGCCGGCATTCTGGTTGGTCACGCGGCCGGGACCAGGCCCCGGGAGCGGATCAGCCACCAACACGGTCTGCGCCGGGTCAAATTCCGCGCTGGCCAGCTTTGTCAAGGTCGCTTGGTCGTTGGTACTGGCCCGCCAATTCGCATAAAGCTTGGCTCGCGGCAACGCGCCGGTGAAGTCGAACACTGCATACTGGCCATCCGGCTTTATGACCGCGGTCAGCTCATCCAAGCCGGTCGGGTTTGGTATGCCAGGTTTCGCCGTGATATCGAAGCGGGTGGCAATCCGAAACCGGCGCTGGACGGGATCAACTTCTTGGTTGAGCACCTCGAGGAACCCGGCGGCGCCGAGCAAGTACCGCGTATTGGTGAGCTGCCAGCGGCGGGTCAAGTGATGCAATGTGTTCGTCGTGCCGTCAAAAAACAGCGCGCTCTCGAAGGCCACATAGTCCACCGGCGCCCGCGGCATCATAATGACGTCGAGCGACTGGATATTATAATACTGAAAAAGCTGTTGCTTCCATTCGATGTCATAAAGCTGGCTAAACAGCGCCAACTGCTGCGGCGCACGGAACGGCAGCACCGCTGCACGTTGTTCATAAGGCTTTTCACGCAGGAAATCTATCACTGGATTGGCGGCGTATTTCTGCACCCAGTTCCAGGTAACCACCCACGGCACGTTAGCCCGCCCCAGATCCGCCAGCAACAATAAGCCAAGCAGGATCCCTCCCAACCGCGTCCGCCGCCCGTTGAAGTAACCGCTCAACGACACGGCGACCAGACCAAGACCCAGCCCCAAATACAACACGAACCAGCCGACCTGTCGGATGCTGAAGCTGGCAATGGCCTCAGCCATGGTCGGATCAAACCTGACCTCTTGCAGATACGCCACCAGGCGCTCCTGCGACTTCGAGTATATCAACCAACCCACCAGGCTCGCGGCCAGGGCGAGCGCCGAGCCTCTTACCCAGTTCTTGTCAAAGACCGAACCTTTCGCCCACCAGCCTCGGAGTTGCGCCGAAAGCCCGCGGGTCGCCACGGAAGGCGCGTCCCTCCAGCTTCGGCTCAACCCGTGCACGCCATAGGCGAACAGGATGACCATTATCCATTCGACGACGTGGAAGAACTTGGATGGGCTGCGCATGGTTGAGGCGAACGGCAACGCATAAAACAACTGGTAGAACAGCGCGTAACGCCCGAAACCCGCCAGGACGCAAAGCAGGGCCACACCAGTCCAAAACCCGATGAGCTTTCTCTCGGCCAGTGAGAAAACTGAATTCTGCTTTCGGAGTGCCTGCAACACGGTCCACAACGCCACCAGCGCCACCAGCACGCCGGTGTAAATGCCGCCGCCGCCATAACGGATGAAGCCGTTGGGCGGCGGACCTTGCTTGCCGGAAACAAAGTAACGGTCCCATGCCGGGTCGCGGCCGCAGCGACCCCAGTAATTGCCTCCTTCGGGCGTGTCCATCCGAAAGCCAAAGAGGCCGGGGACGACCATGCTGAGGGCTTCTGCCTTGGGCATGCTCCACATGGTTGCCTCATCCCATCGCTGGGCTCTGCTCGCGGCGTCCTGTCCCATGCCGGCGACGCCCTGGATCTGGGTGCTGACGAGGGTGCTCACGGCCGAGATTGCTATGAACGCCGCGAACGCCGTGACCACGATAAGGCGCACTATACCGGCAGTCAGCCTGTTCGCCATCGTTCCTTCGCCCGCCAATGGTTGAAACAAAACGAACGCCGCGACCACCAAGCTGAAGATGGCCCCGATGTCAAAGGCTTCCATCACCCCCAAGCCAACCGCAAAGCCCGCGAGGGCGACTCGGACCCAGCGCTTGGGCGAGGTTTGGTCAGCCAAGGCTGCCAGGGCGAGGAAATCGCAACCGAAACTCAAGGGCTGGGACGCCACCCCCCAGCACGCGGTGGAAAAGAAGTCCGAGTTCAAGGTGGTCGCGATGCCGCCGAGGATGCAGGCCGTAAACGACAGTTTCCACTGCCGGAAGCAGAGCCAGGCACTGAGCCCTAGAAATAGCAGCGCAAACGGCGCGTAGAGCTTGGAGAACAGCAGCGGGCCGGAGACCAAGGCTAGGCACTGGGTGATGTCAGGCGGAGCGCTTGGACCCGCTGTCCCCAGCCAATTCAAATCCTGCCAGTAGCCGAAGAATCCGCTGGGCAAACTTGTCGCTTGCGAACTGAGGACGCCCAGGGGGCCGTCATTCGAGAAAACAGTGCGACCAAGGAGCAGGCCTTCCCGAAAGAAAAGACACAGCAGCGCCAAAAGGAAGAGAGCCATCCAGCCAAACTCGCGCATGGCCGATGGCGGAACCCCCGGCCCGCTCTTCGATTGCTTCATACAAGTGAAGTGTTCTTCATTCCCGCACTAAAGAAAGCAAAAACCGCTTCAGATCTTCCTGAGGATAAGCAAGTCCTGCAATGAAGGATGCTTGCCACCAGTGACACAGCCTTCGATGTGTCCGAGGATTTTGAACTTGCCGTCCAGCAACTTAAGCAAGGCACCATATTCGATGCCGATGGAACGTTCGGGACAATCCGGTGAGGGAGTGAACCAGCCCGGCGTCAATTTGTGCGTATAATTGTAGATGTCGTTATTGGGATTCACATAGTCCCGGACGATCAGGAAGCTGATAATGGCCAGACCATCCTGAACCAGCACATCGTGGATCTTGTTCCGGTATTCGATGGCGGCCTTCTCCTGGAGGTGGGTGAAGACGGACATCGCGGTGACAAGGTCCTGAGAGTTGTTGTGCACCGGCCAGTCAATTTCGCCCGGCTTGGTGGGCTGTATGCCATCCTGCGGATACCAGGCATTGGGGTCTCGCGTTAGATAGAACTTGCAGTTCTTGAGGTCCTTATAGGTCTTGTGGCAGGCGGCTATGGACTTGGCATCCGTATCAATGCCCAGAAACTGCCCGCCGTTCCGGACGAAATGATAAGCGACCGGGGCGAGATTCCCCATGCCGCATCCAAAATCCAGGATGTTCGGCTTGTCCTTCTTCAAGTAAAGGCTCATCAAGACGGAAAACATGCCCTGATTTTGAATCCAGACCGCGTAACTGGCATAGGTAGCGGAGGTGAACATGGCATTGGGCACATGATCGATCCACCACTTGGTTTCCTTCCACGACCCGATGCCGTCGAGCTTCCGCCATACGAAGGAAGCCGGATAGTAAACCATGTAAAAGAGATGCTTTAGAATATTTCTCATGCGCACGTTTAGTCTTGCCTGATTGTGATCAATGACCGGGATGATAATGTGGGCGGCTCGTCCCGCCCAGTCAAGATTTCCTTGGCTGCGCGAAGACAAGACCCACCGGGCAGGGAGCCGTGTCCCCGGCAGGGGAATGGCACCATGAGGCCGGCACCCACATGCAGTTGTATATCGACGGCCGCCCATTGGGCCAACCGAGGTTTCAAGCGAACCCAATCTCATTAATGCTCCCCAGCAGTTTCGTGTCGATCGGCTCAGAAGACGGAAGGACAACGTGCCGGAGCTACATCGGGAGCAGGTAATTCAAAGGCCTGATAGATGAGGTCGATGCTTTCAACCGGGCGCCTCACCAAGCGAGATTGCTGCGAACTACGGTGCGGGCGCAGCGGGCAAGTGCCCGATGCGGTTGGTACCGTTGATAACCTGGCAACCTGTAAGTGAATCGACTCTTGTCGGTTCCACCGCGACCTTCACCGTTGCGGCTGCGGGTACCCCGCCGTTGAGCTACCAGTGGCGTTTTGGAGGAACCAACATTGCCGGTGCGACCGGCACCTCGCTCACGCTGAGCAATGTGCAGCCGGCCCAATCAGGCATCTGCGCGTTGCAGGTAGCCAACGCCTATGGTTCGACCCTCAGCGCCAACGCGAGCCTGACAGTCACCCCCACTCCCTGCACGCCCCCGCCTTCGGGCCTGGTCAGTTGGTGGCATGGAGAAGGGGACTCTCTGGACGCCATCGGGACCAATATTGGTACGCTTCAGAATAGGGCTACCTTTGCTGCCGGCCGAGTCGGCAAAGGTTTTAATTTTGACGGGATCAACGACTACGTGCGGGTTCCCAAGGCGGCCAGCTTGGATACGCCCAATCGGCTCACCATCGACTTCTGGATAAAGGCCAATCCGAGCCAGCCGATTGGCGAGCGCGCGGAAGGGATAGCGGTCAGAAGCCATATCACAATCCTGCCGGCCACTACTGCGTAACCACGCGGTAGTAGCGTGCCGGAAATTCATCAGACTGTTCGTCTTCGAAGCTGAAATCTCCATTCTGCTGCTCGTCTTCCATGGCCATCCCGATCGCTTCCCAGTTCACCAGGTTAGTTGAGGCCTCGACGACGTAGGTCCTGGTGTCGTCTGCCGAAAACTCCAGTTGCGGCGGGCCATTTTCGCAATTCACGGACAAGTCGGCCACGGGCTTGGCTGGGTGTGCGTAAAGGTCGGGAATTCGATGGCACCGATAAACGCTGCAGTCTTTGTAAGACACGTTGGTATTGGCATACATGGATATCTCCAGATCGAACACGATTTGAGGCACTGCATCGTGGGTGACTTCCGTGATTCGAGCCATCGTCGCGCTGGGCCCGTACTGGCTGGGGGCCCCCCCGTTGACGTAACTCACGGCCGGAAAATCAATCAATACATTCCCAGTGCTAGGCTGCATTTCCGCATTGCCCTCATGGTCCGCGTACAGCCGCTGGGCGACATCGGTTCTTCCGTAATCCCATACTTGGGCTATTTCCATCGTCTGCTCGTTGATGCTATATTCGACTGCGCGGCTGTAGTTGTTTGCGTCCGGGACGGGCGGGTCGAAGGGGCTGGCTCTGAAATTGCCATTATCGAACATGAGCAACGTGCCTTGGGGTGTGAGGATCGGCGAATGTTGCCCGTATTGCCAGACAAACGGAGCGCCCACCGGCGTCAGGAGGTACGGCTGCCACGCGGGACCCCAGTTCGCAGGCGGACCGAGGATCCACCGAAGCTGACCGGTGGCGCGGGAGATCTTGACCACGGCATTTTGGTGGCGCATAGACACGATGAGCGAGTCATCGCTCGGGTCCTCAACCACCGCGTTGCCGTGCTCCGAGTCCCATCCCCCGTCCCATCGGCTTATCAGGTAGGTAATCCTCTCGGCATCCAGCACGTTGATCGGTGACCACACATTAAGCAGCGCTGCGTTGGTATCCGAGATTTCCACCACTTTTTCATAGAGGATCTTCGCTGTCGCTAACGGTGCGCTTGCATTGGTCATGCTCGTTGGATAATTGCCGACCATCTCCGAGGAAGTGCTCAAGTAAAGAATGGTGCCGTGGTCGGTGGGCACACCATCATGGAGGTTGATAGGCAGGTTGGTGGGCGCGACCCAGGAGTTGACCGTTTGCCCCAGCAGATTCATTTCCACGAAGTTTGTTGTCCAAGGCATGAAGAGATCGGCGTTATCCAGGCGCCGCAAATCTCCCGCTGTCGGCGCCACGTTGTACCAGACCACTTGTCCGGCGCTGTCAACAATGACTACATACCAATAGAGTTCGTTATGCACCCCAACCCGGAACAGCGTGTAGCCAGGCTCCATTTCTGCCGGATCAGCTTGCAGCAGCGTGATGATGGGAAAGTTCGTAGGCACTGGATCGGTGATGAATACCAACGGCTGGGCGGCCGTGACTGGGTTCCGTTGACGGTCGTAAGCCGTGACCGTTATTTCGTTGGTCCGACCCGGTTTGAACCCCAGCAACGGCACGTAATGAGTGGTGGCAAAATCATAGAAATTCCTTTGCCAGGACCCCTGCCCATCGCTCACTGACACGCTGACCCGCGAGGCCTCATCGGTGGTTAACTGCAAGACTCCTGCCAGCGGAGCGTTTGTGGCTATAGCAAACGTTGGCCCTGATGTGATAGTCAAAGCCCGGGAACAGAATGAAACCCCCAGCACCGCAAACGCCAGTGAAAACACCATCACGTTGCGCAGCAATGGCCTTCTTGCCAGCGCCGTCGTACAACCAAACGCCGTGAGGAAACTGGATTCTATTGGTTTGAGGCGGGTGCGGTCTGACACGGTTCGTTTCATCTTATTGGCTCTTGCGGTGGACCTGGTTCCGCGAAGGTATCGTCAGGGGGTTACTGCAGCCGGAGTCGGTAAAATCCTTCCGGAGCTGCCTGGGGAGCATTGGTCCAGGTGGAACCGCTAACCGGCCCACCGATGGACTGCCACTGGCCGGGAGCGAGCGTTGGATTAAACTCGACATAGATGCTCGCGGACGTGCCGCTCCAATCGAGGACCCACGCGCCATCCTGGTTTTGATAAATGCTGCTGATCTTGGGCACATCTATGCTGAAAGGCATATCGCTGCTATCGAAGAGGCTGCCACTGGTGGCGCTGCTGATCCGGATGGAATAGTCGTTGCCCGGCGTGAGGTTTAGGCCGACTTGCCAGAGATAGGCGCCAGTGCTGGCATTCGTGGCGAGGGATGTCAGGAATGTACCACTCTTGTAAAGATCAATAACAACATTCTCCGCAATGTTGTCCTGCCATTGGATGAAGTATTTCAAGCCGCGCTGCCAGGCCTCGCCACCGTTGGGAACCGTCACCGCGATCATCGGCGGAATCATCTGAAAGGCGCCATTCGACCAGGCACTGGTGCCACCGTCATTCGACGTACTAACGCGGTAATAGTAAGCCGTGCCCGGCGCGGCATTGCTCCACACGTAAAAGGCTTCCGTCTCATTCGTCACATCAACGACGGGAGCGGAAAAGTCCGCGTTGGTGGCGACTTGCAGGTGATACGAGCCGGCCAGGCCCTGCGGTGACCACGCTAGACACACCGGCAGTTCCTGGTTGACGGAGTAATTCGTCCCGGGCGAGGCCGGCAAGGGACCCACAACATCATAGAGCTGAACTCCGCGGTAGTTCTCCACCGCGGCCAGGATTGGCGCATAGGCCACATCGGCCACGTCGGGATAACCGAAGATAAACTCGCCGAGATCATAATAGGGGCTGAGCATCGTCATCGTCACGGCCACTTGCTTGGTGGCCGGATTGTAAACCGTCGTCTGAGGCAGGAACAAACCCTGGCCGGTGTTGGTGCGGTAATACACCGTGAGGTTGGCGGGGTCCGCAAAGCCGAAGCTCACCGCATCAAAATCGAGCTCGGCATCCAACTCGTAGATGCCCGAATCAGCCAGGCTCACCCGCACTGGCAGCACGCGTGGCGCTTTCCCTTGGAACTGGGGATTCACCGGCGCGTAGGGTTCGCGCGTCAGGGTCACTGAAGTGTAGCCGCCACCTCCGTCGAGAACCGTGGTGGAAACGCCCGTCGGGTCAAAGTCATACGTGTTCCCGTTGGCCGGCTCGTACAGCGTGCTGGCAATGGCTTGCGAGGCCGGCGGATATACAAACCGAAAGGCTCGATAGCTGTCCATTTTCGGATTATTGAATTGCATCTGAAAAACCACCGTGCCATTCGTGGTGACCTCGCTGCACGCGGGAATCCATTGGTTGGTGACACCGCCGATGCCAGGCATCATATCAGCGCCGCCCCAGCCGATGAACGTATTGCCATTGGGCAGGCGCTGGGCGCTGCCGTAGTGCCACGCATAGTAATTCGTGGGCGGGGCGTAGCTCCACACGAGCGTGGCGATTTTATTGGTCTCGTCCAGCTTGTACTCGTACACCTTCGACGGCCGCGTGGCCAGTTGATCCGCATTGCAGTAGATCATGATGTCCCCATTATCCAACCGGCTCAGGGTATGGCCGGAGAAACTGATCAGGGCTTGCTGCGGGCTCACGCCCACAAATGAAAACTGATTCGCCGGACCGCCCAGGCGCCACATCATCTGGCCCGTTTGCCGGTTGATCTTCCAGACATCCATCCCGAAATTGGAGACCAGCAGATTTCCATCGGTGTCCATGACTATGGAGTTGATATGAAAAGCATCAATGACCGGGTTTTTCGCCGCGGGGTTCGTGAACGCGGTGGGGGGAAAATAAGTCGGGATGGTGAAATGGTCCCATGACCGCCATTGAAAAACGACATCCCGTTGCTGATCCAGTTCCTGAATGACACACCCGGCCACGAGCGCGTTGGGGTACCCACCCACAACATATTTGCTGACGTCCATCTGCGTCAGGTAGTAGCCCTCCAAGAGCACATGGCCATTGGGCAGCAACTGGATATCGTGCGAATCGGCCACATAGCCATTGCCGGCTGTGATCGTTTCCTCGAGATCGTAGGTGTTATCCAGGATCTGGTGCGTGCAATCCCCGCCGCCAGTCCATGAATGGGTGTGATAAATGTTCGCATAGTGCAGATACCCATTCGGCAGCGGCTTGAAATCGTACGTATAGTTCGTTACGCTCTGATACCAAACAGGTGTGCCGTCGTTCTTCAACATCATCACATAGTAGCCTCCGTTCGTCGAAGAATCGGTGACTTCTAGAAAGATGTAACCGTCACCGACCGCGTTGGTATTGCAGGTCGTGACCGTCAAGCTTGGAAAATCCGGCGGCAATTGAGCAATCACGCTGGTGCATGCCAGGCCAAGAAACATCACAACCGTTGCCCAGAACAAACCGACTCTCGTCATCTTCATCAATGCGGATCTCTTACTCATTTTAGGTGCTTAGGTTGTTTGGATTGTCGGATCAGCACAATGAAGGCCCCTCATCACGGCACGCGGAGGCGGTAGAATCGATGGGCGAAATTGGTCGAGGAGTTGTCGATGAATAGGGCGTCGCTGTTGGTCAGCGTGAGGCTCTGCAGGACATCCCAGGTTGAGAGATTGGTGGAGACGAGGACGGTGGCCGTGGCAGCGCCGGGGGCGGTCAAGGAGAACTGAATCCGGCCATCCGGGAGCGGGAAGAGAGAGCCGGGAGTGAAGGCCGGCGGATCGACGATGCTGAAGGACTGGGCGGAGGTCGCAGAGAGAGCGCTATTGGTCACGCTCGTGATCTTGATGATATAATCGCTGCCGGGCGTCAAGCTGTACGGGATCGGCCATTGGAAGGCCCCATTGTAGAGGGCGTTCGTGGTGATGTTCGCGACGAATGAACCCCCTTTGTAGAGGTCAATTCTGACGCTCTCGGCCAGGTTATCCTTCCACTGCACGAAGTAGGGCAACCCGCGTCTCCAGGCCTCGCCGCCATGCGGAACGGTCACCTGAACGAAAGGAGCGGTTGTCTGAAACGCCCCGGTTGACCAATCGCCCTCGCCTCCATCGTTGCCCGTGTCCACACGATAATAATAGGTCGTGCTGGGAAGGACCGTATTCATCACATAAAAGGCGTTGGTGGCGTCGGGAACGTCCACGGTGGGATTGCTAAAGTCCTGATTCGTCGAAACCTGGAGATGGTAGTAGCCCGCAAAGCCCTTGGGCGACCAGGAGAGCCACACGGGCAGAGTCTGGTTCACGGAGTAAACCACGCCGGTTGTCGCCGCGGGAGGGGCGATGACCTCATAGGGCTGAACTCCCGGGTAGTTCTCAACC
>Ga0224558_1002600_pt1 | contig 16205 bp, 12 predicted proteins | sample 714S32024metaG_FD_180682 | JGI IMG/M metagenome (GOLD analysis project Ga0224558, IMG submission 180682) | Peat soil microbial communities from Stordalen Mire, Sweden - 717 S3 20-24 | ecosystem: Environmental > Terrestrial > Soil > Wetlands > Peat | place: Sweden: Norrbotten County, Stordalen... | reverse complement strand
CTGCGCTCAGCGCGTTCGTCCGGCCGTCATCCGGCAATCGCTCGAAGCCATGCAGAAACAGGTTGCCGGCATGGGGAATCCACTGCTCGAAGCTGGCGCCTATCGGAGCGGACACCGTGTCGCTTTCCGGCACCAGGGGCGGCTCGTTGAGCCCATCGCCGGACAGTTCATGTTCGATTTCTCGTCCGAAGAAAGTAGAGTCGTGACCAGCCCGCCGCGGAATGGACCGGAACTGGTGGTTACCGACGTTGCCGACTTGTTTGCGCGCGGGATCGTGCTGGAAGAAAATCCCTCCACGCAGAGCGAGGCGATCACAACTTACTTGAAGGTTCTCGACATGGATCCCATGCACGCCGCCGCGCACATCAATCTGGGTACGCTCTACTACAACCGTCAGGAATACGCGCTCGCCGAAAGGCATTACCGTTCGGCGATTCAGATCGATCCGCGCTATGCTCTCGCCTATTTCGACCTGGGCAACGTGCTTGACGAGACCGGACGCGTCGAGGAAGCCATCGACACTTACAAGACCGCCATTCAACTCGCGCCCACTTATGCGGACGCGCACTACAACATCGCGCTGGCCTATGAGAAGATGCGCGAGCCGCGCAAGGCGCTGCAACACTGGCGCGCCTACGTGAAGCTCGACACCACCGGGCCCTGGACGGTCCACGCCAAACATCAGATCCAGCGCATTCTGCAAAGCGACAACCTGAAACTGGTGCACTCCCGCAAGGCGAACTGAAAGCTGCTCTTAGCTTTTGGCTTCTAGCTAAAAGCCAAAGGCCAAGAGCTAATGGCGACTTTTCCATTGTTATACTCAAGTCTCACCCTTCAGGTGCAGGAGACCATACATGAAGCTCTATCGGCGGATTCTGACGCTGGCTCTGGCGACCGCGATGGCCGCGGCCAGTGCGGTCTGCTTCGGCCAAGCGGTCAAACAAGAGAAAGAAATCTACAACGAAAGCGCCGATGCGCGCGCCGAAATCAAAGAGGCTCTGGCGAAGGCCAGGACGGAACACAAGCGCGTTATTGTCGTGTTTGGAGCCAACTGGTGCTATGACTGCCATGTGCTCGATACAGCTTTTCATCGTTCGGACCTGGCGCCGGTACTCACCGCCAACTATGAAGTGGTTCACGTGGATATCGGAAGGGGAGAAAAGAACCAGGACTTGATGACGAAGTACGAGGTCCCGATGAAACGCGGCATTCCCGGGCTGGCCGTGCTCGATGCCGATGGGAAGCTGGTTTACAGCCAGAAGAACGGCGAATTCGAGAAGGCGCGAGCGCTCACCCCGGACGATTTTCTCGCGTTCCTGAACCAGTGGAAACCCGGAGCGCAGAGCCGGTGAGATTTTAGATCCCCAAGTACTCGAATAAACAACGTCGCAGCTTTCGCCGCGCCACAGGAGACCGTTCTTCTCGAAAAGTAGAAAGAGTAAAATGCAGATATGACCACTGACGAACGCCTGGATCGGCTGACCGAAAAACACGGAGCATTGGCTGAGAGTCTGCAATTGTTAACGGCGGACGTACAAAGCATGGCAACAAAGCACGGCGCGTTGGCTGAAAGTCTGCAGTTGCTCACGGCGGACGTGCAGAGCCTGGCGCAGTCGGTCAAGGAACACGACCGAATTCTCCGGGGACACGCGGGTCTCATTGGCGACCTTGTTAGGATTGCCGCAGGACACGAACAGCGCATCGACCGACTGGAAGGCCACCAAGGCTGAACTGTGGCGAGCCCGCAGTTTGACAGTTGCTCGTCATAACGACTAATCTCGCCCCATGCCCCGTGCTCTGGAAGCAACAGGTCTGCAAGCAAAAGGTCTGCAAGCGGAACTCAAGCAAAAAGTCCCATTCACCAGCCGCGAACAGGAAGCCTATCTATCTTTGTTGCGCACCGCCGACGCGCTCCAGGCGCAGGTCGAAGCCCGGCTCAGAGAGTTCGGACTCACCGGCACGCAGTACAACGCACTGCGCATCTTGCGCGGGGCTGGGACGGAGGGCTTGCCGTGCCGCGAAATCGGCGAGCGCATGATCACGCACGATCCCGACATTACGCGTCTGCTGAATCGACTGGAAGACCGCGCCTTCGTCGAGCGCACGCGCGCCCGGCACGATCGCCGCGTCATCTACGGAAGGATCACCGCTCCCGGTCTGAACCTTCTGCGCGAACTCGATGTGCCCATCGAGAAGCACAGCCGTGAAATGCTGCGCCACGTCGGACAGGAGAAGTTGAAGCAGCTGATTGAGTTGCTGGAACTGGTGCGTGGCGGACAAGCTTTTCACCGCCGGGACGCCAAGAGCGCCGAGTAAAACGTTCGTTGTTTTAAAACACAAAGCCGGCCCGCTTTGACGTTGATAGAGAATTGCCAGCGCTATTTCTTCCGCTTCGCAGTTTTCTTCCTTAAGGGTGCAGCATCTTTCCGGCCGGCAGCCTTGTTCGGAAATACGCGCGCAAAAATCTTGTCGATGTTCTTAAGCTGCCGCTGCAGATCAAATGCGCGCTCGATCTTCGCCCGCGGCACCCGTACGCGAATTTCGGGATCGTTCACGATCAGCTCGTGGAAGTCTAGATTCTCTTTCCACGCGCGCATGGCGTGGCTCTGCACCAGGCGATAGGCGTCTTCGCGGGAAACGCCGCTTTCGACCAGGTCGAGCAACAACTGGCCGCTGAAGACGAGGCCGTGCGTGCTCTCTAGATTCGCCAACATGCGCTCGGGATAGACGAACATGGTCTCAATCAGGTCCGCCGTCTTGTTGAGCAGGTAGTCGGCTAGCGTGGTGGAGTCGGGAATGATGACGCGCTCGGCCGAGGAGTGCGAGATATCGCGTTCGTGCCAGAGCGCGACGTTCTCGAATCCGGCCTGCGCGTTCGACCGCACCACGCGCGCAAGTCCGGAGATCTGTTCGCAAGCGACGGGATTGCGCTTGTGCGGCATGGCCGACGAGCCTTTCTGCTTTTCGCTGAAATATTCTTCCGCCTCGCGGACTTCGGTGCGCTGCAGGTGGCGAATTTCGGTCGCGATCTTGTCAAGCGTCGACGCGATCGTGGCCAGCGTTCCGAGATAGTGGGCATGGCGGTCGCGCTGAATCACCTGCGACGACACCGCGGCAGCCTTCAATCCCAGGCGCGCGCACATTTTCTCTTCGAGTTCCGGCGTGAGGTGGGCAAAAGTTCCTACTGCGCCCGAGAACTTTCCCACGCGCAGATCTTCGGCGGCGGCCTTGAAGCGCGCGATGTTACGCTGAGTCTCCGAATACCAGTTGGCGATCTTGAAGCCAAAGGTGATGGGTTCGGCGTGGATGCCGTGGGTACGGCCGATCATCGGCGTGTCTTTGAACTCCCAGGCGCGGTCCTCGAGCACGGAAGCGAGGCGCTCCAGGTCGCCGGCAATCAACGACGAGGCCTGCTGGATGAGCAACGCCTGCGCCGTATCGACCACGTCGTTCGAGGTCAGGCCATAGTGGAACCAACGCGCGTGAGGGCCAACGATTTCGGCGACGGCCGTGGTGAAGGCGATGACGTCGTGTTTGACCTCGGCTTCGATCTGGAAGATGCGATCGACGTTGAAGTCGGCGCGCGCATGGATCGCTTTGGCGGCATCTTTGGGCACGATGCCGGCGGCAGCCAGCGTTTCGGTCGCGGCGACTTCGACCGCGAGCCAGGTGCGGAAGCGGTTTTCGTCGCTCCAGATGCGAGCCATCTCGGGCCGGGTATAGCGTGGGATCACGGCAGCTCTCTCCTGAGGGGGAACTGGGGATTGTAAATCAGGCGAACGAGTGCGTGCACCGGAGGTCAGAGGTAAGAGGTCAGATTGCAGAGGTGGAATCAAAATTGCACAAGCCAGATTGCAGAAGTGGAAGACTAGTGGGTTTACTTCTGCAATCTGACCTCGAACCTCTAACCTCCGCTTTACTCCACCGTGTGCTTCGCGGTATACCCTTCTCGCGCGTAAACGATGTACTTCACGTCCTTGCCCTTCTGATCGTGAACCTTCAGCGGACCACCGTCCGGCGCCTGGAGTTCGACTTTCAGCTTGCGGTAGGTGCCGTCGAGCTTGGCGTTGGTGGGGTGGTAACTGATGCTGTATTGGTTGCGGATATCGGCTGCGACGTCGTGAAAAATCTCCGGCAGTTCGCCTTGGAAGCGCGGGAAGTACGCGCGTCCGCCGGTCAAGTGAGCGAAGGTGTTGAGCTGATTATCGGCCTGCAGCCAATCGACTTGCGTAATCGCCCCCGCGCGTCCGCGCGCCTCCATTTGTTCCCGCCACTGCCATCCGATGCTGATCGCGTAGATCGTCACGTCTTTGGTGGACTTTAACTTCTTTATAATCTGATCCAGGGTGACTCTGCTGAAGGTGTCGCGTCCCGAAGAAACCAGAATTATGTATTTCTTTCCCTGTATGCGATCGCATCGGTCGATGGTGTCGAAAAGGGCGTCGAAGAGGTTGCGCTCCGAAAATCCTGGAATGCGCAACATATTCAGCGCGCCCATGATGGCGCGCTTATCCTGCGTGAAGTCCACCAGGATCTTCGGGTTCATGTCATAGGACACCACGGCGACCCAATCATCCTTCTTTAATCCGCTGGCGAAGGTGTAGGAAGCATTCAGTGCGTCATACATATAGCTTATGTTGGTCGAGGCATACTCGATCAGCAGCGCCGCCGTGATCGGCGCCTCGCTCTGATTGAAGTTCGCAATCTGCTGTGGCGTGCCATCTTCCATGATCTTGAAATTTTCTTTCTTCAGCCCCGGGATCGTCTGGCCGTCCTTGGTGGTTACCAGCACATCCAGGTTCACAAGCGGCACGCTTACCGTGATCGAGTAGTCGGGCATGTTCTCGATCTTCTTCGGTTTTTCGGGGGCCGGCGGCGGCGGTTCTTCCTTCTTCTTGGGGACCACATACGGTCCCACGTCGTTTTGCGGTCCACCCGCTTCCGGCGGAGACTCCTGCTGATTCGGATTCGCCGGCGGCTGCTGCGGCGTGTCTTGAGCCTGGGCCGGGAACCTCGCGGCAACCATCCAGAAAAGAACAAACACCAGTAGGATCACATGCTTACGGGAAGCCGTCGGCAGCCCGTTCTGCCCGCTAAATTCGCTGGAAAACATGGGGAGATCCTCGAAAACTACTGTGCTAGTATAGATGCAAGCCCTCCGCTGTTGGGATTTTTTGCGGGCCTTAAGAAACGCCGCCTCCCCTGGCAAAACCTTCTGATAGCACGCGGAGTCTAAGCAAGTAGCAAGGTCATTTCGTGACCTCCGGGGTCGTTCATGGGTAAAGTTGCGCGCACACTCGCCGTCCTTTTGTGTCTCTCGTCCTCCGTCTGGGTTATTGCACAAGAGGTGACTGCGCACGACCGGCCGGCGCCTTCCGCCATACCTCCCGCCATCATGCCTCTCGATCAGATCCACGAAGGCATGAGAGGCACAGCCCTCACCGTGTTCCAGGGCGTGAAACCCGAATCCATGGACGTGGAAGTTCTGGGCGTGATGCGCAACGTGAACGGTCCCAAGGGCGACATTATCCTGGTCCGTCTGCACGGTACCAAGCCCGAATATACCGGCGTGGTTGCGGGTATGAGCGGAAGCCCGGTTTATTTCGACGGCAAGCTGGCGGGCGCGCTCGCCTTCCGCATCGGCGAGTTCTCCAAGGAACCGATCGCGGGTGTGACGCCGATCGAGGTGATGCTGGAGATCAATGCGCTTGATCATAGTCCGGCAAATAGTCCAGCAAGTAGTTCGGCAAATAGTCCGGCGCCGATGCGTGCCAGTCTTCTCGACACCACTTCTCCCAACCAGGTCGGAACCACACCAACCGCCAGTTCCGGCGGGAGCGCCGCGCTCCCGCCCCAGAACTACAGCAACTATCTGAAGCCCATCGAAACTCCTCTCGTGTTTAACGGTTTTTCCGACGAGACCTTGCAGCGCTACGGGTCGCAATTCGCGGCGGCGGGCATCATTCCCGTGATGGGCATTGGCTCTTCGAGCGATCGCAAGCAGCCGGAACCGATCGAGGCGGGATCCGCCGTCAGCGCCGTGCTGGTTCGTGGCGATATGGATATTGCCGCCACCTGCACCGTGACTTATGTCGATCCACAGCGCTTGCTCGCCTGCGGACATCCGCTCATGCAGTTTGGCGAAGTAGACTTCCCGATGACGAAGGCTACCGTGCTGGCCACGCTGCCTTCACCGCTGAATGCGTTCAAGATCGTCAACACGACCGAGACCGTCGGTGCCTTCGTACAGGATCGCCAGTCCGGCATTATGGGAGTGCCAGGGCGCGAATCGAAGATGATTCCCGTGACCGTGGTCCTGCACACTCAAGGGGAACATGGAACGGCGACCAAGGAATTCCATTACGAGGTTCTCAACAACGCGCGGCTCAGCCCGCTGGCCATGATGGCCACCGTCTTCAACGCGCTCCACGGCACCAACCAATACGGCGAGGACATTACTTACCGCATGAATGGCGTGCTCAACGTGAAAGGCTATCCCGAGGTCACGCTGCGGAACATGTTTGCCCCACAAGACAACGGGCAGCCCGCCGCCGCCTTGGCCGCCGCCTCCATCGGTGAGCGCTTTGGGCGCATTTACAGCAATCCTTTGGACGCTCCCGACGTTCAGGGCGTGAGGCTCGATTTCGATCTTGTCCGGGAGCGCCGCTCCGCTCGCCTGGAAGCTACGCGCACGGACATGACGGAAGCTCGTCCCGGCGATCAGATAATGGTTGAGACCGTGATTCGTCCCTATCGTGGCGAGCGGCTCGTACGCCAGATTCCCATACGGATTCCGACCTCCACTTCGAAGGGAACGCTGCGCATCCTGGTCAGCGATGGAGACACGCTCGACCGCATGCACCGCGGGACGCCGATGATGAACCGCGGCCTGGGCCTGGCGCCGACGATTGCACTGCTAAACAAAGAACGCGCCAACGATCGCGTCTACGTTTCACTGATCCAGTCCGATCCCGAAGCCATGGTCGCCGACAAAGTGATGCCGACGCTGCCGCTTTCCGTCATGAACGTCATGGAAAACATGCGCGGCACGCAGGATATGGTCGTGCTCGGCGAATCCTCGGTCAGCGAAGCTTCCACCGAACCGCTCGACTATGTAGTCTCGGGCGCGCAGATGCTGACGATTAGCATCAAGTAGCTCGCGCTTCAAGTGGAGCGGCGGGCGTCTCGCCCGTCAAGCCTGTACCATCACCATAGTGTTGTCATCCTGAGCGGAGCGAAGGACCTGCTTTTTGCGGCGGACTGCATTGAAAAAGGTGCGAGACTCGCGAATGAGAAGAAATAGCCGCGTAAAATGAGGTATGACTTTGGCTCGTAAGATGCTCGCTCTACTGTCAGTACTTATTCTCTCCACCTTCGCCTTCGCCGAGGGCACACGCACCTGGGAACAATCCAAGTTCGAAGAACTGATCAAAGGCACTGCCAAGGGCATCGCCCTGCGCAGCGAGGGCGGACTCGAACTGGCTCCCGCGTTCAAAGCGCTCGCGACCACGCCCTCGACCTACATCTGGTCGATCGCATCCGATTCCGCGGGCAACATCTACGCCGCCGCTGGCTCTCCGGCCCGCGTCTATCTCATCACGCCCGATGGTCAAAGCACGACCATCTTCGAGCCGCAGGAATTGCAAGTGCAGGCCCTGGTCGTTGATAAGAACGTGGATAAGAACAACGGCAAGACCGTCGTCTACGCTGCCACTGCCCCCGACGGCAAAGTGTATCGCCTGGAACCAGCGAAAGGCGCAGCCGCTGCCAAGGCGGGCGCGAAAGACTCTTGGAGCGCGACTCCCTACTTCGATCCCGGCTCCAAATACATCTGGGATATCGTTCTCGACAATGCCGGCGCGTTGTATGTCGCCACCGGCGATCACGGTGAAATCTACAAAGTCAGTCCCAACGGCCAGCACGCGCTCTTCTTCCAGAGCGATGAAGTCCACATTCGCGTGCTCGCGCTCGATCCCAAAGGAAACCTCATTGCCGGTTCCGATGGCAGCGGCTTGGTCTATCGCATCGCGCCGAATGGCGAAGCGTTTGTTCTCTACAGCGCGCCCAAAAAAGAAATTACGGCGCTCGCTATCGACGGCGCGGGCAATATCTACGCCGCCGCTGCGGGAGAAAAGCGCCCCGGCGCGACCATGCCGCAAATGGGCATCACGCTCGCCAGTCCAGCGCAGAACCCGGCCGCACCCGGCGGCAATATCACTATCACGGCGGCTCCCGCCGCGCCCATAACCCCTTTTCCCGCTCCCGGACTCGGCGCTACCGGCGGCTCCGAGATTTATCGCATCGCGCCCGATGGCGCTCCGTCGCGCTTGTGGACCTCCCACGAAGATCTCGTCTACGCTCTCGGCTTCGATCGGCACGGACGCCTCATTGCCGGCACCGGCAATCGCGGCCACATTTTCGCCATCAACGGCAATGAGGCTGACGATTACACCGATCTGGTCAAAGCGAGCGCCACACAAGTCACCGCCTTTGCCGCCGCGCCCGGCGGAGGACTCTACGTCTCCAGCAGTAACCTCGGAAAAATCTTTGTCCTCGGTCCCGGCCCCGAGGCTGAAGGCACGTACGAAAGCGATGTCTTCGACGCCCGCATCTTTTCCCTCTGGGGACGCGCCAGCATCCGCGCCACTGCCAATTCCAATTCCAACGTCGAGTGTTATGCGCGCAGCGGCAACGTCGACAATCCCGACCGCAACTGGAGTCCGTGGACGCGCATTAATTTCGCCCTCGCTCTCGCTGGCGGCGCCGAACTCAAGATTCCGCCAGCCCGCTTCGTGCAGTGGAAGGCCGTGCTCCATGCGGGCAATCCCGCGCCTCGCGTCGACGACGTCTTGTTGAACTACCTGCCCAAAAACGTTGCCCCTGAGATTGACGAAATCACGGTGCAGCCCGGATACCGCTATCAGGCGATTCCCCATGTGACCGGCAGCGAGCCGCCCGGGCAGGGGCAGCCGCGCTTCGATCCTCCACCTCCGGCCTTGCGCGACCGCGACTCGGTCGCCGTCCGCTGGGCGGCCCATGACGACAACGACGACCAGCTCATCTACACCGTCTACTACCGCGGCGACGGCGAATCGCGCTGGCTGCTGCTGAAGAGCAACCTCTCCGATCGCTACTATTCTTTCGACGCCAGTCTTCTGCCGGACGGCGGCTATACCGTGAAGGTCATCGCCTCCGATGCGCCCTCGCATTCGCCCGGAGAAGCGCTCTACGCCGAGCGTGTCAGCTCCCGCTTCGAGGTCGATACCACCGCTCCGGTGATCGAGAACCTGACTGCCACGGTCGTTGACAGGCAAAACGACAGGCAAGTTGTCAGGCAGATCGGCAAGCAGATCGGCAAGCAGATAAATGTCCGCTTCCGCGCCCGCGATTCCTTTTCGCCGATCAAGCGCGCCGAGTATTCGCTCGATGGCGGCGACTGGCAGTTCGTCGAACCGGTCGGCCAGTTGTCGGATTCGAAAACCGAGGACTACGACTTTCTCGTGACCGCGCCCCAACCCGAAGCTGCGCCGCCCTTGATGGACAACAACACCGCGAATGACCACGTAGTTGTGGTCCGGGCCTATGACCGTTTCGACAATCTAGCTACGGCAAAGGCTGTGATTCGGGGGAAATAGAGTTCATGCCGCGGCGGGTTTCGTGTCAGGGCATCGCTTTAGCGATGCCGTAAGCCTTCGGAAATCAGACGCCCCTTTAGGGGCCGCGCCGCTGTCTTTTATTGCTGCGCGAAAATGACGGACGCATTCGGATTCGCCGTGTCCTCATCGATCATCAGAAAATTTTGTATCCCGCAGACAGGATTCTCGCTGGAAGTGCAACCCGAGGTGTCCAGAACGTAGATCGCATAATTCTGGGCCGACGGAGCAGTCAGCACGATCGTACCGTTGCCGCTATCCTGTATCGTGTACGTCCCGGCCAGCGGCACGCTGGTTAGGTTGTAGTTGGCGGTATTGTACTGGGTTCCGTTGAGGCACTCGGAGGCGCACGTGCCAGTGTTCCCCCATGTGAGCAGCAGGTTGGCCGCAATCGGGTCGACCCCGGAACTGCCGCTGCGGGTGGTCGCCGCGGCATAAGTACCCGGTAACGACGAACCGCCGAAAAGCCCACTCCCCTTCCCCTGCGGATTCATGGTTCCGGTCATCACGGATGAGCTTTTTTGATCGAGCAGGAATCCGCGGTTTGCTCCACTGGCATAGAGAACGAACGGAAGCGGCGCCCCGGCCGGGGTCGTGGCCGGATTGCCCAGCATATTGAAGGTATAGCGTCCACTGGTGCCACTGGCCGCGTAGGTGTAATTGTTGGCGCCTGTGGTGGGCGGGAATTGCGCGCCGGAGAGGATCACCCCGCCGTTATTCTGATCAAACAGACCCGAGAAGTTCCCGTTGCCATCAGTCGAGCCCAGCGTCAGCGAGACATTGGTGTTTGCCCCACCCGCCGCCGTCCCCGTCAGAGCGGAAACAGAAACGCCATTGAAGGCTTTGTTGTCGTAGGTCTGCGACGAATCCTGGAGCACCATCGTTCCGGAAACTACTGCCGGATGGGTTGGTCCGACGGTGTCGGTAGAAATGGCATAGAAAGTGAGCGGAGTCGACTTACTGATCGTGCCGGAAGCAACAAAGAAATCGAAATCAAGCGTCGTGCCCGACGCCAGCGTCAGGCCCGTTACATGCCACAACCCGCTGATCTTAGAGTCCTGCTGGTAGCTGCCCGTAACGCTGCTGTAACTATTCGCCGTGCCGTTGTCGTTCACATCCACCTGGGCGGGCGCGACTATCGAGCCGACGCCGTTCACCAAAGTGCCATTCATCGGCAAGACTCCGACATACCCTACACGCTCGCTATTGGAATCCACGCCGCTGAAGCCGAGCGCGTAAGTCTGGGCTTTGGCGCCGGTGAAAAGTTTGTAGGACGAAATTTGCGCGACGCCGGAGCCGGTGCCTTGGCCGTCGGATTCGATCATCCTGAGGTCGCCGGCACCGTCGAGAACGACCTGGTATTGATTCGGATAGACTCCCGCGGGCAAAGTCAGCGTTAGCGTGCCCGCGTTATTCGAGTTGTTCGGGTCGGACAAGATGGTGGTGGTGTAGGAACCATTCGTTATTTGGATCGGGTTTTGCGCGGAAGGGCCGCTCGCGGTCAGTAACTCTTCCCAGCCTGAGGTGCCACTGGCGCCCGTTGTGAAGGTGCCTGCGACCCATACGGGGCTGCCAGTCTTGTCATATCCGGAAAACCGGAATGCATACGTGCCGCTTACACGAGATGCGACCAGCGAGGCTTTGGCGATTGTGCAGTACTTGGGGTTGGGCGTGCACCCTGTCGGATCGAGTGTCGAAGCCGCCGATATCTGAATACAGCCCACGCCGCTGCAACTGTCCTGCGCCGTGTAGACCGCCAAGCCGGAATCACCCACAAGCGGGGGCGGGTTCGGAACTGGACTAAACTTCGCGCACGCGCCTGTCACCGTGCCATTCACCGTGGTGTTGCAAGTCCACGTAAAACCTTGGGGCGCATTGTCAGGGACGGCTACGGCGGTAAATTGCTGGATCAGACCGCTGCCCACGTTCAGCGTCGCTGGCGCTGGCGCGACGTCGGTGGTGATGTCAACCACGGTTATCGTCAGAGGTCCCGTTACTGAGGGGACGGCCACCAACGTCGCTGTGACGGTCACCGAAGTTGGCGTTGCCGGGGCCACGAAGGTCGCGGTTGCCGGAGTGGTCGGCGGCGTCACTGGCGTGATCGTTCCGCACGTGCTTGGTGTGCAGCCCGAGCCGAGGCTCCAGGTAACGGCGGTAGCGGTCGAGTTCGCGACCGTGGCCGTAAGCGTCACAGACTGCGTCGGGTAGATCGCGTCAGCGTTAGCGCCGTTGGAGGTAACCGTAACCGTGACTGGAACGGGAGACACGCCGCTGCCACCCGTCGCGCAACCGCTAGCCAGCGCCAGACTAAGCAATGCCACCGCCAACAAATAATTTCTTAACATGATGGGATCTCTTCGAATCGATTCCCCGATAAACCTGCCGACCGGGAATCCGTTGCCCGAAAACATTGGTCCAAAAAACGCCTTCTACCAGGATTTATCCAAATCTAACAGCAGCCCTAAGGCCAAGTTATTATTCAAATCAGCAAGTTACAATGTACTTGAATTCAAGGCACTTTGTCTGTGCAGAAAAGGCTTCAAACGACGGCCAGTACAGTCGCCTGTGCAAGCAATTGCAACTTCCGGGATGAGACGTCTTCTGCGGCGTTCTCAGTGGAGAGCCGATACATTCTGCCTGACACCTGACACCTGACCCCTGACACCTGGTTCTGTCCCAGCCGTCTCCAAAAGCGCACGCTTTGCACTCTCCAACAGCGGACGCAGCTCATTGGCAGTGATCCCCAGCGTACCCCCGGAAAATCCGTCGATGTAAGCGGAGTTAATGCCCACCACTTCGCCACGCAGGTTCAGCACTGGTCCGCCGCTGCCTCCGCGCGCAGTGGGCGCATCATAGATCATCTTGTCGCCGGTTACATCGCCGATGTGCCCGAACGTCGCCGAAGGCCGGATCAGCGATAAGGCCGCCAGTTCGCCCGCCGTGTCGGCATTATCGGGATGCGACGAAAGCCGTTCGTACACAACTGCGGGAGACTTTGCCACCATGCCCGTCACTCCCATCGGATACGCCAGCACGCTCACCGGTTCGCCCACACGCGGCAGCGCCTGGGCAAGAGTCAACGGGCGCAGCTTCTTGGTGAAGGCTGTGTCTTCGAGGCGCAACACGGCGAGATCACCATGCGCGGCCACTACTGCCGTCTCCAGTTTTACCGGAAGCGGCGAGCCCGGGAAATATGCCTCCAGCTTTTCCAACACTGGCGATCCGCCCCGCCGCAATGCCACAGCGACTTCGCGGTCGCCGTACCAGGGCTCGGCCACATGCCGATTGGTGGCCACAAGTCCTGGCGCCACTACAAACCCCGATCCCGCCACGCGAGCACGGAAACTTTGCGGCTGGCCGGACACATGATAGATCCCGTAGATATAAGCCACCGACTCCCGCGCGTCGTCCACCGCGGCCGCCGAAAACGATTGCTGTTTTTCCATCTCCGCGACTTCGCGCGAGAGCTGGTGCACTTGCTGCTCCAGCCCGTTAGTCTCCCGGGGAGCATAGTAGTGCGCCATCGCCAAGGCGCCGGCCAGCGCCACCACGCCCAGCAACCCCTGCACAAACCGCTGCCAGGTTTCGACCACTTCGTTTTCCCCACTATCGGAATTGAACATGAGCCGTCAGGCCCGGCAAGGAGGGAGACCCCGGGTAACAACCACTATCCTGACGTATTTGGGCCCGGCGTTGTAGGGTACAGAAGTCGGATGGCAGCGGGCCGAAGGTAACTGCTCCTGGCTGTATACTGGGCCCTCGAAACTCACGCATCTCGCACGGAGGATGGCCGTGAGCAAACTGATTCTGTGGAATGTGCTCTCCCTTGACGGATACTTTGAGGGCGCAAAAAGTTGGGACGTGGAGTGGTTTCATTCCTTCTACGACAAGGACCAGGAAGAGTTCTCAATCGAACAGTTGCGCCACGCCGGAGCCCTGCTCTTCGGCCGCGTTACCTACGAAGGCATGGCCGCATATTGGCAGACCGCAACCGGTGTGGTCGCCGACTACGTGAACTGCCTGCCCAAGTTCGTCTTCTCCCGCACCCTCGAACGCGCAGAATGGAACAACACCCGGCTCATCCACGGCAACGCCGCCGAAGAGGCGGCGAAGATCAAGCGCGAAATGGATGGCGACCTTTTCGTCTTTGGCAGCGGGCAGTTGTGCGCCACGCTGCTGGAGGCGGGTCTGTTCGGTGAGGTCCGCCTGGGAGTGGCGCCCATAATCCTCGGCCGCGGCGTCACCTTGTTCGGACGCGATCTGTCCCGCCTTCGACTCAAACTTCTGGAAGCACGCTCCCTCAATTCCGGCACTGTCATCCTGCGCTATGAGCCGGCCGTCAAGTGAATCGCGAGCCTGCTCCTTCAGCTATATGTCGATGCAGCCTGGTACCCAGTGCCCAGGGAAGTTCTGATTAAGTCCCCGGTGTCCTCCGTGCACCCCTGTGTACCCTGTGGTTAATGCCTCTTGCCGACACTTAATCAGAGTTTCCCTAGCGGCGATTAAGAGTTTCGTGTCAAACCCGCTCCAGCGCGTGCAAAGTCCTGTGGTTCTCGACATTGCCGGTGTTCAGCGTAGTCGCAGGTTCAAACAGCAAGATCCAGCATTCTTCCTCCGCCACTGGACGGTGCTCCACTCCCCGCGGCACCACGATAAACTCGCCCTCTTCGATCCATTCATAGCGTTCGCGAAACTCCATGCGGAATCGTCCCTTCACCACCAGGAACATCTCGTCCTCGTTCTCATGATGGTGAAATACGAATTCGCCTTTGAGCTTGTCCAGCTTCACATATTGGCCATTAAGTTCGGCGGCGATGTAAGGCTTCCAGTATTCGGTGATCTTGGCAAACTTCTCGACGATGTTGACTTTTGACATGGACTCCTCGAAAGTTGGGCGGTTCCTACCGTTCCATTGGATGACGTTTCAAGCAAGCGGGTCGCATGAAAAAAGTGGGCGGCGGCTGAAAAGGCTGCCGAGTTTCGCTCGCTCCGCACAGTCAAAAACAAAAGCCGCCAGCTTGCGCTGACGGCTGATGGCTGACCGCTGAACGCCGACGGCTGACCGCCGACGGCTGTCTAGAATCCCGTCACGCCCGCGCTCGGATGTCCACCCCGCAGCATCATCCGCACGCCGCGCTCGCTATTCACGCGGGTGGTCGTGGTCCAGTCTACTTCATCGGTGCTGATCACGCCGCTGCCGCCACTGGCGAGTTCGTAGCTGATGCGGCCTTCCTGATAGGTGTAATTGCCCACCTCCAGAACCATACCCGTCTTCAGCACAAACACCGGCACTCCCGGCGCCGTCCCGTCGAAGCGTGCATCCTTGGCAACGTAGCTGGCATTGTAGCTGGCGTAGATGACCTGCGGAATTTCCTCAGCCGCAGGCGGTTGGCTGGCCGCAGTTCTGACCTGGCGCACCGCCCGCTGAGGCACGACATTACTATCCGCCGGCACGTAGGCCGAACCGCGATAATACGAGTCGTTTTCCATCCGCGGACGCCCAAAGAAATGCCAGTCCGGTCCGTTGGTAGCCGAGACCTGCGGGATCTGCACGTCATCCATCAGCCGCAACGTGAGCATGCTCTCGCCTTTCAGCGTTGGCCGCGGCCCGCGCGCCGGCAGCATGATAATCTTCCACGGCCAGAGCGGCGGAATCATCCATTCGACGATATCGCGCTTGGCGTGCCCTTTGCCCCGGATGTCGCCGTCTTTATCGACCTTGTAGCCGCGAGTCGCGATCACCTTCGCGTCCAAAGGCATGTCGCCGGCGGGCAATCCGATGCGATCGAACACCAGCTTCATATACCCTTTGCCCCAGAAATGTCCTGGGTCCTTGGACGCTTCCAGATGCCCGACAAGATAAGCGCCGCGCGGAAACGTCTGCTGGCCGAATTCCGTCACCGAGTGCAGATGACAGAGCACGGGATCGCCGACCGCAACCGTAGCGGAAGAAAAATTCGGTTCATTCATGGTGCACTTCAGAAGGGTACCGGCGGGCAGGACAGTCTCCCGCGCACTGGCACTCGTTGTTAGGCCTAGAACGGTCAGGCTCAGAACGGTTAAACCCAGAAGGGACACAACTAGAACGGCATACGAGCTGGACTTCATGACGTCACCTCGGTCTCACGCCCCAGGATTTTGGTACGTATTCCAAAGCTACCGCGTTGAGCCAGCCCCGATTAATGAACTTATACACAAATTGACACTTCCGGTCAATCGACCGATTGGAATCAAAGTGTGTCTTTTTTGCAACACCACTCGCCGGCCCTCAACCTCGACAGGTTGCCGCAATGCGCGGTTAGCGACCCTGATGGATGATCGCACACCCGCACATACGCAAAAAAAAACGCGAACGTGTGGGGCACCCGGCATGCACACGAGTTTGTTGTTGTCGCAACATCGCGATAGCGCTCAAGACCCCTCACAGGGTCAATGCATTATGAGAGAGCGGCCCTGTTGAGTGGACTATGGCGCGGGGATGTAGGGCAAGAATCAGAGGAGAAGATAGGCAAATCGGCCGAAGAATGGCACTTTACCTTGAGGGAAAGACTC
>Ga0224558_1002599_pt1 | contig 16205 bp, 11 predicted proteins | sample 714S32024metaG_FD_180682 | JGI IMG/M metagenome (GOLD analysis project Ga0224558, IMG submission 180682) | Peat soil microbial communities from Stordalen Mire, Sweden - 717 S3 20-24 | ecosystem: Environmental > Terrestrial > Soil > Wetlands > Peat | place: Sweden: Norrbotten County, Stordalen... | reverse complement strand
AAGCTCGGGAGCTGGCAACTTATTTGAATGGGCGGGGGATTTCCGGGGTGCGGTTTGTTCCGACCAGCTTCACCCCAACCGGCAGCAATTACATGGGGTTACGGTGTGAGGGCGTGAACATTGTTTTGCTCGACCGGAATTTTCTGGATGCGTCCGAGTTGGGGATGGAGCTGGCTTCGGCTTTGCACGAGCTTTATCCGGCGGACTTCAAGCTGGAGCGAATGGCGGACCTGGTGATGAACCGGGCGGTGATGCAAGCCATTGAAAAAGAAGAAGATCCGAGGCGGATTGCGGAGGAGTGGCGGGAGGGGCTGGAGAGTTTTTTGGTGGTGAGGGGGAAGTATTTGGTTTATTAGCTGTCAGCTATCAGCTATCAGCTATCAGCTATCAGGTCTCAGGTCTCAGGTCTCAGGTCGGTCTGCGTTTGACAACCTGATTTGGCCCCGCCTTGATACTCACATTTGGCCCCACCCGTATTAATAAGGATGGCTGTCCGGTCTTGCGGTTCCAGCCAGGATGGGGTCGCAGGGGAAGGAACGGCGTTTGAGTTCCTTCCCCTGCTCAGCGCTATAGAAGCAGCCGCCTACGATGCTTTCTTTTTCTGCCGCACCTCCAGGGTTCTGCGAAAGCGATAGGACTCGGCGCCGGTTTCGATGATGTGGGCTCGGTCCGTGATTCGATCCAGCAATGCCTTGCACAAACGGGGATTTGGGAACACCTGCGTCCACTCGGAAAATGGCAAGTTTGTGGTCACGATCAACGTGGCCCGCTCCGCGCGTTCGGCGATCACTTGGAACAGGAACTCCGCTCCGATGTCAGCCAATGGCACGTAGCCGACTTCGTCGAGCACGATCACGTCGTAGCGCAACCAGCGTGCCAGCACTCGCTTCACTGCGTTGTGTTGCCGGGCTTCGACCAGTTCATTGACGAGGTTCGCAGCGGTCGTGAATCGTGCCCTTCGTTTCTGTCGGCAAGCGGCCACGCACAGGCCCGTTGCGAGGTGCGTCTTGCCGGTACCGCATTCGCCCATCAGCACCACGGGTTCAGCGCGTTCGATGTAGCCGCCTTCGGCTAGTTCGCGGATCTTCGCCGCGGGAATCTGCCGCGCCTGGTTAAAGTCGAACTCTTCCAGCGTCTTCAACCGCGGCAGCTTGGCATCGCGCAGCCGTTGCTGAATGGCGTGCCGGTCCCGTTCTTCCGACTCCATCGTGAGCAGCGCTTCCAAATATCCGATGTGAGTGCGCTGTTCTTTGATGGCCTGCTCCGCCAGTTGCACGAAGTTCGCTCCGATCATCGGGATGCGCAGCGCTTTGCAATACTGCTTCACACTGGCATGTTCGAGAGCCTGGGTTTGCTCTTTCATCGCGCCACCTCCGTAGCAGTGGCAGCGATGCTGAGTAACTGGTCATACTCACTCATCTGTGGCAGCGGTCGTTCGTAGCGCTCCAGTCCATTGAGCTCAAGGAACTCGGGGTGCATACGACTAAGTTCCGTTGCTCTCAGCAAGTGCCGAACTGCGGCCGCATCCGTGCAACCCAAGGCGAGCGAGTGCTCGATAACTTGCTGCAGCCGATCCCAGCCGTAGCGCCTCCCGAATGTGAGTAGCTCGACCATCTCCCGCGTACCCGAGTGTTTGCCGTGCCGTTCCTGCAAGCTCTGCCAGAGCCGGTCGAAACTCTCCGGCCAGCGTCCGCGTTCGCGCCACTGCCGCAGTGGACTCGATCCCGCCAGCGCTCCCGGTTTCTTCTCCAACACGTCGAGATAGTGCTCCAGATCGAGCACCTGCTCATAGCGCCCGAAGCTGCGCTCGTGCCGCGCCACGCACTCCCGTTCCTGCCAGATCTCGACATAGGCCGGCAGCAGTTTCGCTTGCGGGCGCGTCCCTGGCCGCAATGGCGTCGAGTAGAAGTTCGTGCGCACCTTCACGCAGCCCTTGCCGTCCACGGTCGGGAAACTGGTCTCCGCCAGTTCGAATCCTTCCGCCGCCAGCGGCAGCAGATGCTCGCGTTCGATCCGCATCGCCTCCCCGACTGCCATCGGCTTGCCTGCGATCCGCCGCTGTTCGTCTTGCTGGCAGTAACTTCGTAACTGTTCGTTCAGCTCTTCCAGGTTCTTCGCCTGCGGAACCGGCACCAGATGATTCCGGCGGAAGTACCCTACTTCGCCTTCTACGCCGCCTTTCTCGTTGCCCCGTGCGGGATTGCAGAACTCCGTCTGGAATCCCCAGTGCGAGCGGAACGCAATCAAGCGCTCCGTCTCCTCCCGTTGATGCCCGCGCAGAATTTTCTTCACCGCACTCTTCAGGTTGTCGTAGCGCAAGCGTCGGAACACCCCACCAAAATATCCAAAGGCCCGCTCGTGTGCTTCCAGAAAAGCCTGCTGCGTGGCGTGATAGTAGGCCACGTGAAACGCTCCGCCACTCGCCATCGAGCGCATCGCGAAGTGGTAAACCGACTGGCGCTCGCCCCCGATCTCGGCCACAGCTTCGTACCAATCCACCTGCGCCTCGCCGCCCCATTCGTACACTTGCGGCACAAACGTCTCTCGCGCCACAAGTCCGAGCTCTTGCTTCCGCTCCCGCACATAACGGCGCACGGTCGCTTCCGCCACTGCGTCCGAGCGCTCCTGCTCGATCCGCTGCCAGATGCGATGCGCGGTGTGCCGCTGTTTGCGCGGAGCCAACTGATCTGCACGCAGAATCTCGTCAATGAACTCCATCACCGGACCCAGCCTGGGCTTGTTTCGCACCGCCAGTTTGCGTTCCGGGGGGATCGCACTGGCCAGCGCTTGTCGCACCATCCGCCGATGCACGCCCAGCTTCTTCGCGACCGCGCGAATCGAACCAGCTCCATGCGCATGTTCCCGCCTGATCTCTTCGAATAGCTCCACCTTGCGTCTCCTGTCCATCGCCCTCCCCGTCCGCCTCGCAGACAGGGTAGGCCGATCTATCGGTTAAGGTGGGTCCAAATGTGATGATCGAAGTGGGGCCAGTTCAGAGTAGCGAAATCAGGGGCGCAATCGTCTGCGCCGAGTCGGTCCCGGGTAGATGTGCGCTGTGCTTTGAGAGATCATGTCCGAGAGCCGCGGGCAGCTTCTCGCGGTCGTTGGTGAAGAGTTGCGCGTCGAACGCTCCGCGCGAAACGGACACGTAAGCCATGCGGTTATTGAGCAGGTCTTTGGCGGTCAATTCGGTGTCTACATGAATCAGCACCCGATTTGCAGTTTGTCCCTGGCTAGAATGGCTCGTCATGGCATAGCCGTAGTCGAGATGGGGATGCTTGCCTGGGTCGATTTGGAGTGAGCGGCCAGAGTCCATCCTCAGCCTCAATCTCCCAGTTCCGTCAATGGCCTCGATCACTCCTAGTTCGCGGTTTGCGATTTTCAACTCGTTGGCAGGCGCGGTGAATTGAATTCGGTCGCCGGCGGAGAACCTTCGTGTCTCCTGGCGGAAGACGGAGACGCCCTGCTGCCGGCGGGGATCGTAGGTACATTCTGTTCCATCCTGGAGCTGCACCGTTAACCGGTTGGAAGCGGCATCGACGCGCTGTACCTGCGCATACTGGCCCTTTGCAATGCCGGTCTCCTTCGATGCGCGCGAGTAGCGCAGCACATCTCCGATGTCATAGCGCGCTGCCCATGTGCGGTCGGCTCCGGTGAGATCCTGACGCGGCAGGAGCGTTCGGATTTCGTGCTCTTTGTTGCCAACGATGCCTCGTCCTTGTAACTCGGCATGAATGCGTATATTGATTTCCGAACGAGAGCGATTGTCCGGGGACACCACCAGCGTGTTTCTCGGCTCTTTCGAATATTCCTTCGCAATGGCTGCGATACGTTCGTCGTGTCCGCAAATCTCATGGACTCGACCCTGCCGGTCAAGACTTTGAATAGCGTCCTGTACGTTGCCTCGTGCAAGTTGCTCGACCACTCTTTTCAGTTCCGGGTCTTTCTGGCGCACGACCTCTTCGAGCTTCACGGTCTTCACGCCGGCATCCTGCAGTTGTGCAAAAGGGCGTCCAGCCTCAACCGCTTCATGCTGATGCCGATCTCCGACCAACAAGACGCGATCATTCGGATGAAGCCGCTCCACAAACTCATGCATCTGCCGGGTCGAGGCGAGTGAGGATTCGTCGAGTACATAGAGCCGTTTCTTGCCTGTGTCGGGCTGCTGCCCGCGCGCCAGATGCTTCTGCAAAGTGGACGTTTCGATGTTCGCTTCCCCAAGCTTCTGTGCGGCACGGGATGTCGGCGCGAAACCTTGCACTCGGTAACCCTCGATCTCCGCGCCCTCGCGAATCACCGCCAAAGTCATCGTCTTGCCCGCGCCAGCCACGCCATCCAGTGCGACGATCTTTTCCCGGGAGAGAAAGATTTCATCTACCGCTTGCATCTGTGAGGCGTTCAATTCTGGGTGACGATCTTCGGTGGCGATCCGCAGCGGGGGCGAAACCAGCATCGGATCGCTGTAATCGCGTTGGTTGCCTTCCAACATCCGACCAACGATGTCGCGCTCCATCTCTATCATCGTTGTAGTCGTGTATTGTCTGCCTGATCCGACGTGCGATGCGTCCCGAAACTCTCCCGTATCGATCCGCCGCTGGAACTCGTGGCGAATTCTTGTATAGGTGGTTTCTCCCATGCCGCGTGCCAGGGCGCTTTCCAGAATTGCACGGCGGTCCTGCACGGCTGATCGCTCGAAGAGATGATCGCGTGCCCATGTTAAAGCACCCTGTGCTTGAATCGCCGCTTCTTGCATTCGGTGCTGGCCATGTTCTCGTGCGAGAGACACGACGCGGTCGGCCTGGTGCCCATACTGTGTGGCCAGCTCGCGGTGCCGCTGTAGGGCTTCTTCTCGCGACAACAGTTCCTTTCGGTCCCGCGTGTGATGGGCGGCAATCTGCGCCGCTGCCGCTCCGTCGATTCCCTGCTCCCGCAAGTGATCTTTGATTTGTTCTCGGCGGGGGCTTGAGGCTTCCAGATATTCCTTCGTGTAACCACGGATTTCAGGCTGCCCGCACTTGCCGCGTTCCAATTCATAGCCGAGTTCCTGCAAACGCGACGCCAATTCGGATCGATAGACTGCCGTGGCAAATCGCTGGGACACAAATAATTCGTGCGGCTGGAGGCTACGAGTCTGGCCGTTCTGGCGCTCAGTTACATTGAAGATCACCGCATGGGTATGAAGTTGTGGTGCAGCATACCCATCGACTGGCCGGGCAGTATCGTGCTCGAAGGTGGCGGCGATGAATCTCCCGGTAGTCTCCGGCGCGTGCACATTTCCGATCCGAGCCTGCGTGTATCGCTCTAGTTCTTGAAGCGCTACTCGAACGCTCTCCCGATGAGCCTCGCGGACCCGATCATCACCCCCCACAAGCGCAGTCAGCGATACCGACTTAGGCGCAGAAAACGTGGCGTCCCACCCGGCGCGATGCTCCGCGCTGGTCACTTCCTTTCCGAATTTGCCCTCGTAGGTTCTCGAAACTTGATGCCTGACAAGCTGTTCTTCGGTGTGCGGATGCAGACCTTCGCTAAGTCGCGCAAAGTGCTCGGACTCGACTGCACCGCTGAGCTTCCACTGCTGTGCGAGCCCGCCCTGCCACTCGCTTTGGCCTTGTTGTTCGCGGCTCCAGTAGTTTTGCTTCTCTGAGGCAAACTCTCGCTCGTGATACGTTCGCGCTTGGCTAGCGGATAGAGGTTTTGAGATGGTAAGCATGGCACGCCTCTCCTATTTGTCGCTCCGCTTGGCACCTTCCCGCGCAAGGAATTCAGCAAGGATTTTGCTAGCTTTCTGGAACTTCTCCGCATCGGCCTGATCCCGAATTTTGACAATCGAATCGGGCAACAATTGTGTGCCCTCCGAGGCCGTTTTAGCGTTCGAGTAAAACAAATTGAGGAGGGTGTAACGCAAAGCCCAGACTTCGGCAAGTAACAATTCAAGAGGGTCGGCTGGCCGCCGCCGGGCGGCGCCGAGAGCAGTCTCCCGTAGCCATTCGGCGAGAGATTGGCCGCTGCTCTCAGCGATCGCTTCGACCTCCGCCAGTTCTCCGGGAGTCAGCCGGGTGGACACAATCTTGGTGCGAAGCCCTGGCTTGGTCTCGTGTCTGGGTGACGTCTCGCTTTGAAACGGAAATGGCAGATGGGGAGTACTCATGTGAAATCCTAGTGATCTATGTCTGGGTGAATCGCTGACGGCAACGATGTGACGATTCACCAGAACCGCTTACGGGCCAACATGTTTACGCCAAGTGCACCCAACGCTGCTCGTTCGTTTACGAACGCTAACGTCGACACCCCGTACAAACCTTGTCGCGAAGAAATCTGCTCATCCAAAGTGGGTTGACGTTTGTAGACATTTCGGCGCTCTGCGGCGCTCCGCAGTTCCCAGTTTGGGGGTGACGTGTCCACCCTTCTTCCGGTGCGAAGCACCGCGCTTTTACAGTTCGCCATACTCCAGCACCTGAGCACCCCACGTATGGATCACTTCGGGAGCCTGCCATGCGCGTCGAAACAGATTCTGAATGGACTTCCAGTGCTCCATCGGGAATGCAAACGTGATTCCGTTCTCCCGCGCAAAGAAAAACACTCCTCTTTCCTTGTTCTCCAGGATCTCCGTGTGCGCATAGAAGTAGTACCCTTGCCATTGGCAAAGGTCTCGCTCTAAATCGAGATCTTCAAGCAACCTTCGAAACTCTGCAATCCTCGGGTATCCAACCACCGGATACCGCGGGGTGAGCATTCCGGGAAACTGCAAACGAGGGGAGAATTCATTCCCCTCTTCCCGTACCAGATCAAGGCGATATTGGCCTTCTTCTAGAGAGGGCAATGCTGGCCGAACCGCAAGCTCAAAATCCTCGTCGTCCGTCTCCGAGGGCACCTTCTCACGCAGGGGTCCTCGGTGGAGAGAATAGTGGCCCCGCGCGCACACCCGCCACAGGGCCGGCCAGTGCGGCCAAAGTGCCTCGTTCAGCTTCTCGACATTCGAGAACTTCTCTTCGTCGAGAAGTGTGTAGAGATTCCGGACTGAGAGAATCGGTTTTCGCCGCTTTTGAGCCGGGTTCCGCAACATCTGAATAGTACGCATCACGACCCGGCGAACATCATCGCTTCCAATGTCCTCAAAGTCTTTGGCATCGACATGTTTGTCGCCAGGAAGAGTCCGCAGGTACAGGGAGTCCAGTGGGGACTTCTTCGATCTGCGTGCGACGGCGTAAGCGGCAAGGAATGCCTCAAGAATTTCGGCCAGGGATTCGTAGGAAATCTGGCCTTGTGCGGTGTTTACAAATGACTCTGCACCCACCGCACAGTAGTGGGCCACCATGGTCCATTCCGCCTGCGAAAGCGGGAGTCCTGAGTTTGCCTTCCCGCGAATTCTCAGCAGAGAATCTGTCGGCTCACTCAGCAGGTTTACCAACTCAAGACGGTCGTCTCGGGCAGACTCAAGAAGCTGCTTTGCCGCCTCCGATGTTGAGACGGTTTGGCCGCTCTTGAGGGCCATGATTTTCCTCAAGGTTTCGAGCCTTGAACGAAGAGCCTCCGAAATGCGGATGGAGATCACTGGCTGCTGCGGCGTCGCTGCCCTGTCTTCCATGGGTCCCCTTACAATGAATAAAGATGTAACGTTACGTATTGACTCTATGTAATCAATGGGCTATTGTCAAGTGCGACGTCTGGTCCCGCGGGGTAGAAAGCGAGATCCAGCGTGGTTGTGCCTGTTGGACCTCAGCGAGTTGCTGACGCCCAGAAAGGTTGTGCACAAATCCCACACCAGCCAGGGGGATATCAATGACACTCAGATCAATTCACAATTCGCAGACCCAATCCCTGTTCTCAGAGCAAAGTCTGCTAACCGCTCAAGCCGTTGCGGAGCGTCTCGGGGTCTCCGAGCGTTGGGTGCGAGACCACGCAACGAGACGCCATCCCAGAATCCCGGTGGTGAAGCTGGGGCCGTTGCTCCGATTCCGTCAAGAAGACATCGAAAATTTCCTCATGTCTCACTTGTCCTCCACACCTTCCAAAATCATGCGGGACAGTGTATGAACAATATTGTTCTCCGCGACCAACGATGGGCCAGATAGGAGAACGCTGTAATGGCAATGGTCTATCAGAAGGGCACCGTGTACCTGCAAGGGACACGGGAGAAAAAGTGGTATGGCAAGTTTCGTGTGTACCTGAGAGGCCGGAACGGAGAGGAGGTTGAAAGAACCAGAAAGGTGGTTTTGGGAAAAAAGTCTGACCTCCGCAAATGGGAGGCAGAAGAAAAGCTACAGACCATCTTGCAGCAGGAGAACGGAAGGGGCGCTAGCTCATCCATTGCGAAAGCGGATGATTCCGTGACTCTCAGCTGGTTCGTCACCGAGAAGTACATTCCCATGCGTCGCGGGCGATGGCGGCCCGCCACAAAACAGAAAACCGAGTTCGAGATCCAGAAATACCTGGTCGAGAACTTTAAGAGTGTTCCGATTCGCGAGGTTGGGCTTTTCGAACTGCAGGTGCATTTGAACAAACTCGCTGAGCGTTATTCGGAATCGATTGTGAGACACACGTTCGTGAACATCCGCTCGATCACGCGTCTGGCGCGCAAGCTGAAGTTCCTACAGGAAGATCCTGCTGAGGAACTGAAGATGCCCCAGACTAAGGAAGTGAAACGTCCGACCATGACCACGAAACAGATCAGCGACCTCGTCAGCGTGATCGAAGATATCCACGATCTCTGCCTCATGAGCATCGCCCTGTTCTGCGCAACCCGAACCAGCGAGACTCTCGGGTTGACATGGAAGTCGTACGCCGGAGACAAACTGATTCCGTTGAACACCGCCTTTGAAGGACAGCTCTACGAAGGCAAGCTCAAAACACGGGAGAGCCGCAACGCGATCCCGATACCGGAAGATGTGATACCGATCATTGAGGCTTGGCGCAGAGTGTCGAAAAACACTTCCCCGGATGCGCTCATGTTTCCGACCTTCGGCCGTGGCATACGGAAAGGAGAAGTGGTGCCGCGTCAGGGACGGAACTTCCTCAAATGGAGAATTCATCCCATTGCCGACAAGCTAGGTATTCCACGGAAACTCGTGACCTTCCAAGTGATGCGCCGCACGCTGGGCACCGACTTGCAGGGGCACGGGACGATGAAGGACGCGCAGCAGATATTGCGGCACGCCAGTATCAAAACCACAGCTGAAATTTACATGCAGGAAATTCAGGCGAGCGTGCGTTCGGCCATCAACTCACGGACGCGGGAGATTTTCAGCCAGCGCACGACTGAACTCCGTCAACTGGAGAACCCGGTTTCTCATCAGAGAAAGCCCAGCTCAGTCAAACTTCGGAACACAACGGTTCCAAACGGTTCCAAGTTCGTTTGTGGGGTGTTTGCAAATGACTGAAAAGAATGGCTCCTCAGGTAGGACTCGAACCTACAACCCTCCGGTTAACAGCCGGATGCTCTGCCATTGAGCTACTGAGGAGTGATGTCGCGCTGCGCACGCTGTCAACAAAATCATATCAGAGGCGTAGCCGATTGGAAAATGTATCGAAAGTGTCGTAGCGCCAAACGGGTGCCAGCGCGATTCCTACGCTGGGGTCCCGCGCTGTCACCTTATTTCGCGGCCCGATTCAACGATGTTTGATGAAGTCGCCGGTCTGCAGTTCCGTCATTGCCTGTCGCAGCTCTTCCTGCGTGTTCATGACGATGGGGCCGTACCATGCCACGGGCTCTTCGATCGGCTTGCCCGACACGAGCAGGAAGCGGATGCCTTCGTCGCCCGCCTGTACGGTGATCTCGTCGCCGCGATCGAACAAAACGAGCGCGTGATTCCCGACATCATACTTGGCGGGCGCGTTCGGGTCCGCCGCCTGTTCGGTCAGCACCGCCCGCGGTTCCGATGAATCGCGAAACCCGCCCGAACCGGCGAACACATACGCAAACGCATTGCGCGTAGTTTCAACTTTCAGCCGCTTGCGCTGGCCGGGGGCAACCGAAACGTCGAGATAATTCGGGTCGGCAGCCACCCCTTCGACCGGGCCTTTTTTGCCCCAGAACTCGCCGCAGATCACGCGCACCCGCGTGCCGTCATCGTCGGTCACCTCGGGGATCGCGCTCGACGGAACGTCCTGGTAGCGCGGGTCGGTCATCTTCAGCGCGTGCGGCAGGTTCGCCCACAACTGAAAGCCGTGCATCCGGCCCTGTTGATCTCCTTTTGGCATCTCCTGGTGCAAGATGCCGCTCCCCGCCGTCATCCACTGCACGTCGCCGGCGGTCATCTTGCCCTGATTGCCCAGGCTGTCACCGTGCTCGACCGAACCGGCCAGCACGTACGTGATGGTTTCAATTCCCCGGTGCGGATGCCAGGGAAATCCGGCACGGTAGTCCTCCGGATTGTCGTTGCGGAAATCGTCCAGCAGCAGGAATGGATCGAATTCCTTGGTCTTGCCGAACCCGAACGCGCGCTGCAGTTTTACGCCCGCGCCCTCGATCGTCGGTTTGGGTTGAATGATCTGTTTTATTGGGCGGAGTGACATAGCTTCTCCCTCCTTCTTTCTTTTTCTGCGCCGCACGGCAACTTCGCGCGTGCGGCAAATTTGTTTACGCCTTCACGAACTGAACGTCGAGCGTGATGGTCACCTCGTCGCCGACCAGAATGCCGCCCGTTTCAAGCGCCGCATTCCACGTCAGCCCGAAATCTTTGCGCTGAATCTTGGTCGTCGCCGAAATTGCCACGCGCGTGTTTCCCCATGGATCCCTCGCAGCGGGAGTGGGCCCCTCCACGTTGAACACTACCTTGCGGGTGACGCCATGGATCGTCAAGTCGCCTTCGACTGCCAGTTCGCCGTCGTGGACTGCCTTGATCTCGGTCGACTTGAACGACAGGGTAGGGAACTTCTCCACGTCCAGAAAGTCCGCGCTCTTAAGATGGGTATCGCGCTGAGGTTCGCGCGTGTCGATCGAAGCCGCCTCGATAGTGGCCTCCACGTGGGATTTCGCGACAGCGGACTCGTTGAGGGTTAGCGTTCCCGAGAGTTTGGGGAAGTGGCCCCTTACGTTGGAAATCATCATGTGTTTCACCTTGAACTCGGCCGACGAATGGACCGGGTCGATGTTCCAGGTGGTGGCGGCGGTGGAGGGTTGCGGAATAGCGAGAGTGGTCATGGTGTTCCCCTTTACAGTTTCTGTTAGATGCGTTTCGACGATAATCGTTGCAACATATATCTGCGCAAAAAAACTCAGTTCACGGCGCTTTGGGCGGCATGCAGCAGCCCCGCGAGCGTCCGCATGCGGTCCCGCCCCAGGTGGCCGAGCTGCCGGCGATGGGTGCCCAGGATCGGTTCATCCAGCCGGGCCACAAGTTCCGATCCTTCGGCAGTGATGCGGACCATCACCATGCGGCGATCTTCGGTCTCGCGGCAGCGGGAGATCAGCGCGCGTTTCTCCAGCCGGTCTAGGAGACGGGTGATGTCCGGGTCCCGCGTAATCATCCGGTTCGCGATCTCCCCGCAGGGCAGGCCCTCGGGCGCCCCCCGCAGTATGCGCAGAACGTTGTACTGGGTCGCCGAGAGGTCCTCGGCCTTCAGCACTTTCCCCAGTCCGCGAGAGAGCATGTCGGTGGTGCGCAGCAGTTCGAGGAAGAGCGTTTCTTCGGGGCAATCCGGCTGCCGTCTGCGCCGGGACTTCTCTTTCGTCTTAACCATCTGTTGCAATGATAGTCGTTATAACAAATACTGTCAAGTCGGCCTCCAGATCGGCGATGCCTTTTCTGCGTCCAACTTCTGCGTCCAGCGATTTCGCCAGAATTCTGCCAGCGGTTTGGTGCCTTCCCGCCCGACCTCGCCCTTGTCGAGGCCGCGCAAAACCGGTTGTGTTTTGGCTCTTGCTCGTCCGGCGACGGGCTTCTGCCCGGTGCTTTTGCCCTCGGGTTGCCCCTGTCGTCGCTGCGGCTCCTCCTCGGTTGCGCCCCGCTCCCCCACGTGTTAGCGGTCATCCCACCCTTTCCACCTACCCAAAAAATCCCAGATTTGGAATCCCAATCCAATTCTCCCCAGCCGCGTCGGTAAAAATACACGCCTCAGTAAAAATACTTGACATCCGCCCTCAGACACGTTAAACCAGTGTGCGCGCCAACCAAGCGTTTGGTTGTTCATCTGCCACGCGGTTCTACCGTCTGGCAGACATTGGATACCGCGGTGATGTCCTCGCCATTTCGCAGGCAGTTTGGCCTACGTCCTTGTAGCGACGATAGCTGTGTCCCTACCCGCCCGCATCCCGCCGTTTCTCGCGCCCGTGCCATGTTCATCATTTCAGCGCCCGTCCCAAAGAGGAGTCTGCCCATGTGTGCTTCTAAGCGCGTCATCCTTTCGTTGGTCGTTGGTCTGTTTTGCCTGCAAGCAATTGCTTTCCTGTCGACCCCCGCTCTTGCCCAGGGCGGCGCCAGTCTTGCCAGTCTCACCGGCGATGTCCTCGACGCCTCCGGCGGCGCCGTCCCCGGCGCTAAAGTCATCGTCACCAACAAGGCCACGCAGCAGTCTCACTCCGTCGCCTCCGACAGCCAGGGACATTTCTCTGTCCTCCAGTTGCCCCCCGGCAACTACTCCGTCACCGTCGAGCAGGCCAATTTCCAGAAGGAAGTGATTGACCCCGTCGTCCTCAACATCGGCTCCAATCCCACCCTCAAGATCTCCCTCAAAGTTGGCCAGGTCACACAAATCGTCGAGGTCAGCGCCGAGGACATCACCGTCAACACCACCGAGTCCTCCGTCTCCGACGTCATCCAGACCCAGCAACTTCAGGATCTCCCGCTCAACCAGCGCAGCTTCACCGCGCTCGTCACCCAGCAGCCCGGCCTCGTGCAAATCACCAGCACCGCCGCGCCCAGCGTGCTCAGCGCCGCCACCAATACCGGTTCCTACATCTCCGCCGATGGCTCCATGGGCAGCTCTGTCGCCTACCTCATGGACGGTGTCAACTTCTCCAACGGCAGCCAGACCTCTCCCGGTACCGCCGCCGCTGGCGACATGCCCGGCGTCGAAGCCATCCAGGAATTCAAGGTTCTCTCCCACAACTACAACGCCGAATACGGTGGCGCCGGTGCCGCGGTTGTTACTTTCGCCACCAAGACCGGTACCAATAACCTCCACGGCAGCGTCTACGAATACCTACGCAACAATGTCTTTGATTCCCGCAGCTACTTCGACTACGGCGCCACCGGCAATCCCTACAAGCCCGGCTTCAAACGCAACCAGTTTGGTGGAACCCTCGGCGGTCCCATCGTCCGCAACCGCACTTTCTTCTTCCTCAATTACGAAGGCCTGCGCCAAAGTCTCAGCCAGACTCAAATCGCTTTCGTCCCCAATCAAAACGCCATCAACGGCATCATCAACGGCGCTCCGCTCCCCGTCTGCGGAGGCGCCAACGTTCCCCCATGTTTTAACGCTGCCCTCATTGACCCCATCCTCGCCCTGTACCCCGCGGAAACTCCCAGTCTCGGCTCGGCCCTCGGCATCGACCCCGCCACCGGCGTCGGCGCCGCTGCCTTCACTGACAAGCAGCCTACTCGCCAGGATTTCGGTGTCGCCAACTTCACCCACGCCATCGACGCCAAGAATCAAATCCAGGTTCGCTACCAGATCGTCGACGCCACCGCCAGCCAGGCCTTCAACCTCCCCAACTTCCAGTTCCATCGTGCCGATCGCGATCAGAACACCATGCTCAAGTGGACCAGCACCATCAGTTCCAGCCTGGTCAACACCGCCAGTGTCAGCCTTCTGCGCCAGAACATTCATTCCTCTACCAACCCCACCTTCACCCCCAGCGCCGACCAGTACACGGGCAACCCAAGTCGCCAGACCATCGGCGTCATCACCGTCGGCAACGGCAGCGCCGGCACCTCCGGCGGCAGCCTCTCGCTCCTCGGCAATGACGATGCCAGCCCCTTCTCCCTCGCCAAGAACGTTGTTCCCTTCAGCGACGACATTCGCTGGGTTCACGGCAAGCACACCTTCAGCTTTGGCGGCATGGTCGAGCGCGTTCAGTGGAACTGGAAGTCCTCCACCATCCCCGGCGGCAGCTACACCTTCCCCACCATCACCGATCTCCTCGAGGCCGATCCCTCCGTCCTCCTCATCCACCGCGACGGCGCTCTTAGCGACTTCAACATTCGCACCACTCCCATCGCCTGGTATGTCAACGACTCCTGGCGCATGAGCAGCCGCCTCACCGTCACCCTCGGCCTCCGTCACGATTTCCAGATCCCCGTCCTCGAAGACGCCCACAACAAAATCGGCAACTGGCAATCGCCCTACGCCACCTCCGTCTACGTCGGCACCCCCTACAACAACTATTCCACCACCCAGTTCCAGCCCCGCGCCGGCATCGCCTATGATCCCTGGGGCGATGGCAAAACCGTCTTCCGTCTCGGCTATGGCATCTTCAACGACTTCGTCGACTACTCCAGCCTCGCCCAGGGCCAAATGCAGTGGAATGCCCCCGAGCCAGTGCTGAACACCTACTTCGGCTATCCCATCGCCCCCGGATTCCTGCCCGTCATTCCTTTCCCTACCTGCGCCACTTGCACCGTTCCCGGCGACTTCCCCGGATTGATCACCGGCGTTCTTGAGCCCATGAACTCTCCCACCACGCAGCAATATAACCTCGGCTTCGAGCGCGAACTCCCCGGCAAGATGAACATGGAACTCACTTACACCGGCTCCCAGTCCTTCCACCTGCCCCGCAAACTCGAGGCCAACTACAATCAGCCCTGCGGCGGAGACGCGCATCCCCTCCTCGACAGCAACGGCCTTCCCGTCTTCCCCGCCAGCGGTTGCCCCGCTCCCAACCCGCCCACCGGCGCTCCCGGCTTCGTCCAGGCCGGCGTCGGCTTCTCGCTCTACTCCAAGCGTTATGACACCAACGCTCTATACAATGGCCTCACCGCCCGCCTCTCCCGTTCCGCCGGCCCCGTCAACTTCCAGTTCGGCTACACCTGGGCCAAAAACATTTCCGAGTCCGACGCCTACAACTCCAACAACATTCTCAGCGGAGTCGTCCAGGCCTCCCTCTATCCCGCCGACATTCACCTCGATCGTTCCGAGTCCGCCTTCAGCCGCCGCCATCGCTTCACTGAAAACGTAACCTACGAAGTCCCCTTCGGCCACGGCCGCAAATACCTGAACAGCGGTGGCGTTGCCGACGCCGTTCTCGGCGGCTGGAACATCAGCTCCCTCGGCTCCGCCCAAACCGGCCAGCCCTTCAGCGTTCTCCTCGGCACTGACACCAGCGGCGTTGGCGACAGCATCGACTTCCCCGATCGCACCAACAAGCCCATCTTCAATCCCTATGTTCGCAAGGGCTCCGAGTTCTTCGACGCCACCGCCTTCATCGGTCCCGGTGGCTCCAATCTCCCGCTCCCCGGCCATCTCGGCACCGCGTCCCGCACTCCATTAGTAGGACCGAAATTCGTCCAGTTCGACGCCTCCATCAATAAGGTCTTCCGCCTCACCGAATCCAAAGGCCTCCAATTCCGCGCCGATATGTTCAACTTAGCCAACCACGCCAACTTCGGTTTGCCGAACTCCAACTTATCCAGCCCACAAGCCGGAGTAATCAGCTCCACAGTAGGAGTCCCAAGAGAGGTCCAATTCAGCCTGAAACTAACTTTCTAAGTTGAGCCTGAAACTAAGTTCAGCATGAAACTAACTTTCTAAGTTCACCCCGAAGCTGACCTTCAAAAAGTCAGCCCTTCCCCCAAAAGGCCGCGAGCAACCTCGCGGCCTTTCTGTTCCTCCAAAGCCGACGGTGCCCCATTCAAGCCTTCTTTTGGCTTGAGTGGGGCCTTTCCTCCGCCCAGAAAGCCACCCGTCGTCGATGCGTGTCGTAGGCGGGTGGCCCGGATCTCCCGCCGAAAATCATAGAGCGAACATGGAGTCAAAAAACTGTGGGTGCCCCACGTCTCGTGCTTTTCGAGACGTGGGCTACGATGCTGCCGGCACCATGATGTCTTCTACGCAGCCAGGGGCCTGCCCCACCCTTTCTTTCCCGCATTACTTTTCTTGAGGCTGCCCCACCCTTTCTTTCCTGCATTACCTTTCTGAGGGCTGCCTGTGATCTATCAAGACGTTGTACCCACCGGAGACGCGCGGCTGATGGGCGGAGCGTAACCGAGGCTACCATGAGGACGGTGGAAGTTGTACAACCGAGGTACAGAACACCCATAAAACAGCGT
>Ga0224558_1002596_pt1 | contig 16226 bp, 12 predicted proteins | sample 714S32024metaG_FD_180682 | JGI IMG/M metagenome (GOLD analysis project Ga0224558, IMG submission 180682) | Peat soil microbial communities from Stordalen Mire, Sweden - 717 S3 20-24 | ecosystem: Environmental > Terrestrial > Soil > Wetlands > Peat | place: Sweden: Norrbotten County, Stordalen... | reverse complement strand
CATCAATCCTGCCATGAGTCGTACTGCGCGTTCAACGGTCATAGGGCCTCTCCTAAATCGTTTCCAGAATTGGTTTCGGGTCCAGGCTCTGATTTGTGTCCAGAGTGAACCATGTAATAGAGCACGGGAATCGTCGGCCAGGATAAAAAGGTCGAGGCGACGGCTCCGGCAATCAGCGACACAGCAAGCCCCTGAAAGATTGGGTCTGAGAGAATCACGCTGGCGCCGACGACCACTGCGGCCGCAGTCAGCAGCATGGGGCGGAAACGAGTCGCCCCAGCATCGATTACCGCTTCGGCCAAGGGCATTCCCTGGCGTATGCGCAGCTCGATGAAATCAACGAGAATGATCGAATTGCGCACAATGATTCCGGCTCCGGCAATGAAACCGATCATCGATGTAGCAGTGAAAAATGCGCCCAGCATTGCGTGCGCCGGCATAATGCCTACCAGGGTAAGCGGAATCGGTGCCATGATGATCAGCGGTACGATGAAGGAGCGGAACCAGCCGACCACAAGAACGTAGATGAGAATAAGCACCGCGGCGAATGCCAAGCCCATATCTCGAAAGACCTCGATCGTGATATGCCATTCGCCGTCCCACTTCATCGAGTAGTGATTCGTAGATTCCGGCATCGAGGCATTGTAGCGAGCCAGAGTGTATCCAGCAGGCAGCGTGAGATGATCAAGATCCTTGTTCATCTTGAGAATCGCGTAGACCGGACTCTCTTCCGCTCCTGCAACGTCTCCGGTCACATAGACCACCCGACGCAAATTCTTATGATAGATGCTGCGCTCGATTGTCTTGTGTTCGACGATCACCAGTTCGCGCAGAGAGACCATACCGCCATCCGCGCCAGGCAGGCGTATATTCTCCAGACCCTGTTCGGAAGAGCGATCCGCGCGATCCACTTCGACAATTGCAGGCACAGGCTCCCGCGTTGACTGATCGTGGAGCAAGCCAACCTGAGTCCCCGAGAGGGCAAGTGCCAGCGCATGAGCTACGTCGGAGACTGCAATGCCATGCTGCGCAGCCTTGACTTCATCCACGCGCATCACCAGCCTCGGCTGAGGATCTTCGACGTACCAGTCGGTGTCGACAACGCCCGGCGTGTGCTGGAAGATCGACTTGATCTGCTGGGCGACTCGTGTTTGACCATCCAGATCCGGTCCGTAAACCTCGGCTACAAGGGTTTGCACTACAGGCGGCCCGGGCGGTACTTCGCTCACCTGAATGCGGGCGCCATACTGGTTGCCGATGGCGAGAAGCAGCGGACGCAGCCGCTTTGCAATTGTGTGGCTCTGGTCACTGCGCTGCTTCGCAGGGAGAAGATTCACCTGAATGTCTGCTTGATTCGGCTGGCTGCGCATATAGTAGTGGCGCACCAGCCCGTTGAAGTTATAGGGGCCGGACGTGCCCGCATAAACCTGGTAGTTCAGCACGTCTGGTTGCCGCCCCAGTTCGCTGCCTAAAGCCTGCGCAACGCGAGCTGTTTGTTCCAGCGGTGTGCCATCCGGCATATTGATGACAACCTGGAGTTCACTCTTGTTGTCGAAGGGCAGCATTTTGACGCGCACCAGTCCCAGAGGCACCAGCGCCACCGAGACACAAAACAGGACAGCCACTCCAACAAAGAACAGGATGCGATTGCGCTTGGATTGAATGAGCGGCGTCATGATCTGGCGATAGAGTCTTGTTCGCCAATTCTCAGCCTCCGGTTCAAGCATCTTGGTCTTTTGGAGATGCTTGCCGAGGAGCCGCAGCGCGGCCCACGGAGAAACCACAAAGGCCACCATCAGCGAGAAGAGCATGGCCGCCGAAGCGCCGACGGGAATGGGCCGCATATATGGACCCATCAAGCCGCGTACAAAGGCCATTGGCAGCACAGCGGCAATAACAGCAAATGTGGCCAGAATCGTTGGATTGCCAACCTCGGCGACCGCTTCAACCGCGACTTCACTCATCGGGCGGCCGTGGTTTTCCGGCAATCGGAAGTGGCGCACCATATTCTCGACGACCACAATCGCGTCGTCGACAAGAATGCCGATACTGAAAATCAAGGCAAACAGAGTGACGCGGTTGATGGTGTAGCCCACGAGATAAAAGACCGACATCGTGAGTGCAAGCGTAACCGGAATGGCCAACAGCACCACGCCAGATTCGCGCCAGCCGAGAAAGAGAGCCACCAGCAGCGTGACAGAGAGCGTTGCCAGCAGCAAGTGTTCCAGCAACTCATCCGACTTTGCCTTGGCCGTTTCTCCGTAGTTACGCGTAGTTGTTACGGTTACATCGTTCGGCAACGTCACGCCCTGCATCTCGTGAACGCGCTTGAGTACGGCATTAGAAATATCGGTCGCGTTGGTGCCCTTGCGCTTGGCCACCGTAATGGTCACGGCTGGATATTGGCCGGTTGCCTGATGCGCAGCCGCGCTGGCATTGGATGTTCCAAAGAGCACATAGTTGGCAGGATCGGCAGGACCGTCCACAATTTTGTCCGCCACGTCGCGCAGATAGACTGGACGGCCATGGTCAACCGCAACCACTACATCTTCAAGGTCTTCGCGGCGGGTGAAGAGATTGCCTGCATCGACACGGATCTCGCTGTTGTTCTCTGCATAACTCCCGGCCTGTACGCTCGCATTGGCGGCTTGCAGATGTCCTGCGATGGCCATGGGCGACAATCCGTAGGCATTCAGCTTTCCGGTACTGAGCACAACGCGCATTGTGCGGGGAAGCCCGCCAATGATCGTTGTCTCCGAAACATTGTCAACTTGCTGAATGCTATGCTGCACCTCGTCCGCAATGGCGCGCAGTTGATAGCCGTTGTAGTGTTCCCCCCACAGCGTGAGTGAAAGGATGGGAACATCGTCAATGGAACGAGCTTTGATAAGCGGCTGCGAAACTCCCGGCGGCATCCGGTCAAAGTTCGAGTACAGCTTGCTGTACACCTTGATGAGCGCGTCTTCTTGTGGCGTTCCAACCAAAAAGCGAACGATCACCAGGCTTTGTCCGGGCATCGAAGTGGAATAGACGTATTCGACGCCGGAGATCTGATGTACCAACTGTTCGATCGGCAACGTGACGCGCTGCTCAACCTCTGCTGGAGAGGCGCCCGGCATTGCGGTGGCAATGTCCAGCATGGGAACAAGAATCTGCGGCTCTTCTTCGCGAGGAATGATGGCTACAGAAAAGATTCCGAGCGCCAATGACGCGGCGATGAATAGCGGCGTCAGTTTGGAGTTGAGAAATGTATGCGCAAGGCGACCGGCGATGCCAAGGTCATGGTGCATGGGTTCCTTGTTCATCACTGGGCCTCAATTCTCTTGCCTGCCAGATCGCGGTCGCCGGGAAGGTCAACCAGCTTCTCGTTGGCTGAAACTCCCGACAGCACTTCGACCAGCTCACCCTGCACCGCGCCCAGCGTGATCGAGCGGAGTTGCGCGATGCCGCTTGCGTCGAGAGCATAGACGCAGGATAGCGATCCGCGAAGAACCACCGCCGAGCGTGGCGCCAAAATCGCTTGATGCGTGCCGGTCGCAATCTTTGCGCTTCCGTACATGCCGGCATGGAGTTTCGCGAAAGAAGCAAGATCGATCTTGACCAGGAAGCTGTGGCTTGCTGGATCGGCGGCGGGGACGATCTCTGAAACAGTGCCGGTGGTTGAGCCGTTGGGCGCGCCGTTGATCATTACGGAGAGTTTCATGCCTTTGCGAATGCTTCCTATCGCCGACTCATCGACAGCCGCCTGAAGCTGCAATGGCCCCGCGCTCTCCACCTGAAGTAAGGGCACGCCGGGAGCGGCCATCGTTCCCGGATCGGCCATGCGCGCCGTCACCACTCCCGCAAAGGGCGCGCTCAAACGTGTATAGCCCAGCATGGCCCGAGCGCCGCTCTCTTGCGCTTTGGCTGCGTCGCGTTGCGCGCGCACTGCATCCACGCTTGCGGCGGCAGCTTCGGCCCGTCGCGTCACTTCATCCATTTCTTGCGGACTGACGCTTTTCTCGGCTTGCAATTGCTTGTAACGAATCAGCGTACTGGCGGCGAGCGCGGACTGTGTCTGCGCGACAGCCTGTTGGCTCTCGGTGGCCTTGACCGCGGCCTGCGCCTGATCAACTGATGCGCGCAGTGTGCCGCCGTCGAGCACCAGAAGTGTTTGCCCCGCCCGCACGCTGTCTCCCTCTCTCACGAGGACTTGCACAATGCGTCCCATGACTTGTGCCGAGATGGTTGCTGATTCCCGCGCGTGCAGCGTTCCTGTAGCGCTTACGAGCAATGGAGCTTCTTGTTGATGGCTCTCCACCACACGAGCCTGAGCGATCTGCACCGCCGTGGGCGGCGTCGACTTGGTTGAGTGACAGCCTGAGAAGATGATCGAAGAAACAGCTAATAAGCATCCGGATAAAATCACTTTCATTGCAATTCCTCCGCCGCATCAGGAGTCAGAGTCCCTGTCGCGTAAAGCAGTTCAGCGTAAGCCGCGGCATTTCCGTATACGGAATGCCAGTAGTTGGATTGGCTCTCTCTCGATGCATCTTCTCCGCGCAACAAATCCGTGATGGTTGCCAGGCCAGCCGAGTAACGATTCCGCAAGATGCGCAGGCTCTCTGCCGATTGACCCATCGCGGCTCTCGCTGTTTCCATCGACAACTCCGCGGTCTTGCGGTGAATATGAGCCTGACTGACCGCAAGACTTACTTGCTGTTGGTATGTGGCTAACTGCGCATCGACGCGCTGCTTCATAGCCGACTCTTTCGCCAACTCAACGCGCTTGCCAAAGGGAAGAATGTCAATGCCGATCTGTACCCCGGCAACCCAGTTATTGCCGCCTGAACTGGTAAAAGATCCCCGGTCTTCTTCCCAGTTTCCGTATGCGCTCACATGCGGACCAAAACTTGACTTTGCCGCCCCCACCGCTGTCCCCTGTGCTGATTGCGTGTCTCTCAGGGCTGCAAGATCAGGTCGATTCTTTGCGGCAGCAGCCAACTCCTGATCGAGCGCCTCAGATGGAAACGTGTGCGGTTCGATAGGCCGCAAAGTGCTTGCTTGCAGCTCCGTATCGCCCATTGCAACGCGCAATTGCGCCCACGCCATTTCCAGATCGCCCTGGGCGGCGATCAGCTCCTGCTTGCGTGCTGCCACATTTACCTCGGCCGACATACGATCCGACTCGACCGTCAAGCCCGCCTTAACGTGATCCGCGACCGCGCTCAGCATCTCCGCGGCCGTTTCCTGTTCATGTTGCGCAACGTCGGTCTCACGCTCGGCATAGAGCACCGACTCATATGCCTGAACTACATTGAGAACGATCTTCTGGTCCACGGCCTTGGCGCTGGACTCGGCACTCTTGTGCATTAGGTCGGCGCCACGAATAGCCTTCTGCGTCTTGAATGAGTCGAAGGCCATCCATGAGCCGGAAAAGCGCGAAGAAAAGTTTCCCATCGGCTGAGGCCGGTTCAGTTCGTTCAAGGCAAAGTTGGCCTGCGTGAACTGCCGTTGCCGCAGACGCATACCGAAGGCATACACGGGATCATCCCCGCGCGAGATGTCTTCTGTAAAACTGAGTTGCGGCAACAGATAGGTGCGCGCCAGACGGGCCGAGGCGCTGGCGGCTTTCTCGTCAGCACCTGCAACCGCCGCCTCTGGGTTTTGTCCCAGTGCGCGGTCAATGGCCTGCCGAAGCGTCAGTTGCGCAGTCTGCGCTCCAGCTCCGCTACGCCAGATGCAACAGAAGATTAAGAGCCACTTGGCTGGTTTTCGGTTCAGATTCATCGTTTGCACTGTCCTTTTTGTGCGCTCATCAGAATAAAGTCATGAACTGGACGATTCGTTACAGGATTTGCGGATTTATTCTTGCAACATTGCAAAATCATCGAATCGTTCTACTGGCCAAGCCGGTCTGATAGAGCATTCACGCGATCAAGGCTGACCAGATCGTTGCCGTTCGCCTTCAGCTTCACCGGTCTGATTCGTTCACGACCTCATTCCTAAGGGTTTACAAAAACACGGTACGCTTTGCTAGTAGTAAAGTGCACCTACAATTTAAGACAACGCCTGGATGGTACCCGGTCTGGGATTCCGCGCAATGTGTATTACCGTATGAGCGCCATCCGTCCTTTCGTACTACCCTTGGGATGCCCTTCTGCAAGGTATTCATACCACGCAAGAATGGTGCAGCGCTTCCCCATGCACGTCCTGGGACAGAAGCTCTTGATTGCCGCAGAATTGATCCATCGCCTGCATTTGCCTTTACCATCACCTTCCACTATCTGTTTCACCGATCTACCTGGGAATCCCTTCGGGACCATTACTTGAATGCGGCCGCCGGTAGAAAACTCGCGGTCGATCTCACGATAGGCGTTGACGCCGGTTACTTGCCGCGCAGGAAAGCCGTAAGCTGGAAGATAGATGAGACTGGACCTGCACACGATCAATGTTTTCTCTGTCGTCGAGTTCTCCGGCGTGGCTGCCGGAGCTCTGGCGGGAGCACTGGAAGCGCGCCGCAACAAGACATATCACTATGACTTGATCGGCGTGCTGGGTTTGGCTGTTATCACCGCGCTCGGCGGAGGCATCACCCGCGACATTTTGATTCAGAAGGGTCCACCGCTCGCTTTCCTCGACGTCCGCTACCTTCTGGTTGCCCTCGGTGCTGGCATCGTTGCGTTGCTGTTTGGCTTCAGTGCCGGTCCGCATATGTCGCGCTTCATTTGGATTGCGGATGCCGCATCGCTGGGGTTGTTCTCCGTTGCCGGGGTCAGCCGTGCGCTGAATGCGGGCCTACCGGTCCTGGCCGCACTCATCCTCGGCTTGATTACGGCTGTGGGCGGCGGCTCGTTGCGCGACGTGTTGATGGGGCGGACGCCCCGCGTATTCGAGCGGGGCGAACCCTATACGATTGCCGCTTTGCTGGCCGTGCTGGTCTTCCTCGCTGGTGACAGGCTCGGCCTGGACCGTTCCATCTCCACCGCCGCCGGAGCCGTCTCCGGCCTGGTACTCAAACTGCTGGCTGCGCGTTTTCACTGGAAAACACCGGCTGTACGTTTCCGCGTGGAGGCGCCATAGGCCAAGGATGTGCTGCACCCTTCCCGACTCCCTTGGCAGCGGCACCGGTACCCTTGGCGGTTCCTTTGCCAATGTCTCCTGCGCCGCTGCCAACGTCGCCACCGGGGCTGCGTTGCTGGGGTTGGGACTGAGGCTGGGTCTGGCTGTTTTGGCCGGAAGCGTTTTGGCCGCAAATGGCGAAAGCTAAGGTGAGGAGCGCGATGGATGGTATGGAAAACGCAGTTCTCATGGGTGAGACCTCCGCTGATTAGATGCGTGGGCGAAGGTTTCAGCATCCACCGATGCGGAACCTCTTGCAAATCTGGGTGTGTTTCGTCCATTTCGTTCAGTCCGCTCGTCGGCTTCATTGCAGTCCGTGCGTCTTGTCGTCTTCTGCGCTTTCGCTCGGCTTGCAATATCAGACTCAGGAAGGCAGACTTGCTATAAGACCGAAACAATGGATCATAGGTATTTCCAGAAGGCGATTTCTTCCCCGTGATGTTTCACCCGTGCCGTATTGCGACGCGCGGTGGAGAAAGGTCAGCTACGGTATGCAACGGGAACGTTCAACAATGATGTCTCCCGCCCACGCGGGATTGTTTTCAGAGAGGATGGCTTGTCGTCAAGGCTAAGAAGGTCTTCCAATGACTCGTTCTTTTCATCTGTCGTTCATCTGTGATTACGCAGGTAACGTGCTGAGACTCTCAAAAAAAAGAACATCGTTATGTATAGACCTGTCACCCGTGGTGAGATTGCTGATGCCTTAGTCCACATACGCGATCTTTATCGTCAAATCAAGCCTGCCAACGAGCAGGAGAGCCGCGCCTACGAGCGGCGCGAGGTCGGGATCAAGGATCTCCTGTCGAATCTCCCGCGCACCAAAGAGCACCCCACGCTCACCGCGGTCGATGAAGTCGCCGAAATGGCCAGACTGACGAATGATGGAGCACACCGCCTGTTTGGTTACAATCTGGCAAAAATCCTGGAACACGACTTGCGACTCAATGGTGGGCGTACTCACATCATTGAGTCATATCCGTTCGAGCGTGACCGACTGATCGATCTGCCGCTGGAATTCGCATCGGAAGAAATATTCGGGTTCAGCGGAATGTTGGGAGACATAGTATCCAAATGGCAAATCAGCATTCCTATACGCGTTCTGGAAGAAGCAGGCTGGTTTCGGCCGGGCACCTTCTTCGTCCATATTGGGACAGAGGACAGCCTGGGATCAAGTCTTCCCCCCGGATCAATAACCGACATGGTCGTGGACAGAACGGACGGCAGTTTCGCTCCACCTTCTCCGGCGCACTTCCTTTTGACCGTGTCTGCGGTCAGCATAGCTGTCCGCCTAAAATCAGCCCCACATGTTCACTGTGCCCCAATGTTCTCTGAAAAGCTGTCCGGTGGTGGTGCACGTACTTGATCGTAGACCTGCTTTCGCATCCATTCGCTGACCAATCTTTGGAAATCCTTGTCATTCATATAGCGAGCGAAGATTTCCTGGCTCTACTCCATGCGGTCGATGAACTTGCCCTCCAGCGCCTTGTCAAACACGTACCCAAAGTTTTCCAGCGAATTGGCCATGGCAGCTTGTTGTATAGAGGTATCCGATACAGATTCTTCGCGAAACTGCTCGAAGAAAAGTTGATCCGCAGGTTTGAAATCGCTACCGAAACGATCATTGATCACGTCGATCAACCGCGATAGCTCGACCTGCGCCGAAACCACACAGCGGCCTTTAAATCGAAGGTAGCCTTGGCCGCACTCAAGGGTGACAAGACCCTTGCCGAGTTAGCGCAGCACTTTGACGTGCATCCCAACCAGATTACGGAATTGAAGAACTGGCTTCAGGAAGGCGCCGCCGTCGTCTTCGGCGAGTTAACCTTGGAAAATGATTTTTTAGAAAAGGCGCTCACAAAAGCGGGCTTGCTGGGCGCAAAGCCGGGGTCCCCATCACGCGTACTTTGCGTGAATGGGGTTGAAAAAGATGATCGATCCCGAGCACAAATTACCGATCAGCAAGAAGACAAAGATTCTTCAGATCAGCCGCAGCAGCGTGTACTACCAGCCGCGCTCGGTTCCGAGCGGATCTGTGGCTGATGCGCCGTATCGACGAGTTTCACCTGAGCTATCCGTTTGCAGGCAGTCACATGTTACGCGATATGTTACGCCAACAGGGACTTGAAGTCGGCCGCCGCCATGTCAAAACGCTGATGAGGCGAATGGCGATCAAAACCATCTATCGCAAGCCGAACCCGTCGAAACCCGCGCCAGGACACCGGATTTATCCCCACCTGTTGCGCGGCCTGGCGATCACGCATTCCAATCAGTTCTGGTCCTCGGACATCAGTTATATCCCCATGGCGCACGGCTTCGCCTATCTGACCGCGGTGATCGACTGGTTCAGCCGACGCGTTCTCGCTTGGAAGCTATCGGTCACCATGGACACATCCTTCTGTATCGAGGCATTGGACGAAGCGCTATCCAAGCATGGAAAACCGGAGATATTCAACACCGATCAGGGGAGCCATTTTACCAGAGGCTGGCGCTCTCCATCTGCTGGCAAAGGTCTCAGCCTTGGAAATCGAACTCAACTGTATTTACTTTACTTCAACTTCTGCAGCGCCTCGGATTCGACAATCAGATTACGCCCCCCGGAAACACAATTGATGCTTGGCGCTTTCAAGGTCCAAGTGCAACAGTGCCTCATCCTGACGACCAAGGGATAGCACAAGGTAGCCATGGAAAAGATGAAAAACAAAGGACGTTTCCCACTTTTCCACGGCACGCCTACGGCTATCTCTATGGATTTATTAAAAAAAGTTGTTGCACTTGGAATTTGAGCGCAGCCTTTCATGTTTCACGCATATTTTGTCAATCATCCAGCTACCTGACTGTTACGGCCAAGATTCTGGGTGAGCCTGCGATGCCATTGACAACATCCATGCTCAGCACAGCTTCAAAGTCGTGGTCCAGGAAGCCAGAACCGACCCGGCGACGCAACTCTTTTATCTGCTGGGGATCGACCAGAAACTCACCGGCTGCAGTCGTTCCGCTCATGCCGATTCCCGCAACGATCATCTCGATCTGCCCGGTAGATTCATCGTGAACGCGGGCGATAATGGCGAAATCGCGTTTGACATCGGCAAGCGGTGCCTTCGGGTCAAAGCCCCAGTCCTTCATCGCGGGGTTCTTTGTGTCCACAATCCAGTATTGCTCCTGGTTGGTGCCGGCGAAGCGGTAGCGCAAAGAAGCAAGCGCTCGTAGCGTCCATTGGTTGTCCAAGCCGCCGATCAGCACGACCGGCCCCTGCCGCAAGTCGTCGAGAGTGGCCAGCGCGTTGGGCCGGAAGTTGGATTTGCGGTTGCGAGTCGCCAGATAATCGGAAATGCGCAGCGTCGCCAAAGCATCCGAAAAAACCACATTCTCGTCCAGCACCTGATAGGCAAGAAAAGTGGAAGCGGGGGAAGATCCGTAGGCAGAGGATACTTGCGGAACGACTGGCCCCTTGGTCGAAGCATAATCGCCGACCAGAATCCCTGCGGCGGCGGCCGTCGCTTCACCGGTTTTGACTCCCACGGGAAGACAAAAGATGACCGTTCGACGATTGGCAAGAAAAGGCTTCCATAGCTCATCGAGCGCAGATGAATAGACGCATGTCCAGAGCACTCCGGCTCCCAGCGCAATCAACATGGCTATTGTTGTGCCAAGAGCCCATCTGACGGGGGAGGAGAATCTGCGTTTGCGGCCAGGCATGGCTGATGGAGTGGCTGTAAGCTGAACTTCCGAATGAACATCGGCAGACTCGGCGATTTGCGACTCCGCGCCAATGTGCATTGACTCATATGTCTGCTGGTGATCGGAGCGCTCATCCTTGCTGAAGTGGAATTCGGGCACATACCGACCTTGCGGCAGTTCGATGCGCATCTCCGAGTCATGCGCTTCCTCGTGATAATACTGCGCAATCCGCTTGCGGATTTCAGCGATGGTGACCCTTACGATTGGATCTGCCGCAGTGTCGTAATCTGCGGGACGATCAAAGACGCGAACGCCTAGAAGCCGCTCTTTGAGATACTCACCCCGACCTTCAAGCGTTTCCTCCACGATAAAGCGAAATAAAACTGGGTAGCGCCGGCTATTTCTAAAATGGTTTGTCTGCAACAGACGGTTCATCTGCCGCCGGACCAGCGCCTTGTCTTCCTCCGTACTCGGAGTCCAAACCTTGTACTCGGAATCCGCACAATTCATAAGTGTGCCTCTTCAAAGCTGACGCTTGACATAGGCCACCTTCCATTGCCGCCCGAGAGAAACATGTGACCTCTGACCACTACTTTCTGGTCGGGGCTGCAGTTTCCGCCATTCCATACTGAATATTCATCGGACTATTCATCCTAGGACGTAGACCGAAAACCGTCATGCATCATGTGGTTGAGATAACTTTACACCTTTAGACGGATAGCACTCAACGGAAACGCATCATTGGAATGAATTACTTCCAGTGCATGGCCGCCTGTGGTGCTTTTATCTGTTCTTTACATTGCGGACAAAGTATAGAAAATGCATGGGGTTATCTCTTTACCTTTCGGTAAAGCACCCGAAGGACCCTATACAACCGTGAAAAAGCCTACCTATTCTTCACGCTGACCTTGGAGTTCATCTCGGAATGTTGCGAACGATAGCTGTAGTGGCGGAATGGCCATCATCATTCAAAGGCACAAAGACTTCCAAGGCAGGAGGCAACATGATCAGTAATATGCATCAGATTCCACGCAGCACAAGCCAGTGCAGGTATTTCTGCGGATTAGTAGTGCAACTGGCCGTTCTGCTTGTGCTCTTGACTTGCGGCGCCAGGCAAACCTTCGCCCAGTTGTCCACAGCGGACATCGTTGGCACCGTTACCGACAGTCTGGGAGCCGTAATTCCCCAGGCAAACATTACACTGACAAATCGCGCCACTCAGGACAAGCGCGTGGCACAGTCCAACGCCAGCGGCGATTATCAATTCACGATGCTGCCCACTGGTCACTATTCGATAACGGTAAGGGTAACCGGTTTCAAGACCTCGAACACCCCGGATTTGGCCGTTGAAGCAGGCGATCGTGCCCGCAATGACGTCCATCTGATCGCTGGCGGCGCCACCGAAACCGTAACCGTAGAGGCGACCACGCCTCTGCTCCAGTCCGATAACGCGACCGTCAGCTCGACGGTCACTGAAGCTGCCGTGCAGGATCTACCTCTGAACGGACGCAACTTTGTGCAGTTGGTTCAACTTGTTCCCGGCGCCAATGAAGGCCCCGGCAATGGCCTCACCAGTGGCGGACGCCCCGATGACCGCCGCACCACCAACGGTTTCTCCGTCAACGGCCAGGACGATATTCTGAACAACTATATTGTTGACGGCATCGACGACAACGAGCGCGTGATCGGCACCATCGGCATCAAGCCCTCGGTCGAAGGCATTCAGGAGATCTCGGTTCAGACCAACAGCTACGCTCCCGAAGCAGGGCGCACGGCTGGTGGCGTCGTCAACCTGGTTACCAAGTCTGGCTCCAACAAATTCCATGGAACGGCGTACGAGTTTTTCCGCAACGACAAGCTTGATAGCCGGGATTTCTTCTTTACAGCTAAGCAAGGCAAAAAGCCCGAGCTTCGCCAGAACCAGTTCGGCGGCAGCTTTGGCGGCCCCATCTTCCACGACAAGACCTTCTTCTTTGCTGACTATGAAGGCCTTCGTCTGGTAAAAGGCATGAATCCCTATCAGAGTTCGGTGCCGAACACCGCCGAATACAACGCGATCAACGCAGCAACCGCGGGAGAGGCGATTGATCAGGTCTTTCCTGCTCTCTTTAAGGATACGAAAGGCAACCCTCTCACGACTAGCGTCAATGGCATTCCCACGAACACGAAAGTCGATAAGATTACTCTGAATTACCTGAAACTGTATCCAACGGGCAACAGCGGCGAGAATAACTACATAACCTCCCCGAACAAAACGCAGTTCGGCCACACTCTCGACACTCGCGTCGACCACGCCTTCAATCAGAACAACCACATCTTTTTCCGTTTCAACTACAACAAGGTCAGCGGTGAAATTCCGGCGCCCATCGGCGCGGGCGCGAATCCTTTGTCGGGTAATCCGTCGATCGTCCCGACCGGAAATTATTGGGACTACACCGGTCCGGCGACAGATAAGGCGTATCAGTATGCCCTCGGATACACGCACATCTTCTCGCAGAATCTGGTTGTGGATCTGCGCGCGGCCTATACCCGCGTCAACAACTTCTCGCAGCCCAACAACTACAACACGAACGCCGATGAGACATTCGGTTTGCCCGCAAATGGCTCTTTGACCACAGCCCTTACGCCTACCGGCGTCGGCAATTGGACATTCAGTCCACTCGGCGATGGCGCGTATGTCCCCTTGCAGGACATCGACGGTACTTATCAATATTCCGGCACCGTCAGCTACACCATCAGCAACCACAACGTGAAGCTGGGCGCGGGCATCATCCGCCGCCAGGCGCGGAACCTGCAAAGCGCGTTTCCGTATGGCGATTTTGAGTTCGGCCTCGCCACGGACTGCTTAAACAATGACTATCCCATAACGGACCCGAAGTGGAACGGATGCTTAACCGACTCCAAGACTTATTCCAAAAGTGACCAAATTCTTGCGTCCACACTGACTGGAGCCTTCGCCTCAACCAGTTACAACGCGAATATTGGAGCTGGCGGAGTAGTGGAAACGCCGGACTACCGTACCTGGGAGCCTAGCTTCTTCATTCAGGACAACTGGAAGATCAGCCCGAAACTGACCGTAACCTACGGCATTCGCTACGACGTGTACACGCCGTTCACCGAAGCGCATAACAAAATCTCGAACTTCGACTTCAACTCGGCGGTCAAGGCCACAACCCAAGAGGAGGCGAATGCGGCTCTGAAGGTTGCAGGTCAAAACGGCGTCTCTGCCACAGCGGGAATCCAGACCGACCACACCGGCATTGGGCCGCGCGTCGGCTTCTCGTATTCGCTGCGTCCCACCACGGTCCTCCGCGGCGGCTTCGGAATCAGCTATTTCCCAGGCAATTACACCGCCAATGCCGATCTGAAGAATGTTCCGTGGACCACGAGCTACGGACCTGCTTGCGTCTCAGATACCGGTGCGCAGTATTTCAAAAATTACGCGGCAGCTAATCCCACCAACAACCTCTCTCAGAACCCAGGCTGCAGCACTTTGGGCGATGCGAAGACTTACCAGGCAGACTTCGATAAGGGACTTCCTACGCCTGCCGGACAAAACATCAATACCCCGGCTCTAGGTACGTTCTTCGCGGAAGATCCTAAGCTGAAGAACTCCGTAATTAATCAGTTCAACCTGCAGGTGGAACAGCAGTTTGGACCCAACGTCCTGACCGTTGGCTATGTTGGCAACATCGGCCAGCATCTGCCCGAGCTTTTCAACGACATCAACGTCCCCACGCCGACTCAGGTTCTTGCTTCCAAGAACGACACGTCTAACTGGGACGCGCCTCGTCCATTGGGACAGGGATATACCGGAGTGGGAGGACAGGTACTGACGGGCAATAACTTATTGCCGAACATTGGTCAGATCAAGTGGCTGGCCAGCGAAGGCACCTCCAACTACAACGCGCTGCAAGCATCGTTCCAGCGCCGTCTCGCCAAAGGACTTGCCTTTGACGCCAACTACACATGGGGACACGCGCTGAGCGATGTCATCGGCTTCTCTCAAGAAGGCTATCAGGGATGGGGCGATGCCGACCCAACTCAGGTTCGTAAGATTGAGTATGGCAATGCGGAGAACGACATCCGCAGCCGCTTCGCTCTTTCCGTCAACTACGATCTGCCTTTCAAGAACTTCAGCAACAGGGCAGAGAAGGCAGTGCTCAGCGGCTGGCAGGTCAACGCCATCGTTGCCTGGCAAACCGGCAAGCCCGCCTCGATCACCAATAGCGGCACCCCTAGTAACTGGGCGAGTCCGCTGCACAATGGTGGCTCCGACCGTCCTGACAAGGTCGGTGATCCTTTCAAGGCCGGAAAAGTTGCGGGAAATGAAACCTGCACAGATTTTCCGACCAGTGTCAAGGGCGGTGGTGGCAACAGCTACTGGTTCAACCCATGCGCTTTCAAGACTCAGGCAAAGGGCACGGTCGGCAACGTGAGCCGCAACTCAATCTATGGGCCGCAATTCCGCCACGTCGATTTGTCTCTGTTCAAGGACTTCCCGATCTACAACACGTTGAAGCTGCAGTTCCGGGCAGAAGGGTACAACATCAGCAACACGCCCAATTTCTTCTTGAACAACAACATCAACGACGGTAGCGCCGGAGCCATATTGGGTAAGGGCACCTTCGGTATGCTCAATGAGAGCGATCCGAACAACGTTCCGCGCACCTTGCAGTTTGCTTTGAAGCTGCAGTTCTAGCAAACAATCCATAACAGGGAAGCAAAAGGCTCCGCCTATCCGGCAAAAAGAAGCACAACCGGATCGGCGGAGCCTTTTGTTTTCTATTCCGTTTGCCTCGCTGTCAAAAGATCATTTCAGCCAGGAGCTTTTCAGAAGTGTCCACATCTAATATCCCGTGTACTACTGATCCGGCCCCTCGAGGTGAGACTTATATTCCAAGCTCTTGCCGCAATAACAAAGGTGCGGCGAGGGTGGAACAGCCAAAAAAAGTTTCATCTTATTGGGCCGGATCAATAACTTGTACCAACGATTGATTCTGGCAGCGGTGGCCCCGGTAATTCAGACAGTATTTCCGGTTTCTTAAGTGGAAGACCTGTTCAGTGCTCGTATTCGTCGTGGTGGTGGTAATGTGGAAATCGTTTTTTGATTTCCAAGGCTTGCGGGAAGGGCGGAAAACAGCACTATCGTTTTCCGGGCTTTCCATAAGCCGTCATTCCCACGGCCCGCTTCACTCTGGTTATGCCGCCAGCGCTTCTGGCGGACGGTTGAAGTATACCTGATCGGGCGTAAGCGCATTCAGGCTGGAGTGGGGCCGCGTGGTGTTGTAGAAGTCGATGTAGCGGCCTATCTTTGTTCTGGCCCACTGCACCGACTCGTAAGCATACAGATAGACATGCTTATACTTGATCGACTTCCAGAACCGCTCCACGAGACGTTGTCGCACCAACGTCCCTTGCCATCCATGCTGATGGCGATGCCTTCT
>Ga0224558_1002592_pt1 | contig 16248 bp, 10 predicted proteins | sample 714S32024metaG_FD_180682 | JGI IMG/M metagenome (GOLD analysis project Ga0224558, IMG submission 180682) | Peat soil microbial communities from Stordalen Mire, Sweden - 717 S3 20-24 | ecosystem: Environmental > Terrestrial > Soil > Wetlands > Peat | place: Sweden: Norrbotten County, Stordalen... | reverse complement strand
TGCTCGTCTGCGGCGCCACCAATCTGGTTCTGGGCTCGCAGGGCACGAATAGCCTCTATGCGGGCGGTATTTATATCGCCAATTCCAAAGTGACCAGCCGGGTAGCGGTGGAAAGTGACCAGGAATTTGTGGGTGACGCTGTGACGCTGCAGAACTGTAGTCTGAATATGGCCTATGGCACAATCAACCCCACTGTCATCGGCCATTGCACCTGGTTGGGGGCGGTCAGAAGTGAGGCGAGTTTTACCTTTCAATCTTACTTTCCTCCCCTGGAGAACGATATGCCCGATGAGGTATATTTGAAACTGGTGGGAACAACCGGAACCACGTCCTTTAAGAATATAAACACCCTTGACGTGTACGGAGATTATACCTTCCAGTTTTCGGGGACGGCAACGTTCAGCATGTCCTACAGTATTGCCTCCACGGGGACCAACGATTTCCAGGGGCTGGGCAAGCTGGTGTCCATTGAAATGTACAAGCAGAACGATAGGTGGCATACGTGGAAATTCGAGTCGGCGGACATAGCTCCTAACGTGCTGGGGGATGTGCCATCCACTTACCATGTCCCAGGAAATGATTACTGGTTTAACACGAAAGACACCAATAGCTTCAACGCCGTCGAGCAGAATAATCCATATAGCTACACAGTTAATGCCGATAATGTTTCGGTTACCATTACCGGCTACAGCGGCCCCGGCGGCGCGGTGAGCCTCCCGGCCACCCTGCATGGCCTAACGGTCACCGGCATCGGGATCGGGGCGTTCGCTGCCGGCGAGAGTGTAACCAGCGTCACGATCCCGGCCACGGTCAGCAACATCGGGGACCAGGCGTTCCTTAATTGCCACAGCCTTACGAATGTGTATTTCGAAGGCGGGGTCCCGAGCCTGGGCGGTTCGATTGTGTTCCTCGGTGACGCCGCGACCGTCTATTACTTGCCTGGGCCGAACTCGCCCCTGACCGGGAGTTGGGGCGCCGTGTTGGGCGGTTGTGCGACCGCCTGGTGGCTGCCATTTACGTACACGACTAACCAGGATCATACCACGCTCACTATCACCGGTTACAGCGGGCCCGGCGGCGCGGTGGTTATCCCCAGTTCGATCAATGGCCATCCCGTCACCGGCATTGCGGACTGGACCTTCAATACGGTTAGCAATGTGTACAGCGCCACGCTCCCAAACAGTATCACCAACATGGGGAGCCAGACGTTCCGCAATTGCTCCAGCCTGGTAGAGATCTACTTCCAAGGCAACGCCCCCGTCGTGACCGTGGCTAGCGGGAACACGTTCCCGAATTCCTCCATAGCGACCGTCTATTACTTGCCGGAGACCACGGGTTGGGGCCCGACTTTTAATGATTGTCCGACCGCATTGTGGGTGCCTTTTACTTACACCGTGAACCCGAATAACACGGTCGCTATCACTGGCTACACCGGTTTAGGCGGGACGGTGACCATCCCGGGCACGATCAACGGCCTGCCGGTCACCAGCCTCGGAGGCAATGCGTTCTATAAGTGTAGCGTCCTGAGCGCTGTCGTGATCCCCGACAGTGTCACCAACCTCGAGACCGGGGCGTTTCAAAAGTGTGACGGCCTTACGGGAGTTTATCTCCAAGGCAATGCCCCCGGCTTGGGGGGGCCGAATGTGTTCAGCGGCGACTCCAGCGCGACCGTCTATTGCTTGTCAGGCAACACGAATGGGCTGACCACGGTACCCGGCACGTTTGGCGGTCTTCCGACGGCGCTGTGGCTGACCGTTATTGGCGGTAGCGACGGAGGCGTCTATACCAACCTGCAACAGGTGGCGATCATCGCGAATGCCCCGCTGGGAGCGTGGGGCTTTGACCAGTGGACGGGCGCAACCCAGTATGTGGCGAGCGTCACTTCGTCGAACACCACTGTGTGTCTGCCGGCGCAGCCGGTCACCCTGACCGCGACGTACTACGAGGCGCCGCTCATCACAACGCAGCCGGCCAACCAGACAGTCATCCACGGCAGTAACGTGACGTTCAGCGTGACGGTTTTGGGAACGCCTCCGTTGGCCTATCAATGGTATTTCAACGGCACCAACCTGAGCGGGGAGACGACGAGCAGCCACAGCCTGTTCGGGGTGACCCTGGCCGACGCGGGCGACTATCTGGTCGTGGTGACCAATCTTTACGGCAGCGTGACCAGCAGCTTGGCCAGACTCATACACTTTGATTTGCCGCCGGGTTACAATCAAATGGGCGGCCTGCTGTTGAGCGCAGGCAATATGCGGTTGTCGTTTGTGGGTATCCCCGGATGGAAGTACGCACTGGACCGTTCCTTCAGTCTGTCACCGGTTGAATGGGTGCCGCAGGCGACCAATCCCGCCGGCGATGGCGGGGCCCTGCTGTTCACCAACACGCCGGACCCAACCACCAACAACTTCTGGCGCATTCGCTTGGTGCGCTAGGCGAGCAACGGGCCGGTGTGCCATCGCGGCGGCCCGTGGTTGCCTCAACTGATTGGTGGAGCTTGCTGTGCATAAACACACATAGCCGTTGCAGCCAGGGTTGCTACCGGCTCATGGGTCATCAGCAACCTGGACACAACCTTAACGCAAATGTTACCGCGCCGGGCGAAAGTTCGCGCCAATGGATTAGATTAGACCCCAGCGGGCACGCTTGCAAAATGCACGATGCCTGGCCAGCACTCGTGCAAGTTGCAATGACTCCACATATCTCAGTGCATACTAAAGGCGACGCTAAAACGTCACAAGTGGCCTGGATTCAGGACATTAGAGCGTCGGGGGTCAGGTTGGCCCTCCATTTGCTAACAATTATTGCGCCGGGCCTATGCACTTTACTCCGGGAAGTCCTGTCGGTGCTGGCGGCTCGGCTTCCGAATACCTTCGCTTGTGGGCACAGGAGTCACGCACACAGGCCCATATGCAAACTATAACGCTAGAGATTATGCAACTTATCAAACTGAAAACTGTCCCAATCATCAGCATGTCCGTTTTGCTGTGGCTTCCGATTTCCGGAAGCGGAGCCGCGCTGGGGACGCGCCAGCGGACGATCACGCCGACGCCTATAACCAACGTGCCGGAGATTTTCGCCTTCGACCTCCCCCTGTACGCAACCAACGGCTACAGCTCATGGCAGTGGGGTCCCGGCTCGGACGAGGGCCAAAAATGGAGCACTAACATGCCCGCCAGCTACACGGGCGCAACCAATGCGGCCAGGCTTCTGTCATTCTTCTGCTTCAGCGACATCCATCTCACCGACAAGGAAACTCCTTCCTGGCCATACTGGTCCGCCTACCAGACCCAAACCGGTTTCACCAACAAAGTCTCGCTCCCACCCGGAGATGGCAATTCTTCGGCCTATTCACCGGTGATGCTCTATACGACTTTCGTGCTCGATGCCGCCGTCCGAACCGCCAACGACTTGTACCGCCTGATCCCTTTCGATTTCGGCTTTTCGCTTGGCGATGATGTCAACAGCGCCCAGTACAACGAACTGAGATGGTTTATTGATAGCATGGACGGCCAGTACATCACCCCCAGCTCCGGCACCAATGCCGGCGCCACCACCATTGACTATCAAAAACCCTTCCAGGCCGCCGGGCTCAATCCCGACATCCCCTGGTATCAGGTGCTCGGCAACCACGATCATTTCTGGGCCGGGTCACTCGTTGTCACCGAATACCTGCGGGAGTCTTATACCAACAACCAAATTCTCCTGTTTGGAGATTTAGATACGGAAGGCATAAACAGCCGCAGCCACTTCATGGGCACCGTTGACGGCAGCACGCCTAACGGGACCATCATAGATGTGGGACCCGTCGCGGACTTTATAGACCCCGTGACCGGCCTCACTAACACACCGATGGTTGCGCCTGATGCGAACCGCTATTACCTCGAGACCACCAACTACATGAAGGAATTCTTCACCACCAAATCAAAGCCGGTGGGACACGGTTTCAGCCAGTGGAACGTCACCAACAACTTGGCCTGTTACAGCTTTGAGCCGAAGGCAAATCTGCCGCTCAAGATCATCGTGCTCGACGATACCATGACCGACCAGAATCTTGATTTTCCAAACGGGCAGGGAGGTCTTAATACCAATCAGTTGAATTGGCTGGTCGGTGAACTTGAGGAGGGGCAGGCCCAAGAGAAGCTCATGATCATCGCGGCGCACATACCGATTGAGCTGATCGGTATGCCGGGGAGCACCAATTCTGTGATAACCTCATCGAATTTGCTCCTCACACTTCATCACTATCCAAATCTCATCCTGTGGGTCGCAGGACATATGCATAGAAATAATGTGAAAGAACAATTGTCAGTTTATAATGACCCGGAATACGACTTCTGGGAGGTGGAATGCCCCTCCTTAAGGGACTTCCCTCAGGAGTTCCGCACTTTCGAGATCTACCGCAACACCGACAACACCATCTCAATCGTGACGACCGATATTGATCCCGAAGTCACGTCCGGGTCGTGTGCCGATAAATCACGCGGGTATGCCGTCGGCGCCGCGCGCATATTCGCCGCTCCCAGCGCCGCTCCCACGCCTAACAGCGCCAATCCTTCCAACTGGAACTTCGCGGATACGAATTCATACACGACCAATCTTGAGATGATCAAGTTCCTGACCCCGGTGATGCGAGAGAAGATAGCCAATTGCGGAGAACCCCTGGGTCATAAGGTGGCCATTGATCGTGACGGGACCGCCGTGACGATCAACTTCCTCGGTGAATTGCAGTCCGCCGACGCACCCCTCGGTCCGTGGAACAACATGGCCACCAACAGCCCCTACGCGGTACCTGCGGCAAACGGTGCGAAGTTCTACCGCGCAGTCGAGTAATACCGGACTTGGGAGAGAGGGTGTGACTGTAATTAAAGATTAGCCAAATGATGCCGACAGTTGAGTAATTTAGAATAAAACGTCGAACTAACGCAAACAAAAGCAATCGCCATGAATCCAACCACTCCAAATACCGAACCCAAACCATCAACCCAACGCCGAAAAGCAGTTGCCGGAAGTTCCCTTAAAAGCGTTCTGACGGGCCTGTTGCTCGCCGTCGCCATCGAGGGTCCTGTGCTGGCACAGACGATTAAAGCGATGGATGATGGCACAGTTCTTAAAGAAATCATCTTCTTTGGCCGTCACAGCATACGCACCGCCACAAGTGGCACAAACAGCTTGGACCAGTGTTCAGCAAATCCGTTCCCCGACTTTGTCGGGGTTACAGTCGGCTACCTGACTACGAACGGACAGCAGGCGGCAGGTTTGCTCGGCTCCTACTTCCACGAGTATCTACTCCACGAAGGGCTTCTGACTGGCGATGCCAGTTCCGATCTGGCTCGCTCGTATTTTCGCGCCAATACCATTGAGCGCTCCTACATGACCGCTGCCAAATTTGGGGTGGGGTTGATCCCGCATGCAAACATACCGGTTCACACCTACCCGTCCGGCAATCCCGACCCGGTTTTTGATCCCCTTTTGGCAACGAATGCGATAGTTGACCCGGTGCGCGCCTTGGCCGAAGTTCAAGGAGTTTTCGGCAGCGGAACAAACCTGTCGTCCGCCTACAGCGGCGAGCTTTCCCTGATCAGTAAACTGCTCTATCCGCCAGGAACACAGCCCCGCTATCCGGGAATATCGCCCACAAACAACGCCCCACCCGCCCCACCCGCCCCACCAGGTTCGTTTGATCCAACCACCGTGCCAATTACCCTTACTATCAGTGCGCCACTGACTAACGGTGGTCCACCGTATTATACGGGAAATGTGATTGCTATGGGCGGGTTGGCCTCAGTGGTGACAGCCGCCGACCCGTTTGTCATGCAATACGCCGACGGTTTCACGAACAACGATGTGGGTTGGGGCCAATTAACGTTGGATGCGCTTTCCCAACAGACCCGGATTAACACTCTGCAAATTGAGATTGCCATGCGTCAGCCCTATCTCGCCAGGGTGCAGAGCTCGAGCGCTGCCTCCCACATTTTGCGCACCATGATCCAAACCTTAAGCGGTGAGCCTCTTGCCGGGGCATTCGGGGACACGAACACACAGATCCATGTGATAGTCAGTTCCGATTTCTATTTGGCCGGATTGGCAGGACTGCTTGACGCGCACTGGTTGCTCCCCGGCTACCAACCGGACTTCTGTCCTCCTGGTGGAACGCTCGTTTTTGAACTGCGACAGGTAAGAGCGACTGGACAGTATCTAGTTCGCGTATTCTATACCGCCCAAACCTTCGACCAACTGCGTAATCTGACACCGCTGACCCTTGCGGAGCCCCCTGCAACCATGCAGCTTCTGATTCCGGGCTGCAGCAGCCCGGCCACGAATCTGGACGTCAGTTTCCTCTCCTTCAGCAATCTTCTGAACGCTGCCATTGGCCTGGAATATGTGCAGCCTTTCGATCAAGAGACCCCGCCTGGCGTGTTAGACCCCTACAATCCGACGAACATTACGGCCAGCGTCAGCACCAACACGCTCACCATTGCGTGGCCGGCCGATCATCTGGGTTGGATTCTCCAAGCCCAAACCAACGGCTTGAGCACGGGCCAGTGGTTCGATTTGCCCGGCTCCGACGCCGTCAATGCGGTGGTCATCCCCATAAATCCAGCCAACACGTCTGTGTTCTATCGCCAGCGCATGCAATAGCCGAAGCCGCCAAACAATCATGTTTATGAAACTAAATATTGTCCAAATCATCACCCTGTCAATTCTGCTCTTGCTTCCACTTTCCGGAAGCGGCGCTACATTGGGGACACGCCAGCGGACGATCACGCCGGTCGCCGTAGCGCCGTACACGCCGTTTATTTACCCGGCGGACGTCGCCGCCTACGATATCTATGGCTACAGTTGGTGGCAGTGGGGTCCCGGCACGAGCCAGGGCCGGCAGTTCCTGACGCCCTCCGGCGACACAGGAGCCACCAACACGGCGCGGCTATTGTCTTTCTTCTCCATGAGCGACATTCATATCACCGACAAAGAATCCCCGGCCCAAGTTCCCTACATGGGTTGGAGCGCGGATTTTGGTGAACCGGGTCCGGGCGGCCTTAATCCGAACTCTTATTCGCCGGTTATGTTCGACACGACCCACCACCTCGATGCCGCCGTTAGGACCATCAACGCCTTGCAGCGGCTGACCCCTTTCGATTTCGGCATATCTCTCGGCGATGATTGCAACAGCTCCCAGTATAACGAACTACGCTGGTTTATTGATGTTATGGACGGGCAGTATATTACGCCCAGTTCCGGCACCAACGCCGGAGCCGAAACCATCGATTATCAGATGCCCTTTCAGGCCGCCGGGCTCGATCACTCCATCCCTTGGTATGATGCCATTGGCAACCACGATCAGTACTGGATGGGGATCGGCTACCCCACCCCGAAAATCCAACAAGCCTTGGTCGGCAGCAACATCCTCAACATGTCCACCAACCCGTTGGCCCCGAGCGCCTCAGAGGGGAACGGCATGTATGTGGGCACTGTTGATGGAACCACCCGCTTCGGCACCGTGATCAAATGGGGGCCGACGAACCTTTTCGATACGCCCCCGACCATTGCCGCCGACGCGCGCCGCCACACCCTCACGACGGATATCTCTTCGCCCACGAACTACGTTAACGAGTTCTTTAATACCACATCGTTCCCGCAGGGGCACGGATTCAACCGGGCCAACACGGGAAGCCTGGCGGCCTGCTACACATTCCTACCGCTGACGAACATGCCGATCAAGATGATTGTGCTCGACGATACTTGCAAATCGAACGTGACGAACCAAATCCCGACGTTTTATGGCGGCGGCTGGATTGACGCGGCGCGCTATACCTGGCTCACCAACGAACTTCAAATGGGTCAGGATTCGAACCAGCTCATGATCGTCGCGTGCCACATCCCCATCTGGCCGCAAGCGGATCTCTTCGATGCCACCAACATCTCGGCATTCTACTACAATCCCACAAACGAAACGTTCTCTTCCGTCGAAACGAACTTGCTCGCCACCCTTCATAACTATCCGAATCTCCTGCTGGTGATGGCCGGGCATCGCCATGTCAATGTGGTGACGCCGCAGCCGTCACCTGACACGAACCATCCGGAGTATGGCTTCTGGGAGGTTGAAACCCCCTCGCTGCGGGACTTCCCCCGCCAGTTTCGCACCTGGGAAATCCTCCGCAACAGCGACAACAGCATTTCCATCTTAACGACCAGTGTTGATCCCGTGGTCGAATCCAACTCGCCCGCGTGGAAGTCAATCGGGTATGGTGTCGGCGCCGGGCGGGTATTCGGCCTTATGGATCTCACCGATACAACCTCGCATACGTATAATGCGGAACTGGTCAAGATATTGAGCACCAACATGCAAGAGAAAATCGCCGGTTACGGAGGGCCGCTGGGACATCATGTGGCCATTGATCGCATCGGGACCGGAGCGGCCATCAACTTCCTCGGTGAATTGCAACTCGCAGACACTGTCCTCGGACCGTGGAGCGACGTTACGGACACCAGCCCCTACGCGGTATCTGCTACGAATGGTGCGAAGTTCTACCGCGCATGCGAAAGCGATAGCTCAAATCCCACACCAAAAGCTACTGATTACTCCAAAACTAACCATTGGTTGACGGTGCCGGCGACCAACATGCCGGTGGATATCTTTTACCTCTATCCGACGTCTTGGACGAGTACGAATCCAAATCCAGAGGTTTGTGCCATCGACAATCCTTCCATGCTGCAAGAGGCGCCCCTAGCCTTCGCCAAGACAGCCACCGCGTTTGAAACCATAGGTAATATTTACGCGCCCTTCTACAGACAATCTAACTTAACGTCAGACGCTCTGGTAACCGAAGCCGGCATACCCACCATGGATGCCATTGCGGCCTTCGATTATTATATAAACAACTACAATCATGGACATCCGTTTATTTTAGCCGGGCATTCGCAAGGAGCGTATGTGCTGAGCAACCTGTTGGCCCAATACATGACAACCCATCCGGAAGCCTATGCCCGAATGATTGCGGCCTATGTGATCGGCTGGCCCGTAACGGCCCAGTATCTGGCCGATAATCCGTATTTGAAATTCGCCGAAAGTGCCGATGACACGGGCGTGATCATTTCGTATAACACACAAGCCCCCGATGTTCCTCCCCCCGTCAATCCCGTCTTGTGGGGGATGGTGGGCACGGTCATCAATCCCCTCACCTGGACGAGCGCCGAGACCTTGGCGACCACGAACCAAGGCTTCGGGTCATTCATGCCGAATACCAACGGGGTATATGTCCGAGTGCCGCAGTATGCCGATGCCCGGATCGACATCACCAAGGGGGTACTGATTTGCAGTACTGCCGATAAAAGCACCATCGGTATTCAAGGCATATACCATAACTTCGATTATCCGTTTTATTACTTCAACATCAGATCCAACGCCGCCAACCGGGTTGCGAAGTTCTTGGCTGCCGAGCAATAAACCAGGTTTTAACCGGCGTCAGTCTTAAAGGCAATTCCCTATCAATTGCAGGGTCGGTCCCGGAAAGAATAAGAAGCAAGCGCAGAACCGGGCGAATTACAGGCACGCGGCAATCTACTGACTGTGGATGATTGAATCATGACCATGCCTCAACCACCGGAATCCCAAAGCGACGCACCCCGGCGTATCGGCCTCCACCGCTATTCGGCGGCGGAATTCCTGATCGCGCTGGTGGGGGTGTTCATTGGCATTCCGTTTGTCGAGCAGTTCGACAAAGATAAACACATCGAAGCCATCCTGATGACCTTGGTGCTGGTGTCGGGAGTGCTGGCGGTGGGCGGGCGCCGTCGGACGTTGATATTGGGCGTGATTCTGGTGCTGCCGGTTCTTGCCGGCAAATGGATCAATCATTACTTGCCGGAACAGGCATCGGTGGAGTTGTTTTACGTTGCTGGGCTGGTATTTCTCATCTTTTTGATTTGGGAGTTTCTGCATTTCATCCTGCGTGCGCCCCGGGTGAATTCCGAGGTGATATGCGCCGGCCTTTCCATCTACCTGTTGCTGGGATTAATGTGGATGTTTGCCTATCTGCTGGTGGCGCGGGGGGTTCCGGATGCGTTCGCCTTCAATGCCGGACCTGCCGCCGACCAATCGCTGCACGGTGCCAACGCCTTTTACTTCAGCTTTATCACGCTCTGCACCGTCGGCTACGGCGACATCACCCCGGTGTCTCACGTGGCGCGGATGCTGGCGGCGATGGAAGCCATCACCGGCACGCTCTACGTGGCGGTGCTCATCTCCCGGTTGGTGGCGCTCTATTCTTCCGAGAAACTTCAATTGGGTGCGCAGAAGCATTGATACTAACACAAATAAAAGCAGTCGCCATGAATCCAATCTCTCCAAATATCGAACCCAAACCATCAACCCGGTGCCATAAGGCAGTTGCCGGAGGTTTCCTTAAGGCGATTGTGGCCGGTCTGTTGCTCGCCGTCGCCACGGAGGGGCCGGTGCTGGCCCAGACGACTAATGCGGGGGATGATGGCACAGTTCTTAAACAAATCATCATCTTTGGCCGTCACAGCATACGCGCCGCCATAAGTACCACCAACACCTTGAACCAGTTTTCAGCCGATCCTTACCCTGACTACTTCGGGGTCCCAGTCGGTTACCTGACTGCGAACGGCCAGCAGGCGGCAGGTTTGCTCGGTTCCTACTTCCACGATTATCTACTCCACGAAAAGCTGCTGACGGGTTCCAACGATACGGATTTGGCTCGCTCGTATTTCCGTGCTAACACCATTGAGCGCTCCTACATGACCGCTGTCAAATTCGGGGCGGGGTTGTTCCCGGGTGTAACCGTCCCAATTCACACCTACGCGACAAACGTCGCCGACCCGGTTTTTGATCCCCTTTCGGCAGGCGTGGCGACCGTGGATCCGGCCCGCGCCTTGGCCGAAGTGCTGGGACTTTACGGCAGCGGAACAAATCTCGCTTCCGCCTACAGCAGCGAGCTTTCCCTGCTCAGCAAAGTGCTCTATCCGCCCGGAACACAGCCGAACACCAACTCCACACAAGGCTCGGTGGATCCGACCACCCTGCCCATTACGCTGGTCACCAATACGCCCCAGGGAACCAACCCGCCACCGTACAAAACAGGGGAAGTGATTAATTTCGGCGGACTGGTTGCCGACTTGGGCGCCCTCGACCCGTTTGTCATGCAATACACGGATGGCTTTCCCACCAACGAAGTGGGGTGGGGCCGGTTTACGTTGGATACGCTTTCTCAACTGACCCGGCTGATTACCCTGCAATTCAGTATTGCTATGCGCCCGCCCTATCTGGCCAGAGTGCAGGCCTCGAGCGCGGCCTCCCACATTCTACGCTCCATGCTTCCGATCACGGGCGGAGTGCCGCTGGACGGGGCATTGGGGACGAACCAACCACAGGCCCTGGTCATTGTCAGCTCCGACACCTTTGTGGCGGGCTTGGCGGGACTGCTTGACCTGCACTGGTTGCTCCCGGGCTATCAACCGGACTTTTGCGCTCCTGGCGGAGCCCTGGTGTTTGAACTGCGGCAGGTAACAGCGACGGGAGAGTATCTGGTTCGCGTATTCTATACCGCACAGACCTTCGACCAACTGCGTAATCTTACGCCGCTGACCCTGCAGGCGCCACCTGGGACTATGCAGCTTCTGGTTCCGGGCGGCAGCAGATCAACCACGAATTTGGACGTTGATTTTACCACCTTCACCAATCTGATGAACGCAGCGATTGGTCTGGAATATGTGCAGCCGTTCGCGGCTGAGATCCAGCCTGACGTGCTAGACCCTTACACCGCTGATAATCCGACGAACATTACGGCCAGCGCCAGCGGCAACACGCTCACGATTGCGTGGCCGGCTGATCATATCGGTTGGATTCTCCAAGCCGAAACTAACAGCTTGAGCGCCGGTCAGTGGTTCGATTTGCCCGGCACCGACGGCGTCAACGCGGCGTTAATCACCATGGACCCGGCCAACGCGGCGGTGTTCTATCGGCTGTCTCGGCCATGACGGCCATACTCCAAAAGGCCAACGAAGTTGAGGGTTCACTGCGATATGATGATGGATGAAACCAAAACCAGGTATTACGGCTGGTCGGTGGTGTTTGCCTCATGGCTGGCGGTGTTCTGCCTCTTTGGGTACCGGGCCACCTTCGCCATCCTCGAGGGGCCCATGGTCATCACCCTGGGATGGACCGCGGAGCAAGTCACCCTGGGTTTCTCGCTCATGATGGTGTTCTACGCGGTGGTGGCCTACTTCAGCGGCGTGATGCTGGACAAGTGGGGCACCAAGCCCGTCTATGCCGTGGCGGCCGTCTTCGGTTGCCTGGGATTCATGCTCACGGCTCGGGTGGATACCCACCTGGCCTACCTTTTCACTTTTGGCCTTCTGGGCGGCGTCGCCACGGGCATGCTGTGGGTCGCGTCCACCGTCTCGGTGCGAAAGTGGTACATCGGTGATTCCTACGCTACCATGTGGGGATTCGCCTTCGCCGGTGGCCCCATGGCCCAGTTCGTCCTGGCCGAGTTGGTTAAGCCCACCCTCAGCGCGAGTCAGGCCAAACTTGATCTGGCCATCCGCCCCCTGGTGGAAAACAATGCCGCCCTGGCTCCCAAGCAGTTGGCCCTGGCCATCGCCGCCAAACTCAGGGATCCCGACGTCCTGGCCCTGCCCGCCGTCAAGGATGCTCTTGGGGGGCTGGAGCATGCCTGGCGCTACCAGATGACCCTCCTGGGCGTCATCTTGTTCATCGCCCTGGTGGTGGCCGTACTCGTGGCCAAGCAATCCCCGGAGAGGTATGGCGTACAGCCCTTTGGCACCAGCCCCGCCGCCCCCGGAATCGCGGTCGTGGTGGAGCAGGAATGGACCACCGCGGAAGCCTTTTCCAAATACGCCATCTGGGCTGTCATCCTCACTTTCCTCACCAGCATGATGGGCGAATTTCTCATCTGGACCCAAGTCGTGAGTTATTGGACCCAGGACGTAGGGTTCAACCTCGAGAAGGCCACGAACATTTATGCCCTGATCGGACTGGTGGGCATCTTCTCGATGCCGATCATGGGTAAGATCGCCGATAAGGTGGTCCAGGCCACGGGAATCGAAACCAAGGGTCGAAAGATCATGCTCATGAGCGGACCCGCCATTGGCGTGGTGGCCTGCGCGCTGCTGCTCGCCAGTCCCAGGGCCGACATCTTCGCGTACGTGTCCTGCTTCATCTTTGCCATCTACTGGGCCATCGTTCCCGGCGGTGTGGTGGGCTACACCGGAGCCATCTACGGGCGGAAGGCGCTGGGCAAGATATGGGGCCTGGCCACGTTGATCGTGATGGGCATTGGCCCCTTCGTGGGCTCCTACATGGGGAGCCTGCTCAGGGACATCTCGGGGCACTACACCTATTCCATCTACTTCGCCCTGGGCTCTTTCCTCTTCTCCATCCTTTTGGCGGCCACACTGCCTCTTAGGGTCGAATACACCAAACTCCGAACCAGAGAACAGGGAAGACAAGGAAGGTTGACTTGGATATGAATAAACTATGCAAGGTGCGAGGAGTTATGCCACCAGTGATTCTCCAGATCAGCAGCATGCTGCTTCTGCTATTGCTTCCGGTTTCCGGAAGCGGAGTCGAACTGGGGACACGCCAGCAGACGATCATTCCGTTGAACATAACGCCAGGCACGCCGGAGCTTGCCCAGTCAAACGTTTCCCAATACGTGTCCTCCGGCTACGGCGCATGGCAGTTGGGGCCCGGCGAAAACGAGGGACAGAGACTCGACCTGATGACAAACGGTTACACGGGAGCAACCAAGGCGGCGCGGCTTTTGTCTTACTTCTCGCCTGCGGACAAATCGCGCGGATATGCCATCGGTGCCGCGCGAATATCCGGCGGCAAGGCCTCCTTCACCGATACAAGTTCACATGCGTCTAACGCGGAGCTGGTCAAGCAATTGAGCCCAGCCATGCAAACGAAGATCGCCGGTTACTGAGGGCCGCTGGGACATCATGTGTCCATTGATCGCACCGAGACCGGAGTGGTGATCAACTTCCTGGGTGAATTGCAGTCCGCGGACACCCTCCTCGGCCCGTGGAGCGACGTTGCGAACACCAGCCCATACGCGGTATCGGCAGCGAACGCGGCGAAGTTCTACCACGCCGTCGAGTAATGGCGGTCTTGGGATGGCTTGACCCAGTGATTTGGCCTTTTGGATTGAAACAGCAACACATGACCACAAGAATCTCTCCCCTACTCCGCGCGACAGGCCGCAACCGGCCCCCGGACAACTCAGGCGCGCGGAAGCGTTTCGTCCCGGTGATCATTCTCTGGGGCATGGGGCTCTTGCTGAGTGGCGGGGCCGCGGCACAGGAGATCACCGCTTTGTCAGGCAACGGCACTTTGAGTTGGACCAATGGACTGACCAATGGCGCTTACGAAGTCCAGTGGTCGTCGTCGCTGACGGCCGGCGGGGCGTGGAGCAACGACTGGAGCCAATTGCGAGGCATCCAGGGCACCCAATCCGTGTTCACCGTTCCGGTGCCGATGTTCTACCGGGTCAAAGGCAATGCGTACCCCGAGGTGACGGACAGTGCCGAGGGCTAATCCCAATCTATGTGGACTCGACCTGCCCGGCGGCAGACTACGGCCTGTGAAAGGGTTTGGTAATCTCTCGCGCCGGGATGATCGCGACCATCACTGCTTGAACTTGATCTGGCCCCGGACGACGGCCACCGTTTGGGGTGAAGAGTCGGGTGGGGCGCCCGCGGGCAAGACCTGGAGTTGCAGCAGGGTGCCGGGCGCGCCGCGAATCGCTTGCACCACATCCGACAGAGCTAGGCCGCGCGCGTCCACAAACGAGTTGTTGCCCTGGGCCATGCCGACGATGCGATCCTCCGGGTGGAGCTGTCCGCTGAGCTCGGCGGGCGTCCCGGGCAGCAACCGGTTGATAACTGGATAGCCATCCTGCACCCTCAACTCGGCGCCAATTCCCACTGGCGCCACGTTCTGGATGGCTTTGATGGCCGCGTCCCGCTCCGTGGGGTCTGGCAGTTGCTGGGCATACTGCAAGGCCGCGTCGGTGTCCTTCATCGCCCAACTGCCCAAGACCGAGTCAACGAATTGAGCGCGTTCGCCAGGAGCGAGATGCTCGCTCAAGGCAAGCGCGCCCGCCGGATCAGTACCCAGCAGGGCAAGGGTAGCGCGCTCCAGCACCACCGCTCGGCTTTGGCCGCCAGTCAGCTCGTCGGCCCACTGCACCGCCAGCTCCGGGTATTGGGCAAGCTCGACGCCTAAACCGGCTTCGAGTCCAAAATTGGCCACCGCCCACGCGCGCTGCCGGGGCGGGTCTAGTTCGCCGTGTTTCCATTCCGTAACCAGGGCCAGCAGGGCAGTTTCACGCTCGGTTTCGTCGGCAAGTTGCTTTGCGGCTCGCAGGGCGGTCTTCGGGTCCCCAGCGGCCATCGCGCGAAAAGCCTCACGAAGCTGTGCCAGCCGCTCCGCTTTGTTCACGGGTGCGGGTGGTTCCTCGACCGGTGGTCGGACGGCAGCGCTTGCGGTCGCCGCAGGCGCCTTCGGTCGGAGAGGGGCGGCAGGCCACCTTGGTGTGGGAGTTGGCGCTGACTCCGCTGGCTCCGCGAATGCCACAGGCTGGAATTGCGGCTGCTCTAGGCCCCCGACAGGCGACCGCGGCCAAAACGCGACCAAGCCGGCCACCAAGGCCGCCATCAGGCCAATTAGCGCCACAATACGTTTCATGCGAATACGAATCGGCAAGCCAGAGCCCTTATCGCTCCGCGCCGAAGGAACCGACTCCCATAGTTCGCCCCGTATCCCGTCCTCGGCAAGCAGTAAGTTTTGAGCAACACTCTCACCAGGCTTGCTCAGGTTGCGCTTGCCGTCCCATGTCATTCTTCGACCATGAAAACCGCGGGTGATTATCGAATCCATTCGGGAGGATTGAAGCTCTGGGTGTTCCTGTGCGTGCTAGCCTTGCCTGGTTTGTCGGGGCCGGCGTTCGCCGCCGCCGAGGACAGCAAGGGCGAGGTCTTCAAGTTGCGCGAGGTCTCGGTGTTTGAGCAGAGCGACGATAGCTTCCTCAGAGGCCAAACAGGGCAAACCCAGGACAAGCCTTTCGCAGAAGTTAGCCTCTTCAGGAATGTTCTGGGGGTTTTTCATTGAGCGGGATAGAGGTCTAATCCACCCAGGTGGAAAAAGATGTCCGTCTTGAAACGCTCCTTGTTGCGATAGCCATAGGCCTTTTTGATCAA
>Ga0224558_1002591_pt1 | contig 16259 bp, 15 predicted proteins | sample 714S32024metaG_FD_180682 | JGI IMG/M metagenome (GOLD analysis project Ga0224558, IMG submission 180682) | Peat soil microbial communities from Stordalen Mire, Sweden - 717 S3 20-24 | ecosystem: Environmental > Terrestrial > Soil > Wetlands > Peat | place: Sweden: Norrbotten County, Stordalen... | reverse complement strand
GTCTGAGAACTGAAGCCTTCCCGGGCGCGGAAATCCGAAATCCGAACCTCGAAACCCGAAACAAGCTCAAATTCCCAATCTTCCAATGTCCAAAACTCGCCGCCGGGCAGTGGTTTAGGTCATTGTCGGCTTGGCGTTTGGGATATCCTTCGGGCATCGGATCTTCGCAATTCGGATGCGGGACTTTGGCGGCCCATTCGCGCTTACAGGCCCGTATGCTCGCCGGATCCTCGCCGGATCCTCGCCGTGGCACCTCTGATCCGCGATCAGAGGTGCTACGGCGAGGATCCCGGGAGGATCCGGCGCGGCTCCCAGGAGGGTCGGGTGCAGGGTTCGAGGAATAGAGGGCTCGAGGCTGGGCGATTTAGGGCGCCAAGCTGGGTTTGGAGGGGTCGCCGAGACGCGGGAAACGGGCCAACGGCCAGCGCTGGGACACCGTCCAGGGCTTGATCCCTGAGAAAAGCCTGGAAACCATTCCGTCGGAAACCGCGAAGAACCCTAATTTCTTTAGTGCTTCGTTTGAATTACGCCGATCGCATTCTCTCCGACAAGTTTCTCTGGCACTCCTTCCAGCTCCAAGGCGCTCGAAGGTAATGTTCTGATCTTCCGGGAATAAAGCTCGATTCCTGGCACGACGGTCAAGCTAAGGACGGCATACAGCACGAGCGCCGCGGTAAAGTGCTGCCAATCCCGTGCAACCAGCAGGCCGAAGATGAAGAACACGGAAAGATTGAGCAATTGGCCCCACTCCTCGGTGAACTCGACGCTGTGCTCGCCGGCCTCCTTAAAACCCACCTGCACCGCCAGGCCGGCCACAAAGGCCGCGATGAACATGCTCGCGCCGACCGCCTCGGACGCCACCGCGCAGAACGCCGGCAGGGCGACGACCCCGAGTTGCTGCCACGAATGGGCCGTCCATTTCCGGCGGTGCGCCACGCCCAACAACCAGCCACCGGCCAGTCCGATACCCACGCCGATGAGCGTCCCATAGCCCAATTGTCCCGCGATGAAGATGGCCAGCAAGGTCATGCTTTAGAATTGCAATCCTGCGGCGAGCACGAGGGTGGGCCGGCTCTCGTCTGGATTGAACACGTACGCCGTAATGCTCAGCTTCTTGTACGAAAGACCGACCAGGAGCCCACGCTGGATGTCGCGGTCGGTGTGGTAGGCCCTTGTGCGCTGCGTAACCAAGCCGAACCGAAGCCATTCTGCAGGCGCGAGGCTCAGCTCGGACCAATTGTAAAGGAAGTTCACTGACGAATTCCCGGTGTCCAGGACGTATTCGCTTTCGCTATACAGTTGAAGCTTCCACCAACTCAACGAGCCTGAGTAACCAGGGGCGATTCCGGTCGTTTTACCGAACACGCCGCCGAGCATGGGGGTGACCTCCCAGGCCAGCTTCTTGCCCCCGCTAAAGTTGTAGCCCAGCCAGGCCGAGCCGGTGTCGAGGTTCTCGTAGTTGTAGCGTGCCTCCAAGTGCAGCCAGCCGCGATCGGCTGTGATCGTGGGCTGCACGTAATCGCGGCTGTCGGGAATGAGGTAGCCCATGGCCGTAGCGGAGAAAGACCACTTCCTGGCCTCGTTTTCAATGGCCGGCGGCGGAGAGTTGGTTGCGACCGGACCATCCGTTATGGTCTGGCCCAACGCTTGACCGGCACAGAGTACCAAAGCGGCAAGGGCTGTTTGCCTGGCACGCATTGCTTTCATCCTCCGAGCGCCATGGTGATTCCCACCAGGATAGCTCCAAGGATGACCATGGAGACTCTCCGCCGGCTGCTTCACTTCAACTGCTTTTTCACCTTGTTGAGCAATAACTGGTAAGGGCCGCTGCGGAAATTGGCCAGTGGCACCTCGTCCTGGAAGAAGGGGTCGCTCCCGCCTGTGACCATGAAGGCCTTGCATTGGAGCCGGTACGTGCCTCCGCCCAGAGAAACAACTTCCGCCCTCACGCGGTTGATCGTTTGCGCCCCGTAATGTGTGCCGACGAGACCTTCGCGGGATATGGATGCGGCGCGTGAGGCTTCCTTTTCGAAGACCATCTGTCCCGATCCTGTCATGCCACCTCGGTAGCCATCGGCGGCGAAGACTTGGGCCGTGGCAGCGGCAATTTCCTCCGCGGAGCGATTCGGAATGGTCACCGAAGCGAAGCTGGCCGAAGCTGGCCCGCTAAAGGAGCGACAGCCTGTGCCTGCCAGCGCGAGCACCAGGCTCATCGAGCAGGCCAACAGGATGACACAGGATTGGAGTGGCAAAGTGCGTGTGTGTTGTTTCATAGATTCGTTCAAGCTTTGACTTTATGCTCACGGTATTACCTCCCACCTGTTGCCGGTCACTTGGGAACAAGCGCTGCCTGGCGGGGCGCCGTCTCCTGGACCGCCTGCGCCAATTGGCGGCTGAAATCGGCAACGAGTTCGCTCAGCGTGGCGACAGCACCGGATGGGTCGCCGTCCGGCGGCGGGCCTTGGCGCGCGAGACGAACCTCGCCGGCCCTGAGGGTCTTCTCGCCGCCGGGAGAGAGGATGCGCCACCAGGCGACGAGCACACCTTGGCCTCGGGCATCCACGTCAAACTGCTCCATGGCAACATAGACTTCCGCCGATACGTCCTCACTCCGCCATGCCGACAGGCGGACCTGGTCGGTGGGCAGCAGCGTCGCAAGGTTGGCGGCCAGCACGCGCTGCAGGCCATTTTCCAAGCGCTCGGCCCAAAGCACCGATGGGAGATAGTTGATTTCATTGGTGCCCATGCGGACGGCGAGGGAGGCGTTGAAAAGATACGCGGGGAGTTTCACCTGGCCCACGCCCACGGCCAGAGCGCCGGGTCTCGCCGTCGCTGACGCAGCAACGGGCAGCGGTGTCAGGACAAAAGTACGCGCCGCGGAGTGGGTTGGCTTGAGGAAGCCGAAGCAGCCCGTCAGACTCAGACAGGTGGCGATAGCCATAAGCAGGCAGGCGATTTCGGACTTCGGATTTCGGGCTGGTGGTATCATGTTCATGGCTTTTTCGGGAGAATCTCACGCCCGACGATGAGGGCATTGGGGTTTCGCTTCAGGTAGTCAACAAGGGCGGAGATGGACTGCGCCGTCCCGGCGAGCTGCTGCAGGGCCTGGTCGAGGTCATTGTGGACTGGCGAGTCGGGCGCGAGCATGGTGCGCAGGTTCTCGCCGGCGCCACGAATCTGGGCCAGCGCGCGGTTGGCTTCGGCAAGCGAGTTGGTGACGCTGTCGGATAGGGGGTCAATCTTGCTCGTGAGCCTGGCGCCCAGGTCGCGGTATTGGTCGAGTGTCGGCCGGAGGCCCGCCAGGCCATTGGTAATGTCCGGGGAGTTGATGAGCCGATCCACGGAGGCCAGCAGGTTCGTGAGGCCCTGGCTGATCTCCGCCATCTTCAACTCGCTAATGGTGTGGTCGAGCCGGATGATCAGCCCGTTCAGGTTCGTCTGCAGGCCCTTGATGTCGAGGCTGGCGAGGTTGTTGAAGAGTTGCTGGATCTGGGTCGGCTCGGTGGGCCACTCGGGATAGATTTTCGTCACTTGGTGGAAGACCGGCAGGGGCGCGTAGGGATTGAACCGGCAGTCCACGTAGAGCACCCCCGTGACCAGGCTCTCGGTATGGAGCGAGGCGCGCAAGCCAGATTTGATTCGTTCCTCGGTCGTGCGTTGGAGGAACACCTGTCCCGCCCTGTCTCCGAGACGCTCGCGCACCAGCTTTTCCTCGATTTGGAGGATCACGGGCATGGTAAAATCGTTGTTGGCCTGGTTGAAGCGGACCATCACCCGCTTGACCGAGCCAATGGTCACGCCGCGGAACTTGACCGGGGCGCCTTCGTTCAAGCCGTTCAGCGATTCGTTGAAATAGACGATGACGTCGCGGGTCGTGCTGAACAACTTCGAGGTGCTGAAGAGCAGCAGGCCGCTCACGCCCAGCGCCACGCCGGCGACGATGAACAGGCCGAGGGAAGTGGGGTTGATTTTCTTGCTCATAGATCAGGAAGGTTGGGCGGCAGGGGCGGTGGCCGGATGGGTCGTGACCTCACCGCGAGTGAGGAACTGCTGCACCGCAGGATCGGTGGAGTGTTTCAGCAACTCGCGCGGGTTGCCCTTGGCCCGCATCGTGCGGGTGTCGGGGTCCAGGAAGATGGAGTTATCGGCGATGGTGAAAATGCTGGCCAGCTCGTGGCTCACGACGACGAACGTGGCGCCCAGGCTGTCGCGGAGCTGCAGAATTAACTCATCCAGGTTGCGCGAGCTGATGGGGTCAAGGCCGGCTGAGGGCTCGTCGAAGAAGAGCACATCCGGGTCCAGCGCGAGAGCGCGGGCCAGTCCGGCGCGTTTGCACATACCGCCCGAGATTTCTGCCGGGTAGTAATCTTCAAAGCCCTTCAACCCAACGAGGGAGAGCTTCAGCCGTGCGATCTCCCGGATGTCCGCTGGCGGAAAGTCGGTGTATTCGCCCAGGACGAGGCCAATGTTGTCGGCGAGAGTCATCGAACTCCAGAGCGCCCCGCCCTGAAAAAGCACGCCGAAGCTCCGCAGTTTCTGCTGCCGCGCGGTGTCATCCGATTGCCAGAAGGGCGTGCCGTCGTAGTAAATGTCCCCTTTTGCCGGATGCTTGAGCCCGATCATGATGCGGAGGAGAGTGCTTTTGCCGCAGCCGCTGCCGCCCATGATGATGAAGACCTCGCCCCGCTTAACCTGCGCGTTGATGTCGCGCATGACCACGAACGAGCCGTAGGCCATAGTCAGGTCGCGAATCTCGATCTTGATGGGAGTTTCAGCATTCACGGCTTAAGCGGATACATCCAGAAGAAAACCACAGATGGACACAGATGCACACGGATTACCAGAGCCGGATTCCGGTGTGGCTTGGCTTTGTTTTGGGTCATCACCCAGTACACGTATTCTCGTCATGCAGAAGTGCGACTTTGACTGGTTCTTATCAGTGTCTATCTGTGTCCATCTGTGGTTACAGTGAGTCGTTACGGTCTAAATGTGGAGAGCACTGCAGATCACCGCAAAGATGCCGTCCGACGCGATGATCCAAGTGATGCCAGTCACGACGGCGGAGGTGGTGGCCAGGCCGACGGCGGCGGCGTTGGTGCCGCATTGCAGGCCGCGCAGACAGCCCGTGAGCGCTACGATCACCCCGAAGAACGAGCCCTTGAAAACACCCAGGAGGAACGAAGAGAGGTGAATGGACTCGACCGTGCGGTTCAAATAGACCGTCGGCGCGACATTGAGCATCAGCGTCGAAACCAGAAAGCCCCCGGCGATGCCAATCAAGTCCGCAAAAACACACAATAACGGCATCATCAGGATCAGCGCCAACATCCGCGGCAGGACGAGGAACTCGAACGGGGAAATGCCGAAGGTCTGGAAGGCTTCGATCTCCTGGTTGACTTTCATGGTGCCGAGTTGCGCCGCGAACGCGGCGCCAGTGCGGCCGCAGAGAATGATGCCGGTCATGATGCAGCCCATCTCGCGCACCGCCGCCACCGCTACGAGATCCGCGGTGTAGATGGACGCGCCGAAGCGAGCCAGCTCGGTTGCGCCGACAAAGGCGAGGATGAGGCCGATGAGAAAGTTGATCAGGGCTACGATGCCCAACGCCTGAGGACCGCAGGACTGCATCACTTCCACCATGTCGCGCCAGCGAAATTGCGCCTGGCCCCGCACCAGTTTCAGCAGCGCCAAAACACTCTCACCGATGAAGCTGAGCATGGCCTCGCCGCCGGTCCAGGTCGCGAGCCCGGATTCGCCGACCCGCTCGAGGAAGGACGGCGCCACCTCCTTGCGCGCGGTGTCGGACTTTTCCGGCACCGCCTGGGACAGGGCGATTAGCTTGGCAAGGCCTTTGGGGAGCGTCTGGGCACGGAACTCGACGTTCGCTTTGGCGCAGAGGTCATGGACGGCCAAAATGCGCACCATCAGGGCGCTGTCCCAACGGCCCAGGTCCTTCGCCTCGAACTCCAACGCCTTCAATCCATCGTCGGCCAACTCCTTCTCCACTTCTGAGACGCCAGGCAGGCCAGTCCGGTCCAGCCAGTCGCCGGCAATTTCGACGACGAGGACACCCGGGTCCTTGTGCCGAAGAGCCAACCGCGGCGGAGTATGTCCCTCCTGGCTCATGCTTCAGGTGCCAGTTTGTTGCTGCCAGCAATTCAATATTCGGCAACTAGTGTGCTCCGGGCTGCGGCGAGGCCGTTGCGGGGGAGGAGTCGGGGTGCGTCTCGCCATCCCGGGCTGCCCCAACTGGTGCGACGGCTGAAGCAGACTGGGCTGGGCTGGGCACAGGCTGGTCTGGCGCCGCGAGTTCGGGAGCAGGAGAAAAGGCGGACGAAGCTGGCGTGACCTTGCGATGGGGCGCCACCCTTTTCCTGGGGGCAGCGGCGTTGGCTTTGGCAACCGGCCGCGCCTTGGCGGGTCCCCGGCTTGCTGGGCGCCTGCCCAAGTTGGCGAGCTTGGCCTCGGCTTCGGCCAAAGCTTCTTTCGACTCGGCCAAAGCCGCCTTGGCCTGCTTGGCTTGTTTCCGGGCGCGGCGGGCGATGAGCTTGATTTCTTTGCGCCGGCGCTTGGCCAACCGCGCTCGCTCCCGGGCCTCCTGGAACTGGCTTTCGGCAATGGCCAACTGTTCGCGGGCGAGCTGAACGTTGCCGGCTAGTTTCTGCGTATTTGTTTTCGCGTTGGATGTCTTCAGTGCTGTGTTCATCGGGGCCTCCTGAAGTCAGGGCAATAGCATATGCTTAGCGGCTAATAAAGCGTTTGCCAGGAGATTAGACTCAGTCGGGCGAGACCGACCAACCGGAATTCGGGTCATAGGCTTTCATTGCTGTGGCCAGCTTGCCGGTTTTGGGTCCCAAGTCCCGCTGGTACACGCGGCCCTGCTGGTTAACGATAAACGTCATGATGCCGGATCCCCCGTATTCGGCAGGCCAAGCCACCAGGGCGAACCCGCCGATCATATGCCCGTTGATGACATAATCGTATTTGCCGCCAGGAGCGTGTTTGCCTTGGCGGGTGAGGATCTTGAAGAAATAGCCGTGAAACGGCTCGCGCGAGGTATCCGAACCCTTTCCTTTCATATCGTATCCTGCTCCCTGAGCGTCAGCCACTAATGGCCCCAGGGGACTAATCTCACCATCCAGGTCTGGCGGCCAAAAGAGGCCGTCCTTGCTCCCCGGCGTGCTGGCTATCCGCTGCGCGTACTCCAGGACTTCGTCGCCGTTGCGGTCGCGGCTGGCGTATTCGCGCTGGGCGTCCACGTAAACGCGGACGGCCTGCAGGGCTGCCAACTCGTTCTTGCCGATGCGACGGCTGAGGATTTCCTCCTTGCCAGCATCGGTATCGAAGAACCAGCGCCCACCCTGCTTCACGAGGGGAACCGGGAAGGGCCAAAGGTTGGTGCCCACTTCGAGCACGCATTTGGTGTCCGATTCATGAACGAGCCGATTGGTCGCGCCAAGAGCGGCCGTGAACGTAATGAGTTCGTTGGTCGCCTGTACTCGATCCGGGTTTTGCAGGTCGGCGGCTGCCGGCCCAAAAATGATGCGGAGGTCGGCACCGCTTTGCGCGCTGGTGGCGGTCACGAGCGCCGAGACGGCCTCTTCAGGTGTCGCGAATGTCTGGCCGGTTTCAGCAGCGATAGTTGCGAAGGGCGCGCCGAGGACCAGCGCCACAACCAAGTTGGCCTGTTTGATAAGACGGAAATATCCTTTCAGAGCGTTCATACTGGGGCCTTTCCTTGAAGTCTTCATATCGGGTAGATAATGAGCCTTGAGCGGTGCAATGAATTTCATCGGCGTCCCCCTCCTCCTCCTCGCCCACCGCCGCCGCCCCCGCCACTAAAGCCGCCACTGCTGCGGCTGGAGGTCCCGCGGCTGCTGGCACTGCGCGCGGACGAACCGCTACTCACGCCACTGAACGCGCTGCCCGAAGAAGATGAACGGTTAGCCGAAGGGCTGGGCTTAGACTGGAAAGTGCTCGTCGAAGGGGCAGGATGGCTCGCGGTTGAAGGCGCGGCGGCCCTGCTAGCGGTCGCCGTACCGGTCGAAGGCCGCGCCCCAGCGTTCCCGGTCGAGGGCCGTGTCCCGACGGCACCCGTGGAAGGTTGCGCGCCAACGTTTCCGGTCGAGGGACGCGTCCCAACAGCGCCGGTTGACGGCTGGGCACCTATGGCACCGGTGGATGGTCGGGCGCCAACGTTGCCGGTGGAAGGTCGAGCCCCGCTGTTCCCAGTCGAGGGCTGGGCTCCTCCGGAACCCCAACCGCGAGCCTCCATGGTACTCGCCGAGGTACCATTGCTGCGCATCCGGTTCTGATCGGGCTGCCATTTTTGCATATTGTCGGCCGTTGACGTCCGTGTGTTGTTCGCGTTGACGTTCACGTTGCCACCCCGGTAGTAGGCACCGCCGCCGCCCCAAACCGCGACGCCATGATGGCCCACATATATTCCGCCGCTGTGCCAGTTGCAGTTGTTGGCGATAATCGCGCCGACGGCAATACCGACGCCGAAAGTGATCAGCGGCGCGTACGGATTGTACACGTAGGCCGGCGGCGGATAATAGACAGTGGGCGGATAGACCGGCACATAGACCACCTGCGGGTTGGCGGGATAAATCTCGACGATCTGGTTGGTCACCGTCACGACCTGCGTCACGTTGGTCTGGATCACAACGATGTTAGTCACCGTCACGACCTGTTGCGGCGTAGTCTGGAGCGTGCCGGCTTTCTGCGCCATGGCTCGGAGGGTTTGGATGGCATCCATCAACTCCTTGGGCTGGTCCACAAACGCCTGCCCTAGATCAGCCGTCCAGGTCAGATCGGCGTCCATCTTGGCGATCAATTCAGGGAACTTGGCGACGGATTTCACGTTTTCGTCCCAGGGTTGATCGTCCACCTTGGGAATGTTGTTTGTGTTCTTGACGAACCGCGCCGCCTGCACGACTTCCAACGGGTACACGGCTGCGGGCAACACGATGGAGATAAGGGGGTCGGGGTACAGCGCGATGGGTTCAGCGAGCTTCTGCAAGTCAGCAGCGCTACGCTGCGCTGGAGCGGACGGAGGCGGAACGGGAGTGGAGGCAGGAGCCGGAGACGCCGCAGTTGGCGCCGGGGCACTGGTCACTTGGTAAACCGGGTACGAAGGACTCGCCGGCTGCTGTGCCAACGCAGCAGGCACTGTCACGCCCAGGATGAGCGCCAGTCCCAACCACCCTCCGCGTTTCATCTTTATGATCGTTCTCATAATGTCATTCTCTCATGTTTGAGTGAGCCGCGCTCGCCTTTTCCGAGCGGCGGGGGCACGTCGTAAAGGCGCAGATCCCAACTTCCCCCAGCGAGGCCGGCTGCGATCATCGAATCACACCATCTTTTCGCATGGCAGCGACAATCTTCTCGACCAGGGGATCCATCTGCGCAACGCGGTCCGTATTGTCTTTCAGCACCGTCTGGGTAATCCCAAACCAGAGGCGCTTTTCGGTCTTCAGGTCGTAAAGGCTGGTCTGGAGACCCACGGTTTGTGTCAAGTCTCCGTAAGTGGAGCTCATACCCATGAGTCCCCCGCCAAAGTCGTCAAAGGTGGTATCCACCCCAGCAATCCCCGGCGCGGAAAGATCGCCGCCGAGGCGGCGTACGTTGTAGGAACTGCCAACATCCACCAGGCGCAAGATGAGCAATGCCTCGGCGCCGGTCGCGCGGAGGCGATCCGCTGCAGCGCGTTTGTCCTCCTTGATCTGGGGCAGCGGCAGCACGTCGAACGTCACCACGGAAGGTGCTCCGGCCTCCGCCAGGTATCGGATGAAGCGATTTTCAAAACCCTGGCGTAGCAACGAACGTTCATCGACAGCGAGCACGGCTATTTTGCCGACCGGCTGCTGGCAGTCGGGAGACTTCCACGTTTTCTTGACCGAGGTCGCTGCGCAGGAGCAGAACAAGGCGGCAAGGGCGCAAAGGGCAAGTGGGCGAAGTGTCATGTTCACAAAAGGCTGGTTTGTATCCTTCATAGGCGGTCTGAAGTTAGTGTCTGCTAATCATTATTGCTGATGATGATAGGATGAACCTAATATTTCTCTGGCACGAATTTTCTTCCCTTGAGCGAAGCCTGGTCATCGTAAGCGCCCTTCATCGAGCGCTTCGGCAGCTCGATGTCCGGCCGCGGCACCTTCTTGTAAGGGATCAGGTCGAGCAGATGTGTGATGCAGTTTAGTCGAGCGCGCTTCTTGTCGTCGGAGCGCAAGACGTACCAGGGCGCCCATTTGGTGTCGGTAGCCTTCAACATCATGTCACGGGCGCGGGAATACTCGAACCACTTGGTGCGCGAGGGCAGGTCCATTGGGCTGAGTTTCCACTGGCGCACCGGGTCGGTAATGCGCGCTTCGAAGCGCCGCTTCTGTTCCTTGTCGCTCACCTCCAGCCAGAACTTGAGGAGAATGATGCCTCCATCCACGATGTACTTCTCCACCACCGGGCAAAGTTCCAGGAATCGGTGGTGCTGCTCCTTGGTGCAAAAGCCCATGACATATTCGACGCCGAGGCGGTTGTACCAGCTCCGGTCGAAGATCACGACTTCGCCCGCGGCCGGAAAATGCTGCATGTAGCGCTGGATGTACATCTGCGACTTCTCGCGGTCGGACGGCGCGGGCAGCGCCACGACGCGGAACACGCGCGGACTCACGCGCTCGGTAATGGCGCGAATGGTGCCGCCCTTGCCTGCGCCATCGCGGCCCTCGAAAATGACGATCACCCGCAAGCCTTTGTGTTTGACCCAATCCTGCAGCTTGCACAGCTCGGCTTGCAGCCGGCGCAGTTTCTTTACGTACTTCCTGGTCTTCAGCTTTGCGGGATCATTGCGTTCATTTTCCATATTCTTGCTCCGGTTCACTTGGACTCAAGTTGCCAACCCCCGCCGAGGGCCTTATAGAGCTGGACGACGGAGACCAGTTCGCTGACCTGGGTCTGCACCTGGGCGCGCTGAGCCGGGTAGAGTTCCTGCTGGGCCTGCAAGACTTCATAATAGCTGGACTTGCCGTTGAGGTAACGCTCCGTGGCGAGCGCGACCGACGAGGTGAGCGCCACGACGGCCTGCTCGTCATAGACGCGGATCTCAGCGAATTTCTGCTTCGAGATGAGTGCATCGGAGACCTCCTGGAAGGCTGTGAGCACGTTCTGCTGATAGGCCGCTTTGGTTTCGTCGAATTTGGCTTTAGCGGCGCGGTACTGAGCACGGAGCTGCCCACCCTGGAACAGGGGGCCGGCCAGGGTCCCCCCGACGTTCCACATGTTGGCCGAACCGGCGGTGAAGGCGGAGAGCTCGGGGCTCACTTTACCCATAAAGGTCGTGAGACCGATTTGCGGGAAGAAATTCGCCAGGTTAGCTCCGATGCTGGCATTGGCGGCGATGAGCGATTGCTCAGTGGCGAGCACATCGGGGCGACGCTGCAGCAATTGACTAGGTAACCCCGGTGGAATCTCCGGCACGACTTGGGCTTGGTTCGTCAGCGAATTGCACGCAACTGGACCAGGGTTGCGACCCAGCAGCACGCTAATCTGGTTCTCCGTGGCAGCCCGTTGGAGATCCAATTGCGGGATCACGGCGGCGGCATTCGCCAAGGCGGCAGCAGCGCGGTCGGTCTCAAGCTTGGAAGCGACCCCGTTGGTCAGGCGCTCGCTGAAAATCCGCAGGGTGGCCATATATGCGTTGGTCGCGGCGCGCTGGATGGCGAGTTCCTGGTCCAGGTCCAGGAGTTGGAAATAGGCGGTGGCCACGTCGCTCACCAGCGTAATGGTCACGCCGCGGCGGGCCTCTTCGGTGGCCAGGTATTGGGCGCGCGCTGCCTCGCTTAAGCGCCGGATGCGGCCCCAGAAGTCTATTTCCCAGGCCAGGTTGAGATTGATCGCAGCCGAACTCTTCGTAGCACCGTCCATCGGACTGGGTGTATTGAGCAGCGCGTTGCGTCCGCGTCCAATGCCGCCGCCATACCCGATTTGCGGAAAGAGCGGCGCGCGAGCGACGACGGCCTGCTGCCGGGCTTGTTCGACCCGCGCGACCGCCTGCTTTAGGTCGTAGTTGTTGGTAAGCGCGGTCCGGATCAGGTCTTGCAGGACGGGATCCTGGAACACCTGCCACCAGGGCAGGTCGGCGAACGAGTTGGTGGCCTCAATTGGGGCGAAGCGGTAAGCGGGGGGCGTTTCAATGGCCGGCCGCTGGTAGTTTGGACCGACGGCACAGCCGCCAAAGATCGCCAGGCTGAGGGTGACCACCAGACGGTAGGTAATCTTGGAACTCATGGGAGCCTCGTTGGCAATCACTTCTTCATCAGCGCCGCCTTGGCCACGGCGAGTTCCTTCAACTTGTCCTTGCCGACTTCAGGATAATTCAGGTCAAGCGAATCCAGGGTTTCAATGACCGCCGCGGCCACGACCAGGCGGGTGAACCATTTATTGTCCGCGGGAACGACATACCAAGGCGCCTCCTCGGAAGACGTATGGCGGATCATGTCCTCGTAAGCCTCCTGATATTCGTCCCAGAAGCCGCGCTCGTTCAGGTCGGCGGAGGAGAACTTCCAATTCTTGTCCGGGTTGTCGATGCGTTCGAGGAACCGCCGCCTTTGCTCCTTCTTTGAGACGTGGAGGAAGAACTTGCGCACCACAACGCCGTTGTGCGCCAGGTATTGCTCGAAGTTGCTGATGTCTTCGAATCGTTGCTCCCAGATGTTCTTGGTGACCAGCGACGGCGGAATCTTCTGCTGGGCAAGGAACTCCGGGTGGACCCGCACCACGAGCGTCTCCTCATAGTAGCTGCGGTTGAAGATGCCGATGTGGCCACGGCTGGGCGAAACTTTCATGCAGCGCCAGAGGTAGCCGTGGTCCAATTCTTCGGCGGAAGGCGATTTGAACGAGAAGACCTGGCAGCCCTGCGGGTTAAGGCCCGACATGACGTGTTTGATGACGCCGTCCTTGCCGGCGGCGTCCATAGCCTGGAAGATGAGCAGCAGCGCCCACTTGTCCTGCGCATAAAGCTTGTCCTGAAGCTCGGTCAGGGCCTCGACTCCCATGGCGAGGGCCTCCTTGGCCCGCTTCTTGTCTTTATCGGTGAAGGCGAGGGTATCACCAGGGTCCGTGTCTTTGAGACGGAAATCCTTGCCCTTAACGACCCGGAAGGGAGTCGTAATCTTTCGGCTATGCGTGACGATTTCTTTCAATTTCATTTTCATAGGAGGCCTTTCGCGGATAGGTGGATCTGAGCATTAATGAGCGGCGCCCTCTGCCGGTTGGGCATCGGCGACTTTGCCCGGCTCATGTTTGGCACCGCCCAGTTTCTCAACGACATAGAAGGTCACCGGGATTAAGAAGATGGCGATGAAGCTGGCCGCACTCATGCCGCCGATGACCGCGAAACCCATGACCTGGCGCGACAACGCGCCGGCACCGCTGGCCTTGGCCAGCGGCACGCAGCCGAGAATGAAGGCGAAGCTGGTCATCAAGATCGGCCGTAACCGAAGCTTTGCGCCTTCGAGGGTGGCGTCAATCAGCGGTTTGCCCTGCTCGTAACCCATTTTGGCAAACTCGACGATAAGGATGGCGTTCTTGGCCGCCAGGCCGATGAGCATGACCAGGCCGATCTGAGCGTAGATGTTATTCTCGTAGTGACCGACCATGAGACCCGCGAACGCGCCGAAGACGGCGATGGGCGTGCCGAGCAGGACGCTGAAAGGCAGGCTCCAACTCTCGTATTGAGCGGCTAGAATCAGGAACACGCACAGCAGAGAGAACCCGAAGATCACCATCGGCGACACGCCCTGAGCCGCCTTGTTCTCCTGGAAGCTCATGCCCAGGTAATCGAAGCCCATACCGGGGGGCATGGTTTCCTTGAAGACCGCCTCCATCGCCTGCATCGCCTGGGCAGAACTGAAGCCAGGTTTGGCAGAGGCGTTGATTTGCGCGCCCTGGTAGAGGTTGTAACGCATGGTGAACTCCGGCCCGGTCGTCGCGCGCACGCGGGTCAACGCGGCGAGCGGGACCATGTTCATAGCATTGTTGAGCACGTAGAACTGGCCGAGGTTCTCAGCCTGAGTGCGGTAGTCTCCCTCGGATTGAACATACACCTGCCATTGCCGGCCGAAGCGGTTGAAGTAATTGACGAACGCGCCGCCCATGAAGCACTGCATGGTCTGGTAAACGTCCTGCAGCTTGACGCCCTGGCTGAGCACCTGGTCGCGATCCACGTCCACGAACACTTGCGGCACCGAGAGCAAAGCCGTGGTGAACACGCCCGCCAGTTCCGGGCGTTTCCGAGCGGCCGCCAGGAACTTCTGCAGATTCTCCGCCAGAAACGGGATGCCTTTGCCGGAGCGATCTTCCAGCACAAAGGTGACCCCGCCCGAAGTGCCCACGCCGGGGATCGCCGGCGGCGGAAAGGCGAAGCCGACTGCACCAGGGATTTTGGCGAATTCGCTGTTCAAGTGGTTCTTGATGGCGATGTATTGCTCCTCGGGTTTCTTGCGTTTGGACCATTCCTCGAAGGCAATGAAGAAGAAACTGCTGTAGGTGTTGTTTACGCCGCTCAGCATGCTGTAGCCAATCACAGATGAATAATACTTCACGCCGGGGGTGTTCTTGAGAATCTCCTCCGCCTGCTTCACTACTTCGTCATTGCGCTGCAGTGAGGCGGTGTCGGGCAGTTGCACCCCGGCAAACACGTAACCCTGGTCTTCGTCCGGCAGGAAACTGGTAGCGACGGTTTTGCCCAGCAGCCCGGCCAGCACCATCGCGCCCGCCAGCAACAGGAGCGCGAATGCGCTCTTGTGGACCAGGAAACGGCACACACCAACATAGCCGTCGGTGGCCCGACCAAACCACTTGTTGAACCAGTCGAAGAACTTCTGCAGCGGGCCGGAACCCTTCTTCTTGGGCCGCAACAAGAGAGCCGAAAGAGCGGGTGAAAGCGTCAGGGCATTGAAGGCTGAGATGATAACCGACACGGCGATGGTCACCGCGAACTGCTGGTAGAGACGGCCCGTAATGCCGGGTATGAACGCTGTCGGGATGAAAACCGCCGCCAGAATGATGGCGATGGCGATGACCGGGCCGCTGACTTCCTCCATGCCTTTGAGGGCCGCCTCCTTGGGTGACAGGCCATGCTCGATGTGATGTTCCACGATCTCGACCACCACGATGGCGTCGTCCACCACCAACCCGATGGCCAGTACCAACCCGAACAGGGAGAGCGTATTGATCGAGAAGCCAAATAGCGGGAAGAGCGCGAAGGTGCCGACCAGCGACACTGGCACGGCCAACAGCGGTATGAGCGTCGCCCGCCAGCCTTGCAGGAAGATGAACACCACGATAAGGACGAGCACGATCGCCTCGAATAGCGTGTGTTCGATTTCCTTCATGCCTTCCGTAACCGCCAGCGTCGTGTCGAGCGCGACCACGTAGTCCAGGTCGGGCGGAAAACTCAGCTTCAGCGTGGCCATGAGCGCCTTCACGCCGTTGGCGGCGTCCACGGCGTTAGAATTCGGCAATTGGTAGAACGCAATGAGCGCGCAGGGTCCGCCGTTGAGGCGAGCCATCATGTCGTAGTTCTGCGAGCCCAATTCGATCCGGGCCACATCTCGCACGCGCACAATCGCCCCGCCTGGCGCCGCGCGGAGAACAATGTCCCCAAATTGTTCCTCGGTTTCGAGGCGGCCCTGCGAACGCACCGCATAAGTGAATTCCTGTCCCTTGGGCACCGGTTCGCCGCCAATCTTGCCGGCGGGATTGACCGTGTTCTGTTGTTGGATGGCGTTGACGATTTCCGGCACCGTGATGCCCATCTGGGCGAGCCGATCGGGCCGTACCCAGAGGCGGATCGCATACTGGCCAGCGCCGAAGACCGAGACGCTGGCAATGCCCGGCACACGCGTCATCGCGTCGTTGATGTTGATGTAGGAGTAATTAGCCAGGAAAATGCTGCCGTAGGTCTTGTTCGGCGAATAGAGCGCGAACATGATCAGGGGGGAGGATGTGGACTTCTGGACGGTGACGCCCTGGTTGATGACGGCGGTGGGCAACTGCGAGTTTGCCTGGCCCTGGCGCATCTGGGTGAGAATCTGGTCGGTGTTCGCGTCGGTCTTGACATCAAAATCCACCGTCATCCTCATCGAGCCGTTGTTGGCGTTCAGGGAATACATGTATTCCATGTTATCCACGCCCGACATCTGCTGCTCGATGGGCACGGCCACGGATTGTTGGACGGTCAGCGCATCCGCTCCCGGATAGGA
>Ga0224558_1002590_pt1 | contig 16261 bp, 15 predicted proteins | sample 714S32024metaG_FD_180682 | JGI IMG/M metagenome (GOLD analysis project Ga0224558, IMG submission 180682) | Peat soil microbial communities from Stordalen Mire, Sweden - 717 S3 20-24 | ecosystem: Environmental > Terrestrial > Soil > Wetlands > Peat | place: Sweden: Norrbotten County, Stordalen... | reverse complement strand
CTGCGCGACCTCTCCCGGAGACGGCTGGACGGCCGCACCGACCCCGACCCGAACACCGGGGAGAGCTGGGACGCCGGGCAGATCTGGGCCCACCTGGCCGACTTCGTCCCCTACTGGATCTCCCAGGCGGAGCGGGTGCTGGCTGCGGACTCGCACGATCCGGTCCCCTTTGGCCGCGCCCGGGCAAGCGCGGACCACATCGCCGCAATAGAGCGCGACCGGCACCAGGGGCCCAACGCGCTCTGGCACGACGAGAAGGAGGACCTCAACGACCTCCGAGCCTTTCTCGGCGACATCTCCGGCCGCGCCTGGCAGACGAAGGGTCTCCACCCCACCCGGGGCATGATGACCATCCATCAGCTCATCGAGGAGCTGCTCATCGGCCACCTCGAGCACCACGCGACCCAGCTGGAGGGGCTGGGGGCGAGCTGAGCTGCCGCCGGCCCGGCTGCCCGGTCAGCGGCATGGGACACTATTCCCGGCGCACGGAGGGATGCCGGAGTGGTTGATCGGAGCGGTCTTGAAAACCGCAAGGGCCGCCAAGCCCTCGGGGGTTCGAATCCCTCTCCCTCCGCCAGTTATCGTTGGGGCTATATAGGCTTTCCGCGTCTGACTACTTAGGCGCGTCTAGTTGGTGAAGGCCGTTTGATTCATTCATCCCACCAACCATCCCACCAACCCGTCCCCTGCCGGGATCATCCCCGCACCGGTGGCCGAGCTCCTCTCACCCGGGGGACCGAATGGCCGGCCGCGGCTCGCTGCCATTCGCGCCCGCCAGTGTGGAGCACCGGGCTTGCGGCTTCCTCACATGCCTCCGCTGCTGCGATCGCGCCGCCGCGACTCCGCGGCGCGCCGGGGTTCGCTGCTGACGGATCACTCACGCGCCGGCCGGCCGCGGCGGCGCCCGGCATGGCACGGAGTCGCAATGCGAGCTTCGGGCACAGTCGCACGGTCTCCTCCGCCTCGCTCACCAGTGCCTCAGGTACGGCCCCCTTGCGGATGATGGGGAAGCCCCAATCGTCGAGCTTGATTAGCTCGGGCAGAAGCTCGGCGCACAGGCCGCGCCCATCGCACGCAATGGGGTCGACGTGGAGCTCGACGATCCGCCTCATGTCCGGCTCCTCCCCGGGATCGGGAGGGCCAGGCGCCCCCCAGTGCCGCAGCACCACCCGCGAGCATGCTCGGAGATCTCAGCAGTGAAGGTGCGCAGCGCACTGTCGACGAGGCGGACGACGCCATCCGGGTGCCGGCAGGCGCCGCGGCCGTCGACCTGCCCCAGCCAGCGGCGGAGCTGCTCCGGATGGAAGTCCGCTCCGACGGCGAGCCGCTCCAGCGCAGCGGCGATGGCGGGCAGGCCGAACACGCAGGGTCCACACTGACCCGCCGACTCGCCGGCCAGGTAGCGAGCGACCCGGGCGGTCTCCGCAAGCCCGCATGCGTCCGCCGGCAGGGCGGCAATGGTGCCCGCTCCGACACTCGCACCGAGGGGGGCGAGTGCGGCGGTGGAGAAGGGCAGTGTCATCGCCGCGTCGGCTGCCACCCAGGTCCCGAAGTAGCCGCCGATCAGGAGCGCCTGCAGCGGCGCCGAGGGTCCACCCGCCAGCCGCAGCACCTCGACGATCGGCGTGCCGAGCTCGATCTCATGCACGCCCGACCGCTGCAGAGCGCCGAGCAGGGTGACGAGCGTGGTCCCCGGCTCCTCTTCTGTACCGGTTTCGCGGTACCACGCCGCGCCGTGTCGCATGATCAGAGCCAGGTGGGCCAGTGTCTCGACGTTCTGCACCAGTGTCGGCCGTCCGCTCACCCCCCGCTCGGCCAGGCGAGGCGGGGTCATCGTCGGGAGCGGTTTGCCCCGTTCGATCCAGTTCACCAGGGCACTCGCCTCGCCGGCGACGAAGCGGTCGGCGGCCGTCACCACCCGGAAGCTGACGTCGTCGGTTCCGGCGCGGCGCCGCTCGGCGACGGCACCGGCCACGACCGCACGCACAGCGCAGTGGCAGACCACCACGGCTTCAGCGGCACCGACCACTGCGGCGGCGAGGGCGGCGCCGTCGAGCACCAGGTGGGGCGCCTGAGTCAGCAGGACCTTGTCCTTGGCGCTCGCCGGCTCTCCTTCCGTGCCGTTGGCGACGACTAACGGTCTACCGCTCGCGGCCATGACGGCGGCCAGCTTCCTCGCCGTAGGGAAGCCGGCGCCACCGCGACCGACCAGGCCGGCCCTGGCCACCTCCTCGACCGCGGCCGCCCGCTGCGAGACGGACCTGCCGACCCGGGGAAGCGGTCCGTGCCGGAAGAGATGCTCAGCCAGGCCGACTGAGCCGTTGCCCTCCTGCACGGGGAGCAGGCGGGGCAAGCGGTTGGCTGGCCGGGGCCCCTGGAGTCCGGAGTGGCCGGTGGTGGGCAGAAGCAGCTGGCTCATGCCCACTGCCCCGACTGGGCCCGCGCGTGGTCGGGGGGCTGGATCTGGCCGCGCACCGCAGCCAACAGGCGGGCCAGAGCGGCAGTGACCACCATGGCCAATGAGCCCCACTCGACGAGCGCCACCCAGGGCATGCCGAGGTCGTTGCCGGCCGTCAGCGAGTGGACAAATGCCACCGGCCAGGCCAGATAGGCCAGCCAGTGCACCGCCCGCCACGCCCGGAAACCGAGGCGACGACGGATGAGGCTGGTGATGAGCACCGCCCCGCCGAGATCGACGGCGAGAGTGCCCAGGCCGATCCAGAGCGTGCGGTAGGGGGAGACGAAGGGGATGAACGTCGCCAGCCAGCCGATGGACACGTAGGGGTCAAGGATGGCGGTGACGACGTGAAGTGCCAGCAGCGCCACGGCGAAGAGGGCCAGGGTACGGTGCAGCTCGGCCACGACGAAGCGCGGCAAGCGGCGTGGCGCGGACCCCAGCCGCTGGGCGACGCCGAGCACCACGACGCAGCTGAAGAGGACGAGCAACACGAGGCCGCTCCCCCGCGAGAGGAACCAGAGCGCCTGGGACGAGGCGGCGGCGTTCATCGGCCACCTCCAACGGAGTCTGCCCGTCGGACGCCGCCGCCGGGCGCGGGGATGGTCCCTGCCGAGCCCGCCGGCCACCCGCCAACCAGTCGCACCGTGCCATCGCGGGCAACGAGGCGTGCGGGCAGACGCATCTCGGCCAGAAAGGCCTCGGCACCGCTACCCGCCACGATCGCCGCGGTCGAAGCCGCGTTGGCCTCGGCACAGCTGGGAGCGGCAACGCTCGCGGTCCGCCAGGGCCCCGTCGCCGAGCGCCCGGTCGACGGGTCAACGATGTGGTGGAGCGTCACGCCCCCGCGCCGCCAGGCACGACACGTCACCGACGACGTCGCCAGGCCGCCCCGCTGGACCCGGACCATCTGGCCGGAGCTCGGATCGCTCGACCGGTGGTCGTCGGCAACCAGCACGGGCCAGCCCCCTTTCGGCGACCCACCGGCGGTGGCAATGTCGCCTCCGAGACTCACCAGGACGCCGCCGACATGCCCGGCGGCGAAGAACGCAGCGCGTGCGGAGCGGTCCGACCCGAGGCCCTTGGCGGTGGCACCGAGGTCCAGGCAGACACCAGCCGGAAGCCTGAGCAGGCGACCCGTAAGCTGCACCGACGCCCACCCGGGTGCCGGTAGCCCTGCCGGCACCGCGGCCGAGCCATCGGGGTCGATGGCGGCAAAGTCGCGATCGTAGCCGAGCGCGACCAGCGCCGCGCCCACGGTGGGGTCGACCATCCCGCGGGTGAAGCGGGCGGCCGCTAGGGCCACGCCGATCACCTCAGCAAGCCCCTCGCTCACGAGGAGGATGCCGCCTCCGGCCCGGTTGAGTCGGGAGATCTCCGAGTCGGACCGGAACCGGCTCGCCTGCCGGTCGAGCCGTTCCAGCTCGAGATCCACGGCGAGCAGCACGTCGTCGAGCCGCCGGGGCGGCCAGAGCGCCACTCGGGCGCTCGTCCCCCACACATCCCGCTCAGCGATGGCGAGGTCGGGGCTGTCGGTGGTGATGGGGGCCCAGTCCCGTCGGCCCGGGGCTTCGACGAGGGACGCGAGCATCACGATCCCTCCGACGTGGTGATGACACCCCCGGAGCCGACCACCCGGGAGCCGCTCGACACGCCGGGGGCGGCGGCGACGCCGGACCCCCCGGACGTGGCGACGGCGCCCGAGACAGTCGGCGCCTGGGCCGATCCGCCGGTGACGGCGGAGCCCGCCCCGGCGGTCTGCACCACCGCCGTGGCGCCCCCAGAAAGCCCGGGGAGGGCGTGGGCGAGGGCGGCGCTGGAGGCGCCGACCCCCACCAGCATGGTGGCGAGGGTCCAGTTGGACAGCCGCCGAAGATGGCGGATTCCGCTGGCGCGAGCCGCTTGCCGCGCGGGCCCGATCCGCTCATCGTCTGCTCTGGGAAGGCGCGTTCGCTCAGGGGGCGTCCCATTCTTCTGTGCCACATTCGTTCTCCTTCTCTGGGCGGTTCTCTCGCGACCGCCGGGACGAGCATGGCCGGGTGACCCTGAGACCACCGTGTGAGAAGGATGAGAACGGTTCACATCCGGGCCTGGCCAGGCCCGGTTCTCATCCTTCTCACATCTTTGAGCGCTTACCCTTCCGGTATGCGCGTGCTTGTAGTTGAGGACGAGGTCCGGATGGCCCGGCTCCTGAAGCGCGGCCTCGAGGAGGAGGGTCACGCCGTCGATATCGCCGGCGATGCCCCTGAGGGGCTCTGGATGGCTACCGAGAACCCCTACAGCGTGGTGGTGCTCGACGTGATGCTGCCGGGCTTCGATGGCTTCGAGCTCTGTCGCAGGCTCCGAGGGGCGGGGGTGTGGGCGCCGGTACTGATGCTCACGGCCCGGGACGAGATCGGCGATCGGGTGCGCGGCCTCGACGCCGGGGCGGACGACTACCTGGTCAAGCCTTTCAGCCTTCTGGAGCTGGCGGCGAGGCTACGAGCCTTGGCTCGACGCGACGACCGGTCGCGCCCCGCGGTCCTCGGCGAGGGAGACCTCAAGCTCGATCCCGCGGCCAAGCGCGCCTGGCGCGGCGACACCGAACTCAAACTCTCCCCGAAGGAGTTCGCTCTGCTCGAAGTCTTCCTTCGGCGCCCCGGTGACGTTCTCACCCGTTCCCAGATCATCGAGGCGGTGTGGGACTTCGCCTTCGATGGCACCTCCAATGTCGTCGACCAGTATGTCAAGTACCTGCGGGACATCGTGGATGCTCCTTTCGGGCGGCACGACATCGAGACCGTCCGGGGCATGGGATACCGGCTGCGCCACCAAGCGCCGGGGTAGCCGTGTCGATCCGTCTGCGCCTGGCCGTCGTCTTCACAATTGCCGCCGCCGCCCTCTTCTCCCTTGGGGGCTGGCTCTTCATCACCCAGCTCTCCTCGGCTCTGCTCAGCTCCATCGACTCGCAGCTGTCTGCGCAGCTCGCCCAGGCTGGTCGTTACCTCCCTTCGAGCGGCTCCCCGCCGGTCACCGGCAATCAGGGCGCTGCCAACCCCGGGCTCGGCGAGTATCTGGTCCAAGTGATCGACGGGTCGGGCCGGGTACGGGGTGCCAGCCCTGACGCCGGCACCCAGCCACTCCTGAGCGCCGCCGACCTGCGCCGGGCTGCCACGTCGACCATCGTCCTCACCACAACCGCCGAGGGGGAGCCGGAGCGGCAGCTGGCCGCGCCGTTCAGTGCCCATCCCGGGTGGGTTGCCGTCGCCAGCGTGTCGCTGGAAACCTACGACCACACCAGAGGCGACCTGCTCATCGGCATCATCGTCGCTGGTGCGATCTTCGTCCTGGGGGCGGGTGTGGGCTCCTACGGTCTGGCCCGCGCCGCCCTCTCCCCTGTGGAGCGAATGCGGCGCGAGGTGGCAGCCCTTTCCGAGCAGGAGCCGGACTCGCGGCTGCAGGTGCCACGCACCAAAGACGAGATCGCGGCGCTCGCAGGCACGATGAACGACCTGCTCGCCAGGCTCCAGCAGGCTCTCGCCCGCCAGCGGGCGTTCGTGGCCGACGCCAGCCACGAGCTGCGGACTCCGTTCGCGGTGCTGCAGGGAGAGCTCGAGCTGGCAGGTCGGCCGGGCCGGAGCCGGGAAGAGCTGCAGACGGCGGTGAGGAGCGCGGCCGACGAGGCGGCGCGGCTGGCGCGCCTCACCGAGGACCTACTCCTCCTGGCGCACAGCGACGAACGAAGCCTGCCGCTGCGGCCTGTTACGGTGGACCTCGGTTCGCTACTGGCGCAGAGCGCCGACCAGGCCCGCTCGCGGGCGGCAGCGGCGGACGTCCGCTGCGACGTCGAGGTCCCCCCCGGTCTCGAGGCCGTCGTCGACCCCAATCGGATCCGCCAGGCTGTGGACAACCTCGTCGACAATGCCCTGCGCTTCGCGCCCCATGGATCGCGCATCGTGCTCGCCGCCGCAGAGTCAGACGGAAGCCTCGTCATTGAGGTGCGCGATTCGGGACCGGGCTTCCCAGCCGACTTCCTCCCTCACGCCTTCGAGCGCTTCGGCCGTCCGGACATTGGGCGCGCCAGGGACCACGGTGGCGCCGGACTCGGCCTCGCCATCGTCGCGGCCATTGCCATGGCGCACGGAGGCCGCGCGGTGGCGATCAACCGCACGGGGGGTGGCGCAACGCTGACCCTTGAGCTACCCGGCGCAGTTCGAGCCGCCGCTGCGCCTGGATACACCTCCCCTCAGTGAGTGCTGGGAGCGGACACGCTGAGCCGTTGCTAGCGCTCCGGCGAACGGTTGCGGCGCAACCTTGCCTCCGATCAGGACTCAAGGCTTTGACCCCTCATGCGCGAGCTCCCGCTCCTGTTCAGGGATCGCGCTCTGTCGTCCTGGTCGCAAGTGGCCCAGCTGCGGCAGTTCGGGCCGATCGTGACCGTCAGTCGAGCCGCGGAGTACTTGCCCACCGTCGAGCTGTGAGGGGGGAGCTGGACGCCGACGATGTGGCCCTGGTCACCCTCTTTTCGCCACTTGCCCTGATTGGGCTCTGGTGCGGTCCGACCGGGCTGCGTGAGGTCGCGGATGGAGAGAGGTAAGTCGGGGTTTCGGGCCTGCCCGGGTTCCGATCGCAAGGCGGTCGACCAGCACACCCGCGGCAGGTTGAGCAAAACGTTTGGGTGGCTCGCCACCGCCGTCATGACCGCGGCGTCGATTCTCCTCGCAGCGACAACCGTCGCGGCCGTTGAGGCGGCAGTCTCACCCCGTAACAGGAGGCTCGGTTAGGATCGAAGCTCTCCTCAGCTGTCCCCGAGTTGCTTGATGATGACCACGGGACATGCAGCATGCTGAGCGCACTCCTGACTGACCGAGCCCAGCTTGAGGCCGGCGAAACCGCCACGGCCGCGGGATCCCAGCACGAGCATGTCGGCGGCCTTTGCAGCCGTGATGAGCGAAGCGCTCACATCTCCTTCAGCAACCATCCTGGTTATCGGGACACGCGGTTCAGGCACGATGGAGGCGACTGCTTCCTCCACGAAGCGCTTGCACATTCTCTCCATCTCTTCCCGGTCGAACGCCCCTGGGATGCCGATGAATGGCATCTGCCATGCGAACACGGCGACGATCTCAGCCTCGTGAGCCAACGCCTCGTCCAAAGCCCATCGGAGAGCGGCGTTCCCGTGCTCCGACCCATCAACACCGACCACAATGCGGTATGTCATGGGACCGTCGGTCTGAGCTGGCCAGAAGCCGGCGCGGCGAGCGCCGCCCGCTCGAGCTGCTCAAGGGTGAGGCCCTTGGGCTCGGGAAGCAGCCACATCGAAAGTCCGAGCCCGAGCACGCAGACGACGCCTGCGACGATCTCGGCGCCTCGCAACCCCCACGAGGAAGCGAGCATGACGGGGAAGAGGTAGGCGCCGGCGAAGGCACCCAGCTTGCCCGTAGCGGCCGAGATGCCGTGCGCGGTGGTCCGCACATTCACGGGGAAGATCTCGGCAGGGTAAACGAAGGTTGTCGTGTTCGGTCCGAACTCGGTGAAGAAGTAGCTCGCCCCAAAGAGGATGACGAAGGGCACCACACTAGTCGTAATCCCCGGGACGATACCGATGACTAGGAAGGCGACCGCCATCATGGTGAAGCCGGAACACTGGATACTCTTGCGACCAGTGCTGTCCAGCAATCGAATCGCCAATGCGTAGCCGGGTAGCGCGAAGACGACGAATATCAGCAACTGCAGCAGTGTGTTCTGCAGCAGCGACCCGTGGGGATTCATCACCTTCAACACTTCCGGGCTCGAAATGGTGTTGCCGTAATAGGCGAAATCGAGTAACGCCCACGTGCCGGCGGTGCCGATCAGCCAGACCAGCATGCGTGGGTTGCGGGCGAGCGTGCTGAAGCCCTCCAGCATGGTTTGCCGCTGGCGAGCCTTCGAGGGGGGCTTGCGTCCCCTGACGGTTGCCGCGCCGGTGGCCGCGCCGATCGCGGCCCTTGCCTCGTCGGGATCCCCCCCGGCGTGGGCGAAGCGGGGCGTCTCGTGGATCTGACGTCGAAGATAGAAGACCGCCAGCCCAGGAATCGCGCCGAGGCCGAGCAGCGTACGCCAGGTGACGTCCATCGGGACATGACTGGCGAGCAGAATAACGGCGATGAGCGGACCTACCACCAGGCCAGCGCCCTGCATGGCGAATACCAACCCAACCATCTTCCCGCGTGACCTCTTGGCCGAGTACTCGCTCATGATGGTGGCGCTCACAGGATAGTCCCCACCGATTCCAATGCCCAGAACGGCGCGCGAGATGAGCAGAACGATGTAGTTGGGAGAGAGCGCAGAGGCAAGGGCCCCGATGGCTAGGATGAGCACCTCGAAGCCGTAGATCTTCTTGCGCCCGAGAATGTCCGCGACCCTCCCGAAGATGACAGCGCCGACCGCCGACGCGGCCAGGGTCGTGGAGTTGAGAAGCGATACCTGGCCGGTCGAAAGCGTCCACTGCGTCTTGAGGATCGCCACCACGACGCCGATGATGAAGAGGTCGTAAGCGTCCGTGAAGAAGCCCATACCGGAGATGAGCATGATCTTGTACTGGAACCTTGTCACCTTGCTGTCGTCGAGTGCGGTGAAAGTTCCAGGGTCAGCGTCGGGCGCCGCAGCCATCAGGGGAGTCTGATCGTTTCGCGACCTGCAGTTGTGTCGGTTTCGGTTAACGGGAAATGAAGATGCGGTGATGGTAGTGAGATAGGCGCAGAACGCACGCGAAGGCCATCAGCCGAATCACCGACGGCTCACCGACATCACTGAGCACCCGACGGAAGGCGCGCCGATGGATGCCCGGCGTGAACCTCCCGGTCCTCACCATGTACCCCACCTTGGGTGCTGAGCATCCGACCTCTCCGGCCGGGTGGTGCGCCACAAAGGTGAGGAGGCGGCGCTCACCACCCGCGAGTTCGAGCTGCTGGAGTTCCTGCTGGAGCACCCTCACCGCTTCTACTCCACCGCGCAGATCGCCAGCTATGCATGGTCGGACGCGGCCCTGGTGCCCGAGGAGGTGCGCAACTACGTCACCCGGGTCCGGAGGATCCTGGCCCGTCTGGGCATCCCCTGCGATCTGATCAACCGGCCCGGGCGCGGCCACTTCCTGACGTTTCGGAACACTGACTAGCCCCTCCCCCGGGGCGGAGCGCGCCAGAGGAGGGGCGACTCGACGCCGTCAGACGCTCGCCGTGCCAATGGCTCGTGGACTTCTCGTCCGCTTCCGGTCAGGCTTACTGATGTTGGAAGTAGTACCAGCTCCGTCCACGCCGGCCGGCCGCGAATACTGGTTTCGCAGCGCTATAAGATAAAATGATAGCAATGCTAGTAGATGCAGGCCCGCCGTCCGGGCCGAGCGAGCGGGCATTCAGTCTGCGTGGCCCCCGGATGCAGGCGCTCTTCACCGGTGAGGGTGGCATCGCTCGACACCGGATGCGCGGCGGCGTGCAGCAGGCGTTGCTCGACGCGGCGCTGGCCCTGAGCGACGCCCGGATCCTGTCGGACGGGGCGTCAGCCCGGTGCTCGATCAGGTGAGGATCGTGAAGAAGGTAGCCGCAGGAGCGGCGGGCGAGACACGGTCAGGGGGAGCGGCGGCCGAGCCAGGAGGGGAGCCGGAGGCAGCAGTTGCGTCCGACACACACGACACGCCCTGGCCCGGCAAACACCTCCCGTTGGGTGCACATTGGAACGGGCGGGGGACCAACTTCTCGCTCTTCAGCCGCAATGCCGAAGGCGTGGAGCTGATCCTGGCGAACCCCGACGGCAGCACGCGGGCCACCTACGAGCTCGTCGACCGTACCGACCTGACCTGGCACGGCTCCCTCCCCGACGTCGGCCCTGGAACGCTCTATGGATATCGCGTCCACGGGCCCTACGCCCCGGCCGACGGCAAGCGATTCAACGCCAGCAAACTGCTCATCGACCCGTACGCTCTGGCGCTGACCGGCAGGATCGCGTGGAATCCCGAGGTCTTCGGGTACGCCTGGACGGGCGACATGAACGACGACCAACCCAGTGAGCTCGACTCGGCCGGCCGCGTGCCCCTCGCGGTGGTGGTCGACGAGCGCTTCGACTGGGGGGACACGGTCGCGCCCCGGACCTCCTGGGCCGACACCGTCGTCTACGAGACCCACGTCAAGGGCTTCACCATCTGCCACCCGGAGATCCCGCTGGAGCTGCGTGGAACCTACGCCGGGCTGGCCCACCCCGCCGCGATCGAGCATCTCCGCAGGCTCGGCATCAGCGCGGTCGAGCTGATGCCCGTGCACGCCTTCGGCGACGCCGCCCACCTCAGCGAGCTGGGACTGCGCAACTACTGGGGCTACGACAGCATCGGCTACTTCGCCCCCGAGGGACGCTACTCGTCGTCAGGCGATACCGGCGGTCAGGTGGTCGAATTCAAGCGAATGGTCAAGGCGCTGCATGACGCGGGCCTCGAGGTCTTCCTGGATGTGGTCTACAACCACACCGCGGAGGGCAACCATCTAGGCCCGACGCTCTCCTTCCGGGGCATCGACAACGAGGCCTATTACTACCTCTCGCCGGAGGACCGGCGCCATTACTGGGACGTCACCGGTACCGGCAACACCCTCAATGCCGGTGCACCCCAGACCCTGCGCTTGATCATGGACTCGCTGCGCTACTGGGTCACGGTCATGCGCGTGGACGGCTTCCGCTTTGACCTCGCCTCGGTTCTCGCCCGACAGTTCTACGAGGTCAACAAGCTCGCCGCCTTCTTCGACATCATCCACCAGGACCCGGTGCTGGCCGAGGTGAAGCTGATCGCCGAGCCCTGGGACATCGGGCGGGGCGGGTACCAGGTCGGCAACTTCCCGGTGGGCTGGGCCGAGTGGAACGGACGGTACCGCGACACCATCCGCGACTACTGGCGGGGCGCCCCCATCGGGGTCTCCGACCTCGCCTACCGGCTCACCGGCTCCAGCGACCTCTATGCCGAGGACGGGCGCGCGCCCAGCGCCAGCGTCAACTTCGTGACCGCGCACGACGGGTTCACCCTGCGCGACCTTGTCTCCTACGACACCAAACACAATGACGCCAACGGCGAGGACAACCGGGACGGCACCGAGGACAACCGCTCCTGGAACTGCGGCGCCGAGGGCGAGACGGATGACCCGGCGATGAACGAGCTGCGGCGCCGGCAGCAGCGCAACTTCCTGGCGACGCTGCTCCTCTCCCAGGGGTGCCCGATGATCCTCTCCGGCGACGAGTTGGGGCGCACCCAGGGTGGGAACAACAACGCCTACTGCCAGGACAACCAGATCTCGTGGATCGACTGGGAGCGTGTGGACGCGGACCTGCTCGCCTTCACCCGCCGGCTCATCGAGCTGCGTGCACGGCACCACGGGCTGCACCGCCAGCACTTCTTCACCGGTAAGGTGGCGACGAGGGGCCGCAAGGACGTGCGGTGGCTGCTGCCCAACGCCAGAGAGATGACCCACCAATCCTGGGCGGATCACGAGCGCCGGTCCCTGGCCATGGTGCTCGACGGTGGGATCATCCCCGACCGCAACGAGGGCGGGGAGCGTATCAGCGATGACACCCTCGCGGTGCTTCTCCACTCATCGGCCGAGGACTGCCAGTGGCGGCTTCCGCCCGGCACCTGGGAGGTCATCCTCGACACCGCCGCTCCCGATGAGGAGCCCGGCACGCGCGTACTCCGCCGCGGCACGTCCATGACCGTGGCGGCGCGGTCTGTGGTGGTGCTCCGCCTGGCGCCGGGCCGCCGTTGAGAGCCACCTACCGAGTCCAGCTCGGTCCGGGCTTCGGCTTCGCCGAGCTCGGCGCCGCCGTCGACTACCTGGCCGATCTCGGGATCAGCCACCTCTACTGTTCGCCCATCCTCGAGGCTGCCCGCGGGTCCACACACGGATACGACGTCACCGACCCCACCCGCATCTCGGCGGATCTCGGTGGCGAGGACGGCTTCCGCGCCGTGCTCGACGCCGCCCGCAGCCGAGGGCTTCGTGTCCTGCTCGATATCGTCCCCAACCACATGTCGGTCGCCGACCGCCGCAACCGCTGGTGGTGGGACGTGCTGGTCGCAGGCCGGAGCAGCCCCTTCGCCCGCTACTTCGACATCAACTGGGACCATCACCTGGTGCGTGGACGCGTGATGGCCCCCCTCCTGGACCGGCCGCTCGAGGAGGCGCTGGAGCAGCGACTGGTTCAGCTGACCGTCGACGCCGGCGTGGTCGTCGCCTACCACGACGACAGGCTGCCGCTCTCGCGAGAGACCCTTCCGAGGGTGCTCGAGGGCACCGAGCTGGCCGGTCTCGCCGAGCGGATCCGCGACGCGGAGTTCGCCGAGGAGCGGATCGCAGCGGGCGACGAGCTGGCCCAACGTCTCGCGGCGGGCGGCGGGGCAGAGGCCTCGGCCCTGACCGAGGTTCTCCAGCGGTGGAACCGCGACCACGACGCCCTGCGCGCGCTGCTGGACGATCAGAACTACGCACTGACCGACTGGCGCGAGGCGGCTACGGTGATGAACTATCGCAACTTCTTCGACATCACCTCGCTGGTCGGGGTGCGGGTCGAGGACCCCGAGGTGGTGGACGCCACCCACGTGCTGGTCGACTCGCTGCTCGATCGGGGCGACGTGGATGGGGTCCGGGTCGACCACGTGGACGGTCTGCGCCAGCCCCGGGGTTACCTGGAGCGGATGCGCGGGCGGCACCCCGATCGCGGCATCTGGGTAGAGAAGATCCTCAGCGGCGACGAGGCGCTTCCCGGCGACTGGGCGGTCGACGGCACCACCGGCTACGAGTTCGGCGCCCTCGCTGGCGGGCTGTTCATCGACCCGGCCGGTTGGGCGGCACTGCGCCAGAGCTGGGCCGAGGCCACCGGGCACCCCGACGACTTCGAGGAGATCGCCCGGCAGGCCAAGCTCCAGGTGATGGGCTCGACGCTCCGGCCCAACGTGGATCGGCTGGTGCGCATGCTGGGCGCGGTCTGCCGCGACCGGGGCCGGGAGGAGCTGTCCGACGCGCCTGACCGGCTGCGCAGTGGGGTGGTCGAGTACCTGCTGGGCCTGGACGTCTACCGAACCTACATCGATGTTGCCGACGCCGCGCCCGATCCCGCGGACCGGGCGCGGATCTGCGCCGCCCTCCGCCGCGCGGCGGAGGGCGGCGGTGACGCCGAAACCCTGCAGGTGATGGGTGCCCTCCTGCTCCAGCCGCGTGATCCCGGCCTGGAGCACGACTTCGTGCTGCGCCTTCAGCAGGCCAGCACCGTGGTGCGGGCCAAGGGGGTGGAGGACACGGCCTTCTACCGCTTCCCGGTGCTGAGTGCCGCCTGCGAGGTCGGCGCGTCGCCTGGGCACCCCGCCGTCGGCGTCGCGGAGTTCCACGCCGCCAACGCCGAGCGCCAGCGGCGGTGGCCTCACTCCCTGGTGGCCACCGCCACCCACGACAGCAAGCGCGGCGAGGACGTGCGAGCGCGCCTCTACCTCCTTTCTGAGCTGGCGGCGGCCTGGCCCTTGATGACCCGCCGCTGGCGGCAGACCCACGCCGAACTCTTCCGCGAGGGGATGCCGGGGCGCACCATGTCGGAGCTCCTCTTCCAGACCATGGTGGGTGCCTGGCCCATCGACGCCGACCGGCTGACCAAGTACATGCTCAAGGCGTCCTCCGAAGCCAAGCAGCGGACGTCCTGGATCGAGCCCGACAGCGGCTACCAGGAGGCGCTCGCCGAACTGGTGCGGGCGCTCCTGGACGACGCCACGATGGTCAGCGAGCTGAGCCACCTCACCGTCAGGCTGGTGGAGCCGGGGCGGGTGACCTCACTGGCCTTGACCCTGCTCCGCCTGACCTCGCCGGGCATCCCGGACACCTATCAGGGCACCGAGCTCTGGCAGCTCGACCTGGTCGATCCCGACAATCGCCGCCCGGTCGACTACTCGAAGCGGCAGCGGCTCCTGGGCGAGATGCAAGGGGGCCGGCCACCGGAGGTCGCCGTGGACGCCGACGGCCTCACCAAGCTGCTCACCGTCCACACCGCCCTCGAGCTGCGGCGCCGGCGCCCCGAGCTCTTCGGCGAGCGGGGCGACTACCTCTCCCTCCCGATTCGTGGGGCGCGGCGCGACCACGCCGTCGCCTTTGCCCGCGGGGCGGACCCCGGAGCGGTCACCATCGTGCCGCGGCTGGTGATCGGATTGGGAGGCGACTGGGGCGATACCTCCGTCGAGCTGCCCGAGGGCCGGTGGATCAACCTGATGAGCGCGACCTCACACCAGGGCGAGGTCGCGCTCACCGAAATCCTCCACAGCTTCCCGGTGGCACTGCTGGAGCGCGATTGATGCGCCGGATGGTCTGGGCCCCGCTGGCCGAGCGCGCCGAGCTGATGCTCGAAGACGGCGAGCACCTCCGCATGGAGGGCGGTACGGCGGGTCACTTCGAGATCGACGATCCGCGTCTGCTCCCGGGTGTCCGCTACCGGGTCAGCCTCGACGGCGGCCCTCCCCTTCCCGATCCCCGCTCCCCCCTTCAGCCGGAGGGGGTCGACGGCCCCTCGGCGCTAGTCGCGGAGGACTTCGGGTGGACGGATGCAGGATGGTCGGCGCCGCAGCTCCGGGATGCGATCGTCTACGAACTGCACGTGGGCACCTTCAGCCCCGAGGGGACCTTCGACGGTGTCATCCGGCGCCTCGACCACCTCACCAACCTCGGCGTGACCGCCATCGAGCTGATGCCGGTCGGCGAGTTCGCCGGACGGTGGGGGTGGGGCTACGACGGGGTGGACCTCTACGCGGTTCGGGCCGCCTACGGCGGTCCCGACGGGCTGCGCCGGTTCGTCGACGCCTGCCACGAACGCCAACTGGCAGTGATCCTGGACGTCGTCTACAACCACCTCGGGCCGTCCGGCAACCACCTGGCCAAGTTCGGGCCCTACTTCACCGACGCCTACCGCACCCCCTGGGGGGCGGCGATGAACTTCGACGGCGGGGGCAGTGACGGCGTCCGTGACTTCGTGGTCGACAACGCCCGGTGCTGGTTGCGCGACTTCCACCTCGACGGACTGCGGCTCGACGCCGTCCACGCCATCCACGACGAGTCCGCTCGGCACATCGTGGAGGAGCTGGCCGAGATGTTCGGTTGCCTGGAGGTTGAGCTACGGCGCCGGCTCTGGCTGATCCTCGAGACCGACCGCAACGACCCCCGAGGCGTCGGGCCCCCCACCAGGGGCGGTTGGGGCGCGACCGCCCAATGGGCGGACGACTTCCATCACGCGCTCCACGTGGCCTTGACCGGTGAGCGCTCCGGCTACTACGGCGACTTCCATGGCTGGCCAGACGTGGTCAGGGCCCTCGACTCGCCGTACCTCTACACCGGACAGCACTCGACCTATCGCGACCGCCGGCACGGGCGTGAGCCGGCCGGCACCACCGGCGAGCACTTCGTGGTCTGCCTGCAGAACCACGACCAGGTGGGCAACCGCGCGCGCGGGGAGCGTCTCAGCCAGCTGACCACTCCGCCGAGGCTGCGAGTGGCGGCCCTGCTCCTGCTCACCTCCCCCTACGTCCCCCTCCTCTTCGCCGGGGAGGAATGGGCGGCGAGCACGCCCTTCCTCTACTTCTCGGACCACGAGCCCGAGCTCGGCCGCAGGGTCACGGAAGGCCGCCGCGCCGAGTTCGCGAGCTTCGGCTGGGACCCGGCTGACGTCCCCGATCCGCAGGCGGAGGCCACGTTCACCGCATCGCGGCTGCGGTGGGAGGAGCGCGCCGACCCGCCCCACGCGGCGATGATCGACTGGTACCGCGCGCTGATCCGGCTCCGGCGCGAC
>Ga0224558_1002589_pt1 | contig 16263 bp, 10 predicted proteins | sample 714S32024metaG_FD_180682 | JGI IMG/M metagenome (GOLD analysis project Ga0224558, IMG submission 180682) | Peat soil microbial communities from Stordalen Mire, Sweden - 717 S3 20-24 | ecosystem: Environmental > Terrestrial > Soil > Wetlands > Peat | place: Sweden: Norrbotten County, Stordalen... | reverse complement strand
CGCTACGCTCACCTCCACGGAGCGCTGGGAGAGGGGGGAAGGAAACAAAGACAACAACCAACAGGGTTTCCCAAGTACCAAATTTATTTCAGGACTTGACCGGTCCCGTCCTCTACGGCGGGCGCCAAAGGCGGGCGGGATTATGCGTTCCGGTTTACGGGCAGGGATTGGAAGGTGGTCTTCGACGGGTGCGAGCCGTTCTATTTGCCCGACACGCTGGGGGCGCCCTACCTGGACTACTTGTTGCACCGTCCGAACCAGCCGATTTCGGCGTTCGAGCTGGAAGTGGCCGTTTCGCCGGAGAAGGGCGAGGCGCGGGCCACGAATTCCATTCAGGCAGAGAGCGACGCACGAGCCTTGGCCCAGTACCGGGAGGAGCTGCGGCGGTTGCAGGCAAAGCGTAAAGAGCTGGAGGCGACGGCGGACGCGGACGGCCTGGAGCATCTGGACAACGAGGTCGCGGTGCTGGCAGCCGCGCTCAATGCAGGCCGTGGGGCAAACGACACGGGTGAACGGGCGCGCAGTAACGTTCGCCTCGCGGTACGCTCCGTGAAGGCTCGATTGGAAAAGCAAGGCCAGGAGGAGAGGGAGTTTGCCGAGCATCTGCGCACGCACTTGAGCCTTGGATACGAGTGCCTCTATAGGCAGCCAGCAGGCCGGATATGGGACTGAGCGGCCCGAGCCTGGGTAGCCTGCCTACCCAAATTGGGTAGCCGCACTACCCACCACAAGGATGAAAACAGTTATGAACACCAACCTGTCAATCCGGGCGGCTCTGGCTGTGAGGAGGCACAATGAAGTGCCCATCCGGTCCCTCCGTTTCCTCCTGTTCAGATCCTAGAACAATTTTGGCGCGCGCAATTTGGCCGGCGTTACCGGCCACGCGCGCCGTTTCAAGAACACACACACATAACAAAGAAAGATATTAACGTATGAAGATACAAGACATCCCACAGGTCGGTAAACTCGGCCTGACTGTGACGTGGCATGGCCGTAATGGCCAACTCCGTCGCATCCTCGCAATCCCCAAGAACCCGCGAACGGACCGGCAACTCGAGGTCCGTGACCTGCTGCAGCAGCAGGCGCGGCGGTTCGACGCGCTGACCGACGTCCAGCAGGACGCCTGGAACGTGGCGGCGACAGGCTTCCACTCGACCCCCAGCCTCGGCCAGAGCGGACCGCTGACGGGTCTGCAACTGTTCGTCCGGGTGAACTGCAAGCTTGGCCTCCTGGGCCAGGACGCGGTGGACGTGCCGCCGGTGGCGCCGCAGTTCCCGGCGCTGGCGCCCCAGGGGCTGGTCATCACCAACACCGGTGGGGCGGTGGCGGTGAAGTTGACCTGCCCGACCAATCCGGGTGAGAGCACGGTGCTGCGAGCCAGCCCGCCGCAGAATTCGGCGATTCGGGCCTGCAGGAACTTCCGGATTATTGGCACCTGTCCGGTGCCGACCGCCGGCTCGGCGGACATTACGTCGCTGTACGTGGCGGAATTCGGGGCGGTGCCGATCGGCAAGCGCCTGTTCGTTCAGGCCAGCACGATGGTGAATGGGTTCGAGAGCCTGCCGCGGCAGTTCCAGGCCCGGGTGCCGGCTGCCTGAGCGGAATTAGCATGGGCCCCTCTCCCCTTCGGAAGGGGAGAGGGTGCCCTTTGGGGAGGGAGCAGCGGTGTTACTACGGACAGCCAAGCAATGGGGCGCCAGGAAGTGAGACGCTCCCGGCGAACAGCTCGCCGGGCCATTGACATTGCATGTGGGCGGGTTAGCCTTGGCGCATGGCTTGGAAGCTGCGCAGCTTGTTAGGCCTCCTTCTGGCCTCCTTCATGCCGGCCCACGCCGGCCCTGCCTTCACCGTACAGCCCGCTGGCGGACTGGGGTTCGATGTCCTGGCCGACGGGGTCGTGGTGGCGCCAATTCGGTTAGCCGCCGGCGGGGCCATTGTTGCGGACACGGTCACGACCAACCTCGATGGCCTGACGCTCTCGGGCATCCATGCCAGGGACCCGCTCGCCGTCACGTTCGCGACGAACGACTTCGTCACCATTACCCTGCCCTCCGCAGGCGACACTAACGCCACCACGCCGGTCATCCAGTTCAAGCTGACCGTCGTCGGTTTCAACACCAACCGCTGGCTGGCGCTGTTTCCGGAGGGGCCGGCGCCATTTCATTTCCTGGTGTGCGCGATGCCCAGCGCCCAGGTCTGGCATCAGCGCGGCTGGCTCAACGCCACTCCGGTGGCCGACCCATTCCCGCTGTTGCAGGATGTCCACACCGGCTCGCCCGAGATTTCGTGCCTGTGGAACCGCAATTGGAGCTATATCTGCCCGCTGGGCGGTCATCCCATCCCCATGATCGGGCTGTGGGACCCGGCGGCGGGAATTTATGTCGGCTACGACTTCCAGGGGGCGCGGGCCAGTGACCAGTCGGAACGCTACCTGGCGACCGCGTATTGCTGGAGTCAAGGCGCGCTGACCAACTTCATCGCACTGGCCTATCCTTACGGAGGGCTCCGTTACGGGGAGCAGGTTTTCCCTCGAGGCGGCGAGGTCCTGGCTTCGTTCTTTAGCTTGGAGATAGACACGGCGTTGCCCGCCACCGAAGATCCCAACGAACGGTTTCAGGCCCGCCTGTTTCAGCGCTACACCAACGCGCTGCCGCTGGTGGCCGCCATGAACGATCTGGCCTGGATTCCAGGGCAGGCGCGCCTGGACGATTTCGCCGGGCCCACGGGGCTGACGCTCTATGGCGACGGCGGAGAAACCACCTTCTACCCCGCTGGCACCGTCCTGCTCCAGGGCTGGGGCGGCCATGTGGAAATGCCCGTTGATACCGCCGTGCGCCGGGGCGATTACACTTCGCTGAACTATGGCCGCAGCCAGGTTGAATCGCTGCTCACTAACTACGCCATTGCGCTGACGGTTGGCGGCGATGCATGTCTGTATTGGCAAAAACCGCTTTCGGGAGCCTGGCTCGCCAATTGGGGCGGGCCGGCGGTCACCACCCTGCACGATTCCGAGGGCTGGTACGCCGCGCGTGTCCTCGTCGAGCTCTACCGCTATGACCGCGCCCATAACCAGGTCAAACCCGCTTACCTGCCGGCGATAGACAGCCTGTTCAATTGGGCCAGGCATTTCGTCTGGACCCGCAACGAGTTTGCCGATGTGCCCTCCTCGCCTTTCGCCATCGGCGGCACGCTCTGCCCCGCCTTCCTGCTGGATTACTATTTTACCTTCCGCAATGATGCCCAGCGCGCCACCAACGCCACCCTGGCCCTGCACCTGGCTGACGTCGTCACCTGGCGTTATCTCCATCCGTGGGCCATGGACTCCGACCGCTTCGATGGCGCGCTCGACAGCGCCTTTCTGGCGGAACCCAACAGCGGACGCGACTGGGCCGGACTGGCCTGCGCCAATGAGGTCAACTGGAACATTGACGCGCTCACGCAGGTGTATGTCCATACGGGCGACCCGCGGATGCGCTATTACCTGCGGGGCATGCTCCAGCGCTGGCCGGCTCTCTACCAGCCTAACTACGAGGACGCCATCAGCAACTACAACACCAGCGAGGCGCTGACGGAAGGGCTCGGCTTGTTCGACGGCTCCGGCCCGGGCCGCGGCTTGCGTTACCCTTACGGCTTTTCTCCGTCCCTGCCCCTCAACGAACCGGTGGGCGCGTCGCTCATGCGCGTAGTCGCAGGGACCCAGGCCGCCATCGCCTTCGACAAGAACAACACCGCCTCCGACATCACCGATTACCGCACCGGGGGCGACGGCTCCTGCACCTTCCGGGTGGTCTCCAGTCTAACAGCGCCCTTCGATGTGAGCTTCTCCTATCCGTTCGTGGACATCTCGGCGTTGCCAGTCAACCGCGTGCGCAACGGCCAGACCAACCTCCTGACGGGTTCGGCTATCGTTCGGCCCCTGCAATCCCCCAGCTCGCTTTACCTGCGACAACTGCAAAACGGCGACATCATCACTATGGGCACGGTCCCCTCCACCGCACCGGTCGTTGTGTTCGACGGCTCGCTGGTCTATAGTGACACCAATTCCCCGGCGCTCACGAACGGTTTCTTCACGACGCTGCCGTTCACCGGAACCTACCTGCTGCCGCAGGATTGGACGGACCTCGATTCCTTCGCCGGCCTGGTTCCCGGGGATCATTGGAATTACGGCGTCCCTTGCCACCAGGGACTGCGCGCGGCCACCAACACCTTTGCCTTGAGCGCGCCCGGGGCTGCGGTCGTGCTCGTGACTTATTCCCCGCCGCCATCAGAAGCCCTGACTCGCGCTCCAGGTTTGGTGTTGGATGACGGCTCGCCGCTGCCGCTGAGCGGCAACCCGGCCCTGTTCTGGCGCGCCTGGCCCATCATATTTCACCGGGTGGTGCTGGCCGATTACGCGTTGCTGCCCGCCGGGCGCGCGCTGGCCCAGGTCAATCCGAATGGCACGCTCGTCATGGGCGCCACGGCCTTCACCGGCAGTCTGACTGCCTGGCAGCCTACGCAGACCAACCTCGCCGCCGCCTCGGCCAGCTTCGTCCAGCAGGAAAACCAGGACCTCGCTCTGCTGGCGCTCCAGCCCAGTTATGCGAGCCTGCCCGATGGCAAGATCGCCCTCCTTCCCATGAACACTGCTGGAGCCGCCGCCAATTTCGCCGCCGCCACCGGCCTGCGCAAGAAATGGGTCGCGCTCACCGAAACCCAGTTCGTGGATACCAATTCTTTCAACGCCGCCCGATACCCCCTCGCCTTCTATCTCGGCAACGAGAATTACGTTAAGACCGTCTCCACGACCGGCGATGGGAAGGCGGCCATCACCAACTATCTGGCCGGTGGCGGCACATTGGTCATCCTGGCCTCGGGACCGTGGCCGTTCTATTATGGCTACGGTCCCAATGATCAGTCGGGCCCAGCGGACCCGCTCCTGCCCACCTTTGGCCTTTCCTTCCAGGGCTTCGAACAGGCCCCGCCTGGTATCTTCATGCTCCGCTACACCAACCAGACCATCCTGCACTTCGTCTCCAACCAGTTCCCCTTCCCGCCCGGCGACCCGCGTCTGCGCGCCATTGCCGGCTCGTCGGTGAGCACTGCCAACCGCTATGTCCCCTTCATCAAGACCGTTGATCCGCAGGGCAATTATTACGGTGACGCCGCCTTCTTCATCGCGTTCGGCACCGGTTCCGCGAAAGGCGGCCGCATCGTCTATGTCTGGACTACGCTCCTCTCCGGGCCGCAGGGCCAGCAAATCATGGCCGACATCGTTACTTGGATTCTCGATGCCCGGCTGCGCCCGCCCCGGCCGCAACTCCATTCCCTGCGGGTACCCGATGCCTCCCACTTCGCGTTCAGCTTCGACGCAGCCTCCAACCTGGATTACCTCGTCCAGTACCGAAACACGCTGAGCGCCGGCGGCTGGCTGACCCTCCAGGACCTTTCCAGCGCCCCCACCAACCGCGCCCTTTCCTTCACAAATGCCACCACCAGCTCTGCCTCGCGGTTCTACCGTCTTGCGGTCGCGCCGTAGCAATGGAGGAAATGGTTGCAGTCAACAGCCGCTCCACTCAGTCTTGCGCCATGAAGCGAACCTTCTGTTTGGCTGGCACTTGCCTTTGCGCTTTCGCGCTGGTCATAGCTGCCCAGGGTGGGGCGACGCCAGAGGATCGGGCTTCCCGAAACGACCAGATGCGGGCCGATTACTCCCGCACCCAGACCGCCGCCATCGCCGGGCGTTGTCTGGCGGACGTCCACTCGCTGGCTGACTGGCAATCGCGGCGCGGCGAGTTTCGGCGGCAATTGCAGGAGATGCTTGGACTTTGGCCCATGCCGGAGCGGACGGACCTAAAGCCGGTCCTCACGGGAAAACTGGAGCAGGAGGAATTCACCGTGGAGAAGCTTCACTTCCAGGCGCTGCCGCATCTCTACGTGACCGCTAACCTGTACTTGCCGAAGAACCTGGAGCGGCCGGCGCCGGCGATCCTCTACGTGTGCGGTCACAGCCGGGTGATGACCAACGGGATCAGTTGTGGCAGCAAGGCGGGTTACCAGCGGCATGGGGAGTGGTTTGCGCGGAATGGCTATGTTTGCCTGATGATTGACATGCTGCAGTACGCCGAGATCCAGGGCGAGCATCATGGCACTCACAGCGCGGGGCGTTGGTGGTGGAACAGCCGCGGCTACACTCCTGCCGGCGTCGAGGCGTGGTTCGGCATCCGCGCGTTGGATTATCTGTGCTCGCGCCCGGAAGTGGACAAGGACCGCATCGGCATGACGGGCCGATCCGGCGGCGGATCTTACACCTGGACCGTCGCGGCGCTCGACGAGCGCGTGAAAGTCGCAGCGCCCGTCGCGGGGATTACCGATTTGCGGAACCAGGTCGTAGATGGCTCCATCGAAGGCCACTGTGACTGCATGTTCTTCCTGAACACGTACCGGTGGGACTTCCCCCAGGTGGCCGCCCTCGTCGCGCCGCGCCCGCTGCTGATTGGGAATTCGGACAAGGACAACCTCTTTCCTCTCGATGGCGTAGTGCGGCTCTACAACGAAACCCGCCGCATCTACCAGCTCTACGGCAAGACCAACCAACTCGGCCTGCTCATCACCGAGGGCCCGCACGCCGACACGCAGGACTTGCAGTTGCCGGTATTTCGCTGGTTCAACAAGTTCCTCAAAGGCCAGAGCCCCCTCATTGAAATGGCCGCCAGAGACTTCTTTCCGCCCGAGCAGCTCCGGGTCTTCGATAAGCTGCCCGAGGACCAGGTGAACACGACGATAGATGAATCGTTCGTGCCGAAAGCCGCACCGCCCCGTCCGCTCGCCAGCCCGGCCCAGGCCGAACAACGGCAAGAGGAATTCCGCATGGCCTTGCGCTCCAAGGTGTTCGCTGGCTGGCCGGAAGAACGCAACCCGACCAAGCCGGAGTTGACTCGTCAGGCAACTCAAGACGGCGTTCGCCTTCGCACGTATGCCTTAAGCAGCCAACCCGACGTGAATCTATTCCTGTTTGTGCTTCAGGACCCCAAAGTGAAACGGGCCGCCGAGGTCCTCCTAACGGTGCTCGACGCAGAAAGCTGGACCAATTCGCCGGCGAAGCAACTCTGGCTGGGCGGCGGAACGCCGGAGAACCTAAGCGCCTTGCGACAGCAGATGCAGTCCCGCAAGCTCGCCCTCGTGTTCTTCGCCCCGCGCGACGCAGAGCCGAGCAAATTACTGAGTGACCCGAAAGAAGCGAATCACGTCCGCCGCCGTTACATGCTCTTGGGCCAGACGCTTGATGGCATGAGGGTGTGGGACATCCGATGCGCGGCGCAGGCAGTCAAAGCCTTGCCGGAGTTCAAGAAGACCCCGCTCCATGTCCGCGCGCAAGGGCAGATGGCCGTCAACGCCGCTTATGCGACGCTCTTTCAGCCGGAGATTGCGAAACTCGAACTTGAGAACGTCCCGGCCTCTCACACCGAGGGTCCGGATTATCTGAACGTCCTGAAGGTGTGGGACCTGCCCCAGTTGTGGGCGACCCTGAGAGGGCGGGCCGACATGAAGAGCCCTTGAATGACTGCCGTGAAACAGGGGCTTGACACGCCAAGCTGAATTCACTAGATTTGCCCCAATGATAGTGAACATTCGACAATTCGCTCTGCTGGTCGTCGTCCTGGTAGGCGACGCCGTTGGCGCTTGTCGAAGGTAATTCGAGTTTCGACAAGAACCCACGGCTGGCCGACGGCTGTGGGGTTTTTTATGCACCCGCGGCAGCCAGCCACAACTGCAATGCCTATGAGCAAGACAACTGAAACAAAGAAAAAAGCGCCTGCTGCCAAGAGCGTGGAACTCGGCCCCACGATGTCCGGCAGCGAAATCCTCGTGGCCTGCCTCGAACGCGAAGGGGTGGACACCATCTTCGCCTACCCCGGCGGCGCGAGCATGGAAATCCACCAAGCCCTGACACGCTCGAAGAAGATTCGCACCGTTCTGCCACGCCATGAGCAGGGTGGTGCTTTCGCCGCTGACGGCTATGCGCGGGCGACGGGGCGGGCGGGCGTGTGCATGGCCACCAGCGGCCCAGGCGCCACCAACCTCGTCTCGGGCATCGCCGATGCCTTTATGGACTCGATCCCGCTGATCGCCATCACTGGCCAAGTGCCGCAGGCGATGATCGGCAAGGGCGCCTTCCAGGAGACGGACATCTACGGCATGACGCTGCCGGTCGTGAAGCACAGCTATCTGATTACCGACATCAACGACATTCCGCGCATCGTCAAAGAGGCCTTTCACATCGCCCAGACCGGCCGGCCCGGCCCGGTGCTGATTGACATCCCGAAAAACGTGCAGCAGGCGCGCACGCAGCCGGTCTTCCCGAACGAAGTCCTCCTGCGCGGTTACCACCCCGACCAGCGGGCGAGCGACTTGGAGCTAAACGAGATCATCGGCCTGATCGAGAAGTCCGAGCGCCCACTGCTATACGTTGGCGGGGGCATCATAACCGGCAACGCAAGCGATGAGCTGCGCCGGTTTGCCCAGGCGACCCAAATCCCAGTCACGACCACGCTGATGGGCTGCGGCGCGTTCCCGGAAACGCACGCGCTGTCCTTGCGTTGGCTCGGGATGCACGGGGCGGCTTACGCGAATTGGGCGGTCAGCGGCGAGTTCGAGCCGCGCAAGAGCGTCAGCGAGCCAATGAACCAGATCGCGCCCGGAGCCGATTTGCTCCTGGCGTTTGGTGTCCGGTTCGACGACCGCGTGACGGGCAAAGTGGATAAGTTCTGCGAGAAGGGAACCATCGTCCACCTCGACATTGATCCCTCGGAGATCAACAAGAACAAGCCCGCCAATCTGCCCATCGTCAGCGATGTCAAATTCGCTCTCGGACGCCTGGCAGACATGATCAAAGAGCGGCCGATTCAGAAGAAGTTCACGGCTTGGCACAAACAGATCGAAGCCTGGAAAGCCAAAGCGCCGTTCGGCTATCGGGTGACGGAAGAGGTCATGAAGTCACAGCACATGCGCGAACATCTGAAAGACCGAGAGAACGAAGTCATCCTCCCGCAGATAGCCATTGAGATGCTGTGCGAGCTATCCAAAGGCGAGGCGATTATCACCACGGGCGTGGGCCAGCACCAGATGTGGGCGGGGCAATTCTACAAGTTCAAATACCCTCGCCAGTTCTTGACCAGCGCCGGCCTCGGCGCGATGGGCTACGGCTATCCTGCGGCCCTCGGTGCCAAAGTGGCGTTCCCCGACCGGCAGGTCGTGGATATAGATGGCGACGGCTCGTTCCTGATGAACATCCAGGAGTTGGCCACCGCGCACATCGAGAAGATTGCTGCCAAAGCGATCATCCTGAACAACCAGCACCTGGGCATGGTGATGCAGTGGGAAGACAAGTTCTACGGCGGCAACCGCGGCAACACCTACCTGGGCGACCCGGATGACCGCAAGCAGATCTACCCGGATTACACCGCCGTGTGCAACAGCTTCAACGTGAAGTGCGAGCGGGTCATGTACCAGAAAGACCTCCGGGCGGCGCTCCAGCGGATGCTGGATGCCAACGAACCCTACGTGCTGGACATCATCGTGCCCTACACCGAGCACGTGCTCCCCTTCATCCCGGCCAACCGCACCGTCGCCGACATGATCTGGCAGGCGTAGCAGGCTGGAAATCCGAAGCCCGAAAGCCAAAGCGCCCGTACGAAGGGCACCTCCGGAGATTCAGAACTCAGCCCAACCCCGAAGGGGTTGTATCACTCAGCCCAGGGTTGCGCGCGGCGCGCTACCCTGGGTGTGTGCGCCCAATAAACCCCCAACCCTGAAAGGGTTGCCTCAGCGCCCCGACCGGCCCATTCTCGCCGCCATGCCGCAATCATCGGCCAGGAATCTCGGGCGTAACGTCTTCTCCACCAAAGTGTGAACAGCCGCTGGGCTAAGTCCCGAAGGGGCGGCTGGAACGGCTTGGTCCTTTCGGCCTTCGGCCTTCGGGCTTCTTTCGGGTTTCGGCCTTCGGATTTGGCAACCCCGCAGCGCCTATTCCGGCCGTGCCGACTCCTGTGCCGCGGGCGGTTCGACCTTCTCCCCGAGCTTCTTCTCCAGCTCCTTAACGCGGCGGAATAGTTCAGGCAATTGCTGTAACGCGATCATTTGACGCTTCGCTTGACGGTCAGGCTGCGCCGGCGTCCAAAGCCATTTCTCGCCATCCGGGATGTTGTTCATCACGCCTGACTGAGCAGCCACGGACACCCGGTTGCCGATCTTCAAGTGGCCCGCCAGCCCGACTTGCCCGCCTAGTATCACATAATTGCCCAGCTTGGTGCTCCCGGCGACCCCGGCTTGTGACACGATGATACAATGCTCTCCCACGGTCACGTTGTGCGCGATCTGAACCAGGTTATCAATCTTGGTGCCTTTGCCCACAATCGTCGGCCCTAGCGCGCCGCAGTCAACCGTCACGTTCGCGCCCAGCTCGACGTCATCGCAAATGACTACGTGGCCAATCTGGGGCACCTTGCGATGCATGCCGTTGTCGAGCACGTAGCCGAATCCGTCCGACCCCACGACCGTGCCGGAGTGCATGCGCACCCGGTCGCCGACCTCGGTGCGAGGATAGAGCGTAACGTTAGGGAAGAGGTTGACGTCTTCGCCCAGCAGGCAGTCGGCGCCGACGCTGTTGAGCCCCTGTAACACTGACCGCGCGCCGATCCGCACCTTCTCGCCCAGGACGCAATACGGGCCGATATGGGCGGTCGCATCAACCCGGGCGCTGGCCGGCACAATCGCCGTAGGATGCACTCCGGCGGCGAAGACCGGCTCGGGGAAGAACAGAGGGAGGACCTTGGCAAAGGCAACGCGGGCATTGGGCACGCGGATGAGCGTCTTGCGGCTGGAAGCGCCGGGACCGTCAATTAGGATGGTGGATGCGGCGCTCTGCTCGGCCCGAGCAAAATAGTTCTCGTTTTCGGCGAAGGTCAGGTCGCCCGATTGGGCGCGGTCTGCGGGCGCGAAGCCCCTGAGCACCAGCGAGGCATCCCCGACGACTTCGCCTCCCAGAACTTTGGCAATTTGAGCAACGGTATAAGGCATAAGCTATTGACTTGGACAACCGCGGCCACTATAAAGGCCGTGGACGCTAATTCAACCCCAACTTTGAATATGGCGCCTCAAGGCATGACAATCTGGCCTGTGACAATCTGGCCTTGAAACGCGCGCGGCGGCTTCCTACTCTGCGCGACAGTTTTGGTAGGCAGAAGCAAACGTTAACGACAGACAATAGACTGATCACAAAGCACTAGTCATTAATCGCAAACACAGGAGAATCATATATGTCCAACAGACCCCTTAATGTCGGTTTAGTCGGCGGCGGCAAAGGCGCCTTTATCGTCCATCCTCACCAGAAAGCCATTCACTTTGACGGCACTCGCCGCGTAATAGCAGGCGCGCTATTCCCTGATCCCAAGATCGCCCTCGAAGAGGCAGCCAATTGGCCCTACCCCATCAAGGGCTACGGCTCCTACGACGAAATGATCGCCGCCAATGCCTCCCTGCCCGCAGACGAGAAGCTGGACTACCTCCTCATCGTGACGCCCAACTTCGTGCATTACGACCCTGCCATGAAGGCCATGAAAGCCGGCATCGCCGTGTTCTGCGAAAAACCGCTCTGCCTGAATCTCAAAGAAGCCAACGACCTCGTGCAGACCTCGCGCAAGCTGAAGGTCCCGTTCGGCTTGGCCCACACTTACCTCGGGCACTGGACCAGCCGCCTCAGCCGTTACATCGTCCGCAGTGGTTTGCTGGGCGACGTGCGGTGGGTGGATAGCTACTACATTCAGGGCTGGCTGGCCACCAAGCTTGAAGCCACCGGCCAGACCCAGGCGGTCTGGCGCGTGGACCCCAAGCGCGCCGGCGGCTCCGGCTGCGGCGGCGACATCGGCACTCACGCCCTCATGCAGCTCCGCTACGTCACCGGCCTGAATGTCGAGCAGCTCAGCGCCCAGCTTGAGACCTTCGTCCAGGGCCGTATGCTCGACGACCACTTCACCATCTATTGCAAGCTCAGCAACGGCGGCAAGGCCCTCGTGCGCGCCTCGCAGATTTGCATCGGCTACAAAAACGACCTCGGCATTGTAGTCGCCGGCACCAAGGGCACCTTGGTTTGGCGCCAGGAAGAGCCCGAGTCCCTCACCATCCTGCTGCCGGGCCAGCCCGACCGCGTCTATTGGCGCGGTGCTGTCACCCCGGGCGATGGTTTCCTGCCCAAGGATATGCCGGCCGACCTGATGGCCGAGCCCACCATCCCTTCGGGTCATCCCGAAGCGTTCCACGACGCCTTCGCCCGCCTGCATCGCTGCTTCGAGGCCGACGTGCGCAAGTGGAAGGAAGGCAAACCCTTCAACTCCGACGGCTCCAAATACGCCAACGTCGAAGACGGCTGGATGGGCATTGCCTTCATCGAAACCTGCGTCAAGAGCAGCAAGAAGAACGGCGCCTGGACGCCGATGCCGAAGGCGGTCTAGGGGGCCAGCCCGCTAAATACGCCAAATGCGCTAAAGGCGGAGCTGACTTAAACCTCCGGTTTCAGAATCAGGGATGGCCTCAAAAGCCATCCCTTTCTTTTTGCTTATTCGTAGCCTCCGAAGGAAATCACTCCCAATCCCACCCCTTAAAAAGGTCCGCGATGGGGTAACGAAAACCAGGGAGCAGATGCTCCCCATCCAGGTCCGCCCCGGGACCCAGAAGCTTGCGCTTGTCGGGCGAGTGGCACACCTCGACGTACTCGGTGTCGGGGTTGATGATCCAAGCGATCTGAGTCCCACTTCCGAAGAAGTCCCGAAGGCGCTGATCAGTATCCCTGCGTGTATCGTTTGGGGAAAGAACCTCGACTGCGAGATCGGGCGCGCCTGGGAAGAAAGTGCGAGTATGGCGCGTGATGTCCAGCGCTTGGAGCCGCTCTCGACCGACAAAGGAAACGTCCGGCGCACGACAGTTGCGGCTTTGCATCCAGAAGCCGGTACCGCAATCGAAGACCGCTCCCAGTTCGTGCGCCTTGGCATACAGACGCAGCGCTGTCAGCACTTGGACGCAGATGTCGGCATGATAAGCGCCGTTCTTCGGAGTCAGGACGAGTTCACCATCTACAACATCGTAGCTGTAGCCATCGTCCGGCAGGGCTTGCAGCTCCGCCTCCGTCCAAACTTTCCGCTCTACGCTGCCAGCGGTTGTCATAGTCGGAACCTAGGCGTGGACCGGCTGGATGTCGAGTGCTTTCAAGGCGACACAGAAGCGTGCCGCCGATTTCAGAGTCAGGGATGGCTTTGGCTGCCATCCCTTATTCTCTGCCCTTCAAAGACTCCGGTAGGGGGCACCCCTCGGGCGGGTCAAAAGCTCCTCAAACCGATCTGCCCGACGATGCCTTCTCGCCCGCATCCTTGTCGGGGAAAATGAAATCCACGTCCGGCCAAGCATTTAGCCGCCGGCGGTCATTCGTCAAATGGGGCAGGCTCAGTGCCGCCGCTTGCCCACGAATAAGAAAGTCCGGCAGCACCAGACTGTCACCTTTGGCGGGGCGGTATTGACGGAACCGTTGGCCTGCTCGCCAGGCGGAGTCAAAGTCCAGCTCTATGCGTTGGAATGCCCTCAAGTCCTCATCCACGCCATCGCGGTTGCGGGCCCCTGCGGCCAGCTCGGCGTACGTCACTGAACTGACGGCCAATTGATCCCGCCCCGCCCAGAGATCGAGCGCCCGGCTGCATACCCTGTGCTCGGGATGAGAGGAGTCCATCCAAGCCACAACGACCGACGTATCCACTAGAATCATGGTCGCGTCTTGCGCAGCAGTTCCTCACCCGTGCAATACCCATCCCATCGCCCCGCGTGAGTAACGATATGCTCCTGCAAAGCGTTGCGTGCCGTCTTCTTCGACGATTTCACGTACTCGGTGGCCATCTGCCGCAGCACGGCACTGGGTGTGGTCCTGGCTGCTTGCGCCTTGGTCTTCAAATCTCGAGCCAGCCGCCCCGGCAAGCGTATCGTCATAGTCTGTGTCATACACTATGCTGTACTACACCTGCCCCGGCTTTTCAAGGGGCAATTAACCGCGCCCCAAACCAGCTTAGATAAACTCGTTAATCAAGTTCTCCAGGAATTCCTGCCGGCCGCTGGTGTTCGGCGCGGCTTCGCCTTTCTTGAGCATATAGGCTTCCAGCTCTTTGAAATTGGCCTTGCCGGCCTCGATCTTTGCGCCGATGCCGCCGTCCCAGGAGCTGTAACGTTCCTTCACGAACTCTGCCAGCCGGCCGTCCTTGCGGATGGCGGCAGCGAGCTTGAGCCCCCGCGCGAAAGCGTCCATGCCGCCGATGTGCGCGTAGAACAGGTCCACCGGCTCGAAACTCTCGCGCCGCACCTTGGCGTCGAAGTTCGTGCCGCCCGTCGCGAAGCCCCCCATCTTCAGAATGGACAGCATGATCTCAGTCGTCAGATAGAAGCTGGTGGGGAACTGATCGGTGTCCCAGCCCAGCAGCATGTCCCCTGTATTGGCGTCAATCGAACCCAGCGCCCCGGCGGCGATGGCCACTTCCAACTCATGTTGCATCGTGTGACCGGCCAGCGTCGCGTGGTTCGTCTCCAGGTTCAGCCTCAAATCGCCCAGCAGGTCGTATTCGCGCAAGAAGTTCAGGCAGGCCGCGGCGTCGGAATCATATTGATGCTTCGTCGGCTCCTTCGGCTTCGGCTCGATGTAGAACTGGCCCTTGAAGCCGATGGCCTTCTTATGCTCCACCGCCATGTGCAGGAATTTGCCCAGGTGATCCAGCTCCCGCTTCAGGTCCGTGTTCAATAATGTGCTGTAGCCTTCCCGCCCGCCCCAGAACACATAGCCGGAGCCCTTGAGCGTATGCGTCACCTCGATGGCCTTCTTGACCTGGGCTCCGGCGTATGCGAACACGTCCGCATTGCAGCTCGTGGCCGCCCCGTGCGCAAAGCGCGGATGCACGAACAAGCAGGCCGTGCCCCACAGCAACTGCACCCCCGTCCGCTCCTGCTCTTCCTTGAGCACCTTGACGATGGCATCCAGGTTACGGTTGGTCTCGCGGAGCGTCTTGCCCTCGGGCGCGACATCGCGGTCGTGGAACGCATAGAACGGCGCCCCCAGCTTCTCCAGGAACTCGAACGCCACCCGCGCGCGCGTCTCGGCCATCTTCATCGAGTTAGTGCCGTCCTCCCATGGCCGAATCGCCGTGCCCACGCCAAACATGTCGGACAACTGCCCGCGAATCGTGTGCCAGTAAGTGACCGAGAACCGCAGGTGCTCTTTCATCGCCTTGCCCTCGACCAGTTCGTCCGCATTGTAATGCTTAAAGGCGAGCGGATTCTTCGAGCACGGCCCTTCGTATTCGATTTTGGAAATCCCGCTAAAGAAATCTTTGGATTGTTTTTTCATAGCTCTTAAGTTCAGCCCGTGAAACTAACGACGGCAGGCTGCCGGAGCAAGCGAGGACTTATCGCGATTTGCGCCAGTTTTCACCAAGGTTAACCATCTTTGGACCGGCCAGTAGCACCCTATCAGCACGCGATCAACGCGCTAGTTGCCTGATGGTTGCCTGATAGCTGTATAATGGTTGCATAATGCCTGCAAGATAGTTGCAAGATACCAACACGCTATATCCTCCCATGCTAGTCCAACTCGGTTGGCCTCCCACCGGCCATCATAAACCGTACGCTAACTGCGTCGTGGATAGGCGGGGCCTCTTTCCCTTCGGCAGGAATCCGGGATACAAATCGAACTCGTCCTCAGCAGCCGAGCAGCTCGCGCACCTTGGCGGCGATGTCCGCATGCTTCATCAGCGACTCGCCCACCAATATGGCTCGCGCCCCGCACTTCGCCAATCGCTCGACATCCGCGCCGGTGTGGATACCGCTCTCAGCGACCAGGAGTGCAGATGTGTCGCGCGTTGGTTTGTGCGTGCTGGAAGTGGAAATGCGCAAGCGTGCCGCGAGCCGTTCAGTAGTAGCAAGATCCACCTTGAAGCTCTTCAGATCGCGGTTATTCACGCCGATCAATTGCGCCCCAGCCGCAAGCGCGCGATCCAACTCGGCCTCGTCATGCACCTCGACCAGCGCCGCCAGGCCTGCTCCCGTCGCCAGCGCGTGGAATTGCCGCAAGTCTGCATCGCTCAGAATCGCCACGATCAGGAGGATGGCATCCGCGCCCCCCTCAATCGCCTCCAATATCTGCCGCTCATCAATAATGAAATCCTTGCGCAGCAGCGGCAGCTTCACCGCTTCCCGGATCAG
>Ga0224558_1002587_pt1 | contig 16266 bp, 14 predicted proteins | sample 714S32024metaG_FD_180682 | JGI IMG/M metagenome (GOLD analysis project Ga0224558, IMG submission 180682) | Peat soil microbial communities from Stordalen Mire, Sweden - 717 S3 20-24 | ecosystem: Environmental > Terrestrial > Soil > Wetlands > Peat | place: Sweden: Norrbotten County, Stordalen... | reverse complement strand
CGTTACCCCCCTGGAAGCACCCATCTTGTCCGTGAAACCAGAATCTGGCGGTGGTCTACTTTTACTCCGCCACGTCACGCCGCTACAGCGGCGTGATGTGGTCTATTTTTGCTCCGGCGCTTACACCATTCCATTTCTGTATGGTTATACATCAGCAGGTAGCCGGAGGGTTTGGAATTCCAATCAGGCAGTGGTCCCAAACATTCCCATAATCACGTTTGATTCGTTTACAATTCCATCCACGTAATCCGCCCACCACTGGAGCATCTTCTTTCGCTGCTCTGCGAACTCGGCAACGATGTAGACGGGCCGAATCCCCACAGGTTCATGGCTCAGAGCCTTTTCGATCACGTCTCTATGAAGCCGCGCTCCGTCAGAAGCGTTGCGCCGGTCCTGCGCAGGTACTCCTGGGTAAGAAGGGAGCGCAGGCGCGGTTGAACGGCAGGCTCGCAGGGAACCTCGAGCAAGCGGCAGCGGTCGATGGCCTGGCGCAGATCCTGGAGGAACGCTTTCACACCCTGTTTGACCTAGATTTGCTCTTCGGCGCTAACGAAGAATGATTCACTTGTGCTCGTTTAAAGTGACCCACACCAAGAACACGATGTGGCGAGGGTACCCGCCCTGGAAATTCGTAGCAGGCCCTGAGCTTGCCCTTTCGGCCCCGAAATCCGTAGCGCCCTGTAGCACATCAAAAATGGGGGAAAGAGGGTTAAAACGGGGCATTCGGGGGTACAGGGCAGTCCTCGCTTTTAATTCGCCTAACTAAAACCTAACTAAACAACAAGAGCCACCCGAAGGTAGCTCATTTTAAAGCACTTGAAAATTAATGATGCCGAAGAAGGGAACCTGTTTCGGACACCCTGAAGTTTTCTCATCAATACTGTAAAAAACTGGGGCTGCCGGAAGCAAGTCAAAAATAGGGGTTTAGCGCACGGTGTTGAAGTTTTTCCAACAACACTGAGATTCTTGGTGTACCCGATTCCTGCAAAAACGCTAGGAAATGCTAGGAAGGTAAAAAACAGTAGCAAACCAACCGTTCTGCCCGTTAAAACGTCTTATCCTGCGCATTTACAATGACATACCGGACAACCGATCCCGGCCCATGAGAAACCGAGGTGCCCAGATACTTCGCCCTCGGGAGGTTACGGGGGTGCCCCATTCCGCCGCCACATCGGCATCGACCTCCGTGGCAGAAGCCACGTCGTCGCAGGAGTCTTTTGGGTTTACGCCGCCGAGGGCACCGGCACGCCCGAACCCGTTCGACCGACCGTCAGATTTAGGAATTCTGACCGACATATCCTGTACTGTGACCATTTATATAATGCCCAAAGGGCATAATGTAGCCTTCAATCGCCCGAGGAGCAAACAGGCAGGGTGGCAGGTTTGACGGCCTGAAGTCCGGCACCAGCGGCACCGGCACCGGCACCGACCCGCCCTACTTCCCTCGGCGCGGAATCGCCCGACTCCAGTTGCAAGAAACTCCGGGTCTACATCGCCGGGCGCTCCGGCACGTCGGGACAGGTTCAGCCCCCACCCAGCCCACAGCGGTACTAGACATGACGGGGTCTCGCCGAATGGCTCTGCCAGGAACTCTCGGCGGACACCCCGACCATCATCGGCATCGACCACGGGTTCTCGTTCCCCATCGCCTACTTCGACCGGCATCGCCTCCCACGAGACTGGCCGAACTTCTTGCTCGACTTCCAGCGCCTCTGGCCACCCACGAACCGAACGTCTATATCGACTTCATCCGGGACGGCAACCTCGGGCATCCTCTGCGTAGAGCCAGCCGTGGGCGGCCAGATGCTCGCAGACCTCTGTCTCGAAGTGGACTTCCGTGTGAAGAGGCATCTTAAATACCGTCACTATCCTTTCTTAAGCAGGGAGCTAAGATAACCGAAACTCATTTTAGTTATCTTAAGAACAGGTCTAAATAACGTTCGAAGGCATACGTTCGCCACCGTATCTGCCCGGTGATCTCATCCAGGATTCCCAGCTTCTGGAAGTCCTGGATCAGCTTGCCGGCAGTGGGCTGGCTCACCCCGAGCGCCTTTTCAATATCTGAGGAGACTATTAACGGCTTGCTGTACAGCAAGTTAAGAAGCCTCTTGGCATTCGGTGTCCGCTTGCCAAGTACCAGAATCGACTGCTCTACTTCGTTCCGAAGCGCCAGAATCTTCTGAAAGGTGTCACGCCCCTTGGTGGCGGTCTCGCCCACGCCGCTCAGGAAGAACCGTACCCAGTGAATCAGGTCGTTGGAGGCCCGCACTCGCATCAGGGCGTCGTAGTAGCTGACCCGGTTGCGCTCGAAGAAGTCCGACAAGTAAAGGGATGGCTTGGCCAACAGGCCGTTGCTTACCAGGTAGAGCGGCACCAGCAGGCGTCCAATACGCCCATTGCCGTCCAGAAAAGGGTGGATGGTCTCGAACTGGTAGTGGGTGATGGCAAGCCTGACCAGATGCGGGACGTGAATCTGGTCATTGTGCCAGAAGAGTTCCAGGTCGCTCATCAACTCTGGAACGCCATCCGGGTGGGGAGGAATGAAGACGGCGTCCGTCAGACTCGATCCCCCGATCCAGTTCTGGCTGGTGCGGAACTCACCCGGCTGCTTGTGCTCGCCGCGCACACCCTGCATCAGGCGGGCATGGGTCTGGCGGAGCAGGCGGTTCGAGAGAGGCACGGTCGCCAACTCGGCGATGGCTGAGTTCACCGCGGCCACATAGTTCTGCACCTCGCGCCAGTCGTCGCGCTTCTCCGGCTGAATCTGCTCCTCAGGCATCAGCGCCTCGTCCATGCCGGTCTGGGTGCCCTCGATCCGGCTGGAGGTCTGCGCTTCCTTTACCACATGCATATTGATGAAAAGGTCGATGTCGGGAACGATCAGCGAGAAGGCGTTCAACTCGCCCAATGCCCGGTAAGCCGAAGCCAGCAGCGTATTGATGGTGGCGTCTTCCCATGTCCACTCCACGTTCACCGGTACCGGCTCGAAACTCTTGTACTGGTACCGCTGCCGCCATTTCCCGGCCACAAAACTCTCGAATTTCATGCCGCCTCCGTAGTCGCCAGTCCGCGCACATCAATCTTACCGGTGACGGCGGCGGAGATGTCTGAGACGGCACGAGACCGCCTGAATGATGTTGCTCCGGCAGTGCGGTGCCAGGGTCTGGCCTGAGAGCGATTTCCTTGCTGGCCGGATCGAGGTGGATGGCTACATTGGCTGATCTGAAGCGGGTCTGTCTGGCAGGCTGAACCTGGACAGTACACCGACTGTAGTGGCCGCCGAGGAAGCCGCTCAGGCATCGGCCGGATCCGAATACGCCCAGATTACCTACTTCCAAATCCAGACAATGCGGGCTCTGTCTGAAGATCTCTCAATATTCGGCAGAACCGCTTTCGGAATGCCAGTTCAGGGCATCAACCTCAAAATAAATCTCGCCTGGTTGTCGCGAAAAAGCATCATTTTTTCCACTATTAGTATGGAGTCGTTTGATGATTCACCAGATGCCGACCGTCATGGTGGAAATTCGATCCCGCGATAGCTGGTGGCAAAAAAATGGAGAAGCTGTCTATTGCAACCACGAACACGCCTCTTCCTGTGCGAGCTGCGCAATACGTGCGCATGTCCACAGAACATCAGCAGTACTCCCCAGAGAACCAGCTTGACGTGATCCGCCAATACGCCGCGACGCACCAAATGGAAATCGTGCGAGAGTATTCGGATCACGGACGCAGCGGTCTGAATATCGCCGGACGCGAAGGCCTGAATACGCTCATGACAGATGTGGAAGGTAAGCGGACAGATTTCTCAGCCCTGCTTGTTTACGACGTCAGCCGGTGGGGACGCTTCCAGGACGTAGATGAAAGCGCCTATTACGAATATGTGCTCAAGAGAGCCGGCATTCGCGTGCACTATTGCGCGGAGCAGTTTGAGAACGACGGCAGTATGTCCTCTTCCGTTCTGAAGACGCTGAAGAGGTCAATGGCCGCGGAGTACAGCCGCGAACTGTCCGTGAAGGTCTTTTCTGGGCAGTGCCGGCTTATCGAATTGGGATTCCGTCAAGGTGGTCCTGCCGGATTTGGTTTGCGGCGACAGCTGATTGACCGAGACAGGAATCCCAAGGGTCTGTTAGGTCCAGGAGAGCGAAAGAGTCTTCAGACAGACCGCGTCATCCTGGTTCCCGGCCCGGAATCGGAGATTGAAACAGTTCGTCAGATTTACGAACTGTTCATCGCTCAGAACAAAACAGAACGGGAGATCATGGCCGAATTGAACGGCCGCGGAATCTCCGGAGAAGACGGGCGCCCATGGACACACGCGACAGTCCATCAGGTACTGACCAACCCCAAATACATCGGCGCGAACATCTACAATCGGCGATCCTTCAAGCTGAAACACCGACACGTTAACAACCCAATTCAAATGTGGATCTGGCGTGACGGCGCATTTGAACCTATCATCTCGGCGAGCGTCTTTAAGCAGGCAAGGGCGATCATCGAATCACGTCACCACCATCTCTCGGATCAGGATCTCCTTGAAAAGCTGCGAGAATTGCTGCGAGCTCGGGGACGGCTTTCAGGAATCCTCATCGACGAAACCGAGGATATGCCTTCGAGTTCCTGCTACTCTTCGCGCTTTGGCAGTCTCACGCGCGCCTATACGCTCATTGGGTGGGCTCCTGACAGGGACTTTGCCTACATCGAAATCAACCGCTTACTGCGACGGAGGCACGCCGGCATTATTGCGTCAATTTTGGACCAACTTCTCACCTTGGGAGCAACGGTTAGCGTCAACCAGCAGACGGACTTGTTGACGATCAATTCCGAATACACAGCATCATTGATACTCGCAAGATGCCGGGAGACTCGTACTGGAAACTGCCGTTGGCAGCTTCGATTTGACGAGAGTTTGTGGCCGGACATTATCATCGCCGCTCGCCTTCAGCCGGGCAATGAAGAGATTCTCGACTACTATTTGTTGCCACGTCCCGATGTCCTCATGGAGCGGTTGAGTTTGCGGCCTGAAAATGGTCTCGCCCTGGACGTCTATCGCTTCACCAACCTCAACTTCTTCTTCGAAATGGCGGAGCGCGTGCTCATAGAGGGGGCAGCATGAAAGACCAGCACATCGAGCTTATTCTCATTACCCACATTCATATTGCCAATCCCAGACCACGCAGTCGCGTAAGGTGGCAAATGATTGTTGCCAATATCCGCGAGGTCGGGCTCAAAAAGCCTATCACTGTGGTGCGGCGCAAGGAGCCAGATTCAGAGGGTAAACAATTCGATCTCGTCTGCGGTCAAGGACGGATCGAGGCCTTTGTTGCTCTCGGCGAAACCGCCATACCAGCGATTATTGCCGAGGTATCGCGAGAAGATCAGTTCCTCATGAGCCTGGTAGAGAACATCGCAAGGCGACCGCCTTCCAATCGAGATATCATTCGCGAGGTCCGAAGCCTTCGAGAACGTGAATACAATGTCACAGATATCGCCAGAAAGCTTGGCATGGAACGAAGTTACATCTCTGGCATTGTCCACTTGGTTGAAAATAAAGAAGTCGCGCTCATCGAAGCCGTAGAGGCGGGTAGATTGCCAATCAGCGTCGCCGCTGAAATTGCGACCGGGAAAGATGCGAATATCTCTCAGGCACTTTCTGAGGCATACGCAACGGGGCAATTGAGAGGAAGAAAATTGGCAGCTGCGCGACGCTTGATCGCCAAACGAATTGAAAAGAGGCAAAAAGCGGGCAAGGCAGAAGAGGTCCAGCGCAAAGTCACCGGCAACATGCTGGTCGAGGTATACCAACAGAGGGTGCGTGAACAGAAGGCGCTGATCGCAAAGGCAGAGCTGACAAAAGAGCGTCTTCTATTGCTCACCTCTGTGATGCGGCAACTTCTGGACGACGAAAACTTCATCACTCTGCTTCGGGCGGAAAGCATCAACGATATGCCCAAGCAGCTTAGACCACGGCTAGAGTAAGGAAACACAAATGGCAAATGATTCAGTGAAAGCAGCCTTTGAAAAGCAAGTCGTATTGCTGCCAGTCGACATCATTGTCCCGCAGAGGGAGATTACGCAAGGACATCGAAGCGGAGATTTCTACAGACAGCTCACCGCTTCATTGAAGCATGTCGGCTTGATTGAACCGCTGGTGGTCTATCCAAGAGGGCCTGGTGACTACCTCCTCCTCGATGGCCATATGCGCCTCGAAATCCTGAAGTCGATGGGGATAAAGGAGGTAAAATGCCTGCTTGCAACCGATGACGAAGCCTACACCTACAACCGCCACGTCAACTACATTCCCGCTGTTGCGCAGCATCTCATGCTGTTGGAGGCGCTAAAACACGGCCTCACAGAAGAGCGCATCGCGGCTGCATTGGATGTCAGCCTGGATTCCATTCGGGCAAAACGCGACTTGTTAAATGGCATTTGTTCCGAAGTAGTTCCGATCCTGGCGGACAAGCAACTCAGTCCGCAGGTCTTTTCGATCCTGCGAAAAATGAAGCCTATCCGCCAGATTGAGGCCGCCGAGCACATGGTGGCGGGCGGTACTTATACCGTTCCCTTCGCCAAGGCGCTTCTGGCAGTCACGAAGCCTGAAATGCTGGAAGAGCATGCCGCTGCTGACAAAAAGCTGCAGGCAACATCCACAGCTGCCCGATCGATGCTGGAGGAGGAAAACGAGTTCCTTCTCAAAGATCTGAAATCCGTTGAAGAGTCATATGGAACCGATGTCCTTACGCTGACGGTAGCCTGCGGTTACATAGATCGTTTGCTCAAGAACGCCAAGGTCGAACGCTATTTGGACCGGAATCATACGGATATTCTTGCAACTCTGAAGACGATGCTCGCCTACGGCGGTGTGCGCGCTGCACCCCCCCATAGCGTCGCCGGTTAAGAGAACACCGTTCTCATATAAATCGCTAGTAACACGCAAGCGTACCTGCTCCTTCAAAAATATTTTGTGCAGGTTGTCGCTAAAATCGGCAATTTATTCCACTCCTAATCAGCCACATTATTTCGGCTGGTGGGGAATGTGAACGAGAATGACTCAACCGAGCTGGTGACGGCGCTCTACGATCGCTGGTACATGGCGCTTGTCCGTTATGCACTCAGAACAACGGAGAACTATGCGATTGCTGAAGACCTCGCACAAGAGACATTCATGCAGCTCTATCAGGCGCTGAGAACTGGCGTTAACATTGAACATCCAAAAGGGTGGACTCTTTCTGTCTTGCGCCGGGCTATGAACAGACAAATGAAGGATATCAGCCTCTATGATTCACTTGACGAGGTAAAGATAGCAGCAGACCCCGTCACAGATATAGGGGGTCTTTTCGAGTTCGCTGACACCCGAACTCTTCTGGCAGTCCTCACTCCTCGCGAAGAAGAAGTATTGTTGCTCAGACTCGACGCAATGAAATATCGCGAGATTGCTGACCAGTTGGGCATAAGCATGAACTCTGTCAATACGCTCCTGGCACGCGCCCTACGCAAGCTTCAGAAGGAAATGTCGCGGCGGATGACCAAAGAAAGGACAAAGAAAATTGCGGTATAGCAAGCCATTCATACATCTTAACGACGATCAGTTGCTTGCCTATCTGGACGGAGAGATGTCCATGGCGCGGATGCGAGCCGTCCGAAATCATCTAAGAATCTGCTGGAATTGCCGATCTGCGCTCGCCGAACTTGAGACTCAGGTTGAAGCCATTTCGCGCCTACTTTTGGTGAGGACGAAGCACGATGCGGAGCGGTCTGACCGAGCGAAAGAGAGATTTCTCGATTGGCGAAATACTTGCGAAACACAGCGAGGATTTTTCAGCAAATTCCTGTCACTTCAACTGTTTCGCCATGCACTGCAGCCATCCAGGTCGGTTCAGGAGTACGTGTAAGCGTCCGCCGCCACAGCGGCGCCGTTCAAGTCGGCATGGTGACCGGAGATCCGTACCCGAGCACCCGGTGAGGTCCCCGCGGTGTTCCCTAACCCTGCGGCGGTTTCTCGGTACTGCCCCAAAGGCATAACTTCCAGATAGCCCGTGATCCGCGCGGAATCTGGCTCCCCAGAGTGGACGCATTGAGAGCTCTTGCTGCCTAAATCCTGTGTCGCTCGAACCCCAGCAACTCCTGCCGCAGATGCCATGGCTGACACTCAAACTAAATGCTCAACCGCGGCTATGCCTACACCACAATCATCAGCAGCAAATACCATGGGCAGACTCTGCTCTCCCACCTGGCAAGCCTTTACCCCCACTCAACCCCACAAGCCTGGCAAGAAAAACTGAACAACGGCGAAGTCACCCTCAACGGCGTCACCGCCACCGGAAGCGAATCGGTCACTTCAGGCCAAACCCTTGTCTGGAACCGTCCATCCTGGATCGAACCAGACTCCCCTCAGCACTTCGAAGTCCTGTTTGATGACCCCCATCTGTTGGCCGTCAACAAACCCAGCGGGCTGCCCACCATCCCCGGCGCCGGCTTCATGGAAAACACCCTCCTGCGCCTGGTGCAAAAACATACCCCCAACGCAAACCCTGTCCACCGGTTGGGCCGAGGCACCTCCGGCATCGTCCTGTTTGCCAAAACACCGCAGGTGGCCTCGAATCTAACCGCAAACTGGAACACACCCAAAATTCAAAAGATCTACCGGGCGCTGGCTCAAAACATTGCACAGCACGACAACTACGAAATCCTCACACCCATCGGCCTCGTACCGCACCCGCTCATCGGTTCCGTTTGGGCCGCCAACCCAAGTGGCAAACCGTCAAAGTCATTGGCAAAGGTGATCTCACGCACCACAAGCACCACAACATTTGAGGTAAGCCTATATTCGGGTCGTCCTCATCAAATCAGAATCCATCTGGCGTCCATCGGCCATCCCCTGGTTGGCGATCCTCTGTACGGCTTAACCGGCCAGCCTCTTGAAAATCTCCCCGGCCTCCCCGGCGATGGAGGATATTTCCTGCACGCCCAATTTCTGAAATTCCAGCACCCCATCACCGGAGAACAAATCAATCTTGAGGCAGCTTTGCCGTCCGGATTCTGATTGCATCAGTAGGTTCACGGCGGGAATCAAATCAGGGTGGCCGTTGAAAGCTGCGCGATCCCGCCATTCCGAATCCTGACGAAGCAGGTTAAGGAGGTGACGTCGCTGGAGACTCTTGAAGCCAAGTACCGGACCCAGGTGGGTGTTACGGCCAACAGTGGTCAACCCATAGAGGGGAAAGATGTTGTAGGTTCGGCTCCTTCGCCCGCTGTGCAAATCGGCCTGTTTTAGGCGAACCGGGACACGGGGTTTTGTTCTTTTCTAGTCCTTAACTCCAAGAACACAATCTTTGGGACATAAATGTTCCACTAAATCGTTTAATGTAACGTTTATGTGCAAGTAAAGCCTTGACAAGGATTCAATTTCAAGGCAATATTGAGACATAAATGTTCCAATAAGCCATTTACTGGAATATTTATGTTCAAAATAACACTATGGCAAAACCAGCACATCGCACCTATTCCCGCCAGAACCTCGAAGCTCTCGAACTCCTGGCCCAGATGATTCGCGTCGGCAGGATCGACCGCAAAATGAGCGCACAGGAGGTGGCCAACCGCGCAGGCATTTCTCGACCACTACTGCGCCGTATCGAAAGCGCGGATCCGAGTTGCGCGATCGGATCCGTCTTCGAGGTTGCCGCTATCGCGGGGGTTCCTCTTTTTGGAGGCGAGCCAGATCGGATACAGACACAACGTTCCGCGTTAACGGAGAAACTCAGCCTCCTGCCCCAGAGAACTCGCAAACCGAGGAGGGTCATCCACGATGACTTCTAAGGACGACTACAAAGAGGCATACGTCTGGATTTGGCTCCCCAGCGAGACGAAACCCGTCGTCGCTGGCATCCTGCAGCGCGTGGGAACTCAGCTGCTGTTTAACTATGGCCGGAGCTATCTGGCGCGCGAAAACGCAATTTCCATCTACGAGCCAGAACTTCCTCTCCAGCCGGGCGAAATTCCGCTCGCAGACGACCTATCGATGCCGGGATCTATTCGGGATGCATCTCCTGATACCTGGGGTCGGCGCGTCCTGATCAATCGCAAGCTCGGCGTCAAGGGTGAAGAGGCCGGGAGCCATGATCTGGGAGAGCTAACCTACCTGCTAGAATCCGGGTCGGACAGGGCTGGCGCTTTGGACTTTCAAACCTCGGCCTCCAAGTATGTGCCGCGAGGAATGGACCAGGCCTCCCTGGACGACTTGCTGCGCTCAGCGGAGCAGGTAGAGAAAGGAGTTCCTCTCTCTCCAGAGTTGGACAAGGCTCTTCAGCACGGCACATCTCTGGGAGGGGCAAGACCCAAAGCACTCCTCACATCCGACAACAAGAAGCTCATCGCCAAGTTCTCCATGAGCACCGACATCTACAACGTCGTGAAAGCGGAGTATGCCGCGATGCGGCTGGCAAGTTTGGCGGGGCTCAATGTCTCGCGGGTACAAATGGAAACGGCGCTCGGCAAGGATGTTTTGCTAGTCGAACGCTTTGACCGCGAATGTCTGAAAGGCGGATGGGGTAGAAAGGCGTTCGTCTCGGCCCTCACGATGTTCGAACTCGACGAGATGATGGCCAGGCACGCCAGCTACGAGTTGCTGGCCGAGATTATTAGGCGCCGCTTTCAAAACCCTCGGGAAGACCTTCGCGAACTATTTGGGAGGCTGACCTTTAACATCCTGTGCGGGAACACCGATGATCACGCACGCAACCATGCCGCTTTCTGGGATGGAAAGAATCTGCATCTCACGCCCGCCTATGATGTGTGTCCGCAGTCTCGCCTGGGTGAAGAAGCCGGGCAGGGGATGCGGATTATTGGCAATAACAATAAAAGCCAGCTAGGCCTGTGTCTGCAGGCGGCTCCGCAGTATCTTCTTTCAGATCAAGAGGCGAGAGCCATCATTCTGCAGCAAGTCAATACCATCCGAGCACACTGGGATGGCATCTGCGATGAGGCAAAACTGTCAGCCACAGACCGCGTGCTCCTGTACGGGCGGCAGTTTCTCAATCCATTCGCGTTCTATGACGCGCCTCAAGAAATCAGATCAGCCGGTCAACTCTGACAGTTTGGGGATGCCTCTCGCTGCTTCGACGAAGAGGAGCGAACGAAGTGATCAGGCCTTCCGGTATATCCGGAGCCATCCGGCGCTGTGGCCAGCGGCATTCAGGCAAGTGTCGAGTAGAGTGTCTGCCGCGATACTTGAAATTCAGCCGCCAGCTTGGCCTTCTTCTCCCCGGCCGCAACCCGCTTGCGAATCTCTGCAACCTGCGCCGGTGTTAAGGATGGCTTCCGTCCTTTGTAAACGCCGGCCTTTTTTGCGATTGCGATCCCTTCCCGTTGCCTCTCCCGAATCATCGATCTCTCAAACTCAGCCACAGCCCCCAGCAAGGACAGGAGGAGGTTCGACATCGGAGAGTCCTCGCCCGTGAAGGTCAGGTTCTCTTTGACGAACTGGACGTGGACGTCTCTCTTGGTGAGGTCAAGGACGATCCTCCGGAGGTCATCCACAGACCTTGCAAGCCTGTCCATGCTGTGAACCAGCAGTAGATCGCCCTCGCGGAGGTATTCTAGGGCGGCCCGCAACTGTGGCCGGGCCGTATCCTTTCCGGAAGCCTTGTCAGTAAACACCTTGTCCAGATTGACTCCCTCAAGCTGGCGATCGGTGTTCTGGTCAAGGCTGCTTACCCGAATGTACCCCACCCTCTTTTCATGTCTTTTCGCCGCTGTCATCTTGACCTCCCAAGCAAAGTGTCAAGTTAGAGTCTAGACGGTTTCTGGGAAATGTCAAGAAAATGAGAAATGAACCCTAGATGGACGCGAAAAGTGTCAAGCTGGAGTGTGCGGTTGGAGTATACCCCATCTAGACATCGATACTACAGCGCTTTCTGATGGGTTCGCCGGCCACTCCGCTGTTAAACGAAGATTTCAGGGTCGCCTCTGAAAGCGATCGAGCGAAGCTTTACTCGCGAATCCCCACCGGTAGCGACATCCTTGTAATTCGATCCCCTCGCCAGCCGCTGCGCATCTGCGAGGCTTCCGAGGCCAGAGGAAAAGGCGCTCCCAGATGCGCGTCATTGAGCTACCTCAGCACTATGCCCAATACACATACTGCTTACAGGGCATAGTGCATACTGAGCAGAATACACATAGAGTGATGTCAGGATTCAGCAGAACCATGAACCAGCCGGGGAGCTTGGCAAAAGCTTTCACAAGTTCGTACTCTTCTTAACACACAGCTACTCTCTCTCAAACCCGCTACTGCTATCGAATTTCAGCGTTCGGCTGTTCTCCGTCACTGTCCGTACTACATTGTCGGGTACGCCTGCGGAAACCTCTGCGTCGATTTCCAGGGTGATTTTCACGTTCGATCCAACCAGTCCGACAAGATGTGTGATCACCTCATCGGCAATTCTGCTAGCGTCACGTCCGGTTCGTGCAGAATCGAGTACGACCGTGCCGTGGTAGCGCTTTGGTTTGGGTGGCTGCGGCTGACCAGGTGACTCAGGAGTCGAAATCACCACTCCCGGCCCCTGTGAGGCGGAGCTGCCGGTGGATTCTCCCACCGGAGGAGCCGGCGGCGCTATCTCATCATCAATTTGCTTTCGAGCCACCTCAGGGCGCACCAAGAGCCCATCATCGTCGTCCGCTACCGTAAGCTGGGCCCCGTAGCGAAGCCCACGGTACCTCGGAACGGATTCGTCAAAGCTCTCGGCGTAGGCGAAAGCGTCCTTCTCCCACGTCAATAGTGCCAGCCCCAACCGGACAGCATTCACCAGGATCGCGGGACTCTGCAAACGCGGCAAATAAAGATACCGGCCGAAGTCCTCTACCAGTTGCCGAATGGCGACGTGATTTCCTCGCCACAATGGCACGCGATCCATCTCCATGCGAAGCCGCGACGCGCCAAAGGTGACCAGCAAGAATTCATCGTTCTTCAACTTCTTGCTTGCACGCTCCGCAAGCGCGTCAGTTCCTGTGAGCCGGACCGTCTGCCACGTGACCGCGGCCTGTGGGTTTACCTGCGTTGGCACCAGAAGCCATTGGTAGGTCTCGGGCAGCCTGGCAGTTACAGCGCCGTCGGCCGCCTCGAATTGCGTCTGTGCCTGCGTCACCTGATGGGGCGAAAGGTCGAGCTTGTCCTTTTCGTCCAGAATCGACTGCCACGCCAGGAACTTCCGGGCAGCCTCGTCCAGGTCCTGTAGTCGGGTCTTGTCGGCAGCAAGAAAGATGAGAGTGTTCCGATAGATTCGCGGCGCCGTACCCCGCGTTTCGAAGATCGCCTTGGCGAAAATCTCGGCGGCGCTATCCGGCTCCTTGGAATATGCGTGGTCCACGCCGAGTACCACCAGCCGCGTGTCCAAATCGTCTGGCACATCGGCACTGGTTCCGGGAATCGGGTGAACGCGCATGAAATCGCCCATCTTGCGCAGGTTGTCTCGAACCCGCTTGTCCAGCTCATGCACAACTTTGTCGACGTCGCGTTTCAGTTGCTCGGCGCGATCTTCGGCGAGCTTCGTGACGGTGGGTTGCGTCGAGTACCAATAGCGCGGTCCATCCTGATAGAGATACGTCGCAGCGCCTGCAAGCCTTCGCAGGGCGTCGCCAAACACCGCGGGAGACTCACCCGGCATCACGCACCCGAGCTTTACCTGCCGATCCTCAATGCCAAGGTGCGCGGCGGTAGCCGTGGGTGCAGAGCCAAGGTAGATCGTTCGGGCTACCCGTCGGCAGGCGGAGAACTTGCCGAGATTCGGTAGCTCTCCATCCAGCCTCAGCGGCAAGGAACTGGGACCATCCACATCCTTTTCGATAATCGGTGTCCAGTTGTCCGAGAGATAGCGCGTCAGTTCGAACTGCACGCGAGAATCGTCAATCGAGATGTTGGCAGGAAGAATCAGCGGGTTCTTGTCGCCCTTCTCCCACAGGCTGTGAATCACCGCAGCCATCAGGCGCAGCACACCCCGTGTGCGCTGAAACTTCACCAGCGTTGACCAGTCCGTGTACAGCCGGTCGAATATCTCCGGATGGATCGGGTATGCCGCCCTGATCCGCTTTTCGTAATCTGCATTACGGGACGCAGGCGGGAACTCCTGCTCATTAGTCCGGTACAAATCGGCAAAGGCCCGCGCCACCACATCTCGATCCTTGAACTGAGCCTGATCGATGAGCGGCTCGAACAGCCGCCGCCGCACAATCTCGAATCCCTCCTCGGCGCTCGCCGGCCGCCACGAGGACTCCACGCGCCCAACTACGTTCCGCAGCCGGTCGAGGGCTTCGCGCCCTCGCTGGCCGCCGACCTCCACATCATCGGACTGAGTATGCGGCGACCCCGTCGTGTCCGACGCTGGCAAGCTGATGACCAGCAGACAATTGTTGACCAGCTTCGCCGACTCGGTCAGCACCTGGGCAAAAGTGAACTGCGTCTCGAAGCCGCCTGCGGGCAGATCACCCTGGTCGTGGAGCTGGCGGGCATACGCCACCCACTCATCAATCAGAATCAGGCACGGCCCGTATTCTTTGAACAGTTCGCGCAACGTATCGCCGGGACTGGTGGCTCTCTCATCGTCTGCGCGGACGCGATCGAAAGCCTTCTTCCCTCCAAGCTGCCAGGCCAGTTCTCCCCATAGCGTCCGGACAATCGTTCCGTCAGCCTTCTTCACGGGGTTGCCTGGGGAGATTTTGTTGCCCACCAGCACCACGCGCTTCACCGCTGGCAGTTTGTCCGCCCCAGCTTCCTGCAACACGGCATCAATGCCCTGCAGCTCGCCCGGCTTCGCGCCAGAAAACAAGTGAAAGAGCGCCAGCATCGAGTGCGTCTTGCCGCCGCCGAAGTTGGTTTGAAGCTGTACCACGGGGTCGCCGCCCTGGCCGGAGATGCGCCGCACAGCCCCCACCAGCATCTGCCTCAGGCTCTCGGTCAGATACGTCCGCCGAAAGAACTCAACTGGCTTCCTGTACTCGTCCGTGCCTTCGCCCAAGTACACCTGCCACAGATCGGCGGCAAACTCGGCCTGCTGGTATCGACCGCTGGCCACATCCTTGTGGGGAGTAACCACTTCACGCCAAGGCTTCAGATTGGCAGAAGCAGCGCCCTCAATCGCTGTGCCCGCAGCTTTTCGCTTTTCGCTTCTTGCCTGCTCGTCGAATCGGACCCGCAGCAGTTCCGTTTTCAGCTTCTCAATCTCGTCCACTTGGGGAGTAGCGGTGACAGCCGAGAGCAGCCGCCCGGCCGAATCGAGTGCGCGGTAAGCATCATCGCTGGAAAATGTCTGCTGGTGAGCCCACTTGTTGCGGACATCGCGCAGCTCACTGATGATCGACCGCTCGGCGCGTCCCAGGGTCTTGCGGAAGACCTTCTCCCACTGGTTCCACATCACTGCCAGCAGGCTAGCAGCGTCCCACTCTGGCTCTGCATTGCCGGCAAAGAGATGCGCCTGCGTCTCGGCCACGGAAGCACGCGCCTCCTGCAACCAGAGCTGGTTGTGCTGGGCCTTCATTTCCCGTTCCACAAAGGGCTGTAGGCCGGCCTTCAACAGATCCATGACCTTGGTGACTCGGTCGTAATTCGTCGTTGCCATTGTCTAATCCTAGCTGTAGAGTTCTGCCTGCTGCGGTTGCGGGGTGTGCTTTGCGGCATCCCGTGCCAGGCGGGCAATCTCCGGCCAGCCGAGCACAAGTGCGTTGTACGCTAGCGCTTCCTGAGGTCGCTTCTTCCTTTCACACAAGTGGAAGAGCTGGTAAGCGAGATCCCTCGCCAACTCACCATTAGCGCCGAGTCTGCTGAGCAGCCCTGCCGTCGCCACATCTCCCGCCTTCTCGTAGAAAAAGACCCGCAAAAGATGATGAGTCATTTCCCAAACTGTCAGTCGACTCTCTCCCGCTGGGTCCCAATCTGACGGAAGTTCTTCAGGTCGGAGTAAACGCACCTTTCCAGCCTTTGAATAAATGATGTGAGCATGCTGAAGACTTGCAACAGAAGTAACCTTCGCTTTACTCAGAAGTTCGGCATCTCCGAACTCCCCTTCGCCGAAACCGTGTTGCTCGAACCATGGAATGGCCCAACGGGTGTCGGTATCAAACTCGTCCTCAAGCTCTGAAAGCACCTCTGTGAGGGTCTGGTTACTGATCCGGCCCATAAGATATGCAACTTTCCTGACTCCTAACCGTCTAACCAAGCATGGAGAAGATTGATTCGCGTGGATTGCCGGATGCGGTATTGAACGAACGGCGGCGGCGTGCGGT
>Ga0224558_1002586_pt1 | contig 16267 bp, 11 predicted proteins | sample 714S32024metaG_FD_180682 | JGI IMG/M metagenome (GOLD analysis project Ga0224558, IMG submission 180682) | Peat soil microbial communities from Stordalen Mire, Sweden - 717 S3 20-24 | ecosystem: Environmental > Terrestrial > Soil > Wetlands > Peat | place: Sweden: Norrbotten County, Stordalen... | reverse complement strand
GCTGCCTTCGCTCGAGCCAAAAGACTCGGAAGCTCCCCTCATCAATGCTCTGCGCAAGGAGGTCGACCACAAGCAGACGGAGTTCGTGAAGTCCGGCAAGCTGGTGCCGCTGCCCTTCTCCAGCCGCCACTACAACTTCAAACTCAAACAGTGGGTTTTCGGCAAGGCGACCGACGAGGAAATCGCCCGCATGATCGAGCGCAAAGTGTATTGGCAGACGCGTCTGGTCGGCGGAGATGTGTGGCTGGGCGACCCGACCGAAGCCCTCTACCTCGATACCTCCACCGATCACATCGCGGAAATCGCCGCCGGGCTAGCGCACCAGGGACTCTTCACCATGGCCCGGCGCTACGCCACCGCGCTTCCCGCCCTGATGGATCAGAAAGACCGCTTCGAATCTGAGATGGCCGCAGCCCGTCAGCAACTGGAAGAAAAACACGCTTTTGAGCGAGGCTAGGAAGTTAGCTCGGCGGCCGATTCTGTGACTGCCTAGGCTCGGTCTGAGGGCGTTCGATCGCCGGAATCGTGCGCAAGACATAGCTCCGATGATAGCAATGCTCACAGCGGACTGCTTGCAGTAACAACAACGGAAGCACGTATTTCTCAAAGAAGCCGCGAGGACGGGAGCGATACGCTTCTTGTCCCCCACATCCCCGGCAGTGGAATTCCTCGAAAAACCGGCTCCCCGAAGGGCTGGCAACGGGAGTCACGGAATACACTCCTGGACACAAGTATTCTAACCCTGTCCAAGACGCAAAGTTGCGGGCAAACGTTGCCGATAAAACGCGCCCTCCCGCTCACCGATTACCACAAGAGATCGCTGCACTTGTAAAGCTGCCTTTTGGCGTGTTAAGGTGCGCCGTCTCTGCTAGTGTGAATCAATGAAATTCCTGTTGACCACGAGGTCGTCATGAGCGCACCTGCGGCGAATACTGAAGCCCCCCGCAAGCATCGCCCCTATGTTCCGGAATCGATGGAAATGAAGGAGTTTACCTTCCGGGCCGTTCTGATCGGGCTGTTCTTGACCGCCCTGCTCGGCTCCGCGAACGCGTACCTCGGCCTCAAGGCGGGTATGACGATTGCCGCGACCTATCCGGCAGCTGTCATCTCGATGGCACTCCTGCGGCTGATGAAGGGTTCGCTGCTGGAAGAGAACATCGCGCGAACCGTGGGCTCGATCGGCGAGTCGGTAGCGGCAGGCGCCATATTCACCATCCCTGCTTTTGTGATGGCCGGTCTGTGGCCGGGACTCACCAGGGACGAGTATTGGAAATCGGTAGCTCTGATGTTGATCGGGGGCACACTAGGTATTCTGTTCGTGACCCTCCTGCGCCGGGTAATGGTGGAGGATCCCGACCTGCCGTTTCCCGAATCCGTGGCCGCCTCTGAGATTCACAAGGCCGGACAGCAGGGAGCGAAAGCCGCGAAGATTCTGTTTGCCAACATGGGCTTCGGCGCGTTCATGTATCTGCTGGGAGCGGTCAATGTTTTCAATCCCAGCAACACTTTCCCCGTGAAGATCAGTGCTCTCGGAAAGAAGCTGCTGCTCCGCACCAGCACGAATCCCAACGTGGCCACGACGATTACCGGTGGCGCCACGCTGTTCACGGCACCCGACATCAGCCCTGCCTATCTGGGCGTGGGATACATTATTGGCCCCAGACTCGCGGCCCTGAACTTCGCCGGAGGCTTGCTGGCATGGGGCCTGCTGGTACCACTCCTGACCTTCACCATCGGTCCGTATCTCCAGGCCTCGATGCCCCAGGGACAATCCATCGCATGGCCCCTGCTGGCGCAAGCTATCTATTTTTCGATTGTGCGGCCGATCGCGGTCGGCGGCATGCTCGTGGGCGCCTCTTACACGCTTTTCAAGATGCGCAAGCAATTGGCCCTCGGCATGGGCCGTGCCGTCTCCGATTTGAAAAAGTCGGCGGCGGCGCACGCCGCTGCCAATCGCACCGAGCGCGACCTGCCGGCCAAAGCCGTCTTCGCCGGAATCGCCGTGGTGTTCGTCGCCATGATCCTGCTGTATCACTTCTTTATCGGTGGCGCAGGGTCGCTCTCCGCTTCCAAGATACTGGCGGGTTCGTTGGTCGCTGCCGGCGTAATGATCGTCGTCGGATTCTTCTTCGCTGCCGTTTCCGGCAACCTTGTCGGGATGATCGGCTCGTCGAACAATCCCGTGTCGGGACTCACGCTGTGCACGCTGGTGATCGCGGCCCTGCTCATGGTCGCTCTGGGAGTCTCCGGCACAGGCGGAGTCGCCGCCGTGCTCGGAGTTGCGGCCGTAGTCTGCGTCTCGTCGGCGGTCGCCGGAGAGATGCTGCAGGACCTGAAGGTCGGACACATCCTGGGTGGAACGCCCTCCAAGATGCAGATTGGAGATCTTTTCGGCATCGTCGTGGCTTCGCTCGTCCTTTTCTTTCCGATAGCGATCCTCGATAGGGCATACCACTTCGGCAGCCCCGCACTCCCGGCCCCGCAGGCCGGGCTCATGGCCATGCTCTCCAAAGGAATCGTAGGCGGCGACATGGCGTGGCCGCTCGTGATCGTTGGCATCCTGCTGGGACTGGCGATGATCATGATCGAGGTGAAGAGCGTGATGCTTTTCGCGGTCGGCATGTACCTGCCGTTGGGCACAACTTTCGCCATTTTTGTCGGAGGCGTGATTCGCTGGCTCACCGACAAATTGCGCGATCGCCGTGGCTTGAACGATGCGCAGAAGGCGCGCGTGGAAAACGCAGGCGTCCTGACCGCCTCGGGTCTGATCGCAGGCGAAGCGCTGTGCGGCCTGCTCATCGCGGCCCTGGTGGGCTCTGGCCGCGACGTAACGCTCGTCCAGTGGACCCCGCCATTTCTTCTGGCGCTCGGCGCGCTCGCCGTGCTGGCGATTGTCATGATCCGAGTTCCGCTGGCGAATGCCGGCAGGCCCGAAGATCCGGCGCCACCGACGGCGATAATGTAAGGTCGTGTGATGCTCGTGTGGGGACGGGGCTCTGCCCCGTCCAAGCCGAGCGCAGCGCGGCCCCACCGCGTTCATCACAAATGTCGATTGCAGAAAATATCGCCCGAGTGCGGGAGCGAATCGCGGCAGCGGCGCGTCGCGCGGGCCGCAACTCGGACGAAATCACACTGATGGCCGTGAGCAAGACTTTTCCAGCTGAACGCATCCGCGAGGCATACGCTGCCGGGCTGCGCGTTTTCGGCGAAAACAGGGTGCAGGAGTTTGCCGGGAAGGCGGACGCTTTGCGCGACTTGCGTGACATCGAATGGCATCTGATCGGACATCTGCAAACAAATAAAGCCGCGAAGGCGGCGGAGCTATTTGGCGCGGTGGATTCCCTTGACTCGGTCCGGACGGCGGAGAAACTGAATGCGGCCGCGGAAAGCGCGGGCAAGTCATTATCCGCCCTGATCGAGATCAACGTCGGTGGCGAGCAGGCAAAAAGCGGAGTCGCACCAGACTCTGACGAACTGGAGCAGATTCTGCGCGGCGGGCCGCGATGGGGAAATCTGAAAATTCACGGCTTGATGACCGTCCCGCCTTACACAGAAGATCCGGAGGGCTCGCGACTCTACTTCCGCCAACTCCGTCAGCTTCGAGACAGCATTGCCGCGCGTGAGCTGCCGAAAGTCGGCACCGCAGTTCTTTCCATGGGCATGTCGCATGATTTCGAAGTAGCAATTGAAGAGGGAGCAACGTGCGTGCGCGTGGGGACGGCGATTTTCGGGGAGAGAGCTTAGAATCTCCTCTGCATACCTCCTCGTACCTCTGTGCGCTCTGCGTTTAAGGTTTTGCCTTGTCAACATCGGTAGAGCCCTTCGATGGCAGAAATAAAAAACGCGCCCAAGGGAGCCACCTTCGCGGTCAGAGTCCACCCGCGCGCGAAGAAGAACGCCATCACCGGCGAAGTAGGCGACGCAGTGAAACTAGCCCTCACAGCCCCTCCCGTGGACGGCAAAGCGAACGAGGCCTGCATAGATTTCTTCGCAAAACTTTTGAACCTGCCGCGTTCCTCCGTTACTATTGCAGCCGGCCAGACCAGCCGGAATAAAGTGATCCGGGTGGCGGGCTTGTCGGCAGAAGAAGTCAGGCGGCGTTTGAAAATCTGAGGTTGGCATCAGGAGCCGCAGCATCAGGAGCAACGATTTTCAGGAGCAGGCTTGACCCTTTCCGAACGCTTCCACGAGATCCGCACCGGCTTCGAGCGGCCCTTCTGGGTCGCGAACATCAGCGAGATCTTCGAACGTCTCTCCTACTACGGGGCCTTCGCTTCGCTTGCCCTGTATCTGCAGGAGACGCTGAATTTCTCCACCGAACAGACCGGAACTCTGACGGGCTTGTTCGGCGGCATGGTATGGTTTCTCGCCATCTTCGGGGGAGCGGCCGCCGACCGCCTGGGCTTTCGCCGCGCACTTTCGATGGCCTATCTGATCCTGGCCGTCGCCTACTTCCTGATCGGATCGATTGGGGCGCCCTGGCTGGCGCCAGTGCGCAACGTGGTGCCGCTCGGCTTGTTTGTCGGCTGCATTCTCATCCTCCCTGCGCTCGGCATCTCGATGGTGAAACCGTGCGTGGTCGGCACCACGGCACGAGCCTCCAAGGAGAACGTTCGCTCCATCGGCTACTCGATTTATTACACGATGGTCAACATTGGCGGCGCTGCAGGGCCTTATTGTGCTTCCTGGGCCCATCGCCATCTGGGCGTCGAGAATGTTTACCGCGTCGCGGCGCTCAGCGTCCTCGCGATGTTCTTCGTGGTCTTGTTTTTTTTCCGGGAACCGCGCAAAGCTGGGGATGCGCCTCCGCCTTCGATTGCAACCGTCGCGCGCAATTTCTGTATCGTCGTGGGCAATTACCGCCTGGTTCTGCCGGTGTTGATGGTTGCGTTGTTGCTGCGCGTCGGGTTGTTCATCTTTCCCGCGCACAGCGTGCCTTGGTGGATCTGGATCGGGCTCCTGGTTCTTGTGCTCGCCGGAATCAGCCGGTTTATGTGGTTCCTTGTGCTTTTCACCGGCTACTGGGTGGTGTTTTGGCAGCAGTACATCAGCCTGCCCGGGTACATTCACGGCTATATCAATTCTCAGGCCGACGTTGAGAAGATTCTCGTGACCGATGGGCTGACTGTGATCTGCCTTACGCTCGCGGTCAATTACCTGACCCGCAGCATTCCGGCGTTTCAGGCCGTGATTTTGGGCACGGTGATCACTTCGGTTTCGTGGGTGATCCTCGCGCTGCGGCCGACGCTCTGGGGCGCGGTGCTGTCCCTGTTTGTGCTGGCGCTCGGCGAAATCATTCTGTCTCCGCGTTACTACGAATACATTTCGCGCCTCGCGCCTCCCGGACAGCAGGGCACTTACATGGGCTTCGCGTTCCTGCCCATCGGAATCGGCTCGCTCATCGGTGGCTGGTTTGGTGGCACCCTGGTTCACCACTTCGGAGAAGTCAATCATCAGCCGGAGCGGATCTGGTGGAGCGTGACTGCGGTCGGCCTGGCCACGGCAGGTGTGCTCTGGATTTATGACAAATGGCCCCTGGCCCACACTGGTCACAGTCAACAGTGACGCTAGGTCACAGCATTCGCTTGAAAATCCTTTTATCATGAGCATCTCTCCGCGCCCTGACAGGCGGAGACAGGCATCGCTACACCCTGAGGAGAACATGCCCGCACGGGAAATCACACCTGACTACATTGCCGACCACATCCGGCGCGTGCTGAAGGATGGCGGGTCGGCGCCGCACTCGGAAGACGTGCAACACTTTTTCAAGGAAGTAGTAAAGTCGCGCGGCTGGTACACATCCGAACTGAGGAAATTTGCGGTGCGGTTTCGGCGCAGCATCGTGCGCGAACGGGGAACGGATTTCCTGGTGCAAGTCGCCGACCAACTTTTCTCCGGCCGCATTCTGGAAGAGAAGGTAATGGCTGTTTTCCTGCTCGAAAAACAGACGAAGAATTTTAGCGAGAACGAATTCCAGCTTTTTGCCGCATGGCTCGACCGCGTATCGAGTTGGGCCGATCACGACGCGCTGGCGCATTACCTGCTGGCGCCGATGGTGGCCGCCGACCCTGCCCGTTGCCGCCACGTTTTCCTGTGGACGAAGTCGCCGAATCGCTGGCGGCGGCGCGCGGCGTGTGTGGCACTGATCCGGGGAGCGCGCGAGCGGCAGTTCTTTCAACAAATCGTGCGGCTCTCGAATCAATTGCTCAGAGACGAAGACGACATGGTGCAGAAGGGATTGGGCTGGTTATTGCGCGAGACGGCCAAAGCCGATCCGAAGCGCACCGTGCCCTACTTGATGAAGATCCGGAAGAAAGCACCGCGCCTCGTGCTGCGAACGGCCTGCGAAACGCTCGCTGCGCCGCCAAGGACGAAGGTGTTGATGTAGCGCCCCGGTCGCGAATCGCAATTTGCGTGGATCTTAATTCAAAAACGCGACGGCTCACAGCCCTTCTTCTTCCAGAAATTTCTCCACTTCCAAGGCCGCCATGCACCCGGAACCAGCGGCGGTGATGGCTTGGCGATAACGGCGGTCCTGCACGTCGCCACAAGCGAATACGCCCGGCACTTTCGTCAAGACATTCTTTTGCGTAACCAGGTAGCCATCGGCATCGGTTTCGAGCTGGCCTTCAAAGATCTTGGCGTTCGGGATGTGGCCGATCCCGAGAAACATTGCGCTCGTTGGGAAATCCCAGCTTTCGCCGCTCTTCAGATTGCGCAGACGCAAGGCGGTGACTTCCTTCCTGCTGACATCGAGAACGTCGTCGACGACAGTATCGGTGAGAAACGCGATCTTCGGATTAGCCCGCGCGCGATCGAGCATGATTTTCGACGCGCGAAACTGCCCGCGACGATGAATAAGTGTCACCTTGGTCGCGAAGCGCGTCAGAAATGTCGCTTCTTCCATGGCGGAGTCGCCGCCGCCGATCACCGCGATTTCCTTGCCCGAGAAAAAGAAGCCATCGCAAGTGGCGCAGGAAGAAACCCCGTGGCCGATCAGCGCGTGCTCGTTGGGCAGGCCGAGCCAGCGCGCCGACGCGCCGCTGGCGATGATGAGCGTGCGGGTTTGAATGGTCTCTTTGCCGACGCTCAACTCGAACGGACGTTTGCTCAAATCGGCTTTCACCGCGTGGCCCATGCGATAGTCGGCGCCGAAGCGCGCCGCCTGCTTGCGCATGTTCTCGATTAGTTCCGGCCCCTGGATGCCTTCGGGAAAGCCGGGAAAATTTTCCACCAGCGTCGTCATCGACAATTGTCCGCCCGGTTCATGGCCTTCGATCACGAGCGGCTTGAGGTTGGCGCGGGCGCTGTAGAGGGCGGCGGTGTGACCGGCGCACCCGGAGCCCATGATCACAACATTGCGTATGTCCATAGTGATAGCAAACAGTGTTAGTAGATAGATTCTGAAAAATAGATTCCGCTTCTGACCGCACTCCGGGACAGGACAAACTACGGGTTCTTCTTGCTGCCGGCGCCCGACTTGGTCGCGGTTTTGGTCGCACTTCCCACACCCAGGCGAGCCAGTTCCTCGGGCACCATTTTGCGCGCGCCCAGAACATCGCGATATCGTTCCATAATGGATGAAGCGGCGCGGAAGATCGGTTCGTACGCGCTCTGATCCGTCACCGGAGTTCCCTCTTCTCCCGAGCACCGCGCCAGCGCCACTGACGACTTCCCAAAGCGCTCCAGTCTGACGCGTGAAACCGGCGTACTGGTAGACAACATCGCGGCCGCGGAAGCAACCGCGGAAGCGCTGTCCTCAATCGAAACCTGCATCAGATCTTTGGGGTCGCGCACGCGCAGCACGAGCGTCTCCACCATATTTTTCGAATCCACGCTGAACGAGTATTGGACATTGCTGAACATGATGGCGCCGGGGAACTCGCGCCGAATCCGCACCCAGTCAGCCGCCGCCACCGCACCGGGCGGCAAGGCTTCCATGCCCGGGATCGGAGTGCTCGGGTCGAGTGTGGAATGCCCGCGCGACACCTCGTAGTCCGTGCCCAACACCGGCTTGCCCGGCACCTTGGCCAGCGCCGACGATAATTCCTTCTGCTCGTCGGCCGAAGGCGCGCACACGTTGATGATGTTCACTTTTACCGGGGGTTGCTGGGCGAAAGCCACCGCAACCATGGCCATGGCCGCCGTCATGATCAGAATTTTGTGAGAGAACACCGCGAAATTGTATCAGGCTCAGCCAGCTTGCATGCCCTCTGGGTTTCGCCTGGCGGGCTAGTCGGCTGCCCCGGGGTCCGCCTCGATGGCGCCATGCCGGCGCAGCAACTGCGGCAGATTCTGCGAAAACGCCGAGCGCGGCAGCACCATGTCACAGCCCACTTCGTGCGCCTTCTGCTTCAAGTCGCCCTGCACGTGCGAGAGGAATCCAATGATCGACGTTCCCTTCTTCAGCTTGCTTTTCAGTTTCGGGATGAGCGTCAAAGGCTTGGCATTGGCGTTGTTCAAGTCGAAGATGATCAGGGAAGGCGTTTCTTCGCCGTTGCTCTTCATCCGCTCGGTGAGTTCCTTCTCGTTCTTAACGAACTCTACCTTCACGTTCATCTTGCGGCCCGTTTCCTGAATCTTGCTCAGGAAGAACAGGTCTTCGACAAACGCGAAGACGCGCGAAGCCGCATCCTCTCGTGGAGCGGGTAGAGGCTCAGGATCGACTACCGGGTAGGACGCCGAAAAACCGGGCCGTCGCGGTCCTCGTCCCTGGTTGCCGTTGCCACTATCCATGCCAACGTTGGCGCGGTAGCTGTGATCCATGGGAGCGGTAAAAATGCCCTGATGCTCCTGGCGGTCGCGGCCCATCGGGCCACCCGCGCCTCGTCTCGGCGGACGCCGTCCACGGCGTCGTTTGTGTTTCCCTCCTCCTGCGGAGGAATGTCCCGGTCCTGCATTCATATTTTTTCTCTTGTTAATCTTTGAAGTTAATCCCCGGCCTGGATCACAGGCCTGATTGTTTCGTCTTTCCTTACGGTCGGCACGCTAGTCGGCACTCTCAACGTGTGGCGCAATGCGCGGCCCACTGTTGCGTGGCGCACTGCAAACCGGCTACCGGCAGACCAAACCCCACATCGGCTGGATGCTATTCGAGAACGATGCTCAAACTATCGATGTCCAAACTGTCGTTGTTCAAACAGGCGCCTGGAGTTTTACTTGGCGCGAACGGCCAGCCTGGAAGCATGGCCATTGGGAACACCTTGATGTTACTCATGAAACCGCCGACAGCGCAAGGGGGGAGTGCCCTAAGTTTTCCACATCCGGTGCATTACCTTGGAATCCCGAGCGCATGTTTCCGGCTTGCACCGGACCAGAAGCATGCACTGTTGTCGGGTTCGACCGCAAACGCCGGTTGGTAAATCCTTTACTTTCCGGAAGACAACAGCCGCGCAGTTTTGCCTGAAGCTCCGCCACGGCTACGCCGATATAAGAGGTGTGAAACCCGCTCCGGCCACAGAGAAAACCTCTGCATCGAACTCGCTCGCGCTGCCGGGACAGCGCTTCGTTGCCCGCCAGCCAATTCTCGACCGCTCGCAGAATGTGTTCGGGTACGAGCTTCTTTTCCGCAACGGTGTCGAAGACTACTTCAATGCCGATCCGGAACTTGCGGCCCGCTCCACCCAGGACAGCTCCCTGCTTTACGGTATCAACACGCTTTGCGATAAGCGCCGCGCCTTCGTGAATTGCACCTGTGAGGTCCTGTTCAAAGATCTGATTACGTTGCTACCCCCTAACCAGACCGTGGCCGAGATTCTGGAGACGGTTGAGCCCGAAGACCGCGTCATCTCTGCCTGCAAGCGGCTGAAAGCGGCCGGCTATCTCATCGCCCTCGATGACTTCGCACCCAACGATCCGCGCGTACCGCTTTGCGAGTTTGCCGACATCATCAAAGTCGACATCCGGGCAACCAGGCCGGAGGAACGGGCTGGCATGATGCGCCGGTTTGGCTCCCCGACGTGCAAGATGCTGGCGGAAAAACTCGAAACGCCCCACGAGTTTCATCAGGCCCGCGACATGGGATTCGTCTATTTCCAGGGATATTTTTTCTGCCGGCCCGAAGTCGTCATGGGACGCGAAGTTCCCGCCAGCCGCTTGCACTACATACGGCTGCTCGAAATGGTCTCCCGCAGGGAACTCGACATGCGAGAACTCGAGAAGATGCTCAAGGAGGAAGCCTCGATTTGTTACCGCTTGCTCCGCTATCTAAATTCCCCGCTCTTTGGCTTTTCCCTCGAAATCAAGTCGGTCCGCCATGCCATGGCCGTTCTGGGAGAACGGGAACTGCGGCGTTGGATCCGGCTTGTCGTCACCGTGGGCGCGGCCGAGCAGAGGTGCAACGAACTGGTGTTGATGGGATTGACCCGCGCCCGCTTTTGCGAACTGCTCTCCAACCGGCTGCAATCGAACACGGATTTGTTCCTGATGGGGCTGCTCTCCATCATGGATGCCATCCTTGAGGTCCGCATGGACGTGCTTCTCGAACAACTACCCGTGGAGCACGAAACCAAGGCGGCGCTGCTCGGCCAGAACAGTAGCCTCCGGCCCCTGTACCAACTTATGCTGGCCCAGGAATCGGGTGAGTGGTCCCAATCGAGCGCACTCGCCAAACAATTGAAACTGCCCGATGAAGAAGTCGCCGCAACCTGGTGGCAGGGCCTGCAGTGGGCACAAGACGCAACCGCCGGCGTCTGAGATGCCTTCGTAGGGAGCTATCAGTTATCAGCCGTCATCCATTTCAATGTCTTCAATGTAGCTGGCCCCTTGGTTCCGTGTCTCATCTTTGCGGTGCACTCCAGACTGGCGGAGAGGGAGGGAGAGGGACGTGGCTGCGGCGTCTAAACTGCTGAAGCCCTAGGATGCTCGGCTGATGCGGTGCTATCCCGTAAGCACGCTTCTAGAAGCCGACTTCTGGCTCTGAACAACTTCCAGTTTGTCGCTAACCCGCTAGCAATCGCATTCAAGGGACATTGGACCAGCGCTCTAAAATCGCTCCACATAAAAGACAAGTAAGCAACTAGCAGAACCCTGCGCCCTCGTGTAGTCTCCTGTGTTCAAGACAAACGCGATGGGCGACTTTGTCTCTAGTGCCGTGGTCGTACTGCTCGTGCTGCTTGGCCCTTGGTTCTTGGTCTGGCGGTCCAGTTCCAGGCGCAAGCGGGAGCGCGAGGAAGATCAGGAGCGATGGCGAGAATTGACGTCCCGCACCTACGCGCTCGAACAAACCGTGCGGGCGCTACAGTCGCAACATTCCAGTCGCCCTACTCCAACTGCGGAAGAGGCTCAGCCGAAGACATCTGAGACCCCTGCTGCGGCTTCCCACACGCCGCCATTTACCTCGCCGAGCAGTGTTTCGCCGCCGAGACAGTCGGTCGTTGGCCCTAACACTGAACTTGCTGCTGGACCTAGCGCCTCGGTACGGCTAGCCGAGAACTGGGTGACGCAAAGGACAGTCGAACCCGAGACAGCTGAGTATTCTTCCACCAATGATCGCGGAGCCCCGCCTGCTTCCACGCAAGTTGCACCACCGCCTTCGCCGAGTTTGTTCACAACTGAGTCTGCCCCGTCGCTGGCCGACCGGTTCAAATCATTACTCGATGTCGAAGAGATGCTGGGCACGAACTGGCTGAACAAGCTGGGCATTGTCATCCTGGTGCTGGGCGTCGCGTTCTTTCTCGCCTACCAGCTCAAGGCGCTCGGTCCCGCCGGCAAAGTTCTTGTGGGATTCGTAACCGCTGCCGCGATGCTGGGTGCGGGGATCTGGTTTGACCAGCGGGAGCGTTACCGAATACTGGCGCGCGCTGGCATCGGAGGCGGTTGGGCACTGGCATTTTTCACCACCTACGCGATGTACCACGTTCCGGCGGCGCAGGTGCTTTCGTCGCAAGCGACCGACCTGGTGCTCATGTTGGCGGTGGCGGCCATGATGGTCGTGCACACTCTGCGCTATCGCTCCCAAGTGGTGACCGGACTCGCATTTCTGCTTGCCTTCTTGACGGTCGCGATCAGCCACTCCAACGTATACAGCCTGTCAGCGGGCGCGGTCCTGGCAGCGGGGATGGTGGTGATTGTCGGGCGCATGCAGTGGTTCGAGATGGAAGTGTTCGGCATATTGGCTAGCTACCTGAATCATTATCTGTGGCTGCGGCCGATTATCGAGCCAATGCATGGGAAACGGCATCCGTTTCCGGAATTTGCCGCAAGTGCGGGAATCCTGGTGTTGTATTGGCTCATCTTCCGCATGTCGTATGTGTTCCGTCGGCCGAGCACGGAGAATGCGCGGCAGGAGCACGTTTCCACCGTGGCGGCGTTACTGAATACCGCTCTGCTGCTGGCGCTATTCAAGTACCAGTCGACGCACCCGGAGTGGGCGTTCTGGGCGTTGCTGGCAATTGGAGCGATCGAAACGCTGGTAGGACAGTTGCCGCTCACTCGGCGGCGGCGCAGCGCGGTAATCGTGTTGTCCACGCTGGGCGTGATTCTGCTGATTGCGGCATTTCCCTTCCGCTACTCCGGTACACGTTTGTCGGTGCTGTGGCTGCTTGAGGCGGAGGCGTTGCTACTGATCGGAGTGTGGACAAAGGAAGTTGTTTTCCGTCGCCTCGGGATGCTGGCTACGCTGCTGGTCTCAGGCCAGATGATCAGCGTGGAGGCGGCACGCATTCTCGGCAGGCGTATGGATGATGCGGATTTGCGCCCCGACTTTGGTCTGGCGATTGTTTTCGTCGTTGCGGCTGCGGTGTTTTATACCAATGCGCATTTGGTGCTGCGCCGGTGGACCGATCTGTTTACAAAAGAGGTTGACCGCCGCGTCATGCAGCGCCTGTCCTACGCCGCGTGCGTGATGATCCTGATTGCCGCGTGGGTCGCGTTCCCCGAAGCATGGACGGCAGTCGCATGGAGCGCGCTCGGACTGTTATTAGCACTGGCATCACGCCGTATTACCTTCCCAGAGACTGGACTTCCAGAACTTCGATACCAAGCGAACCTCATGGCGTTTGTGTCTGTGCTTCGCGTACTAGCCATCAACTTGGAAGCTACCGATAAGTATCACGGGCTAACTTTACGGCTGCTGACGATCCTCTGTGTTTCCGTCTTGCTGTATGTCACATCGCGTTGGAGTGGTGATTCTGATCGCAGCCGAGGCATTGCCATTGGTGAGCGTCTCTTTTTTCCCGCTGGACTCTCTGGCGCGGCCTACACCTGGTCGGCGTCTTCTTTGCTCGCGTTAGTTGCCTGGTACGAGTTGCGCCCGGTCAGCCTGGCGGATACTTGGCTAGTGGGCGGGTTGGTCTTGTTTGAACTCGGGCTGGAGCGGAAAAAGCTGAGCCTGCGATTGCAGGGCTATGCTGCATTTGCGGCCAGCTTTCTGCGAATCTTTTTTGTGAATCTGAATGCCGCGGGGAATCCCGGCGAGATCAGCCCGCGCTTCTATACGGTGGCTCCGCTGGCGCTCGGCTTCTTCTACGCATATTGGAGGCTGCACGAGAGCAGCCATAATCTGAATGAGTCGGAGCGCAAGTTCAGAGCAGCCGACGTCTGTTGCTGGCTGGGTACGATCACCTTTGCTGCGCTCATGCGTTTCGAACTGGAAGCAGACTGGGTGGCGGGCGCCTGGGCGGCGCTTGCCTTTGCGTTGCTGGTGATCGCATGGCGGAGCGAGCGCAGAGTTTTCCTGTACCAGGGATTGATGGTTGCGGTCGGAGTGCTTTCCCGCACCGTGCTCCACAATTTCTACGAGCGCACCTACTTTCCGGCATCAGGGTGGGAAAGCCGCTGGGTCACGGTAGGAACAGCCGTCGTACTGCTTTTGCTGGCGTTGCCTTTTGCGTTTCAACTTCGCAAAAGGAATGAGCCGAGTGAAGAAACCGGACTTGTCCGCCTGTTGCAGTCGGTAGTCCGCCGTCCCGAGCAGCTCTTGTTTTTCATCGCAGTTGGGCTGCTGACGGTGTTACTGGCGATTGAGATGCGACACGGTATGGTCACGCTTTCCTGGGGCGTGGAGGGCGTGGCGGTTTTCGTGCTGGCTCTGTGGCTGGGCGAGCGCAGCTTCCGGCTTACGGGATTGGGACTGCTGCTGCTGTGTGTGGGGAAGATTCTGCTGGTGGATGTGTGGAGATTGGACCCGCGCGACCGGTACCTGACCTTCATCGTGCTGGGCGCGGCGCTGCTGCTGGTGTCGTTCCTCTATACACGGAATCGTGAGGCGTTGCGCCAATACTTATGAAGCGCTGGATCACATTCGCGGGGATTGTGCTGTTGGGCGTTGCGTCCGTGGTGGTGAGTGAGAGACGGAAAGTGGATGTGCCCGCCAGTCCCTCCGCACTGTTGTACCTGGTCGCCGATACCGAGCAGGAACTGACGCGAATGCCGGTAAGTTTCACACGCATGTCGGACGCGGAAGAGATCCGCATTGGAAACGAACTGGCGCGGTTCTACGCGAGCGGGGAAGAACGGGAAAACACGCCGGAAGTCGCCATCGTAGAGCACTACGTGTCGCGCGTGGGGGAGCAGGTCGCCCGCGACGCGCATCGCAAACTGCCCTACAAGTTTCACTACCTTCCCAGTCCTTATCTCATCAACGCCTTTGCTCTTCCGGGCGGGCATGTTTACGTGGGTGGCGGGCTGCTGGAGTTGATGGACAGCGAAGATGAACTGGCCGCGGTGATCGGGCACGAGATCGAGCACATTGACCACTACCATTGCGCCGAGCGCGTGCAGAGGGAGCAGGCACTGCGCAAGATCCCGCTGGGAGGATTGGTGGCCTTACCCATCGAAGTGTTCGAGGCAGGATATAGCAAGGATCAAGAACTGGAGGCGGACCGCGAGGGCACGCGGCTGGCAGTGGAAGCGGGATACTCGGCCAGCGGGGCCATCCGCATGTTCGAAACCTTCGGGCGGTTGTACGAGGAGTACCAAGCCAAGGCGAAGACGCCACAGGAGGAACTATCGCGGGTAGCGCAGCAGACGCTGGAGGGATATTTCCGCTCCCATCCGCTGCCCTCGGAGCGCATTGCCCAAGTGCGGAAGCTGATCGCGAGTCAAGGCTGGACCCCACGGCCCGAGCGCGATCTCGCGGTAGCTTACATTTTCTGGACAGCCAGAGCGCGCAGTTCGCTGGAAAAGAGAAAGTATCCGCAGGCCGAGCAACTGGCGAATCAATCTCTGCGACTGCGGCCCGATCAGCCGAAAGCTTTCCAGGTGCTGGCACTTGCACGGTTCGCGCAAGCAAACTTTTCTGGAGCGGCGGAAGCTTACCGCGAGATTCTTGAGATTGACAAAACCTCGCATCCGGAAATTATCGCTGCCTATGCACGGGCTCTGGCCGCGGCGGACAACAAGAACGCAGTGTCTGAGTTCCGGCAGTGGGCCGAGAACATCAAGGGCGAGAAGCCTATCGAAATCGACGTGGCAGCGGCTGGGCTCGCGCTCCTAGCCGGAGACCCCGAGCCTGCCCGTAAGCTGGAGGTCGAACTTAGGCAAAGCGGCGACGGCCGGGCCCCCATGTGGATTGGCGAGCTCGGCTGGTGGCATTATCGCGATGGGAATTATCAGAAAGCGGTCGAATTATTGTCCGACGCATCGCAGCAGCGCCCCAGCGATACCGAGTTAGGGCTGCAACTGGCATGGGCGCAGATAGAAATCCGGCGATACGGCGACGCCTTGCAAATGGTGCAGAACACCGGCTACGCAGCGGGGATCGAGCCCGAAAAGGCGATGGTGCGAGCCGTGGCGCGCTGGCAGGCTCAGGAACAGGACCAGGCGCTCGTTGATTTCAATGTAGCGCTGGTCGGGGAGCCAGAGTGGGGAAATTCGAGTTGGGTCAAGCCGCTTTACTCGCCTCTGGTCGCACAAAGCATCCAAGGGATGCAGGCCGAGCGCGAGCGGCGAAAACAGAAAACGACAATTGCCGCCGTTCGCTGAGGAGCGCGAAGAGCTATGCGGCGAATCCGCTCCCGGCGACCGCGCACTTCGTCGACCCCGACAGAATCCTGAATAACGGCGAACTATCTACCTGCGCGACTGGGCACTTGGCGAATCGTCGGCCGAACGGATGCTATCCACAAACGGGCTTAGAGGAGATCAATAGCGATCTCCGAGAAGAGGACTTCTGGCCCACGTCGTTGACAGATTGTTTCGGGGCATAACTTCCGGGTAGCCCGTCATCCGCTAACAGACAGGGAGCCATGCAAACAACTCTTTGGCTTTCGACAGCTTGGCCCATTGAAAGTCGCATCTCATGTGGGTTTAGGAACAGGTCGCGGAT
>Ga0224558_1002585_pt1 | contig 16274 bp, 25 predicted proteins | sample 714S32024metaG_FD_180682 | JGI IMG/M metagenome (GOLD analysis project Ga0224558, IMG submission 180682) | Peat soil microbial communities from Stordalen Mire, Sweden - 717 S3 20-24 | ecosystem: Environmental > Terrestrial > Soil > Wetlands > Peat | place: Sweden: Norrbotten County, Stordalen... | reverse complement strand
AACGAAATTGGGAACGTTGCAGAGATATTTGAGACTCAGCAGGATAACAGGCGGGCACTTCTGGTCACTTTCAATGACGGAGCAGCGCCTTCTGAAGTTATACAACCGGATTCAAAAGTTATACAACTTTTGCCTAAAGTTATACAACCTGATGGCCTAAATAGTGTCGAATCTAGCTTGTCTGAACTTGAATCAGAAATTAACAGGTTAAAATCACTTCTTTTAGAAAATAAAGCTTCAGCGAGTTCAAAAAAGCAAAAATAAAGCGCCCGAGTCGGGATTTGAACCCGAGTCGGAGCCTCGACAGGGCTGAACGGGCACTTCGCGCCCGTCGGCCACACGCCCTTCGGGCAGTGTGTCCCCAAGATAGGCCGCTATTTGGTTTTGGTTATCAAATCTAATGATGAATGTGGGTTCGCCTTCAGGTCCGCTTAATTCGTAAATACTAGCTTTTTTACCGGCGAGTTCCGCGTACTGACTCGGCAGGCGGAGCTGAGGGTAAATCTTGCTGTTGCCCTTCACCCTGCCAACTTTTACGTCGGCGATGTGTGTGTATTGGTTTGCCATAGAAATCTGCGCACTCCCGATTAAAAAAGACCCCAAGATTGGTTAATTGTTGTCGTTTTGGTTGCGAGATAATTCGTTGTTCAGAGAGACCATGTCAAGCGGAGAGCCTTCCGATCTTGGAGTTTCCTACAAAACGCATTCCGTCACAACCGCGGTCAATAACTGATACCTTGTTTCATGAGACGACAGTATCTTACGCATCATTTTTCCGCCTTTTGAAATCAAAGGATAGATCCTCAGTTGAATAGCCGAACAAAGCAACTATTTGCCTCGAGAGCTTGACTATGCGGTTTGCACTGACGTTTATTTCAACAAAGATGTCTGTTTCGTCGATCCTTTCGGCAACTCTTAGCTCATTAGGCTCTCTTGTGAAATACGGTCTTTTGCGGCCGACTAAACTCAAGACTTGAGAGAATTGATCCCTGTGCTTATCAAGCATAATTTGAGATACGCCGATAAGCACATCTTTCCAATACTTCACTTCGTATCTCGTGCCTTGAAAGGCAAAAGAATCAACAGAAGTGTTCGCATAGTTTTCGCTGCCAATAGCTTCCTTGATAGTTTTCGGGATCCTCACAGATCTCTTTTGTGGCGGCGTTTGTGGGGTCATTAAGTCATAAGGAGTATTTGAGACAACAGAATCGTCGCTCAGAAACGCCGCTACCGTAGGATGATCGGGTTTGTATCCGCTCAATCGCTCAGTCATTTCAGCGACAAGCTCGATAAGATCTTCATCCGGTTCAGTCACTAATTTATTCCACGCTTTTGGAATGGTGCTTCTTATGATGTCCCTTTTTTGTTTACTCGCATAAACGCTTTCAGCATTTACGATTGCTTTTCCGGAAATTACATTTTCTTTACCAAGGAACTCTTCAAACTTCTGTGCTATCTCTTCAGCTGCTTGATCGTAAATTTCAATCGTGTAGAATTTGCGCCGTTCCCAACTCCCTTCGTGGATAGGTAAGTAAAACCACCAAGTGACGCCATTAGTTAGAATTGCGAGCCTCACACCCTCTTGAAAAGAATAGCTCAACAATTGTTCTTGATGCTTCTCGAGATCGGTGCCGATCTTTTTCACTTCAATGAAGGCTTTGTTACGATTTTCGAATCGTAGTGAGTAATCTACTTTTTTCGTGCCTACCGTATATTCGGGATGTATCTCTTCCACCTTGAACGGATTCCATCCCAATTCGTAGAGCAGAGGAAGGATCACTCCTTGTTTCGTTGATGCTTCATCAAGTGCAGGAATCCGTTTATCTGCTTGAATCTCACTTATAAGCTCAAGTAAGCCGCTCATGCGCGTTCCTTTTCCAAGGAATCTCCTTTACTACTATATAAACTCCAGCAATTGATCTGTCCGTGTTGTCGACGGTGAGCTCAATCGTCACCATCTCCGGCGTGGATAGGAGACTGTTCTCGTGCTTGCCTCACACTCCCGTCACGCTGATCGTTCCGTAGATCACGAACTCGTTCGTTTGTGCGACGAAATCTGCACTCGCTGAGACAAAGTTAAAGCTCTCGAGTTTCATCGCTGCGTTTATCGTCGTCGCGTTGTGACCGGTAACTGCTTTATACGGACTTGCGACGTTGGTTTGCCCTGACGTGACATTGCTCGCGGGTTGTGGTGTTAGTCCGAAGCTCTGCGTATTGTACAATGTCGTTGCTTCGTCGGTGCTCGAAAACTGCTTAATGTTGAACGCGTAGGTGTCAACCGTTCCATTCTGCCATATCAGACTTGAAGAATTGTGCGTGTTGTTCGTCAGCACGATGGTCATAAGCGCAGCGTCCGAGCCGTTCGCTACGACTGACGACGATGTGACTACCGAATTCTCGCCGGGATCTGCTTTGACAATATTCACAAACGCGTTGCCGTAGTCGATCGCCTTGTTGGACGGTGAGACTGCGTTTTGTGCAGTTTGAACCGGATTCGTACATCCGCACACGCCGACGACGAGGCCCGCGAGGACACATAGCACCAAAACCATTTTTAACGTATCTTTTGTCATTTATCGCCCCCCTTTGACAGAAAAGTCAATCAAAATTCAAGAATAAAGAAGCGTCGTGCACGCTTTCATAGGACGTGCAAAACGCTAAGATTGTTTCCTTGGTCGTTTATGTGGCAAGCGCTTGCTGATCTGTCAGTACCTGATAGTAGTTGTTCACGTTGGCGCTGTTGAGATATTCATTGTACTCGCCGCCGAGAATTAAGCCGATTGACGTAGGTTCGTTTAGGTTCATGTTGACCTTAGGAGTCGACGGGTTTGATGAGAACGTCGTTCCTAAGTAGCCCACCCAATAGATGGCTTGTGACGCGTTACTTGATATGAATTCTTGGAAGCCCTGCGCCTTTTGCTCATTGATCGCGGCTTGATACGCGGCGAAGGCGGCAGTGCGATCTGTCACAAGTACAACGGTGACATTTCGCTTATAGGGCGTCGCTACCTTTGGCCCATCAGTTACGACGCCGTGGTAAGTGATCGTGTCGCCGGTTTTAGTCATCGTGAACGGAGTGTTTACAGTATAGTTCTTCGATGTGTACAGGTCATTGATGGCGCCGGCCAAGTTGTCGGCCGAAAGAGTTCCGAAACCGGGAGTCGCGGACGTCGTTGGCGTAACGGAAGTCGTGGGCGTCGCGGACGTCGACGAATTCGACGATGACGTGCAACCGCACGTAGTGACAAACAACGCGGCTATAATGGATACACATATCACCAATGTTAATGGCCTCATTTCTTCCCCCCTGCGCTTTGCCTCGGCTGTAACTCCACGCTACAGCGTGACGCAAATCGTTAGGTCGTAGAAGCGGTGCGTGACCGCTTAAGTGTTGTCTTTTGGCTGCGCACTCACGTGTTCCTCTCGCCGTCTCCGCAGCTCCTGCTCCTTATTTCTTTTTTCTAAGTGCTTGCACGACTGACTTAGACATGCAAATCTTAGAGTGCAGCGTCACCTTTTGAACCGAGCCTGCGCATAGCTCAAAATCGAAAAAAGATGCACCTAATTACCATTAAAGACGTCGCTCTTTCGTCCGGGCATCCAACCGGAATGTTTAAGCTGGCTTTCGCTTCTTTCAAATGCGAGCAGTACGCAACCAAAAATAGCGGAGGCCATAGATGTTGTTTGCTTGGTTGTTACATCTTGGGTAGTTGGAGGCTGAGCACCTTATGTCCGAAGACCGAGAAAAAAAAGGGATCAATTGGCTCAAGTATGTTTATCGATGGTTTGCAGTCGACAAGTGGCGGGTCGTCGAATCTCACGACGCACCGAACTATGTGTTTAAGGACGGCATGGACGTGAGAATCGTCGATGCCTAATTTTTTTTATTTCTTTTTCGGATAAAAGGAGATGAGCGAATGAAAACATACATGAAACTATTGACAATCGGCGTATTGGTGGCCGTCGTCGTCGGCATGTGCGGATGCACGGCTCCGAGTAGCGCAAACAACAACGCCGTACCTTTAACAACGAACACGACACACAACGCAACGGCGGCCGCCAAGGTCAACAAGACCGAGGCAGTCAAACCCGTTACGCCGACTATACGGCCGACCGCAACACCGACCGCAACGCCGACAGTAGTCGCAACACCGACTCCCGCGAACGTGCCTGTCGCAACGCCCGAGCCGACGATCTCGCCGAGCAACAACATCCCTGTGAACACGCCGGTCACAACGCCGACGCCCGTCGACAAGATCCCGACGCAAGTCTCGATCTCAGGCAACACGAACCCGATAAAGAGCGGCGCGAGCATCACGTTCACGTTCGCAGTATCGGCAAAGACTGTCCCGATCCCGGGACAAACTGTCTCGTTTGACGCATCAGGCAAGCAACTCGGGTCGGCAACGACCGGAAGCAACGGCTATGGGACGTTCACGTTCTCAACTGCCGGACTTGTACCTATCCTTCCCGGAGACATCACAATCGGCGCAACCTACGCCGGGACATCGCAATATGCCTCGTCTTGGGGAACTATGGGATACTACGTCATTGCGTGAACAACGCAGAGGTGAGGAACATGAAACTCTTATACATAGGCAAGGATTATCCGAACTTCGTCGAGGAGGCCCGGACATACGACGTCAGTCGCAACGTGCCGATCTCGGCACTCGCAAACCTCGAATGGCGTTAGTATTTAATCAATTGGAGGAAGCGGGGCCGCTTTCTTTGCTTCCGCTTCTTTCAAGATCTGCCGAGGCCCGCGACCTGACCGTTGCGCGGTGATTAAGTCCTTGACGAGGTTCGTTTGATCTTTAACGTTCTCGCCTGCGACCTCGACGACAAACTTATGAAGCGCCTCGATCTCTGCCTCGGTCGGTCGCCTCAAGTCGTGCGGATTAACCACGATGCCAAGCGCCTGATAGACTTCGAGTTAACGAAAGATTATATCGGAGAGTTTACTGAGCGCCTTGATCCGGGCGCCCTCCGTGAGTGCGTCCTTTGCTTCAGTCCATAACCGCGACCGGACTTCGTCGAGTTCATTCGCGCAGTCTTGCACGACCTGATTAGGGTCAACCGTGATGACGTCCCACTTCTCGCGTTTCTGCCAGTCTTTATAGATAGCGTCTTGACTGACCTTGTATCGCTCCGCGAACGTCGGCACGGCTTCGCTTAATGCCATGCCCGTTGATATTGCCTTATAGAACGCCTGACGTCTCGCGGTCAATCGGTCTTGTAACTTGCCCGGGTAACTCATTTTGTCTCCTCTTGGAGTCGCTCATATAGTCGACGGACGACCTCGGGATCTAACCGGGCCGCGAACGCTGCCACCTCGTGGAGTTCGTCGTCGCTAACCCCGAATCGCTTTGAGTCTTGCCCGTAGTTTATCCGTGTCCTCATACCACTTCGCTTCGATCTCATCAAGACCTCGGAGTCGGATCTCGGCGAGGTGATGTTCTTCGAGACTGACGACATCAAGGTTGTAAGTGGCACGACGACCGAGGCGACGGTGAGTTGTATCATCGGTTCGTCCGCCGTTCGTTGAGTGTCGATTGATTGACTGAGTAAACAAAAGTAAACATAAGATCTCTTTTGTATCGTAACAAACGCCGTGTCATCGTCCGTTCTATATCCGTGTCACTTATAAGAATCCTTGGCATCGTTCTATCCCTTGTGTGTCATCCGATTGTCGTATCCGATACTGACGATGGTCGTGCCGTTCTCCGATAGATCGCCGTATCGTTGACTCATTCTCCTTATCGACACAGATTCGTTGCGTTATGTTGCGGTTCGATCCGTGTCACAGATTCGCACGATTGTTTTTTCTGTGCCGTTCAAGCATAACCGTTGCGATTCGCCGCAGCTGCGTTTCAAGGGCTTTTTGAGGCATATCAACCCGCATTTGCCACTACGTTTCTCAACGTGCCTCAAGAAACAGCGGAATCGAAAAAAGAAACGACGAACAAGGAGCTAAGGAGAGAGCGAAAGGAATACGCTAAGATAAGACGAAGGTCTTTTGTTGCAGACGCTCTCGCACCGTTTCGCTGTTTTTTTACTCCAGCGCACTCTGGCAGTCGGGCCATCACCTACTTCACAAATTGAACCCTTGTGGAAGCAGTTCCAAATCGTCTTATTGGAGGCGGCTGAGAGCTTCAACAGAGCAGTTCAGACCATTGTAAATCTTGCAAATGGATTTAATAAATCTGCCAAGGTAAACCGCAACGTTCTGCGTGTTGCCGCGTTTGCATTTTTCTTCGCTGCGATTATCTCATTCTTGCAAGGCTTATCGATTATTTAGGTAGAGTTGGTGGGCAAGGCTTCGGAGGCGTTGAAAATTGAAGAAGACCCTTATATTTCAAGCCCCGATAAATGCCTAGGTATGAATAATCGACTAGGTGTGTATCCTCAGCGCGAGGAACTTTTTGGTGATGATGCGCTCATTTCCATCAAATGTCCGCACTGTCATAACGCGTTCTCCAATCAGAAAATCAGGATGTGGTTCGGCACAGATTCCGACGGGGCTTGGGCGGTTTCAGGAACAATTTGCCCCACGAGGGAATGTCAGCGTCTCGTTTTATATTTAGAAAAAGGGGACGCGGGTTTAATTATGCAGGATGGTCAATATGCGCAAATCTTTAAGCCGTTTAAATCAGGAGCTCGATTAATACGCCCCGAATTCGTGTTACCTTCAATACCTATAGGTACGCCCCCCAAAATCGCACAAGATTACAGAGAAGCATCAATGGTCCTTGCCCTTAGCCCTACTGCGTCAGCTGCGCTTAGCAGAAGATGTTTACAGAGTATCATCCGAGAGGTATCGGCCAAGGATATAAAGAACTTCAAGCAAGGCAATCTTAAGGGGGAAATTAATCAGGTCACAAAAAGCAAAACGATCCTGAATGCCAATTTGATTGAAATGCTCCACGGGGTGCGGATTATAGGAAATTTCGCCGCACATCCCAATAAAAGCAAACACACCAATTTGATAATGCCTGTCGAACCAAATGAGGCAGAATTCAACTTAACTGTGATTGACAAGCTCCTGTTTTACTATTTTGTTCAATCGCCACAAGAAAAGAAAATATTAGATGATATAAATAAAAAACAACAAGAAAAGTCTTGAGTATCACCGCTATTTTTTGATGCATCAAGCAATTTCATTCGCGGCTCGGCCTGTCGAGAAGCGCGCCCAAGATGAGGCGCATAGTTAAAGTGGTGCTCTTGATGGTACAGGTAGAGACGATGCATCCACTCCCGCCTGAGTGCGTATTTTCCGCATAGTGACGACGACACAAACGGCGCTCATGGCGAGCAACGTGCATGAAGCGCTATATCCGGCATATCGCGTGGGCGCGACGCACCAAGCTGAGCTAAATTAGAGTGCGTTTCCACGAAATGAGTTCGTATTTGGTGTCACAGACAAACTCAAAGTTTTGAGAGTTAAAAGTTCTGTTGATGGAATTGCAAGTGTCTGCCCAGTCAAAGGCAGGGATTCTTTTTTTTCAAGATTGTCCATATATTTTATGCGTTGCCTCTCTTTGTTCATAATTGTATCCTACAATTCAAGATCCTCTAACCAGCGCCCAGCTATTACTTGTCTATTTTGATTGATGACCGGACGACATACGTGTGTGAGCTTCATGGACTCGAGGATACCTAAGTTAAGATTTGCAACATCCCAGTCGGGATCAGATTGGTCGTTCGTCTGGAAGTAAGGTACGTCTAGTTTAAGCATTTCACGATATAAGCCGTTTAGCATCATGATCGACGCATTAAGTGGCCCAGTTGGTTCAATAACGTTTAACTTCAATGTTTGTTCCGCTTCTGTCTTGCTTATGATATAGCTGTGAGAGAATCTTTCACGCGTTACGATTCGCACACACTTCTCTATAACCTGTTCGTCTTTTGTATGATATTCCATTAACTTAGTTGCAAGAAATGCTATTTGCTGTCGCGATCGCTGAACTGCTCCGAGAACAATCGGATCAATTTTTGAAGAGAGTTTGTCAAAAACGGATAACATTGACTGCTCGTCATTTAGTTTGAACTCTTCTTTTGCGAGGTCAAGAAAAGCGTTAACATCTTCAACGTTTATCGGAACGACCGCACGTGGCCTGTTGGGTAGCTCTACGACAGGTGCCAGCGGGTGCTCACTTAACGACGGGTCGATTGGGCTGAGTTGGCCCGTTTTAGTCATTACAACCTCATTTGCGCCAAGGGCGATTAATGTCGCGCAGCTTAGCGCTCTAAACGGAATAATTACGTTAAACTCATTGCAGAACTCTCGAAACAAGTTTACGAGAGCGTAGCCTGCCATGGTATCGCCACCGAGGCTATATAAAAAGAGATCAATTTTATCCGCCCCGCCACTTGCTAAGTGCTGATGTAAAAAAGGAAAAATATCCGTCCCAATCTGAGTTACCAAATTGGGCCTATCGCCGGTAATATAGACAACGACTTTGGAGCCTCTGACATTTTGGATATTTTCAATAAGATCCATCCGTTCTTTTCGAGTCATAAGATTTTAACCTCCCGCGAATGTTAAACTTTTCAAGATACGTGCTATATATAAATGCGGAAACGAATTCAAATTCAGTCATCACGCTTTTTCTCCCGAGGCCATAAACCAAGGACGCAGCGGGCGGTTCGTTGGAAAAGATAGCGTGCAATATCGAACACTGGCAGAGGTTCGCTTAATAACCACGTAGCACCGCACGAGTTACGGACGATGCACTCGTGGAAGCGTCACACCTTTTTCCAAGGAAACATCACACCCTTTTCCAAATCTGCCTGCAGCAAAGCGTTCGCTTGAAGATCTGCCTTCTTTTTAACTTCCGGCGGAAGTATTTGGCCACAATGAATCCTTATGCCGTCTTCGTCCGAAAGCATAAACGTAACCCCATCGAATTTCAGTTCACCTTTCAATTTAGGGAAATTAACGTCGACGGCGTGCAAATTCCACCTATAGGCGATGATCGCAGGTCTCCAAACCGATCTCCTGCGCTTCACTTTTTCAACGGTCGAAATCCACGTAAGGATGTGTCGGTGCAGATCGACTGATTTAACATATACGCCTTCTACACCGCGAAGGTCAAAACCTGACTGAAACATCTCTCCACGGCAACAATACTCGGCATCGGTTCGGAGCTTCTTATTGATGGCTTGCGCCTCAAATTTCACTCTTTTAATTGTATTAAGGGAAGGCTTCGAATAGAACTCATCCAGTTGGTAGTCTGCTGGATGTAGCAACCTCCACACGGCGGCTGCTTCTTCCGCAGATTTATTCGTCCACTTCCAAGCCGCCCCTTGACGACCCGCTTTACTGTCTCTCGTCGGCCCAACAATGATTTTTTTCGTGGCCCATCCTTTGAGCGTGCCATCCTTGAGGTCTTCTTCACCGAGACCCACTTTTTTTAGGCGTAATCTAAGCTCTTGAAAGTCCATATGACCATTTTATTCGCTGGATAGGCTATTAAATGTTATGTTTACTCGTCTTATCTAAAGTTTAGAAAACCAGTTTAAAGCTAAACGATAAACATGATGCGGGGCGCTGCCTCTGAAAACCGAGAGGAAGAAATGATACACGAACTGAACGCTGGATTTCAGCATCCTATTGATGGAAAACTTCTGGACCTGATAGGTCAATCTCCGCGCGGATGTAGGCTACAGAAGCTGATCGAATCAGTCGACACGATCACACGCGCGGGCCTGATGTACCGACTGCTGAGACTTGAAGCTCAAGGGATTGTAAGAGCCGAGAGAAAGCCGAGAAATACAACGTATTTCCTGCGCGAAAAGAATAACAAGCCCAAAAAGGGCTGCCGAGTGAGCGAAGCTCGGCACGAAAGGAATTTAGACAATGTCTACTTTAGCCAAGGGCCTTAATAAAAACCTTTCTGATTCTCACGACGAGCGAACGCAATCTGAGCACGATCTCATAAAGCTCGCAAGGCTTTTATATCAAAAAACGTGCGAGGCGCTCGATCGCGCTGACCAAGACGATAACGAACTCTCTCTAGTTCTCAGCGACGGAGCCGATAATCTCGACGCAATGATTTCGGGTCTTGACCGTATTCGGGAGGCCCGAAAATGACGATGCTCGATACTGCTCTCGACTATGCAGAGCGGCACGGGTTCAGCTTGCTTCCAGCTCCGGCGACCGGAGAGAAAAAACCCATAGGCTTAGGCGGCCCGGATTTTGAGAACGCCACGAATGACGCGGCAGAGTTACAGAAACATTGGCTGAGACATCCAAACGCGAACATCATTCGGCGAGTTTACGGGTCACTGCTGATTGACGTTGAAAGTGAGGAGGGGCATCCGACAGAAGCTAAACAGGCTCGGATGGAAGGTAAGGCGTTTGGAATTGACGCCCTAAACGAGCTACAAAAGGAAAAAGGGCGACTCCCCAAGACGCTTATATATAACACCTGGTCAGGCGGGTTGCATCTGACGTATAATCGTCCTGCCGGATCGGAGGACAAAAAGTTTAAGACGAAGCTGGCTCCGGGATTGGAGCTGAAATCCAATGGCATCGTAATGCTGCCTCCGTCAGTGCGAGACGGCAAGCGCTATAGAATGCTTGATGATGTCGACGTAGCGGATCTGCCGGGAGAATGGATCAACTTTTTTGTGGAAAAAAAGCCGCGAATCGTCAGGACGAAAAAGGCTGAGGCAGGCGGCGAAACGATTTGCCAACGCTATGGCATAGATATGTTCGACGTGTGCGTTCTGCCGATGGACGCACGTCAACAAAGCGACGAGATCATAGGTTCGCACCCGATACACGATTCAGATACTAAGACCAATTTTCACGTTCACTCTGACGGCTCTGTGTGGCATTGCGAACGACATCACACAGGCGGCGATGCGTTGACGTGGGTTGCCGTCCGCGAGGGCTTTATCGAGTGCGAGAATGCCGGCCCGCTCGATCGAGAAACGGTTTTGCGTTGCATAGACGTCCTGCGCCGTGACGGGTTAGCATCAGAGACTATGGCAGCAATCCCGAAAGAGCGCCGAGATAGCATTGATTCGCTCGCGCAATGGCTCATAATGCATCCAAGGCAAGCCATCGCGTTCTATCGTTGGCTTATGGATGACTATCACCAAGGAGAGCACGACCTCAAGACGTCGATGTGGAGAGAGATTCAGCGAGTAGCGTTTCACAGCACAACGGCGCTGCTTCACTCCGATATGACGGCCCCGAGTCGCATGGGCAAAACGTCACTTATGCTCAAATTCGTTCAGATGTTGCCCCCGGGACACAAAGAGGTCTTGACGTCATTATCACCAAAAGCGATTTGGTACAAAACGCTTCGACGGGTCAAGAAGCGAGTCCCCCGGACAGATCCGAAAACCGGCGAGGACATGACTGACCCCAAGACGGGAGAACCGTTAATTAAGACGATCAGAGTCAGAGAGTCAGATCCTAATTATTACGTCGGCAAGCTGATCGTCATTCTCGAGTTGTCCGAGATGAAAGACTTTGGCGTGTTGAAGATGCTCGCCGATGAATACGAGACCGGATTCACCCATGAAACAGTCATAGATCAAGAAAGCGTCGCTCTCAAAGTTGAAGGCCCGCGATGCGTAATGACGATGAGCGTCAAAGGGATTCAAAATGACGTTGCGAGGCAGATCCTTAACCGATTTATTCAAACGCCACTCGATGAGCCGACCGCTAAAGGAACGGCAGAAAAACTCGAGATGGTTACGGACCACGACCTCGACGAAAGTACGATCGATGAAGACCCACGGTTGCCAGTATTACAAAGGATGCTCGAAGTGTCATGGAGTGACGGGTTTAATGTCGCTGTCAAACCTCCATCGGACGATGTGAGGCGACTCATGAAAGCCATTGACCGACAGCTCCACGCCGACGGATTCAACGTCACACAGATACGGGAGTTTCATACATTCGCCCTTTGCGCCGCGTTTGAAAAGCGATTCGCCCGAGGCGACCCCGGCATTATGCAGATCCAAGAGAATGACGTGCGCGAAGCGTGGTTCATCCTCACGACATTCGGCAACTTCGCTCGAGGTAGTCTTACAAGAGCTGAGTATGATCTGCTTAAAGCGATCCCGAATAATGCCGAGGAGTCGGAAGATGCGAGCGACCTACGAGAGCGCACAGGATTGGGAGTCGCAACGATCAACGACGCTTTGCGAGTCAAAGAAGATCCCGTCAAAGGGCAAGGAAAATTTCTCCAATATGGCTACGTAAACTACATTCAGGGTACGAAGGCGAGTCAGTTTTATCGATTGCGCGAAGGGGATGAGGCTGTCAAGAAGATAACAACCGAAATAGAATTCGATGGCGAACCCGTTAAACCATTGAATCCGTGTGCATATCCGTATTATGATTTGCTTCTTGAACTGCCGGATACAACGCTTTTTAATATCGATTCGACACTATTCGGCACTATTCGGAAGCCAACCGAATCGCAAAAAGACAGCGGAGATGCAAAAAAATGAAATCGACGGCCGTCTCTACGGCGGATCTTTTTCGATTCGGTAATTCGGTAAAAATAACTCTACAACAACACAAGAGAGGATGTAGTGTATGTTACTAAATCGCCGAATTTCCGAATCAAAAATCAAAGAAGGCAGGAGAGGCATACTAACAAGGAAAAGACCGACGAACAAGATCGCGCTCGATTCGGAAACCAACCGAATAGTGCCGAATCGAACCGAATCGGAAAATTAGATCAGAACAAAATGGCAGCACGTCGAGACCTGGAATCACAGGCTGGGGCTACAAAGGACAATGTGAAGTAAGTTGCAGTCGCTGTCTACAACAAGATCGAATCTGAAAAAAGAAAATGAACAACGCAGCGACGTTAGATTCAATCGACCGTGATCGATGGCAACACGATCGCACTCGAGCGGCGGCGCCCGCGAAGCGGGGCATGCAATCAATGAAAAGGCGGCACAGATCAGGATCACACCGGCGATGATAAGGCTCGTCTTTAAGCAACTCGCGCGCGAGGTAGGGCCTTCAAAGGAAGCACAGCAACGCCGACTCAATGAGATCTGTATGCAGATCGCGGACGACATCAGGAACGGCCTGCAGGTGAACATTTAGTGGCGAGGTGACGGATGAACATCGGCCCGCAACCACGGCTCCTTGGACATAACCATTCCCTCGCACCCTAATTTCAAATTCTTATTGTAACCTGAGTTACAGAACGCCTTTTTTAGTTTCTTTTGTATCTTGCTGTATCGTCTGCTTTGATATTTCAAGAATTAGCCGTGCTGTTCATAGAACGCAACGCACATCCTTCCAATACTGCATATACACATCATAGACGTGCTCGGGCAACGGATGTTTGTAGTGCTTCCAATCAATGCCGCTCACGCCGTGCGTCATGATGTACGCCCGGTTTGATTGATCCCATTGAATAACGTCGCCATATTGTTCCGCAAACTTTCTCAGATCGCTCATAACAATGCGAACGTTGCTTTTTAAGAGTCGAACTTCGTGATACCTCAGCCATTGTTGAAACGACAATTGGTCAAAAGCAAGCGCATCGTCCTGTCGACCATCCAGCACAGGCAGAATTGCCTCAACAACTTGTGGATGAAGGGGGCAATAGTGCTGCATGCGAATTTTATCTTGCCACGGAAGGACGTCCACGACGGGTTTATCCATCTTCGTCGCCTCCCTTAATTGTCCAACGGTGAGTCGTGCTATCGTCGCTAAGGGTCGTTGCCCTGTGAATGCGCCAAACAGTACCATCGCTTCATAATTCAGACAGTGATAGGCCTCAATGCCGCCGCTACGATATGCGTGCTTAATCGCTGTGAGTAAGTTCTCAACGTCTTCTTTGGTGACAATCCGGTCTGTCACGCACTTTTGCTCCTTGACCGACCGCGGGATCTGTAAGAACAAGTCAAACGAGGCATATCGCTGGTCGAAGCTGATCTTTGACATGTAGCTGAGAAATGCACGAGCGAACTGCAGGACTTTGCGTTTAGCGTCTGTATCCTGATATTTTGCAAGGACGTGACCCCGCAAGTGGAGCATTGTGGTTACACTCACAGCTCCTCGTGTGGCGTCCCACAACAACTCAGCTGACTTTTTCAGCCACGTGACCGTCTTGGATGTCAGTCCTGCTGCCCGTAAAGTGAGATAACCGCTCAAGTCTTCGTGCGTAAATAGAAGCACGAGGTCCGACAAACCGCTGTGGTTGGGCTGAGGAAAAAGTTTACACTCGAGTTTACACTTTTTTCCTTGAGCTGAGAAGCCCCGTTGGTCAAAGGAAATCAAAAAAGGAGCGCCCGAGTCGGGATTTGAACCCGAGTCGGAGCCTCGACAGGGCTCCATGATAGGCCGCTACACTACCCGGGCTTGCGCACGCAAAGCGACTGCCTGACGCAGCACAACTTACTAGCCAAGTATTGATAATAAAGCTTTCTGCGGTGATTTTCGAGCGTGCCCCTGCCTCTGACAGTTTCGTGGAAATGAGGTGCACTTTTTGCAAGAGCTTCCGTCAAAGGCTGTGCCAAATCTGCACATGGTTTTAAAGCTTCTTCGCTCGGTTTTAAAACCGTGTCTTCCTTTGGCACGCTTTGTTCTGTCACAATGAGGGACGCTTGCCTTCCTTCGTGTCAGTCTCATAAATACAAGCAGTCTTACCCACGGCATCAAAATACAGTTTGGGCAAGCGCAGCTGTGGGTAATCAATACCTTTGGCAGATAGCTTGCCGATTTTTGATTTTCCTATAAGTTGCATAATCCCACCGATTTAGCTGACATCTCACAACTACCGGTCCAACCTTTCCAATCAATCGCCCCTCTCCGTGTCTCTCGCTTGCTTCGCAAGCTCAACCGCTATAACTAGTGCGTCGCTCTGCGAGATTCTTTTACCTAGTCGAGCAGCCTCCTTAAGCTGAAAGCCGATTAGCAGCTCCCGCGCCTCCTTAGAGACTAGGATTTTCGTCCTTTCCATGTTGTGTCCCGTTATCCTATATTGATATGAACCTTTCTCTGACATTAACTCCTCGAAGGGTAACTTATACCCCAACATGTTAGAGTTACGCGGTGCTTCGTTGTAGCTCTGCATATTTCGCTCCGTTGCCGATTCTAGAGAGTCACATCGGAGCTACCAGACCCGTCGAGTCAACCGAGCCAGAGCTAAGAATTAGAATCTCGGGATATTTAGCACCCCACACGATTTTGAGGCCGTCCGCTTACAATATAACCGATTGCTGCCGGTCGCTGTCAGCTTTCGCAGCAGCCTAAAAGTCAAAGGAATCTAAAAAAGAAGAAGCTTTTAGGAGCTAAGGAACGGGTAGAAGCAACCCCTGTCTGTTGACAAGGTCATCCTTCTTTCACCTTTCACTATCAGCACGTTCTTGCAGTTCGATTATCACCATCAGCACGAACGCACCGTATGTACAAGCAACTTATCCCCGCACTGACGTTGAAGACAGGAAGCAGGCAGTCTACAACCTCTTTGCTGCCTACCTTCAAACGATGCCGCTCAAAGAGCTGTTAGACGGCGTGGAACGAGCGCGGCGAGACGCGCAACTTAGATATGTCGTAATCCACGGCGCGGTATGCAGCTACTGTATTGGCAGAGCCGAACGGCTTGACGGGTCATACCTGCAGACGTTCGCGCTTGAGTTAAAAGAACAGCTTGCCGAGACTCTCGCTGCGTTTGTCACGTCGATTCTGACTCAGCCGCGTAGGCCAGAGGGAAAAGTGTTGCGAAAAAAATCGGCAAGACAAAATAAATTTATCCGGAGAAAAGTAAATGATCAAAAAGAAACGCAGCGGGCCTTGATGAACGAATACAAGAAGCGAAATCCTGCTAAACTTTTCTGGGTTGTCACTACTGATCATCCTGTACGCCGTACTCGATGTAATCGCTCAGAGCCTGCCGCCACATTATAGCCCAATAAGCCAAGCAGAAAGCGATCTTGCAGTGGGCAAATTTGGATTTATCATGACCTTGAACTTCTTGAATCGCGGAGTTCTTTCCCTTGTGTTTATTTTTGCCTTTCTCAGAACTTTAGATCTAAATGGAATTGCCAGGTCTCATCTTCGAACAGGCACATATCTGCTCGGCGCGTGGGCAATTGGAGCGATACTCCTTGCAATATTTCCGACCGACGTACCTGCCACACCTGTTTCGTGGCACGGTGCGATTCATATCGTTGTTGCACTGATCGCCTTCATCGGCGGTGCATTCGGAGCATTTGCCATTTCATGGAAACTGGGCAAAAATCACGAGTTTGAAGGTTTGAAACCTAACGCGCTACCCTTGTCC
>Ga0224558_1002584_pt1 | contig 16284 bp, 22 predicted proteins | sample 714S32024metaG_FD_180682 | JGI IMG/M metagenome (GOLD analysis project Ga0224558, IMG submission 180682) | Peat soil microbial communities from Stordalen Mire, Sweden - 717 S3 20-24 | ecosystem: Environmental > Terrestrial > Soil > Wetlands > Peat | place: Sweden: Norrbotten County, Stordalen... | reverse complement strand
TGTCTAGCAAAGTATTAGTCGTGGATGAGGTTCATGCCTACGACGCATACATGGTCACGCTGCTGGAGCGATTGCTGGAGGCTCATGCGCAGCAGGGTGGAAGCGTCCTGTTGCTTTCGGCGACGGTGCCTGCGGGTATGCGCCTGAAACTGGTTGCTGCCTTTCAGAAGGGGGGTGGCGGAACTGCTCAGGCAGTTCCAGAAGGCCTGCGCTATCCGCTGGCAACGCAAGTAGCGAGAACGGCTGGTGTGCGAACAGAAGCTTGTGGAACGCGCTCGCAGTTGATGCGCAGAGTACAGGTTGCAAGCCTTCATCAGGAGCAGAATGTTGTGGATCTGATTGTGCGCGAAGCGGCTGCGGGGCACAGCTTTTGCTGGATTCGCAATACGGTGGAAGACGCGCGTAGAGCCTATGAAACATTGCTTCCGCTGCTTCCGGGAAAATCCTTGCGCTTGTTCCACAGTCGATTCGCAATGGGTGACAGGCTCGATATTGAGGATGAAGTTATTTGGAGCTTTGGTGCGCCATCGACAGCTGCGGCACGGCGCGGGCAGGTGTTGATTGCCACGCAGGTGGTGGAGCAGTCGCTTGATCTGGATTCCGATGGAATGGCGAGTGACTTGGCGCCAATTGATCTGCTGATCCAGAGAGCAGGGCGCTTGCAACGCCATGCACGCAGTGCTGATACTGAACGGAGTGGAAGGTCGTGGCTCCCCGGTGTTGCATGTGCTTTGTTCCACGTGGACAGATGAACCGGCGAGTGACTGGTACGCGCAGTTGTTTTCCAAGGCATGTTATGTCTATCCCGATGCGGGGCAGCTCTGGCTAACGCAGCGGGCTCTAGAGGAGGCGGGCTGCATTGTGAGTCCAGGAGAGCTCGGCGAAAAGGGCGGAGTTCGTAGTCTTGTGGAGTCTGTTTATGGAGTTAATGCGCCCACGGTTCCGGCTGCACTCAAGCGGTCAACGCGTGAGCAGCAAGGCAAGGATCTGGCCGACATCAGCATGGCCAAATTCAACAGCCTGCAACTAAATCGGGGTTACTGCGACGACGGTAACAGCAAGTGGTACGAAGAAGGAAATATTCCAACTCGTCTGGGGGATGAGAGCAGAACGATTTACTTGGCGCGCGAAGATGGTGGCGTATTGCGGCCTTTTCTGGACGCCCAGTTATTCGCCTGGGAGCAGTCTTCTGTTCGCGTTGACGCGCGGCAGTTGGGCGAACTAGCGCCGGAGTGGAAGGAGCGTTTTGGCGGCAGCATCGATGCGCTGCGCGGGCAGTTTCGGCTGCTGGAGGGCGAGGCATTTGTCTTGCCGCTGGTTCGCAAAGGTGATAAGTGGTGGGGATTGTGTGGGAAAATGGCGTTGTAAATAAGGTGACCTACGACCACTGGCTTGGGTTGGAAATCGAGAGATGAATTGAGCTGGAGAGCCGACCGGTTTGTTTCGAAAGGCGGAACTGCGAAAGATGAATCTGATACGAGACAAGTGGATTGAAGTTGTAAGGCGCAATGGAAAGCGTGAACGAATTGCTCCTTTGCAACTGACGGCGGATGTCGAGGACTCGGTGATTGATGTGTTGGCGCTGCGGCCAGATTTTCGCGGGGCGCTCTATCAGTTTCTGATGCGCTGTTGCAGACGGCCTGTGCGCCTGAAGATCTGAGCGAATGGAAAGAGTGTTGGGAAGAGACACTCAGCGCCGATTAGTTGCAGCAAGCTCTGGATCCCTATCTTGCGGCCTTTGAACTGGATGGAGATGGTCCGGTCTTCATGCAGGATTATGACTTGGCTGAGACGGAGCCGGTTGGCATTGCCGGTCTGCTGATCGATGCGCCGGGAGAGAAGACGGCCAAGGACAACAATGATCACTTCATCCATCAGGGAGGAGTCAAGCGGGTTTGTCCCTCGTGTGCCGCAACGGCCTTGTTGACTTTGCAGATCAATGCTCCAGCCGGTGGGGCAGGGAATCGTGTCTCGGTGCGCGGCGGTGGGCCGCTGACAACTCTACGCATTCCGCAGGATACGAACGCGACGTTGTGGCATAAGCTCTGGATGAATGTGTTGCCCCAGAATGCGCTGCCGTATGATGAAAATCCAAAGCTAAGTGATGTGTTGTCCTGGATGGCGCCGACCCGAACCAGCGATCCCAACGGAGTAGGAGATACGACGCCGGAAACAGCGCATCCGTTGCAGGCTTACTGGAGTATGCCGCGACGGATTCGGCTGGATTTTGTTGATGTTGCCGCAGGAGCCTGCGATTTGTGTGGTGAGTCAAATGACCACTTGTTGCATCTATATCGCACGCGCAATTATGGCGTCAATTATACCGGCGCGTGGCTGCACCCTCTGACCCCCTACAGTTATGACCCCAAGGGCGAGAATGTTCCGCTGCCGATCAAGGGGCAGAAAGGCGGAATTGGTTATCGTCATTGGCTCGGCCTGACGCTGGGCAATGAAGCCAAGCAGCCCGAGGCAGCGCGCGTGGTGAGTTACTTTGTGCGCTGTTCTGATCGCTTGCCGACGTCCGCACGTGATGCTCGTCTGTGGTGCTACGGCTACGACATGGACAACATGAAAGCGCGCTGCTGGTACGACAGCACGCTACCCTTGCACGTCATTGCCCCGGAGTCCGTGGACGATCTGGTGCGCGTGGTGAAGGCGCTGCTTGATGTGGCCAGCGAGGCGGCATCACTGTTGCACAAACAGGTGAAAGCTGCTTGGTTCAAGCGGCCCGCTGATGTCGACAGCGAGTCGGCCGTTCAACTTAGCTTCTGGCAAGCTTCTGAAGCCAAGTTCTATGAACTGCTGGACAAAGTGGTGAAGACTGACCTGAAGGGCAATGCGCAATTGGCTCCGCTCTATCGCGAGTGGTTGCTAGTCGTTCAAGGAGTTGCGTTGACCCAGTTCGATACCTGGGTGCTGGCCGTTCCGATTGAAGAGATGGAGATGAAGCGCGTGGTGAAGGCGCAGGCCGAGTTGGGCAAGTTTCTCAAAAGCGGCAAAGCGGCAAAGGTACTTTGGCAGATTGTGAATACAAACCAGAAGGAGCAAGCATGAGATCGTGTTTTCGCTATCTTGATCAAGGCCAGTGTTCCTGGATTCGTGATTGGTGGCACGCCATGCAGCCTGCAATCACGGAAAACAAGGACGTTCCGTTTGCATTGCGTGCGTTGAGCCGAGGAGACAGGGCCAAATGCAAGCGCTGCACTACGCTTGAAGAACTGGAACTGGAGTTGGCTCCAAATCTGCTGGCGGCGCATTTTGCAGAACCAGCGCAGGCTCAAAAAACATGGCTGCAGAAATGGCTGCATGGACACTATGAGGCGCTGTTTCTGCTGGCGGGCGTTCTGGTCCATGTAAAGGAAGATACACAAGACGGGCAGAGCTTGGCGCTGCGTACCGGAAATGCCAAAGCGACCTCGGACAAGCCGCCGCGGATGAGTGAACTTCGCTTCAAACGGTTGCTGCGCGCTACAGACGCGGAAGATTTCTTTCGTCAGGCACGGCGCGCTATCCAGTTGGCCGGCGGGGTGGCGGATGTGGCTGTATTGGCGGATGACTTGCTGGCTTGGAGCATTGAACTGGATCGGCGAGAAAGCGCATGGAAGCCAAGTGAGAGCCTGAAGTTCCGCTGGGCACGCGACTACTATCTGACAGCGAAGGAACAGTCCTCTTACCTATCCGCAAACACAAAATCAAACAACGCAAGTGAACTATAAGGAGCGAATCTTATGACCCGTTTTATTCAGTTGCATTTGTTGACTTCCTATCCGCCCTCCAACCTGAACCGCGACGATCTTGGGCAGCGGAAGACGGCTTGGGAGGCGTTGAGAGGTTGCGCATCTCGTCGCAGAGCCTTAAGCGCGCGTGGCGCACATCCGAGATATTTCAGCAGCAACTGGCCGGAACCATCGGTACTCGCACCAAGTTGCTGGGGCGCGAGGTCTTTGCTGCGTTGACCAAGGCGGGAATCACGGAAAAGCAAGCCACCGAATGGGCTTCTAAAATTGCTCAGGTATACGGCGCAGTCAAGAAGGACAATCCCCTTGAGATTGAGCAACTGGTGCATGTCGCGCCCGAAGAGCGGCAGTCTCTCGATGCTCTGGTGGCCACGCTAATTGAGGAAAAACGCGCGCCGAAGCAGGAAGAACTCGATGCCCTTCTGCATGACCAAACCGCTGTAGATATTGCCATGTTTGGGCGGATGCTGGCTTCGAAGATAGAGTACAACGAAGAGGCTGCCATTCAAGTGGCACACGCCATCGGCGTTCATGCCTCGCCCATTGAAGATGACTACTTCACAGCAGTGGACGATCTCAACAAAACCTATAAAAAGGATGACGCAAGGGCTGGGCATATCGGCGAGTCTGCCTTTGCTGCCGCTCTGTTTTATCAATACATCTGCATTGACCGTGATCGTCTGAAGCAGAATCTTGGTGGCGATGAGGCTCTGACCGCGCGATCCCTGCGCGCATTTACTGAGGCCGCGCTCAAGGTCGGTCCAAGCGGCAAACAAAACAGCTACGCGAGCCGCGCCTATGCGCATTTCGCCCTGGTAGAAAAAGGAAGCCAGCAACCGCGCTCCCTGACTCTGGCTTTCATTCAGCCGGTCATGGGTGACAACTATGTAGAGGAGTCGATTGCCGCATTGCGCAAGGTGCAAACCAATATGGATAAGGTATACGGGGCCTGTGCGGACGAGCGTATGTCTCTGGATGTTTTGCGGGCGAAGGCAGTTGCCAGCAGTTGCTCGACTTTGCGGCAGGAGAGTGAGGCATGGTCGACTACCTCGTTTTTCGCTTGTATGGCCCACTGGCAAGTTGGGGCGAGATCGCCGTGGGTGAATCGCGACATTCCGCAGTGTATCCGTCCAAGTCTGCATTGCTTGGGCTTTTGGGTGCAGCCGTAGGTGTTCGCCGCGACGATGATGCTGGCCAGCAGGCATTGTTTAGCGGCTATCGCTTCGGCATCAAGCTGATCTCTGCCGGCACCCCGCTGCGCGATTACCATACCGTGCAGTCTCCTGCGCAGCAGCGCAATGTGCGCTTCCGCAGCCGTCGCCAGGAACTGGCCGATTCCTCGCGGATCGGCACTCTCCTTTCGACGCGTGAATATCGCTGTGACAGTATCTCGGTGGTAGCGGTAGAAGCCATGCCAGATGCAAGATGGAGTTTGCCGGAATTGGCAGGGGCTCTGTGCCATCCGCATTTTCCGCTGTATCTGGGCAGAAAGTCTTGCCCTCCAGCCTTGCCACTCATGCCCCAGCTGGTGAGTGCGGAAAACTTGCATTTGGCGATCAACAACGCTGCGCAGCCTTCCCTGCTGGCACTGCTCGGCCGGAATCCAGAACAGGCGTGGCCAAGCCAAGCGGACAAGCGCGTTCTGCGTCCATCCATGGCGCGCCTTTACTGGGAGGATGGAATGGAGTCTGGCATGGCCGAAGACATGCAGATCATGCGGCATGATCTGCCTTTATCGCGGCGTCGATGGCAGTTTGCTCCGCGTCGGGAGTGGGTTTGCTTGAACGCGGAGGAAGGCCAATGAGCTATTACTTCTCCAAAGTGCAACTTGCGCGGCACCCGCAGGATCGTGAACTGCTTCACAGTCTCAGTTGCCACGGAGACGCCTACCTCGACCACGCCCTGATTTGGCGATTGTTTCCTGGCGATGGCGTGGAACTGGATTTTCTCTTCCGTCGCCAGGAGGAGGAAAGCGGGGCACAGAGTTACTACGTCGTTTCGCGGCGAGTTCCGCAGCCGGTTCCTGGAATGCTTACCGTGCAATCGAAGCCATATCAGCCGCAGCTCGCTGCTGGGGATTGGCTGCGCTTTGATCTGCGCGCCAATCCCGTGGTCGCCCGCAAAAGCGCAAGCGGCAGCTCGCGTCGGCATGATGTGCTGATGGACGCCAAACGACAGGCGGAGAAATCGGATACGCGCAACGAAGCAATGAACGCCGCCGCTCTGCAATGGCTGAGCGCACGCGCGCCAGATTGGGGACTAGCCCTGCGCATAGAGAGTGTGCTGACTATCGGGTATACTCAACATCGTTTGCGACACGGAGGGCGGCAGATTGCTTTTTCTTTACTTGACTATCATGGTTTGGCGCAGGTCATCGATCCAGCACGACTTTCTGGTGCGCTTACACTTGGCGTTGGCCATGCGCGCGGCTTTGGTTGCGGGCTTCTGCTAGCTCGGCGAGTGGACTGAAAACTATGCTGCCACCTCTAAGACCACTACCCATGAAGGATCGCGTCTCGATGATCTTCATCCAGTACGGAGAGATCGACGTGCTGGATGGAGCCTTCGTCGTCATTGACAAGAAGGGCATTCGCACTCAACCCCTAGGCTCCGTGGCCTGCATCATGCTGGAGCCGGGAACGCGCGTCTCTCATGCCGCTGTGCATCTGGCTTCGACGGTGGGCACGCTCCTGGTCTGGGTGGGAGAAGCGGGGGTTCGCCTCTACGCCAGCGGCCAGCCGGGTGGCGCCAGAGCGGATCGGCTGCTTTATCAGGCAAAGCTCGCCCTCGATGACGATTTGCGGCTGAAGGTGGTTCGCAAAATGTATGAGATGCGGTTTCAGGAACCGACTCCAGAACGGCGCAGCGTCGAGCAATTGCGCGGCATCGAGGGCGCTCGGGTACGCGAGACATACAAGTTGCTGGCTCACCAATACGGCGTCGAATGGAAAAACCGGAACTATGATCATCAGCAATGGGACGCGGCGGACGTCCCCAATCGCTGTTTGTCTTCAGCGACCAGTTGCCTCTATGGCATTACCGAGGCGGCGATCCTGGCTGCCGGTTACGCTCCGGCCGTGGGATTCATCCATACCGGAAAGCCACTGTCGTTTGTCTATGACATTGCAGACCTATTGATCCGGCAACTAAATACTGTCAGGGTGCCCCATCCATTTCCGCGTTTTTTGCGGAAATGGGTGGGAATACGATGTCACTGTTTTCTTGCCGGATCAATAGTCAAGTTCGAAACAGTCGTACCGGTTGCATTCCGAATCGCTTCAAAATCTCCCCAGCAACCGGAAAGGGAAGTGCGCCTTGCCTGTCGAGACATCTTCCGTTCCAGCAAGCTTCTGGGGCGAATCATTCCCATGATCGAGGAAGTGCTCTCCGCTGGCGGTATCCTGCCGCCCGAAGCGCCGCCGGAATCGGTTTCTCCTGCCATTCCCAACGCAGAGGGGATTGGAGATGCAGGGCAGCGGGTGCAGGGATGAGCTTTCTTGTGGTAGATACGGAAAATGTTCCTCCTCGCCTGCGCGGCCGACTGGCCATCTGGCTTTTGGAGGTGCGTGCTGGCGTCTATATCGGGGACGTTTCCCGGCGCACCCGCGAAATGATCTGGGAGCAACTCGTGGAAGGCTGTGAAAACGGAAACGTCGTTATGGCCTGGGCCAGTAACCATGAATCGGGCTACGAATTCCAGACCCTCGGCCCTAGCCGCCGCTTGCCTGTGGAATTTGACGGACTGTATTTGGTCTCGTTTCATCCACCGGACAAGGCTGCTCTTTGACAACCAAAATAACTGGTGGAATTTGAGGGAGGGATATTTTCCTTTAGAATCAAGCAACTCCAGGAAGTGTGTTCCCCGCACCCGCGGGGATGAACCGAGTACAGCAAACTTATAGGTCCGATGTCGTTTCGCTCTGGAAACAGCTCGCTCAAGACGATCCAGAAATAATGCGCGGTTGGGAAGACCAGTGAGATAATCATGCAGCGCATCATGCATGAGCTTTTCTGCGGCACGCACGCGTTCCACTATCCGTCCAAGTTGAGTGCCAATCTGGGACATGAGCCAGAGCAACGAGGGGTGGAGTTCAGAAACGGTTTCGGAGAAAAACTCAAGGACTGCCACCACCTCGTTGCGGATCACTACAGGGAAATCGAAGACGGCTTTCAAGCCAGCTTGCTGCTCTGACGACGTCTGCAGGAAGTTTGGGTCGTTCGTCACATCAGTAATCCAAGCAGGCTGACCGCTTGCCAAAACCTTGCCTGGAATCCCTATTCCAAGAGAAAAATCCGTTTTTTCGGTCACATCACGGAACTGGTCGAACTTAGCGCCATCCATGACATGCCAGATAGTCGTTGAAAACATTTGCCTCGTATCTTCGTTTTCAGAAGCAAAATATACGTGCCCGACTGGCCACCGAGTGTAGGCACAGACTAGGTCCAATGTGGATTGCATAGCTTCGCGGACCGAAGATGCCTGGTTAGTGAAAGATGCGATCTTTTCCAGCAGTTGGTGTTGTTCAAGTAGACTCTCAAGCTTGCTGGACTGCTCGATAGCTGTCCGTTCGTAGACTTCAAACAACTGTTCCAATGCGGCAAGCTTAAACCTAAGCTGCTTCGACTCATCAACGCCGCTCTGCTCAACTATGTTACCCATCGCACGCCTCAGAATCCAAGACCGACGATTAAGTGAAAATCTTTTCTTCCGCGAAAGGGACCATCTCCAACTTAACGCTCAGTGCCAGTGTCTTAAAAAGTTCGGCAATTTCGCGCGGGATGTGGACCCGCGAAAACAGGATGACTGCGAAGAGGTCACTCAACGGCAGCAAGCCGCCAAACCCGAGTACTGACTTGATTCCGTAAGGGATGACGAACTCCTTCTGTGCTGGAACGTATGGACTTCCTTGAGCTTCGGGTACGTAGAACACGTTGAAGGCAGATTGCTCTATTTCTAACATTAGTGCCGGATCACGCTTTTGCAGAGTACCTAAGCTCGTTCCCAGCTGTAACAGAAGTTGTGAGATCATTGGAAAGCTTTGGACGATCTCTTCGCTAACCAAAGGAATGGCTCTGTGTTCTTTGGATGTCATAGTGGAGTTCCATTCCGGTTTTTCTCCCTTGGTCGCTAAAAGAGTCAAGCATTTCGTCGCAGGAAGAGCAACAGCGCCATGCAGCATAGTCGTAGCGAATTGCCGCCGTCCCTCGTCCAATTCGTCAAAGGAATGTGTTTTGAAAAGTCGAACAAGAACGCAGGCTTTTTGGTTGGTGTTCTTGATGATGAGATTATCGTAAAAATATTGAACAATCCGATCGGCCACCACCGCCATGCTCTCGGCTCCTTCGCCGATCTTTCGTAGACTTGCACCAGTTTGGAGCATCTGAGTGAATGTGAAATCTTGGGGGTCAAACATACGCGACCTCGCATTTCTAGCGATCAAAGCATCTGATGTGTTAGAGCTGCTTCACATTTCAACGCTGAAGTGCGTTGTCGGAGTGAACATTCAAGTTCCAAACATAGGACTTTTCACCGGAAACGCGAGCATCATGTTGCTGGGCGATTGCGATGCTGTCAGCCAGCCAGCAAGCGCCGCCCAATAGTCACTTTAGCATGGTTCTTAACACTGCTCGGGACCGAGAGTCTCAAGCTGGAACCGCCTTTTTCGGCGAGGGAGTCTCAAGCTTCGCCAGCCTTTCATCGATACTGGCAAGAGAAGCTTCTAGCTGCCCTTGAGGAGCCTTGCTGCAAAAAACGGGATTGTTGACCCACCAATCCATGCCCATCTCCTTGGCCTTGTCCACCGAACAGACCACGAGGCGAATCTGAATGGAGAGCAACTCGATGTCCACCAGCTTGATCTTGATATCGCCGGCAATCACAATGCCCTTGTCGAGCACTCGTTCCAGTACATCGGCGAGATTCGAACTCTGCATCGCGTGCGTAATTTCGTGTTGAGGCATGGAAATCTCCTTTGTTATAAAAGCTTCCCTAACGGGCCCAGGTCGAGGTTCAGGTCTTCCTCTTCAAGCTTGAACTCCTTGCGCAGCCGGTCGATCTCTTCCGCTTGGCGCATCAGCGTAAGGCCAAGCCTCTCGATCTCTTCCTCTGTGAGCGAACCGGCATTGATGCGCCGCAGCGCCTGGCGCTCCATTAGCTCGTGCAGCAGCTTGATGACAGTGAGGACAAGCTGTCCAAGCCCGTTTTTCACTTGCTCCGGGTCCAGTTCCAAACGGGCCTGTTCCTGAACCATGCTGTTCTGCGCCCGCAGTTGGATTTTGTCATCCTGCTGCATCACGCGTTCAAAGTCCTTGATTGATTCAGACTCAACCTGCGTCGTTCCGACCAGATCCATTGGCATCCACCTTTCCGGCATCGATTGTCCGGCCATTTGCCGTTGCTCCATTCAGGCCGCTTCTTTGTGCGGTATCAATCGAAGTCAAGACCAGATTCAGACCCAAGTACACGAGATCCACGCCAGCGACCGAAATAATAATTTCACCCGCCAGGACGACGCCCTTGTTCAGCACGCGATCAAGAACCTCGCAAAGCGAAACACCCTGCAAGCTCTCTTCAAGCTCACAGAGGTCAGGCGTGAACGTGCCTCCGCCGGCAATATTTTCAGGATTGGACACAAGCGGCCATCTCCTGTTCGGCAGACTTGTAAAGGCTCTGTCCCAGTTTTTCCAATTGCTTCAGCTCGCCGATTTCCGGCTGCCGGAAGACCTGAATCTGCTGCTGATTCGGGAAGGCCTTCAGGAACTCCTCCGCCACTGCCGACTCTCGCCGGCGCAGGCCCACGCACAAGGGACAATCGCACGGCGGCGTCAGCAGGTTCAAAAACACGCATGGAACGGCAATGCCCAGTCTGCTGCAGGTCGCCACCAAGTCATTAGTCTCCTCCAAAGCCATCCGTGTCGGAATGCTAACCGCATAAAGCGCAGAGGCGGCCGGATTCTGGAGCAATTCATGAAGCTTTTTCAGGTTCCGGGAGATTTCCACCAATTCCGCCACGAATCCTGGCATTTGCAGAATGCGCTCGTACTTGAGAAATAGATTGAAGAACGCCTTCAGCCACTCGTTGATGAGGTCAGGAAGCTCCAGCAGGCGGATCAGGTGACCGGTGGAGGCGCAATCCAGAACGAAAAGGTCGTAGCTGTCCTCGGTCAGGAAATCCAGGATGCGGGTAAGCGCCATGACCTCATCCAGCCCGGGCGGAGCAAGATCCAACATGCGCTCCAGCACCACGCGATCGTAGGTCAGGTCGAAGCCGCGGGAGACAGTCTCCAGAAAATTCTCCATGTCCTCGGCATAGCGGAGTTTCAGTTTTTCAAATTCCGCGCTGGCGTCGATTTCCATGGCAGTCAGGCCTGGCCGCAGCAGTTTGGGCTGGGGGCCAATTTCGATTTGCAGGCAAGCGGAGAGCGAGTGCGCCGGATCGGCCGAGAACAGCAGCACCCGCATGCCGGGAAAGTCGCGGGCCATACGCACGGCGGTAACGCAGGAAAGTGTCGTCTTGCCCACGCCTCCCTTCCCCGCAAAAAGAATGAATTGCATTTGCGCCGAAGGTGCCGGAGCCGGATGCAACACCGCCGGTTCGGTAAACAAGACGCGGACAATCGCGTCCGTCGGCCGGCGATCAAGCCGTTGCGCGTGGTCCCAGAATTCCATGAGCAACTGCTTGCCCAGCACCTCGTCCGCCATCAGCCCAATTCCCCACGCCGGGCATGGCGTCTCGATTTCTGTCAGAAGCCGCTGAATCTGGAGCTGTTCGGCCGACGCGGCAGCCGTGCAGGTGGAGCAATCGCACTCCATGTGGAGTTGATTCACAACCATCTCGGATACCGGCATCTTTCGGCTCCGCAACTCCCGGAACAGGGTCACGGTCTCGTAGACGCTGAGCGGCTCGGCAATCGTAACCGGGACAAACTGCGTGCGTTTTGGATCGTGCAGCAGCTTCTCGGTCCGTTGCAGTGTGGACTTCCACTGGGTCACGAATAAGTCAAGGCGATCCGGATTTTTATCCCGACTAAACACCTGCCGCATGTACCGGCGCTTGGCCAACAGCACCTCCAACATGCCGAGCCAGCGCCGGATCAGTTCCGGCATGGCCAGTAGCCGCAAGGTATGACCGCTGGGCGCGGTGTCCATCACGATGCAGTCGTATTGGCGCGCCTCAACCCACGAGGAGATTTCAAACAGGGCCATCAACTCGTCCAGACCCGGCAGAGAAAGATTTAGAAATTGATTGATGTCCTCATCGTCCAGAAAGGTGCCCGCGGAGGCAATCTCGCGCAACATGCCGCCGTTCTGCTCACGGAATTTCGTCAGGCATTGCCCGGCATCCAGTTCGAGAACCTCCAGCTTGCCGGAGGGCGCATACCCATCCAAGCTGTCCCGTACCGAGTGGGCCGGGTCGGTGGAAACCAGCAGCAGAGATCGATCCGGGACGAGCGCGGAAAGGCGCAAAGCGGCAGCCGTGGCGCATGTAGTCTTACCCACGCCGCCCTTGCCACCGAACAGCAGAAGCCGAAGGCCTTGTTTGTCGAAAAACGATGGCATCTGCCGGTTCATTCTGCCGCTTCCTTACGTCTCGTCAGGTTCCCGCCCGGCCTGATCAGATTCATCCGTCTTATCCTCGTCGGATTCCACAGTTTCGTCCTCGTCCGATTCTTCGTCATCATCCTCGCCGGATTCTTCGTCTTCGTCTGATTCCTCAGTTTCGCCCTCGTCCGACCTTCGGCTTTCAATGGCCTCCAGCCTGTCCAACAGGAGCTTTTCCCCTGCATCGAACTCCGCTTCGGTGATCCGCCCGGTCTCCAGTTGCATGTAGAGTATCCGCAGTTGCTCGGTAATCGACTTGGCCTCGCCAGCCAGTTCTTCCTGGGCAATATCATTGATCTCCCGGAAGATCCACAGGATGCTGCGGACCGGGAATAAGAGAATGTCGTCCACCAATAGCATCACTGCTCCAGGTCGAGATTCACGAAGTTATGCGGCGCCCACGGCCCGCTATAGTCGAAGGCAAAATTGTTGTCGAAGAATTTGGCCGCGGCAAACACGCCGGCGGAAAACTCATCCTGTGCATCGCGCTTTACCAAGCAAGCCAGATTGATGACTTCCTGCTCGTTGCGGCACTGGTTCACCTTGAATTCCGCGCACAGAGGAGCAAGGATATGCTCCACTTTTGCGGTGTGGTCCTCCCGGTCCTCGTTGAGCAGGCGGTCGAACAGCCGGCCCAGTTCAATCTTCTCCTCCTGCGTAAACTCGTGGCGGCTGCTCATCAAGCGGTCCCGCGCCAAACGCAGTTCGGTGTGGGTATTGATGAAGTATTCAAAAATGTTTGGGACGTCCCAAGTGACGCGCAACCCCATCTCCACCTTGCCGGCTACCCGCGCGAGTTGCTCGTCGAAGACGCGCCGATTCTTAACCAGAATTTTATGGATGGCTTGCGGATTGTCGGCGATGGTGCCGAAGGCCATCGGCAGCGGGGTTGTGTCCTCAATCAGACGCTTGAGCACCGCTTGGTGGGCCTTAAGGTTGGCGCGCTCCGGACGGATCTTCGAACTGGTTAAGCCACTGACCACCGCGGCCACGCGACCGTTGCTGATGGTGTAGACATCTTTCCCCTCAATGCCGAGAGAAGAATAGGATCGTGGCTCGCCACCTGCCACAATGGCATAGATATAACTTCTTCCACTGGCCGCGGGGACTTCCGTTTTCTGGCTTGGGCCGGTAGCTACGGCTGCACAGTCATCGTCTTTCATGGCCTGCTCCTCACTAGTGCGAACTACACTCGTCCCAAGTGCGATTTCCATTGCATTTCAAGCCAAAGCCGACGCGACTCTGCATCGAATAGCCGTATCCACTCCTGAAGCTGACGTAACGCGCCGACCCGCGCCAAAGGCGCGCCGGTGGAAGTAATGATGGAACGAAAATTCTTGCGGTGGCGGTTGGTGGGAATATGCGCTGAAGTCCTGATCATAAGCATGGAATTGCCTTCCTAGTAACGGATTTTGAATCCCCCCGTGTTGCGCCGGAACGCGGGCTCCGGCCCGGAACTGGGCAGGTGTACCGGCTCGCCCTGGCCCGCTGCAACCAATGCCTTGAGCAGATCTTGCTTGGTCTTCTCGATCTCTTCAATACGGGCATCAATCAGCGCAATCCGCTGGCTGGCGCTCTTGCGCTCCGTATTCCGCCGAGCGCGCTCCATCTCCAAGCAACTGATCTGCATATAGCTCCGATACGGCAGGGAAAGCTTATCCGCTCGGCCGGAGAGCGTGCGGATCTGATTCAGACCTCTTGGAGGAATCGCCATTCTCTTACTCCTTCCCATTGTTTCCGAAACCCTGCCGGTTACCGTTCCGGCGCGGCTTCTGTGCAGCGGAGCACACCCGAGCCATGCATTCGTCGATTTTATGCGGCATTAATGACTGCCCCTCGCATGTGACTTTGGCCGTCTCGGTGGTAAGAACGTCATGACAGACCCACTGGAAAACCGGATCATCCAGTCTCGCATGTGCTTCCCGGTGAACCAGAATTCTGGCAATGGCAATGGTGGCGCGAATCGTTGGCCGGTGATTGTTGACGCCGACGCCCCGCAACTCGCGGACAATGTTCACAATCACTTCGGCGTCTTCGCGGGCCAAGCCTGATTTGGACATTCCAATCTCGATTTCTGTTTCGCGGTCAAAGTTACCCAGGTTGAGAGTAATCAACCGATCCATAAGTGCGTCTTGGGTTTTGTGAACTCCGGCATACTCTTCCGGATTCGATGTAAAGATCGCACGAAAGTCAGGATGTACTTCAAGATATCCCTCGCCGCCGCTTCGCCGCAGGCTGGGAAGATTCAAGATTCTCTCTTCCAGCACGCTCAACAAAACATTGTTGGCTTCGGGACGAGAACGGTTGAACTCGTCGTAGATCAGTGTATTTCCGTTGGCGCAAGCTGTGGTAAGGCGATTATCTACCCACAGCGTATTCATATCCTCTTCCGTCTTCAACACGGAATGGATATAGTTGTCGACCAACTTTGACTTACGGTAACCGGCGTCCTTGCCGACTAAGTCCGAACTGCCAAACTCGTCATCCCCATGGATAAGAGTAACTGGACGGCCAAGTTTGCTTGCCATGTGGAAAGCTAACGTCGTTTTTCCCGTTCCCGGCGCGCCGGCGAAGTGGATTGCATAACCGACCTCCAGGTACGCGAGCGCCCTGTCGGCCAAAGCCTGGATATGCGGGCTTGCGACAAACTCGTCGCTGGTCTCAACCAGCACATCGTCCCCTTGTGGCTGCACTCTAACGACCACTTCGCCGTGATTGATGCTCTCTGTACTACTCGCCATCGAAATGCCCCCTCTTTTCCGGTCGGTTGGCAGATGGAATCAGCGCTTCTTCGATCCTTTGAACGACGGTCTTTTCTGGGCCTGGGCCATGGGCGCAACAGGCGTCCGCGGCGACGGCGCAGCAACAGGCTTAGGGGGATTGTTCCCTTGCGTCTGCGATTTCGCCACCGCAAGCAACTGTTGTTCCCGCAATGCCTTGGTCTTGGTTTCACCAGCCAGCCGTCGCTGCTCCTGGTCCCGCTGGGTCTTAGCTTCTGCTTCCTCAGTCCGACGTTCGGAAAGAGTTGGACCAAACCATGCGCGGTGAGCTCCTGCGCGATCACGAGCAAAAGAAACGCGCAAAGCGGAAACCCGGATACGCCTCTCGTGAACCTGCCGGGCTAAATCATGTTGCAAGACCACTCTCTCGTGGCGCCACGTCCCAATTTCGCCTCGCAGCCGCATCATCGTTTCGGTCAATACGCCCATGTTTGTCCTCGCTTTCCAATGGTTAGCCCGATGCGCCGGCGTTTCCGCTTCGCACCGAATGCTTAAGACTTACGCCCCCTGCCACGCCCTTGATTAAAGACTTCCACAACCTCAAGGACCTCAGCGTTCGGCGAATCCTTTACGGATTTAACGGCTCGAACGTTGCCCTCCTGCGTCTTAATCTCCAGGGTCGCGCCGCAGGAATAGCATTTGATTTGGCCTTCATAGTCATCATAGGCATCGGCAAGATCCACCTTGAATCCGCATGAAAGACAGTTAATTTTCATTTTGCTCCACTCTTTCTTCCACCTTGTAACTCGATGCATAGACAACAACACTGAGTTGCCTGTCTACCCGAATGCAAGCAACCTTAGCCATCCAACAACAAACTGCGAACATGCCATCCGGAGAATGGTATGTTCGCCAATCGGCAGATAGGCCTCTGTTCCCGCCTCTTACGTCCGTTTCTCGGAACCCGGCACTATCCAGCCGTGGCCGTGGCATTTCAAACACGACATCGCCGATGCTGAAAAGTCATCTCCCGTACCCAGGCACTCTGGGCATACCGCCGTATCTTTTGGCCGCAATGGCACGAGTCCTTTTCCGCCGCAAACGGTGCAGGTAAGCCTCTTGATCGCCCCGGTGCCCCGGCAATGCGCGCATTTCTCTTGTGGTCCCCATACCCGCGTGGTTCCTCTGCCATTACAAACACAACAAGTGGAAAGCCACGACATGA